>ERZ795049.1899-NODE-1899-length-25868-cov-7.949715_pt1 | contig 25868 bp, 24 predicted proteins | sample MGYA00375133_ERZ795049 | MGnify/ENA primary metagenome ERZ795049 (study PRJEB30178, sample SAMN05720147) | activated sludge metagenome | isolation source: anaerobic digester from wastewater treatment plant | place: Japan | collected 2015-04-20 ... | reverse complement strand
CCGTTTGTCATTGCGAGGAGGCCGCAGCCGACGAAGCAATCCCCACGTCGCGATCTGGGGTGCTGGCACACTTGGGGATTGCTTCGTCGGCTGCGGCCTCCTCGCAATGACAGTCGCAGTTTCTGTGCTTGCACATGCCGCACGGCGGCATGGGATACTCGCAATGGCAACGCGGCCAGTCACTCGTGGCCCGGAACTTGCAGGAGAAGAGGCGCAGCCGGGCGGCGAAAGGATTGCGGGTTTCGCTTTCCTGCAGTATAATGGCGCTCAGGAGCGGCGGCATTCCGTCTCTGCCGGGGCTGTCGGTGGCAACCGGGCTCGTCCACAAATCCTGTGAATGTGAGGGGTGCGGACATGCCCAGACACCTCTTGGTGGTGAGCGACGGTGGGGCGCTTGCCGGCACGCTCCGGCGCTTGCTGCCAGGCCGGCGCTACGTGGTGACCTCCACGAACTATGATCGAGTGCTCCAGGAGACTGCCGGCGGCCTGCCGGACCTGGTCATCGTGGATGGACAGGCAGCGCCCGACCAGGCAGCCGGGCTCGCACGACACCTGCGCCAGAGCAATGCTGGCGCCCACGTTGTTGCAGTCGTGCCGTCAATTGACCTCGCCGGGGATGAAAGCGGCATTCTATATCGTGACCACGTGCCCACGGAGGACGAATTGGTGGCATGGCTGAGCGAAGAGGGGCGGTCGCGCGGGGCGCGCGTCTTGCGCGTGGGCAGGATCACCCTCGATCTCGACTCACGCCGTCTTGACGTCGACGGCCAGGTCTCGGTGCTCACCCCCAAGCAGTTCAAGCTGCTGAGCCTTCTCATGAGCCGCCCGGGTGAGGTGCTCACCCGCAAGCAGCTCATGAAAGAAGTGTGGGAGACCGACTATACCGGCGACACGCGGACCCTCGATGTGCACATCCACTGGGTGCGTGAGAGGATCGGCGACGTGCCCGGCCAGCCCAAGTATCTGCAGACGGTGCGCCGGGTGGGCTACCGCTTCGTAGACCCAACGGCGGATGAGGGTCAGAGCGCCTGACAGGACCAGCAGAGGCGGCTCCCACGCCGCCGGGGCGCCTCGTGGGGCGCGAGCGGCGCAGACGCCGGGCCAGGGTAGTGCATACCCTGGCCTCTTTATTGCTGCACCAGCATGCCGTCATTGCGAGTACCCCAGGGTTCGCCGAACCCTGGGGTACTCGCAATGACATGGCAGGCTGACGGTCAGGCTGCCTCTCGACCCGCCGAACGGCTGGCGCATCCGATCCAAAAGTGATTGGGCAGGACGTTGGGCGCGCCCACGATGCGCACGCCCTGCCACTCCGTCTCGCGTTCGAGGCTGGCGCTGTGCACATAGCAGACGTTGGGCCGCCGGCCGAACTTGGCTTCGTAGCGTGCGGCGGCGCGCGCAACCTTGCCGGTGAGGTCGCGCGTGCGGTCGTTGTCGTACCACAGCAGGCCGAAATCCATCTGTGCAGCCATCAGCATACCCTCCACGTGTTGGCCACGAGGTCGTGGCAGAGCTGGAACGTGCCGCGGTCACAGTGCACCCGGAAGTAGCGCCGCTCGACCCGGCGCCAGCCCGAGCCGCGCGACTCTGTCCAGCAGCGCTCGACGCGGCGCACGTCGTAGCGGCGCCCATGCCACGTGAACACCTCGGGCGAAAAGCCAAAGCGCTTGCGCTCCACTCGCACTGACTCATTTCTCATAGAGCATCGTCTCCGATGATGTGATACTCGCGCGGTGCGGGCACGGCGGGCGCGGGGTAGGCCGCTGCATAGCCGGGCCAGGCGACGGGCGCGGCCTGTGGCACGGGCGATGGCGCTACCACCAGGACCGGGGGCCGCGAGGCGTTGGTCTGGCGCTCGTCGACGGCAGGCCGGCTGCGCCGCATCATGGCCAGGATGACCGCGCTCATGGGGATGCTCGCCGTCACCCCGCAGAGAACCCCGATCACCACCGCCATGGCCTCGGCGCTCATGCGGTTGCCGACGACCACCCCCAGGGCGATCGAGAAGGCGACCGCCGAGATGGCGAGCACTTTTTTGGCGTTCATTGCCACCCTCCCTGTGGGGCAGGCCTCCCAGCCTGCCGGGCTGGACCGGCTGGAAAGCCCGTCCCACTCGTGCCGTCGTCGGGGCCGGGCGTCAGGCCGCAGGCCAGGGCGACGGCGCTCAACGCGGCGCGATAGCCGCGGCGGTAGGCGCGCAGTGCGCCCAGGTCGGCCGCGCTCTCTGCGCCCTGCGCCAGCGCCACATCGCTCGCCCGCTCGGCGGCCAGCAGGATGTGTTTGATATCCTCTCGGAACCAGATGTCGAGGCTCATGAGTGAACTCTCCTCCACTCGGCGTGGGGCTCGAGCGCCGGCGCGCGCTGCGGTGCCAGCCAGCGCCGCGAGGTGCGCCCGCCCTGCCTCAGCCGCCCGGCGAGCGCCGCCAGTTCGTCGGCGCCGGCATAGGCCGCCTGGAAGCGCAGGCAGCGCCCGCGGTAGACCAGGATAAAGTCGCCCCGGCCCAGCAAGCGCTCGGCCTGCGTGCCCGCCAGCCCGGCGGCCACGCGGGCATCGTCGGCCGAGGCGACGCTGCCCACCAAGCGCACCGGAAAGTTGGCCTTCATCAGCGGCCCCAACAGCCCGGCGCTCGGCTTCTGCGTGCCCGCCACGACGTGGATGCCCGCCTCGCGGCCGCGTTGCGTCAGCCGCGTGAGCGCCTCCACGACCTCGGAACCCCCGACGGCGATGGCCTCGGCGAGCTCGTCGATGGCCAGCACCAGGTGGGGCGCGCTGATCCCTTCGCGGTCGCGGCGCAGCATCTCTTCGGTGAGCCAGCGCAGGCGGGATGTGATTTCGGCTGGCTCGGCCAGCAGCGGGCATAGCAGGTGCGGCAGCGCGGCGAATGGCGCAAAGCCTCGGCCCTTGGGGTCCACCAGGATGAACTGCACCTGGCCCAGGTGGTTGTACATGGCTAGCGAGGCCACGATGGCGCGGGCCAGCACCGTCTTGCCCGAGCCGGTGGCGCCGGCGATGAGCACGTGGGCCACGTCGGGGCTCGCCAACGACAGCAGGAGCGGGGTGCCGCCGTCGTCGAGCCCGAGCAGCGCCGCACATGGTGGGATGCGCGCCAGCCGCGCGGCGAGCTGGAACAGCCCTACCGTGGCGGGGTCGGGCCGGGGCAGCTCCAGCGCCAGGCTGCCGTTCTCGCGCGCGATGCGACAGGCCGGGGCATCGAGCGCCAGTGCCACCTCCTCGGCCAGGCCGAGCAGGCGCCGCAGCCGCACGCCTGGCAATGGCGCCAGGCTGAAGCGGATCAGCCGCGGCGTCACCACGCCGCCGGTCACGCGCGCTGGGGTGCGATGGGTAGCGAGGACCGCTTCGATGCGGTCGGCTTGCAGGTCGAGAGTAGAATGCCGCATGGGGCCCTCCATACAGAACAACTGTGCTAGCATTATACCAGAACAATCGTTCTGTGTCAAGGGGGTGGAGGAGGCAATTTGGAGGAGATCAAGAGGGACCCGTTGCCAAGGAGGTTTTGGCGGGTAGGTGGTGGCGCAGGCGAGGACGCCTGCGCCACCACCTACCCGCCAGTACCCCCCCTCCGGGCCAAGCCCTCGGGGCAGAGGCTACTGCAGTTGCCGGATGACGGCGACGACCTTGCCCTTGATCTCGAGGTTCGCGGGGTGGACGTAGATGGGCCGCATCTGCGGGTTGGCGGGCTGCAGGCGCACCCGGTTGCCGTCCTTCTCCCAGTAGAAGCGTTTGAGTGTCGTCTCGCCCTCGTCGATCAGCCAGGCGGCCACCATGTCGCCGTTCTCCGCCTGGCTCTGCAGGCGCAGCACGACAATATCCCCATCGTTGACCAGCGCATCGATCATCGAGTTCCCCTTGACGCGCAGGGCAAAAAGGTCGGGCGCGGGGGGCAGGATGTCCTGCGTCAGCGTGATCGACTCATAGTCGGTGATGGAAAAGTCGGTCTCGGGGAGGCGCAGCGGCTCGCCTGCGGCAATGGTGCCCATGACCGGCACGGCGTACTCGGCACAGACGGCCGGCGCACCCTCGCCGCCGACGAGCCGCAGGCCACGCGACGTTTCCCGGCTGCGTTGGATGTAGCCCTTCTGTTGGAGCACGTTGAGGTTATAGTTCACGACGGAGGTGGAGCTGATGCCGACCTCGCGGCCGATCTCGCGGATGGTCGGCGGGTATCCCGTTTCCTGCAAGTGCTCCCGGATGTACTCCAGCATGCGCTTCTGGCGAGCGGTCAGATCCATCGCCTTGCTCCTTTTCTAGGCCAAGCCAGATGCATGCATTATACCATGAACAGCCGTTCTATGTCAAGGGGTTTGGAACACGAAAGGCGCGAAATGCCGCGAAAGACACGGAAAGCCTGCCCTGAGCGCAGAAAACGGGCCGCCGCCCGGCCCCAACCCGGGTGGGGTTTTGGGACCTGCACCGGGGTGGTGCGTAGCGCAAGGCCCGGTCGCGCCACCCTTGGGCATTCCTCTCTGACGGGCCGCTAGGCGTCGAAGAGCGGGGTGCTGAGGTAGCGCTCGCCGGTGTCGGGGGCGATGGCGACGATGAGCTTGCCGGCGTTCTCGGCGCGCTGTGCCAGGGCGATGGCGGCGTGCACGGCGGCGCCGGAAGAGATGCCAACGAGCAGCCCCTCTTCGCGCGCCAGGCGGCGCGCCATGGCACAGGCGTCGCCGTCAGCAACCGGCACGATCTCGTCGATGATGGCGCGGTCGAGCACGGCCGGCACAAAGCCGGCGCCGATGCCCTGGATCTTGTGCGGCCCCGGCCGGCCGCCCGCGAGCACGGACGAGGCGGCAGGCTCCACGGCCACCACGCGCACCTCGGGCTTGCGCGCCTTGAGCGCCTGGCCGGTGCCGGTGATGGTGCCGCCGGTGCCAACGCCGGCCACCAGGATGTCGACCCGGCCGTCGCTGTCGGCCCAGATCTCTTCGGCGGTGGTGCGGCGGTGCACCTCGGGGTTGGCCGGGTTCTCGAACTGCTGCAGCAGCAGCGCGCCCGGCGTGGCGGCCACGATCTCCCGTGCCTTGCGGATGGCGCCGGGCATGCCCTCGGGGCCGGGCGTGAGCACGAGCTCGGCGCCCAGCGCGGCCAGCAGCCGGCGCCGCTCGATGCTCATGGTCTCGGGCATGGTCAGCATCAGGCGGTAGCCACGCGCCGCGGCGACAAAGGCCAGGCCGATGCCGGTGTTGCCGCTCGTAGGCTCGACCAGGGTGCCGCCGGGCTGCAGCCGGCCGCCGCGTTCGGCCGCGTTGACCATGCTCACGGCGATGCGGTCCTTGACGCTGGAGAGCGGGTTAAAGCTCTCCAGTTTGACGGCCACGACGGCCGGCGCGCCGGCGGCGACGCGCTGCAGGCGCACCAGTGGCGTGCGGCCGACCAGCTCGGTGATGTCGTTCACGATTCTCATAGAGCCACTCCTAAATGTAGTACATCGGCGCGGAACACTGCTCTCGCTCCTGGCGCGCCAGGTCGGCCAGGGTGACGGCGCCGAGCACCGCCTGCGTGGCCTCGTCGACGCGGCGCCAGATGCCGGCGAGGACGCAGCGATCGTACTGGCGACAGCCCGGCACGGCGCCGGGCTCGGCACACGGCGCCGGGGCCGTCGTGCCCTCGAGCACCCGCACGGCTTCGAGCAGGCTAATCTCGGCCGGCGGGCGCGCCAGGCAGTGGCCGCCGCGGGGGCCGCGCTCGCTGCGGATCAGCCCCGCCCTGCGCAGCACCAGCAGGATCTGCTGCAGGTACTGCGCGGGGATCTCGCGCGCGGCAGCGATGGCCGCGCTCGGCACAGGCCCCGCTCCGCGCTGCGCCGCGAGCTCGAGCAGCGCCAGCAGCCCGTACTCGCCCTTCTGTGAGAGCTTCATGGCACATTCCTGACTAAGCGAATCGACAATATCGACAAATTCATGATAGCACCGGGTGCCAGAGTAGTCAAGTTGGCCCGAGTACGTGTCTGGTCGAACCTGACACACCAATCTCCCTGGCGGGTGGCCAGCGCCTGCTTTCTGGCAAAAACTCGGTCCAGCTCGCGTCGCGGCTGACAGACGATTTCTCCTGCTACAGGGTGGGGCCCCTCGCTACCCGTCCCCCGTCGCGGGGGAACTGGGGCGCCTGACCGCATCCTGTGCGGCCAAGAAGTGGCAAGCGAGCGATCCTGTGCGGGCGAAGACAGCCCAATTCCCCCGCGACGGGGGACGGGCAGCGAGGAGCCTACCCTGTGACGTGGGCAAGCTCCTTGCCGGGTTGTTTGCCGATTGGCCACCCGCCAGGGAAATCGGTGTGACAGGTCTTCGAAGACCTGTCAGGTGTCCTGCCGCATGGATTTGCCGGACTGGCGCCTCGATGGTAAGTTAGCATTGTCGGTCTTGCTGCTGCCACGCCGTACGGCGGGGCGCCACCACCCGGAGGTTGCCATGCCAACACCCACCCCAGGACTCATGCCGTTGGCCCTGCAGCCGCTGCCGCTCACGAACATCCGCCCCAGGGGCTGGCTGGCGCGGCAGCTCCGCCTGCAGGCCGACGGCCTGAGCGGCCACCTCGACGAGTTCTGGCCCGACGTGGCTGAGAGCGGCTGGATCGGCGGGGCGGCCGAGGGCTGGGAGCGCGGCCCCTACTGGCTCGACGGCTTCGTGCCCCTGGCCTTCCTGCTCGATGACCCCCGGCTGCAGGCCAAGGTGCGCCACTGGCTGGACTATATCCTCGCCCACCAACGGGAGGACGGCTGGCTGGGGCCGGTGCAGAGCGATTCGCAGGGGGTGCAGTACCCGGCATACGACCCCTGGCCCGCCTTTGTCGCACTCAAGGCCATGGCGCAGTACTGCGACGCGACCGGCGACCGGCGCGTGCTGCCGGCGATGCAGCGCTTCCTGCGCCGGCTGGCCGCGCAGCTCGCCGAGGTGCCGCTCTTTCTCTGGGGCCAGTACCGCTGGGCCGACCTGGTGCTGAGCGTGCACTGGCTCTACGAGCGCAGCGGCGAGCCCTGGCTGCTCGACCTGGCGGCCACGGCGCACGAGCAGGGCTTCGACTGGCGCGGCCACTCTGCCGATTTCCCCTGGCGGGAGCGCGTGCCCGCCGACGGCTGGGACTTTTCCAGCCACGTGGTCAACAACGCCATGGCCATCAAGGCGTCGGGGGTGTGGTGGCGCCAGTCGGGCGACGATGGCGACCGCGCGGCCGTGCGCCAGATCATCGAGACGCTCGACGCCTATCACGGCCAGGCCACTGGCGTCTTTAGCGGCGACGAGCACCTGGCCGGCCGCAGCCCGTCGCAGGGCACCGAGCTCTGCGCCGTGGTCGAGTACCTCTTCTCGCTCGAGGTGCTCGCGGCCACGCTGGGCGACCCCGCCCTGGCCGACCGCCTGGAGCGCATCGCCTACAACGCCCTGCCGGCCACCTTCTCGCCCGACATGTGGGCGCACCAGTACGACCAGCAGGCCAACCAGGTCGTGTGCTGCGTGGCCGAAGACCACGTCTATGCCACCAACGGCCCCTGGTCGAACGTCTTTGGCCTCGAGCCCAACTATGGCTGCTGTACGGCCAACCTCAGCCAGGGCTGGCCCAAGTTCGCCGCGAGCCTGTGGATGGCTGTGCCCGGCGGCGGCCTCGCGGCCGTGGCCTATGCGCCCAGCGAGGTGACGGCCGAGATCGGCGGCGCGCGCGTGCAGGTGGCCTGCGAAACAGAGTACCCATTCGACGATACCCTGCGCTTTGTGGTGCGCACCGGCCGGCCGCTGCGTTTCCCGCTCTTGCTGCGCGTGCCCGAATGGACCGAGGGGGCCACGCTCGAGGCCACCGGCGAGGGACCACAGGCCCTCGCGGCGGGCCGCTTCCACCGCGTCGAGCGGCTGTGGCCGGGCGAGACGGAGCTGACACTGCGCCTGCCCATGCCGCTGCGCGTCACGCGGCGCTACCACAACGCCGCGACGATCGCGCGCGGCCCGCTCGTCTATGCGCTCAAGATCGGCGAAGAGTGGCGCCAGATCGGCGGCGACCTGCCCCACGCCGATTGGGCGGTGTACCCGACGACGCCCTGGAACTATGCCCTGGAACTCGACGAGGCGCATCCCGAGCGCTCGCTGCGCCTGGCGCGCCGGCCCGTGGGCGAGCGCCCCTTCTCGCCCGAGGGCGCGCCGCTCGTGGCCACGGTGCGTGGGCGGCGGCTGCCGGCGTGGACGCTCGAGCACAACGCCGCCGCGCCGCCGCCTGCGAGCCCGCTGCAGTCGAGCGAGCCGCCGGAGGAGCTCACGCTCATCCCCTACGGCTGCACCAACCTGCGTGTCACCGAGTTCCCGGTGCTGGGCTCGGCTGAGGTGGATCTTGCTGCGACCACGCTTTGAGCGCCTGGTAGCTGAGGCGCTGGACTCGCTGCCGCCCGAGTTCGCGGCGCGGCTGGAGAACGTGGAGGTGGTGGTGGAGCGCTACCCCACGCGGCGCCAGTTGGCGTTGGCGGGCGTGCCGCGCGGCCAGACGCTCTTCGGCCTCTACGAGGGCGTGCCGTTGACCGAGCGCACGGCGAGCTATGGCCTGGTGCTGCCCGACAAGATCACCATCTTCCAGGGCCCCATCGAGGCCTATTGCCGCACTGACGCCGAGGTCCGCGAGCAGGTGCGCCAGACGGTCATCCACGAGTTCGCCCACCACTTTGGCATCGACGATGCGGCGCTGCGCGAGATGGGCTACTGATGGATGGGCACTGGTGGTTGAGCGCATCGAATCGGGTGGGCCAGCAGGCTGTCGGAGAGAGGCTCGCGGGTGGCGACCGGCTCTCACGCTACGCGCTATCCCGGTGCCGATCCTTGAAGGGGGTTGGCGGGTTGGCCCTGCCGGCTGCCCCTGGCGCGCCCGCGGGCGCGCCAGGGGCAGCCGGCAGGGCCAACCCGCCAACCCCCCCTGGCTCAGAGCCAGATGGCGGCAACGCCCAAAGCCCGGCTATCACCAGGATGCTGAGGGCGACAAGCTTGCTCTCCGACAGGCTGCGAGGTCGTGTTCGCAAACCGTCGTAGCCTCGGGCCTTGTGCCCGTTTTGCCGTTCTGTGGCACCGGTCTCGCCGTCCAAGATGCCCACGAAGCCGCCTACGGCGGCCAAGGGGGGCTATGCTACGGGTTTGCGAACACGACCTAGTGGGCCAAGTGGGCAGTATGGCCCGCTGCCTGCTCGAGGCGAGCGATCTCTCCCCGGATCTTTTCCCGCTCGTCGAGGGCGGCGCGCAACGGCTTGGACTCCTCCTCCCAGCCGGCGGCGGCCTGGTCGATCTGCTCGAGATGGGCCCGCAGCGGCGTGAGCAGGGTGTTGCGCAGAGGGTCGAAGAGGACGCCCTGCAGCCCTTTGCCGGCGGTGGTGGCGAGCCAGTCCTCGTCGAGGGGCCCCAGCAGGCGCCCGCGCAGGTCGCTGATCAGCGGCGGCACGCTGGCCACGAGCGCGCTGAGGCGGTCGACCGCATCGCGGACGGCGCTGGAGACGCCCAGCGGGTCGCGGTCCGCAAGCCAGGTCAGGAATCCGCTCACGGCCTCGCCGATCGGGCTGATGCGCTTGAGCAGGTTGTTGAGGGTCTCCTTTGCCGACGTAATCTGCGCCTCGAGGCCGATGAGCAGGCCGCCGAGCATGCTCGTGGCGCTGCGCATGGTGGGCAGCTTGAGCTCAAAGTGGGCCAGCCCATCGTCGATGGTGCGCACCGCGCCAAGGAGCAGGCCCACCGCCGCGCGCACCGGAGGCCAGAAGCGATCGTAGGCTTCGAGGATGGCGCGGATGAGCTTGTCGAGCCCGATGCGCTCCATGTCGTGGTAGAGGGCGAGCTGCTTCTGCAGGCGCCCGATTTCGCGCTCGAGCCCGTCGATCTGCACCTGGGCGCGGCGTTCGGCAGTGGCGGTGCTGATGCGCCCGCTCGCCAGCGCGGTGCCGGCATTGGTGGCAATCAGGGCGCCGCCGCCGGCCAACGCGAGCACCATCTCGCGGCGGCTCATCGGGCGGCGCAGGTTGGGCGCCGCCGGCTCAGGCGGCGGCAGCGCGGCCGCGGGCTCGCTGGGCTCGGGCAGCGGCAGTGGGGCGCCGGGCTCGGTTGGTTCTGGGGGCAGCGGGGCAGCATTGCTGATATCGGCCATGGCGGTCATCCTTTCCCGGGCGTGGACCGGCTGGGCGGGCAGGCGGGCAGAGGTCGATGCATACTCTTATCACCATTATAGCACATCATCTGCCTTTTGGGCATGTCCTCGTCATGTGTTATCGCGGAATCAGTGGTGCCACAGCATGCTTGTAGTATCGGAGGGCGGGTGCCGGGGCAGGGTTCAGCCCCTGCCCCGGCACCCGCCCTCCGATACTACAAACGGGGGCGTTGCTGCTCTTGGGATACAACCACCCCACTTTCGGTGTGTCACATCGGCAGGACAGTGGTATAATCACCCCGTCAGCGCCTGGCTCAGGTGCGCTGACGGGGGTGATGGAGCCCCGCGGGCGTTGTGGCGCCCGGCGGGGCTTTTTTTGTGTGCGGGGTATGGGCTCAGGAGGCTCCAGCATGACGCAGCCGGCGATGGCGGCCAAGGATGTGCTCGGCGAGGTGCAGAGCCGCAAGGTCGAGTTTATCCATCTGCAGTTCACCGATGTGGTGGGCATCGTCAAGGGGGTGACCATCCCGGTCAACCAGCTCGAGGTCGCGCTCGACCGCGGCGTGTGGTTCGATGGCTCGTCGATCCAGGGCTTTGCCCGCATCGCCGAGAGCGATATGTACCTCGTGCCCGACCCGACGACTTTTGCCGTCATTCCCTGGGAGACGCAAGACGGCCCGGCCACGGCGCGCCTGATCTGCGATGTGTACACGCCGGCCGGCCAGCCCTTTGCCGGTGACCCGCGGCGCGTGCTCGGGGAGGCGCTGGCCAGGGCAGCGGCGCGTGGCTATGCCTACAACTGCGGGCCGGAGCTCGAGTTCTTTCTCTTCCGCAACGGGCACAACGGCGCACCACACACCGAGCCACAGGATGAGGCCGGCTACTTTGACTATTCGACCGACGAGGCCGTTTCGGTGCGCAAGCAGATGGTGGCGGGCCTGCAGGCCTTTGGCATCGTTGTGGAGGCTGGCCACCACGAGAGCGCGCCGGGCCAGCACGAGATCGACTTTCAGTACGCCGACGCGCTGACCGCTGCCGACAATGCCATTACCTTCAAGTACGTGCTCAAGGCGGTGGCCAGGCGCAACGGGCTGCATGCGACCTTTATGCCCAAGCCAATCCACGGCATCGCCGGCTCGGGCATGCACACGCACCAGAGCCTGTGCGATGTGACCACCGGCCACAACGTCTTTGCCGATGGCGACGATCGCTTTGGCCTCTCGCAGGTGGCCCGCTGCTTCATCGCCGGCCAGTTGGCCCACGCCCGTGGCATGTGCGCCCTGCTCGCGCCACTGGTCAACTCGTACAAGCGGCTGGTGCCGGGCTACGAGGCGCCGGTCTATGTGAGCTGGGCGCGCACCAACCGCTCGGCGCTGATCCGCGTGCCCCGGGTGAGCAACCGCGAGGCGACCCGCTTGGAGCTGCGCTGCCCCGACCCGAGCTGCAACCCCTACCTGGCCTTTGCCGTGATGCTCTCCGCCGGCCTCCAGGGCATCGACGAGGCGATGGCTCCCCCCGAACCAGAGGAAGAGGACCTTTACAGCATGGATGAAGCCGAGCGCCGCGCGCATCACCTGGAGACGCTGCCCGGCTCACTGGCCGAGGCGCTGGCGCTCCTCGCCGCCGATCAGGTGGTGCGCCGCGCCCTTGGGGAGCACGTGTACCAGCGCTTTGTGGAGGCCAAGAGGCAAGAGTGGGACGAGTATCGCCTGCAGGTGACTCCGTGGGAAGTGGAGCGCTATCTGCGGACGTACTAGAGTATCATTTCCACGCGGCGATCTGCCATGAGCCGCTCTCCTGCTGCATGACCCGCTCCATGATGACGTCGCGCGAGGCGTTGACCTCATCGATCATCGCTTGCCTGGCGGCCTGCGCATCGTGGGCGGCCAGGGCTTCCACGATGTGCGCGTGAGTCACTATCTGGCTCTCGCCGCCATGGCGCAGGACCATGAAGCGGGCCACCCGGTCGTGCAGCCGCCCCAGCGCCTCGGCCAGCTCATGGTTGCCCGTGGCTTCGGCCACCAGGTAATGGAAGCGCCGGTTTTCGTCGGTGTAGCGGTCGTAGGATTCGTCGTCGTCGCCGGTGTAGCCAGCGTGGACGTGCCGTAGCTGCGCCAATTGTTCGACGGTGATGCGCGTGGCTGCGCGCTCGGCCGCCGCCGCCTCGAGGATGGCCCGCAGCTCAAAGATGTCGCGCAGCTCGCGCAGCGTCACGTGGGTGACAAAGCAGCCCGAGCGCGGCTTGATGGTGACGAGCCCCTCCTGAGCCAGCATCTGCAGTGCATCGCGCACCGGCGTGACGCTGCTGCCGAAGCACCGCGCCAGCTCCTGGATGTCGAGCCGTTCATTGGGCTGGCGATGCCCCATGATGATGGAGCGCCGCAGCTCGCGGTGTATCCTGGTCCTCGATGTCTCCTCGGCTTCCGGCAGCATGCCTCACCTCTCACTGAGAGCCTATCCGAAAAGTCGTGTAGCCCAGGGCCTTGTGCCTATCTGGCCTCGCTGTGACGCCGAATCTGCCCGCGGCCACGCTCACAAGGGGCTATGCTACGGCTTTTCGGATAGGCTCCAAGAAGCAACTCGCCACACTGACAGTGCAATTATAGCGCATAATGCGCTGCGTGGCAATTCTGATATCCCAAGATTGACATGTGATGCATTCTGCTGTATACTCTGATATGTCAGAGCGAAGCGCTGCTGTCTCATTCGCTCTCCCCCTTTCGGATGCGCTCACGGCCGAGCCGCGCCTCGCACCACCGGCGGGCCGGCCGGGGATGCATAGGGTTCTGCTGCTCTCGACCACGTGACGGCTCTGCACCACTGGTAGCCATGGCCAGGTCGGCCGGCGATGTAGCCACGCCTGGCGCGCTGAAAAGGGAGGAAAGTACCCAAATGAGCACCGAGAAGGTCCATCCACTCGTCGTCGAAGCCCGAGATGTGCTGCGGCAAGGCGGCATGTCACGCCGCGACTTTTTGCGCCTGGCCGCGCTGCTCGGCGTCTCGGCCATCGGCGCCAACGCCCTGGCCGCCTGCGGCAGCCCGGCAGCGCCCACTGCGCCAGCGGTGACCAACCCGACTGCGGCACCTCAGGCTGCCATCGTGCGCGGCGGCACGCTGACCCTGCGCTCGCGGGTCGAGCGCGCGGATCACCCGGCGCGCTTTTCGCTCGTCAGCCAGTCGCACCCCTGGCGGCACGTGTTCGAGTACCTCACGCAGACCGACGCCAAGGGCATCACGCACCCCTACCTCCTCGAAAACTGGGAAGCCAGCGAAGACCTCAAGACCTGGAAGCTCAAGGTCCGCCAGGGCATCAAATTCAGCAACGGCAAGACGTTCACGGCCGACGACGTCGTCTTTAACTTTCAGCAGTGGCTCAGCGAAGAGGTCGGCTCGGCGCTGCTGGGCCAGATGAGCTACTTGAGGCCCGATGGGGTCGAGAAGGTCGACGACTATAACCTCACCCTCCACCTCACCAGCCCCACGATCTTCCTGCCCGAGCACCTCTTCCACTATGCAGCCGCCATCCTGCCCGCGACCTTTGGCGGCGATATCACCCGCGAGCCGATCGGCACCGGTCCCTTCACGGTCAAGGAGTATGTGCCCGGCGAGCGCTGCCGCTTGGTGCGGCGCGAGGACTATTGGCAGAACGGCGAGGACGGCAAGCCGCTGCCTTACCTCGACGAGATCGTCATGGTCCACCTCGGCGATGATCCCTCGGCCTGGCTGTCGGCCCTCAAATCGAATCAGGTGGAGATGGTCGTGGAGCCGCCGGTCACCCTCTGGGAAGGCGTCAAGGACGACCCCACCTTCACCGTGCTCCCCGCAGAGACGTCGGCCACGCGCGTCCTGCGCGTCCGCGCCGACCAGGAGCCCTGGACCAACCCCAAGGTGCGCCAGGCACTCAAGTATTGCCACAACCGCGAAAAGATCCTGGCCGTGGCGCTGCGCAACCAGGGCGTCATCGGCAACGACAGCCATGTGTCGCCGGTGCAGCCCGAGTTTGTCGATATCGCGCCCCTGCCCTTCGACCCGGCCAAGTCCAAGGCACTGCTGGCCGAGGCGGGCTATGGCGACGGCGTGACGGTGGAGCTGGCCGTCGCCTCCGACTGGCCCGAGTCGATGGCCTACGCCCAGGCGCTGAAGGAAGATGCGGCCGCCGGCGGCTTCACCATCAACCTCAAGGTCATGCCTGCCACCCAGTATTGGGATGGCTGGACCGACTTTAACATGGGCATCACCTGGTGGGCGCACCGCCCGCTGGCGCCGATGACGCTGACGGTGGCCTACACCGGCGATGCGGAGGGCAAGCCGGGCGCCTGGAACGAAGCGCACTGGATCGACGACGAGTTCTCGGATCTGGCCAAGCAGGCCGAGGGCACGCTCGACGTGGCTGCGCGGCGCGAGATCGTCGGCAAGATGGAACAGATCATGATCGACCGTGGCCCCATCTGCGTGCCATTCTTCATGAACGTCTGGCAGATCTACACCAAGGCCGTGCACGGCGTCGAGCCGTCGCCCGAAGAGTTCTGCATCCTCCATCGAGCGTGGAAGGACAAGGCATAGCGCTCCTGGCGGCACACCTGACAGGTCTGCGCAGACCTGTCAGGTGTGCCGCCGCCATATAGAGGGAATGACTCATGATCACGACACACGGCCAGCGCATGGAGAGCGCGCATTATGCCCGCATGGGCACACAGGAATGCGAGGCCATCCACCTGGCGAGCCTGGAAATCCTCAAGCGTGTGGGCGTCGACGTCCACGACGAGCGCGCGCGCGAGATCCTCGTCAAGGGCGGCGCCAAGGCCGATGGCCTGCGCGTGCGCCTGCCCGAGTACATGGTGACGCGCGCCCTGGCCAGCACCCCCAAGCGCATGACGCTCTACGACCGCCGCGGCAAGGCAGCGATGAACGCCGGTGGCTACAATGCCTACTATGGCGGGGGCTCCGACTGCCTGAATATCCTCGATCATCACACGGGCGAGCGACGAAAACCCGTGCTGCAAGACGTGATCGCGGCGGCGCGGCTGCAGGACGCGCTGCCCGAGATCGACTTTGTCATGTCGGCCTTCCTGCCCGAGGACGTGGACCAGCGCATCTACGACCGCTACCAGATGGAGGTCATGCTCAACAACACGACCAAGCCCATTGTCTTTGTCACGCCCGATTTCGAGGGCTGCAAAGCAGCGGTCGAGATGTGCGAGATCATCGCCGGCGGCGCCGAGGCGTTCCAGCGCAAGCCCTTTGCCACCTGCTACATCAACGTCACCTCGGGGCTCATCGCCAACGCCGAGGCGCTGCAAAAGTGCATCTACCTGGCCGAGAAGGGGCTGCCGCTCCTCTGGATCCCCCTCAACGCGGGTGGCGTCAACTCGCCGGCGACGACCGCAGGCTGCATGGCCTCGATGAATGCCGGCATCCTGCTCGGCATCGTGTTGGCGCAACTGGTGCATGAAGGCGTGCCGGTGGCGGTGCCCGGGTGGAACGGCGGGCCCTACAACCTGCAGACGATGGTGGGCTGCTATGTGCTGGCCGACGAGCAGGGGGTGCCCACCTCCATGGGGCGCTACTACGACCTGCCCGTCTTTGGCCTGGCCGGCTCGACCGATGCCAAGGCCATGGACCAGCAGTGCGGCATGGAGGTGACCATCAGCCTGCTGAGCGCGCTGCTGCACGGTGCCAACATCATCCACGACCTGGGCTTTATGGACGCCGGCCTGCAGGGCTCGCTGCCGCTGATCGCCATCTGCAACGACACGCTGGGCTTTGTCCGCGCCATGACGCGCGGCGTGGTGGTCGACGACGAGACCCTGGCCCTCGACGTGATCGAGGAGCTGGGCCCGACCGGCAGCTACCTGGGCCACGACCATACCCTGCGCCACTACCGAGAGCCCTACTACTCCAAACTGGCCGACAAGAACCCCTACGCCGTCTGGGTCAAGCGTGGTGCCAGCACCATGGAGGCGCGCGCGGCCAAGATGGTCGACGACATCCTCGCCACGCACCAGGTGGAGCCGTTGCCCGCCGACGTCCAGCGCGGCATCAAGGCGATCGTCGAGCGCGAGCAGGTGTGGATCGATAGCCAGAGCTAGCAAGCTGCGGTCTTGGTCAGCCGGTGGCGCAGGCGTCCTGGCCTGCGCCACCGGCTGACCGACCAAAACCCTCTCCGGAGCGGCGCGACGAAGGGAACGCATGGCCAGATACATAATCCGCCGGCTGTCGACGATGCTCTTGACGATGCTGCTCGTCTCCGTCGTCGTCTTTGCCATCGCCGAGATCGCCCCAGGCAATGTGGCCCGCAACATCCTCGGCGCCTATGCGACGCCCGAGCAGGAACGCTCGATGGAGAAGCAACTGGGCCTGCATCGCCCTGTGGCCACTCGCTACGTCTCGTGGCTCCTGGGCTCCGACTGGCAGGCCCGCAGCCTGGTCGGGCTGCCGCTGCGGGAGATCGTCATCTCGCAGGGCACGGTGCAAGGCTTTCACCAGTGGTGGGCGCAGGACCCGGAAGGCAACCTGGCACAATGGCTGGTGCAGGGCGAGCACCTGATCAAGCTGGTGCGCCAGAAGGACGGCAGCGTCGTGAAGGTGCCCGACGATGCGTCGTGGCGCACCGGCGCCGACGGCAGCCATTACTTTTGGGGCATCGACACGGCCAACCACGCCGCGCTGTGGGTGCAGGGCCAGGGCCAGGTCGAGTACCGCCTCGAGTATTCGGGCTGGATCCAGTCGAGCGATGCCCCGATCGACTATGTGCCGCTGTCGAAGGGGCTGATCCGCGGCGATGCGGGCATCTCGCTGCAATACAAGCGCCCTGTCAGCGAGGTCATCGGGCGGAGGATCCAGAACTCGGGCGCCTTGGCCATGCTGGCCTTCCTGGTGGCCATGCCCCTGGGGGTGCTCCTCGGCCTGATTGCCGGGCTCCACGAGGGCAAACGGCTTGACCGTATCATCTCTCTGGGCGGGCTGATCACCACGGCCTCGCCCGATTTTGCCACCGGCATCATCCTGATCATGGTCTTCAGCCTGGGGCTCAAGTGGCTGCCCGGCGCGACCGTATTCACTACTTCGGGCTCGCCGCTCCTCGAGCCGCAGAAGCTGATCCTGCCCGTATTGACGGCGAGCCTGGTGGAGATTGGTTACATCCTGCGCATCACGCGGGCCAGCGTCGTCGAGGTGATGAACTCGGGCTATGTGCGCACCGCGATCCTCAAGGGCATCCCCTACCGCCAGGTGGTGCTGCGCCACGTCCTGCGCAACTCGCTCATGGCCCCGGTGACGGTTATCATGCTGCACGTAAACTGGCTGATCGGCGGCCTGGTGGTGGTCGAATCGGTCTTTGGCTACCCGGGGCTGGGCAGCTTTGTGCTCAACGCGGCGCTCTACAAGGATGTGTACGCCATCGAGGCCGGGGCGATGGTGCTGATCGTCCTGGCCGTGGGCACGCAGCTCATCGCCGATATCCTCTACTCGTACCTCAACCCGCGCATCCGGTACTCATAGGAGGAAGCTGGTGGAAAGCACAGCCCCAAGCCCGGAGCCCCAGCCGAGCGTAGCGAGGGACAGCGGAGGGACCCCCCGGTTGACCGCTCGCCAGCGCAGCCGGCAGCGGTTGCAAGAGAGCCTATCGGCCATCGTTGCCTCGCGGGTGGCCATGGTGGGGTTGGTCCTGGTGCTCTTCTGGGTGCTGATCGCCGTCTTGGCGCCCATCGCCACGGGCTACAACCCGCTGTACCAGGACTATAAGAACCTGGACCAGGCGCCGTCGGCGCAGCACATCCTGGGCACCGATCACATGGGGCGCGATGTGTGGTCGCGCGTGGCCTTTGGCGCGCGCACCATCCTCACGCTGGGGCCGATCTCGGTGCTGGTGGCGTTCCTGGTCGGCATCGCCCTGGGGCTGCCGGCCGGCTACTATGGCGGCTGGCTCGACGAGGCTGTGATGCGCATCCTCGATGCGCTGATGGCTTTTCCGACGATCCTCCTCTATATGATCATCATCTCGGCCGTCGGCGCTTCGGCGGTGAACGTGGTGATCGCCATCGCCATTGGCGGCGCGCCCGGCATCGCACGGCTCGTGCGCGCCCTGACGATGGACATCCGCAGCCGCGAGTACGTGGCCGCCGCCAAGCTGCGAGGCGACAGCGACGCGGCGATCATGGTGCGCGAGATCCTGCCCAACTGCCGTGGCCCACTGATCATCGACTTTTTGCTGCGCATGGGCTACGCCGCCTTTTACATCGGCACGCTGGGCTTCCTGGGGTTGGGCCTGCGCCCGCCGACGCCCGATTGGGGCGCCATGGTGCAGGAGGGTCACGGCCGCATGACGACCAACATCTGGCCCGTGCTCGCGGCTACCGTCGCCATCGTCACCCTGGTCATCGGCCTGAACCTGTTCGCCGATGGGGTGCGCGAAGAGAGCATGCGCTACCAGTAATGCGTGATACGTGAGGCGTAATACGTGATGCGTGACGCGCACTACGTGTTACGCATCACGCATCACGTATCACGCATTACGCATCACGCCTCACGTGTCGGAGGACCCTATGAGCGATACGCCCATCCTGGCCGTGAAGCATCTGGCCATCACCTACAAAACGCGCAAGCGCGACATCCAGGCCGTGCGCGATGTGTCCTTCGAGATCTATGAGGGCGAGAACCTCGGCCTAGTGGGCGAGTCGGGCTGCGGCAAGAGCACCGTGGCCTACTCGGTGGTCAACTTTTTGGGGCCCAATGGGCGTGTGGCCGGCGGCGAGATCCTCTTCAAGGGCCAGCAGCTTCGTGGGCGCTCGGAGAGCGAGTTGCGCCGGCTGCGCGGTGCCGATATCTCGATGGTGTACCAGGAGCCAATGTCGGCACTCAACCCGACGATGCGCATCGACGACCAGTTGGCCGAAGGGCTGATTGCCCACCGCGGCCTTTCCAAGAAGGAGGCGCGCCGCGAATGCCTGGCGGCGCTCGAGCGTGTCTACATGCCCGATGTCGAGGGCGTCATGCGCCGCTACCCGCACCAGCTCTCGGGTGGGCAGCAGCAGCGCGTGCTCATCGCCATGGCCATGCTCAACAACCCGACCCTGCTGATTATGGACGAGCCGACCACGGCGCTCGATGTGACGGTCGAGGCGGCGGTGCTCGATCTGATCGCCGAGCTGAAAGCCAGGTACCGCACGGCGACGCTCTACATCAGCCACAACCTTGGCGTCGTGGCCCGCATCTCCGACAAGGTGGCCGTGATGTATGCCGGCGAGGTGGTCGAGTCTGCCCCCACCACCGAGATCTTCCAGCGGCCCATGCACCCCTATACCGCCGGGCTGATGCGCTGCCTGCCCGACGTCGACGCGCCCAAGGGCACGCGCCAGCTCGTGCCCATCCCGGGCCAGGTGCCCCGGCCCGACTGCATTCCAGCCGGCTGCGTCTTTGAGCCCCGCTGCGAGCACCGGCGGCCGGAGTGTGCCGCCGAGCGGCCGCAGTTGGCTCAGTTCGGCAGCGGCCATTGGGTGCGCTGTCTGCGGGCTGCCGAGGGAGCGCTGGCAGAGAGACCTGACAGGCCTTTCCGAGACCTGTCAGGTCTCTCCTCGGCCAAGGCGCCCGAGCCCGTGCTCGATGCCCAGCACGTCAGGGTCTACTATGCCGTGCCCTTCCAGACAGTGGGCGGGCTGGTGGGTCTAGAGAAGCGCCGCTACGTGCGCGCCGTCGACGACGTCAGCCTCACGGTGCGCCGCGGCCGCACCCTGGGCATCGTGGGCGAATCGGGCTGCGGCAAGAGCACGCTGGCCCGCGCCATCGTGGGCCTCGAGCCCCTGCACGAAGGCCGGCTGCAGTTCCTGGGCGTCGACGTCTCGCGCCCACTGCGCAAGCGCAGCCTGGCGAGCATCCGCGAGCTGCAGATGGTCTTCCAGGACCCCAACGGCGTGCTCAACCCATCCTACTGTGTGGGCGAGCAGATTGCGGCCTCTCTCAAGCGCTTCAAGGCTTGCACCCCCGGGTCGAGATTGGAGGCTCGGCCCGCAGGGGTGGTGCCGGCCGACGATGTGTACGGCGAAGTGGTGCGCCTGCTGAACGCCGTCAAGCTCAATGAAGAGTATTACTACCGCCTGCCGCGCCAACTGAGCGGGGGCGAGAAGCAACGCGTGGGCATTGCGCGTGCCATCGCGTCGAACCCCAGCATGGTCGTCTGCGACGAGCCGGTCTCGGCCCTCGACGTCTCGGTGCAGGCTGCGGTGCTCACGCTGCTCCAGGAGATCCAGCAGCAGAAAAGCACGACCATGATCCTTATCTCGCACGATCTGAGCGCGGTGCGCTTCTTCTCAGACGATGTGGCGGTGATGTACCTGGGGCGCATCGTCGAGTGGGGCCCCTGCGAGGCGATCTACCGGCCGCCGAACCATCCGTACACAACGGCGCTGCTGGCGGCCGTGCCCCGGCCCGACCCCACGCTGCCGCCCAATCACATCCGCCTCAGTGGGCTCGTGCCCAGCGCCGTGAACCCGCCGGATGGCTGCCGCTTCCATACCCGCTGCCCGTTCAAGATCGGCGAGTTGTGCGAGCGTGAGGCGCCACCCGAGCGCGACCTGGGGCAGGGGCACCACATCTGCTGCCACCTGGCGCCGGAGCGGTTGCAGGAGATCAAGCCGTAGTGCTGTCGCTCAGCCATACGCGATACGTCAATTCGACCGGCCGCCAGAAGGCGACTGGCGAGAGATGCCGTCAGGCATCTATCTATGCTGCACAGAGGCCCCCCTACCGTTCCCCCGTCGCGGGGGAATTGGGCTGGCTTCCGCTCGCCGGACCGACGTGTTGCCGTTTGCCAAAGGGACCAGCGCTCGGTCACGCAACCATATTCCCCCGCGACGGGGGAACGGTAGGGGGGCCCTGCCCGCAGTGAAATGGGCTCACCTGTCGGCAGCGGCGCCGACTGGACCAAGGCTTTGCCCGAAAGCGAACACTGCCCGCCCGGGGGCGAAACTCGTGGCTCAGGCGCCGCAGAGCACGCGACCACCGACCACTGTTGAGGAGACTACTGATGCAGAGCGAAAAGCCGTTCTTCATGCGCGACCACTGGGAGTACGATCCTGAAGCCAAACCACGCCCCCGCGCCGACCGCCGCCTGGGGCTCAGCACGCGGGCGTTGCATGCCGGGTTCCACCCGCTGAGGGACGTGGCCCAATTCCGCTCCTTTGTGCCGCCCATCGTCCAGTCGATGACCTACCCCTATGAGTGCTTTGACAAGTTCCCCGATTACATCTATGGTCGCAGCAAGACGCCGACGGTGAGCGTGCTCGAAGAACGCCTGGCTGCGCTCGAAGGCGGCGAGGCCTGCGTGACCGCGAGCTCGGGTTCGCAGGCGCTGTTCAACCTGATCTTTACCATGGCCCGGCCGGGCGACAATATCGTGACCTCGCTGCATGTCTTTGGCGAGGGCTACAAACAGGCGGCAACCATCTTTCCCGAGCGCTGCCACGTCACCTTCCGCTTTGTGTCGGACCCGGCCGACCCCAAGTGCTGGGAGGCCGCCATCGACGAGCGCACGCGTCTGGTGTGGGTCGAGACGCCCTCCAACCCCTGCCTCTTTGTCACCGACATTGCTGCCGTAGCCGCGGTGGCCCATGCCCACGGCGCGCCCCTGCTCGTCGACAATACCACGGCCACCGCGGCGCTGCAAAAGCCGCTGGAGCTGGGCGCCGACATTATCCTGCTGTCGCTGACCAAGTTCCTGGCGGGCAATGCGACGGTGCTCGGCGGGGCCATCGTCGGGCCAGAGGCGCTGGTCGAAGACATCCGCTGGAACACCACCGAGTTCGTCGGTGCCATTCTGCAGCCCTTCGAGGCCTGGCTGATGCTGCAGTACATAGAGACCCTCACCCTGCGCATGGAGCGGCACAGCGCCAACGCGCACAAGGTCGCCGAGTTCCTGGCGCGGCACCCCAAGGTGCAGCACGTCAACTATCCCGGCCTGCCCGATCATCCGCAGCGCATGCTGGCGCAGCGGCAGATGGAGGCTGGCGGCGGGCTGCTCTCCTTTGTGGTGCCCGGCGGCATGAAGGGCGCGGCGAAGGTGATGGACAGCGTGCAACTCGTGGTCCATGCCGTCACGTTCGGCACGAGCCGCACCATCTGCATGCACCCGCCCACGATCACCCACGAGCACCTGACTCCCGAGGAACGTGCGGCGGCGGGCATCGACGATGGCCTGATCCGGCTCTCGGTTGGGCTCGAAGACCCCGAGGACATTATCGCCGACCTTGACCAGGCGCTGGCCAGGCTGTAAAATGGGCACCCTGCGCGACGAGCTGCGGGCGCGGCTGAGCGTGCCGGCGCGGCATCTGGATGCGGTCAACGCCGTGCTGCTCGATGTGGGCTCGCAGCCGGTCAACGACATGCTCGATGTAGTGGCCCGCTACGGCACGCCGGAGGAGATCAATCGCCAGGCCGCCGCCGCGCGGCAGCTCCCGGCCCTCCTCAAGTGTGTCGAGAAGACGCGCCCCGAGCATCTGGCCGACTTGAAATGGCTGGCCGAGGCGCGCGACCGTGGCGCGTTTGTCGGCGTGGCCGACTATCGGCGCCGGGTGCTGGGTGCGGAGGCCGGCGGCCTGGCGTTCGATGAAGCGCATGCCGTCACACTCGAGATCAGCGCCTGCCAGTACTTTTCCTGGGTGATCGAGGCCGCCTGCTGGGCGCTCGAGCATGGTGGGCTCATGCCGGGCCGCTTTATCCGCGTGCGCAAGATGAAGGAGCAGGAGGCCGACGGCGATCTGCCGGCCTTTGCGGCGGCCATGCAGATCATCGGCGCCAGTTGCGTGGAGCAGCCCGACACACGGGGCATCGATGGCTCCAACATCCACCTCGGCGGCGCCGATACCATCATCGGCTACATGGGCGGCGTGGGCCAGCCCAACGACTATCCGCTGAGATGGCTCGACGAGTACCTATACTACTATACTCACTATGGCGTGCGCGAGGTCCTGAACCTCAACCCGGGCACGATCCTCCTGGGCTGCCTGCTGCACCGGCTGGGCGTGGACATCGAGTTCAAGGTCTCCGTCATTGTGGGCAACGACAACCCGTTCTCGGCGCTGTGGACTCTGCTCACGGCCCGGCTCCTGGCCCGCGATGACGGTTCGACGAGCCTGGCCGGCCTCAACTGGAGCAACTCGACCGACAACGAGACCATCGCGATCGCCGACCGGCTAAGGCGCGCCCTGGGTTTTGAACGACAGGTGCGTTTTGAGTATCATGTGACGCAGACGTGGGGCGGCATCGTCGTGCAGCCGTTCATCCGGCGCGATGAGCTGGTCGACCTGGCCGGCCGCGTCGGCAATATCTCGGCCAAGCATGAGGGGGGCGACCCCGAGGTCGAACAGGCCCGCGAGCGCCGTTCGGACATTCGCGACTATTACCGCGACCGGGCCGAGATCGTCGCCGCCGGCGATTGGGAGCCCATGACCCTCAACTTTATCGACAAGCTGGAGGCCCTCAACCGCACGGCCCGCGCGCTGACCGAGCACGGCCTGGCTTTTGTTGCGGCGCCCAGGCTGCACCATCAGGCCGCGAGGCCATGACGAGACTCGAGGCGGTCACGCTGGCCGAAATCCAGGCGGCGCAGCGGCGCCTGGCCGCCACGGCCCTGCGCACGCCGCTCGTACAGCTCAACGTGGAGGACGCGCCCGCCGAGATTTGGCTCAAGCTGGAGAACCTGCAGCCGGTAGGGTCGTTCAAGATCCGTGGCGCCAGCAACGCCATGCTGGCTATGGACCCGGCCGAGCTGCAGCGTGGGGTGTGGACGGCGAGCGCCGGCAACATGGCGCAGGGCGTGGCCTGGCAGGCGCGGCGGCTGGGCGTGCCCTGTACCGTCATCGCGCCCGACGACGCCCCGGCGGTCAAGCTGGCGGCCATCCGGCGGCTGGGCGCGCAGGTCAGGCAGGTGCCGTTCACCGCGTACCAGGCCATCCAGCGCACTCGGCGCGCCAACGGTGTGGCGGGGCGCCTCATCCACCCCTTCGCCGACCCTTCGGTGATGGCGGGCAACGGCACCATCGCCCTCGAGATCCTCGAGGACCTGCCTGATGTGGAAGCCGTGGTGGCGCCCTACGGCGGCGGTGGCCTGAGCTGCGGCCTCGCCGCGGCCGTGCGCGCGCTAAGGCCCGGCGTGCGGGTCTATGGAGCCGAAGTAGAGACTGGAGCGCCGCTGGCGGCGTCGTTGGCGGCCGGGCACCCGGTGGTGACCGGCTATCGGGCCAGCTTTGTCTCGGGGATTGGGGCGCCGTTCGTCTTCCCTGAGATGTGGCCGCTGGCCAGCCGGCTGCTCGACGGCTCGCTGGTGGCCACGCTGGCCGAAGTGGCCGGCGCCATCAAGCTCATGGCGGAGCGCAACCACCTCATCGCCGAGGGTGCTGCGGCGGTGCCCGTGGCCGCGGCGCTGGCCGGCCGGGCCGGGCGGGGCAGAGTGGTATGCGTCGTCACCGGCGGCAATATCGATAGTGGGCAGTTGCTCCAGGCCCTACAGGGGCGTGTGCCTGAGTAACACAACTGCACATGACCGCAGAGCCGCCGCATCCGGGTGTTACGGCTCGTATACAACCGGAACGGAACCCTTATGGTGGGTTTTGGTGGGTTGGTTGGCCCTGCCGGCTGCCCCTGGCGCGCCAGGAGCAGCCGGCAGGGCCAACCAACCCACCAAAACCCCCTGCAGTAGAACGGAACCGTGAATGTACCAGGGTCGAGATTCAGGGATCGGCTTCATCAAGGCGCGGCTGGGGCGCTCGTGCTACGGCATGGGGCTTGGCATCATCATCCTCGATGACGTCTACCCCGGCTTCCCCGGCGATGTGCGCAACGCCAGCGCCTTTCCCTTCCCCATCCAGTACGAGATCGCCCGCGGCGTCGATATCTTCAAGCTGGTAGTGGAGGACGACAAGTCACCCTGCCTGGCGCCGGTGCGCCAGGCGGCGCTGAACCTGGAGCGCATGGGCTGCCGTGCCATCGCCGCCGAGTGCGGCTACTTTGCCTACTTTCAGCGCGAGATCGCGGCCAGCGTGCGCCTGCCGGTCTTCATGTCGAGCCTGCTACAAGTACCCATGGCGCAGCAGCTCGTGGGGCCCGAGCGCGTGGTCGGCATCTTGATGGCCAACGCGCACTATCTCACGCCGCAGCACCTCGAAGCGGTGGGCATCGCGCCGGGCTCGAACTATGTGGTCGGCGACGCCATGTCGGCGGGCACATGCCGCGAGTTCGACCACCTGTGGACGCAGGGGCGGCGCAGCGACCCGCCCGCGGCCGACTATGCGCGTGCCGAGGCCGAGTTCCTCGAGGTGGCGACCGATTTCGCCCGCCGGCACCCGAACATGGGCGCACTGGTGCTCGAGTGCACCGGCTTCTCGCCCTTTGCGCGCGCCCTGCAGCGCGAGGTCGACCTGCCCATCCTGAGCTGGGGCACGCTGCTCGACTATGCCTATGCGGTGGCCGTGCACCGTGACTACTATGGGCACGTCTAGGACCAGGAGTGTGAATGCGTGATTGTCACCAATTATGCCGACCGGCAGACGCCCCAGTTCCGCGTGCTGTCTGACGCCCAGTGCCGCGAGATCTACCTGGCCACGCTCGAGGCCCTGAATACGATCGGGGTGCAGGTGCCCAACGCGGAGGCGCGGGCGCTCCTGGCGCGGGCGGGTGCCTGGGTGGAGGGCGACCTGGTGCGCATCCCGCTGCGCCGCATCCAGGATGCGCTGGCGGCGACGCCGCGTGCCTACACCATCTGGGGGCGCG
>ERZ795049.1893-NODE-1893-length-25928-cov-14.872609_pt1 | contig 25928 bp, 29 predicted proteins | sample MGYA00375133_ERZ795049 | MGnify/ENA primary metagenome ERZ795049 (study PRJEB30178, sample SAMN05720147) | activated sludge metagenome | isolation source: anaerobic digester from wastewater treatment plant | place: Japan | collected 2015-04-20 ... | reverse complement strand
GAGTATTTTCAAGATTCCTGGATATTGTCAACGCGAACATCAATTCGCTGTTGGACAAAGCGGAGGACCCGGAGAAGATGATCAAGCTGATGATGCAGGAGATGGAGGATACCCTCATCGAGCTGAAGAGCTCCTGCGCAGCGAAGATGGCAAGCCGGGCAAAGAGTGAACGCACCTATAAGGACGCCCTTGCCGCAGTCGAGCGCTGGCAGCAGCGCGCCGAATTGGCCATCGCCAAAGGTCGTGATGACCTGGCACGAGAGGCGCTGTTGGAGAAGAAGCGCGTCAGTGGAGCCTTGGACGAACTGGCTGCAGATATCGCCGGCTACGATGAGCTGATCAAGGTCGCCAAGGACGAGATCCGCCAGATCGAGGATAAGCTGGCTTCGGTGAAACAGAAGTATCAGATGATGGTCGAGCGCTCACGGCGAGCCCGTGAGGAGCAGGCGGCCCAGGAGACGCTCAGGCGTGCCGGGGATGAGGCGACCACCTCCCGCTTCAGCGACATCGAGGAGCAGATCGACCGGATGCAGGCAGCCAATGAGCTCAACCGCTTCACCTCCACCACCCTCGACGAGAAGTTCCGTGACCTTGAGGAGATGGACGATATCGATGCTGAGATCGCCGAGCTGCGCAAGCGCGCAGGCCTCAAGTAAGGGAGGACTGGATGACAGCAGTCTGGATACTATCGGTTATCTTCATCTTCATCATCATCTCTTCGATCCTCGACCAGCGCCACAGCATCAAGAAACGGAAGATTGAAGCGGCGCTGAGGATGCGCGAAATGGAGCTGGGCCTGCCTCCTGGAACCTATACCAGCTACAACAAAAAGTGGAAGAAGCACATCAAGGAGGAGGATTGGGAGCAGATTCTGAAGAATTTCAAGCCCAACTCCCACGGAAACACCCACCGAACTGAGCTGAAGCAGGGTATCGACGACCTCCAAGAACGGCTTGCGAATCTTGAAACGATCATGGCCAGTCAAGCGGCCGATAAAAGAGAAGGAATATAAGGGATGATAGGTATGGCAACAAAACGATTGTACAGGTCCCCACGGGGAAAAGTGTTTGGAGTGGCCACCGGCTTGGCCGAGTGGAGGGATTTGCCGGCTGACCCGGTCAGGCTGATCGTCTTTCTGACCATCCTCTTCACCGGTTTCTTCCCCGGAGCCCTGATCTACCTCGCCGCGGCGCTCATCATCCCGATGAACCCCGGGGGAAGCGAAAGCACCGAACATCACCACTATCATCACCATGATGACGATGACAATGTCAGCGACAGTGAGTTGAAGGCGCAGTACGAGAAGCTGAAGCGCAAGGTGGAGAAGATGGAGAGCGAGATCCTGGACAAGGAGCGCGATTGGGATCAGCGCTTCAGGGAATAAAGAGGTACACCATGCTCAACGACAGCAAACGGACCAAAATCCTGCTCATCGTCGCCGTCATCGTTCTCGCGATCCTCGGCGGCACGGTGAAGGGGTTCTTCAAGCAAGACTCCAAGAAATCGACGAAGGCCCAGGCAATGGTCCATCAAATCCCTGAACCGGAGCTCCCCGATTTCCCGCTCTTTGGATGAGAGTACTCCCAACGACATACCTGCGCCGCCTCAGATCTGAGGCGGCGGTCTTTGTAACCGCATCAATGGAATAAACCCACAAAAAAAAATTCATTTTTTCTTGCAACCCTCCTTCATGACCGCTAGCATGGCAAAAAAGGAGTTTTTGTGCAGAGAGAAGAGAAACGACTCTACCGGATCATGACGATCCTCATCATCGCCACGGCGCTCTTCGCCCTCATCAGCGGCGGACCGATCATGGTGCTCAAGGGGACGCTCAGCCTGCAAGCCAGCAGCGCCCGCCTCATCAGTGACTTCACCCTCCACACTCCACAGGTCGCCCTCTTCAACGCCACCACCGTCGGAGCTCTCGGCTTGATCATCGTCTTCTACGCCTCCATCAGTCTCTCGGGGCCGACGTTGGCCTGTATCCTGACCATGATGGGCTTCTCCTTCTTCGGTAATACGCTGCTCAACTGCATCCCCATCATTGTCGGGGTGTGGATTGCCAGCAGGGTCGCAGGCAAGACCTTCGGCGCCTACTCGATCATCGCCCTCTTCGGCACCGCGCTCGGCCCCTTGGTGACCTACGTGATGTTCTCTATCGGCCTTCCCTACGCCGCCTCGATCCCGCTCGGTCTCTTCTGCGGTGTGCTTGCCGGTTTTCTTCTTCCCGCCATCGCCAGCCCCCTCTTGATCCTCCACCAGGGATACAACCTCTACAACATGGGCTTCAGCTGTGGCTTTCTCGGTCTCTTCTGGGCGAACATTCTCCGCGCAGCGGGCAAGATGGAAGATTTGACCATCGCCTGGAATGGCGAGACAAGCCTCCCGATGCTCATCTTCATCCCCGCCGTCAGCTTCCTCTTCCTCATCTTCGCCCGCTTCAACGGAAGGGCAAAGCAGAACATCAACGAACTGCGCGCGATCCAGCTGCTCACCGGTCGTCTCCCCTTCGACTTCTTCGACACCGGCCAGTTCGGCGGGACGCTGGTCAACATCAGCCTGCTCGGCCTGGCAGGCTGGGCGTACGTCCTCCTCATCGGTGCCCCGCTCAACGGTCCGGTGGTGGGCGGCATCCTTACCCTCATGGCCTTTGGTGGCTTCGGCAAGACGCTGCGCAACACCTTCCCCATCGCCCTCGGCGTACTGCTCTCCACCCTCCTCTTCGGCAAATCCCTCACCGACCCTGGCCCGCTCTTGGCCATCCTCTTCGGAACGACCCTCGCCCCGATCGCCGGTCAGTTCGGCGTCCTAGCCGGCATCGCAGCAGGAGCGGTGCATCTGGTCATGGTAGAGGCCACCGCCCTCTGGCATGGAGGGCTCGACCTCTACAACAACGGCTTTGCCGGTGGCCTGACAGCAGCCCTTTTTGTTGCTATCCTACAGTGGTACAAGACCAACAGCGCACGGGAGGATTTCGACTGATGAAACGCAAGAAATTCCTGAGCCGACTCATCGGGGAGATGACGGGCTTCCTCTTGGAGAGCAACCCGCTGCGCCTCGTCATAAGCCTCCACCAAGAGGAGGATGGAGCACACATCACCTTCTTCGACGACACGCAGCGTACGAGCGCCGAGGTCAAGCGGATCACCGAGGCGCTCAACCCGAAGAAGGTGCGCCCAGAACTGGCCGACTACTACGGAGCGATGGCCGGCAGCACGCTGAACATCGATGCCCGGCTGAAGCTCATCGGCTGGCAGGTCAAGCACGCAACCGTCTCCAACAGCGAAAGCGGCATCAAGATCGACCTCTGGCTCGGAAGCGACGCCTTCAATCCGCAGGACTTCACCGTGGAGGAGCATACGTAACAGATTTTACCCAATAGGGTATATTGTTAGAATTTACCTAATAGGGTATATTAATGAATTATCCCCATTACGGTATATTATTGACTTTTACCGTATCGGGTATTATTATATACGGTATCAAATCTTTTGTATCACGAATTAGGAGACACTCATTGCAACACAACGTCAGCAATCCACTCCTCCTCTCCACCACCTTGCGCGCCCTACGCAAGGGCAAAGGGTTGACGCAAGAGCAGGCTGGTTCGTCAGTCGGCCTCCTGCCGAAGACGATCAGCGCGCTGGAGAACAACATTGAGACCGTCTCGATCATCAGCCTGCTCAAGCTCGTCTCAGCCTTGGACTTGGAGTTGATCCTCCAGCCCAAACCTCGTCCTGACGAGCATCAAGGAGCGTGGTAAGCGATGAACATGCGTTCACTCTCTGTATGGCAGAATGGAATACGGGTAGGAACCTGGTCGGTCTCTTTATCATCAGAGAACTTCTTCTCCTACGATGAGGCGTGGTTTTCCTCGCCCCAGAGTCGTCCAATCTCCCTCTCCCTGCCATTGACGGGTGCAAACGATCCCTATCGGGGCGAGCCGGTACGCTCGTTCTTCGACAATCTGCTCCCAGATTCAGAGAGCATCAGGGGGCGCATCAAGAGCCGCTATCGCCTTCGCTCTGACGCACCATTCGACCTGCTCTCACAGGTCGGCCGAGACTGCGTCGGGGCAATCCAACTCCTGCCTTCAGACGAACAACCTGCTCCTGCACGTATTGAGGGAAAACCTTTGGATGAGTCTGCAGTGGCAACAATCCTCAGATCAGTGATTAATCCAGGCTCTTCGAACACACGCGATGACGAGGATTTTCGTCTTTCTCTTGCAGGAGCGCAAGAGAAGACAGCATTACTGTTTCACGACGGTGAGTGGCACATCCCAATAGGCGCAACCCCATCAACCCATATCATCAAACTGCCGATGGGAACGTTTGGACCGTTTGGTGTCAACCTCGACACCTCCATTGAGAATGAGTGGCTCTGCTCCCTCATCGCGAAGGAATTGGGTCTTCGCACAGCGCATTCGACGCTCCATCGCTTCGAGGATCAGCGTGTCCTCATCGTCGAGCGCTTTGATCGGCGTTATGCGCCCGACCGCTCCCATATCCTTCGCCTCCCCCAGGAGGACTTCTGCCAAGCGACCGGCACTTCACCGGCTCGCAAGTATGAGAGCGATGGAGGGCCGACGATGGCCACCATCATGAACATCTTGCTCGGCTCTTCCAATGCCGCCGAAGATCGTGAGCACTTCTACCGCAGCCAGATCCTCTTCTACCTGCTCGCAGCGCCCGATGGGCACGCAAAAAACTTCTCACTCTTCATAGAGGGCGGCGGTCGCTTCCGCCTCACCCCGCTCTACGATGTCATCAGCGCCTACCCCTTCCTCGGCAAGGGGAGCTCACAGATCGCACCGCAGAAGCTGACGATGGCGATGAGTTTCACCACCGAGGATAAGCACTACAAATGGAACCGCATCGTCCCTCGCCACCTCATCGAGGCCGGCAGGCGCCTCGGCCTTGGCTCTTCGGCAGAATCGATCATTTCCACTCTGGCCGACAAGGTTCCACGCGCCTTGGAACGCGTCAGCTCTGCCCTGTCTGCCGACTTCCCGACTGAGGTCTCCCACCCCATCCTAGAAGGGGTGTATCGGCAGCATCGGCGCTTGGCAGAAGGGTAAAACATCTTTTGGAGCAATTGCCATTTCATACCCCTTGGAGTAGTATGACCATACTTTGCAACTGCATCGATAAGGATTATATGATGAGTGAAGAACTGTTTAGCCAACGCACCACAACCTGTGGTGCCCTCACCAAAGCCGATGATGGCTCGCGCGTCGTCCTCAATGGATGGGTTCATCGAAACCGCAACCACGGATCGGTACACTTCATCAACCTCCGTGACCGCTACGGCATTACCCAGGTGGTGGTCGACGACGATGCACCTCAAGAGCTGGAGGCGGTCGCCACCTCCCTGAGGCTCGAATTCTGCATCGCGGTCACCGGCGTCGTTCGCTGTCGCCCCGATTCCATGATAAACCCCGAAATGGCCACCGGTGAGATCGAGGTCAAGGCCGAGCGCATCGAAATCCTCTCTACCTGTCCCCCGCTCCCCTTCCAGATCGACGACGGGACGAAGACCAAGGAGGACCTCAGGCTCAAGTACCGCTACCTCGACCTGCGCAGCCAGGGGATGCAGCAGCGCTTGAAGCTGCGCCACGACTTCATCCTCTCCATTAGAAACTACCTCTCAGCTCGGGACTTCTGGGAGATCGAGACCCCGACCATGATCAAGAGCACCCCTGAAGGGGCGCGCGACTTCTTGGTGCCGAGCCGTCTCTACCCCGGCAAATTCTATGCGTTGCCACAGAGTCCGCAGCTCTTCAAGCAGATCCTCATGGTCGGCGGCATGGACAAGTACTTCCAGATCGCCCGGTGCTACCGCGACGAGGATGCCCGGGGCGACCGACAGCTGGAGTTCACCCAGCTCGACCTGGAGATGAGCTTCGTCAAACGTGACGATGTCCTCACCTTGATGGAGGGCCTCTTCGTCCACGTCTTCAAGGAGGTCATGGACTACGACCTGCCCACCACCTTCCGGCGCATCACCTACGCCGATGCGATGAACACCTACGGCACCGACAAGCCCGACCTCCGCTTCGCTGTCGAGTTCGTCGACATGGTCGACTTGGCAGCTCGCAGCAGCTTCTCCACCTTCCGCGAGATCGCCTCCAATGGTGGCACCATCAAGGCGGTCTGCGCCCCCAAGAGCGAGACGGTGGAGTTCAGCCGCAAGTACATCACCTCCTTGGAGGAGGCGGCCAAGGTCTACGGCGCCCACGGACTGGCCTGGATGAAGGTCGGTGAAAAGGAGAGCCTCTCAGGCGGCGTCTCCAAGTTCTTCGAAGGGCTTGAAGGTGAGGTCATCGAGCGCATGGGCGCGCATGAAGGGGACATGATCCTCATCGTCGCCCACCAGGATTGGAAGCGCTGCTGTGCGAGCCTCAGTGCGGTGCGCACCAAGCTGGGACGCGACCTCAACCTCATCAAGAAGGGGTTCGAGTTCTGCTGGATCATCGACTTCCCCCTCTTCGAGTACAACGAGGAGGGTGGCTTCTGGCAGGCAGCCCACCATATGTTCAGCATGCCGCAGCAGGAGTACCTCGATACGCTGGAGAGCGACCCGGGCAGCGTGCTCGGAGACCTCTACGACCTGGTGCTCAACGGCTACGAGGTAGCCAGCGGATCGATCAGGATCCATGATGTGGAGCTGCAGAAGCGGATCTTCCGCATCTGCAACTTCGACGACGAGACCGCTGAGCAGCGCTTCGGCTTCCTGCTCAACGCCTTCCGCTACTCCCCGCCGCCGCACGGTGGCATCGCGCCGGGCATCGACCGTATGGTGATGATCATGGCGGAGGAGACGTCGATCCATGAGGTCATCGCCTTCCCGAAGAATACGGCGGCGATCAGCCCGATGGACGACTCGCCGAGTGAAGTCGACCAGAAGCAGCTTGACGAACTGCACCTGGCTGTCAAGTATCCAGAGAAGTAACAGAAGGAGGGGCCCCGGAAGACCGGGGTCTTTTCAATGAACGAGAAGAACCTGACCTTACGAGTATCACAGCTCAACATCGTCATCAACGCCCTGTTGGCGCTCAGCAAGATCTCTGTCGGAGTGCTCGCCCATTCGGTGGCGCTCTTCAACGACGGCATCAACAACGCCGGCGATGTCATCAGCTCCGTGATCGCCACCGTCGGCATCGCCGCGGGCTCGAAGGCAAGTGACAACGAGCACCAGTACGGCCATGAACGGCTGGAGTGCGTCGCGGCGATCCTGCTCTCCGGCATCATCATGGTGGTGGGCATCGGCCTCTTCGCCGATGGGCTCCTCTCCATCATCCGAGGATCGTATCTGGACCAGCGGCAGCCCGGCATCTGGGCGTTGGTCTTGGCCATCATCTCGATCATCATCAAGCAGGTGATGGTCATCTACAGCCGGAGGGCCGCCAAGAAGAGCGGCTCGGTGGCCCTGCTCGCCTCCGCCTGGGACAGCCAAAGCGACGTATTGGCCACCACCGGCGGCCTCATCGGCATCGCCTTCGCACGCCTCGGCTACCCCATCGCCGACTCTATCGCTGCAGTCCTCATCGCCCTCTTCATCTTCCGCGTCGGCTTGACGGTCTTTCGCGATGGGGTGGACAAGATGGTGGACCGCGCCTGTGATATGGCGATGGTGGAGGAGATCCGCTCTCTCATCATCGCCCAAGAGGGGGTGAAGCAGCTCGACCTCTTGCGCACCCGTACCTTCGCCAACCGTTGCTACGTCGATGTCGAGATCGCCGCCGACGGCACACAGAGCCTGACCGAGGCTCATGCCGTGGCCGAACGCGTCCATGACAGCATCGAAGCGGCCTTCCCCGCGGTGAAGCACTGCATGGTGCATGTAAACCCCTACAAGGGCAAGAAACGGTAAGAGTATGCTGGAAAAACCGCATGCATTGGGCTATGATGGGGAACGAGGAGCACCGCATGGCAGATTTGAAGCATATCCGTTCTGACTTCGTCCCCGGCCACTGGCAGTTCGCCACCGATGGGGGCAAGAGTTTTACCATAGGAAAGGAGAGTACTCCCTACGACTACCTCTTGGGAGCCCTCAGCGGCTGTCTCTTCGCCACCTTCGACGACCTGGCCAAAAAGATGAAGGTCGCCTGGGAGCACGTGGGCTTCGAGGTGGACGGGGAGAAGCGCTCTGAGGTCCCCACCACCTTTGAGTGGGTCACCATCAAGGTGACGGCCACCGGGGTGGACAACCACGCCAAGTTCACCAAGGCATTCGAGACGGCGACCCGCTACTGCTCCATCTACACGACCATCTCCCAAGTCGCCCGGATGGATTGGTCGGTGAACTTCGCCTAGGACAGATCGATGATAAGCGAACCAGTGCTCTTTGAGACGCTCAAGGCCTCCATCAAGCAGTTCGAACACGAGGACTCGATGCTCCTGTCATGGCCGAAGGCAAAGGCGAGCATCGCCCATGCCCTGGCCATGCACATCACAGAGAACATCACCCTCCCCTCAGATGATCTCTTCATCGACATCATGGCCGAGGGCGCCGATGTGGTGGTCCATGACCGCAATGGTACGCTGCTCCTCGCCCTGGTCATCTCCACCACCTACCTCACCGCCGCCCAGCAAGCACAGCTGCGGAATCTGAAGGAGCGGGAGTGCACACTGGTCTTCGGCATCGCCTTCCTCAAGGAGAAGGAGTACCACCTCCTCTACCGGGTACGGCGTGACGCGGTCGATTACTACCACTACCGCAAGCACAACCAGAGCGTGGTGCGCCTGAGGGAACGGGACCACGGCAGTGATGAGGGGCAGTTGTTGTTGGGAATCGGCACAAAACAAAAGAAGAAAAAGAACGCTACACCGGATCGATGACCCGGTGGAGCCCGGTCATCTTGTCGACGCCACGGCGGTGGGCATCCTCACTGCCGTTCCACTCCTTGCCACGGTTCTCCGACTTGTGCATCTGTGTCATCCAATGCAGGTCACGGGCGATGCGGTCGAGGTTCTCCGTCTCAAGACGGGTCATCTCAGAGACAAAGGCATCAGAGCGACTCTTGGAAATCGCTTCGAGCCCCCGCTCCAAGAGCAGGCTGAAGTGGTGGAGGCAAAACCCCTTTGAAGCGAGCAAGGCCGCTCTGAACTCCTCCTCCTGCTCCCAGAGGTAGGCGGTGGTGAAGAGGTAGCGTTGCAGCCGTCCCTCCATGGCGGTACAGGCCAAACACCCCGCCTCCCGCTCAGCCAGCTGCTCCTTGAATCGGGCCACGGCGGCCTTGGCGCCCCACCTCCCCTTGGCCCGGGAGAGATCGGCGAGGCTGCCCTGCATCCGCGCTCGGGAGGCAGCGAGGTAGGTGTCCGCCATCAGGCTGAGTCCCTGGCTCTTGTTCGCCGCAAGCAACAGCTGCCAGTGAGTGGTACAGAAGCCGCTCTCGTTTACCCTCACCCGAGTCTCGGGGTTCATCACCGAGCTGCCGAGGTAGAAGGCGATGGCATCGCTCTCCGCCTCACCCATCAGGTCACAGATATAGCACTCGCTGCCGCTTCTGACCCCATCCCATACCGGGATCCGTTCCAGTTCCAGCTTCATCGCGCCGGCCCGTATTTCATGCGCATCAGTTGGGCCAGTCGCCCCTCCTCAAGCGGATGAAGCTGGCAACCGGCGCCTTCCATCAAGCGGGTGTACAGCGTCATCTGGCTGGCCCGCTCCAAGAGCTCGATCTTATCAAAGGCATCGAGCAGCGACTTGCCGATGGTCAGCACCCCGTGGTTTTCCAGCAGGAGCACATCGTGGTCGAAGGCCTTCATCGCAACCTGTTCGGCCAGGTCGACGGTCCCCATGAGGCGGTAGTCGACGAAGATCGGATCTTCGAGGATGTAGTAGGATTCAGCGATGAGGTGGGTATCGATGGCGACACCCCCGTCCCGGCTCAAGGCGGTGAACGCCGAGGCATAGGTAGGATGGGCATGGACGACCGCCATCGCATCAGGGCGAGAGATGAGGATGAGGCGGTGCATCTCCGTCTCGATGGAGAGGCGAAGATGGGGAGTGAGACTCTTCCCCTCGAGGGTGACGATGGCGATCTGGTCAGCGACCAACCTCCCCTTGTCCAACGCCGACGGGGTGATGAGGAAGTGATTCTTATCCAACCTCAGACTGATGTTCCCCCCGCTTGCCGTCGTCAAGCCACGATCATAGAGTCGTCTCATATAGTCTGCGACCGCGCTGCGCTCCGCTTCGAATCTCATAGTGCTCATGCGGCGAGTATAGCATGCAAGCACGGTGATGGGAACAGAACACAGTGACGCGGACGCCATGGTATCATCGTGCGCCCGGATGACTGATCATCCCTCCCTAGCGCCCCCACCCGGCTCAATACTCGGTGATCAGCAGGTATCTCGCCTCTTCATCCTCTTCGATCAGAGGAAATCGTGGCAGGTCCTCATAGAAGCGATTGTCGTTGTTGTCGTCATTGACTGCGCTGACCTCACCGAGGAGGACCCTGCCCGTCCCCTTCTTCCCGTAGAAGCGATGGTACATGAGCGGGAGCAGCGTGATGCTTTGTCCCGGGACCAGGACGATCGGCTCTCCCGCTTCAACGGTATGACGAGTCCCATCGATGCTGACGTGGACGGGGGTATCGAGCCGCTCCTCCCGCTCGTCGCTATTCCATAATTCGACCACCAGATCCCCTCCTCCCCGGTTGATGATGTCCTCCATCTTGGACCAATGGAAATGGATGGGCGTCTCTTGCTCTTCCTGTGCTATCAGCAGCTTCTCGGCATACGGCTTGGGGTAGCGCTCCTTGTCATGCGGATTGCCGTTGCGGATGGTGAGCACCACAAGACCGCGCCGATCAAAATCACCGCTCCCAAAATCCGTGACGTCCCAGCCGAGCATATTGTGTGCGATCTCTTGGCTGGTCGCTTTCTTTGTCTGCCACTGTTGTGGGTTCCAGTAGGCAAACGGCGGCATCTTGAAGCCGAGGCTCTCAATAAAGGATATCGCTTCGTCTATGAGGCTGTTTATCTTCGATCGTTTCATGGCGACCCTCCCTCCCCGCTGCTGTCATTTCATCATACCCCCGCCTCGGCAGTGACTCAAGGGATGCCGTGATCGGTGTTGGGGTGAAGGAAGAGGGCGGGCGACTCGCCCCACACCTTGAGAAGAAGCGTCCTCATTTGCTACAATGCCCCTCAAGGAGAGCAACCGATGAGGATGTCCAAACTCTTTTCCAGAACCCTGCGCGAAGCGCCCAGCGGCGCCGACAGCAAGGGGTACGAATACCTGCTGAGGGCAGGATTCATCCGTCAATTGGGGGCCGGCGTCTTCAATCTGCTGCCCCTCGGGTTTCGAGCGGTGACCAATATCGAGGCCATCATCCGCGAGGAGATGGAGAGGATCGGAGGCCAGGAGATCTTGATGCCGCTGGTCAACCCCGCCGATGTGTGGAAGGAGACGGGGCGCTACTACTCCATCGACCGGGAGATGAGCCGCTTCAAGGACCGCGTCGGGCGCGACATGGTCCTCGCCATGACCCACGAGGAGGTCGTCACCGACCTTGCCCGTGGCGAGATCGACAGCTACAAGCGCATGCCCCTGCTCGTCTACCAGATCCAGACCAAGTGGCGGGACGACCCGCGCCCCCGCGCGGGCCTCATCCGGGTACGCGAGTTCACCATGAAGGACAGCTACTCCTTCGATGTGGACCAGGCGGGCCTCGATGAACAGTACAAAGCCCACTACACCGCATACTTCCGCATCTTCGGCCGCGCCGGCCTGCCGGTCATCGTCGTCGGGGCGGACAGCGGCATGATGGGAGGCAAGATCTCCCATGAATACATGTACCTCTCCCCCATCGGGGAGGATACCATCATCACCTGCCCGGCCTGTCACTACACGGCCAACCGCCAGGTGGCTTCCTTCAAGAAGGTGTACCAGAGCGAAGAGATGCGCCCGATGGAGAAGGTCTTCACCCCTGAGACGAAGACCATCGATGAGTTGGTCGCGTTCCTCAAGATCGAGAAGCGGCAGACGGCGAAGTCGGTCTTCATGGTCGGCACCTTCATCGACGACACCAACGGCGAGGAGGAGAACAAGCTCATCGTCGGGGTCGTGCGCGGTGATCTGGAGGTCGAGGAGAACAAACTGCAGAACGCGTGCCGCGCCAATGCGCTGCGCCCGGCTCACCCCGAGGAGATCGCCGAGATGGGCATGGTGGCCGGCTACGGGTCAGCCATCGGGGCCAAGGAGGGCATCGTCGTCATCGTCGACGACTCGGTGGCCAAGAGCAACAACCTGGTCGCCGGTGCCAACGAGTGGGAGCACCACTGGCTGAACACCAACTTCGGCCGTGACTACCACGGGACGGTGGCCGACATCGCCAGCGCCCAGGCCGGCTTCGCCTGTCCACAGTGCGGCAAGCCGCTCTCCGCCTCAAAGGGCATCGAGGTAGGCAATATCTTCCAGCTCGGCACCCGCTACAGCGAATCGATGGAGTGCTACTTCCAGGATGAGAGCGGGAACCAGAAGCCGGTCATCATGGGCTCCTACGGCATCGGGGTAGGCCGCCTGCTCGCCTCGCTTGCCGAAGAGTACTGTGATGATTCGGGCCTCGCCCTCCCCATCACCGTCGCCCCGATGCAGGTACACCTTGTCAGCCTCGTCAAGGAGAGCGAGACGGTCGATGCACTCTACGATGATCTGACGAAGGCGGGCATCGATGTGCTCTACGATGACCGCAAGGAGTCGGCGGGAGTGAAGTTCGCCGATGCCGACCTCATCGGCCTGCCCATCCGCATCACGGTGGGCAACCGCTCATTGAAGGAAGGGATGGTCGAGGTCAAGCTGCGCAGCAACCTGAGTGAGACGCTGAGCTTCCCCCTCGCTACGGTGGTCGCCGATACCCAGGCTCTGATCAAGCGCCTCACCGACGAGGTGGAAGCGGGTATCCAGGAGCGGGAGTGGGACGGTCTGTGATCAGACCGCTCCCATCTTCTTGAGAACATTGACGATGTAGGTACGCTTGGCGAGCCGAGCGTACTCGAGGACCGAGTGTCCCTGGTAATCACGGGCGTTGATATCAGCGCCCGCTTTTATGAGGGCCGTGACGATGCGTGTCGCGCTGTTGGTGCTCACCGCCATGATGAGGGCCGTCTCGCCGAGGTAGTTCCGGGCATTGAGGTCGGCGCCATAGTCAAGGAGCGTCTTGATGATCTTGGGGTTGGTGGTCTTGTTGGCCGCCAGATGCAGGGCATTGGAGCGATACTTGGGCTCAGCCTCCTGCAGGTCAGCGCCGGCTGCAAGCAGCGCCTTGGTCACCACGACCGCGGGATTGTACTGGGCGGCGAGCATGATGGGGGTCAGGCCCCACTCATTCTGGGTATGGACATCCGCTCCTTGGGCGAGCAGGGTGGTGATCTCACGGGCACGGGTGGCGTTCACCGCGGCGTTGAGCAATTTTCTATTCAGTGCTTCTTCTTTCTTCGACATCGTACACCTCGTTACATAAAAACATGTTAGCCTTAGTATCCTAAATTTTTGGCTCCGTGTACAGTCTTCCAAAAAAGCTCATACAAAGGTTTGCGCACCACAAGATACATGCGCTATGATGAGAGCATGGTAACCAAGGAAATCATCCATCAGATCCCAAAGGTCGAACTGCATGACCACCTCGACGGTGGCCTGAGGATTCCCACGATCCTCGCCCTCGCACGAGAGCAGGGCGTCACCCTCCCCGCCGACGACGAGCATGGCCTGCATGAGTACTTTGTCCGGGGAAAAAAAGAGAAGAGCCTCGCCCTCTACCTCGAGCCCTTCGCCGTGACCATCTCCGTGATGCAGACCAAGGCTGCCCTGACCCGGGTGGCCTATGAGGCGGTGGAGGACCTTGCCGGTGAGCACGTCGTCTACGCCGAGCTGCGCTTCGCCCCGATCCTCCACACCAGGGGGGGCCTGAGCCTCGATGAGGTGGTGCAGGCGGTCCTCGACGGCATCCAGAAGGGGACGCGCAAATTCAATATCCACATCGGCCTCCTGCTCTGTGCCATGCGCAACCAAGATCCCAAGATCAGCCGCCGGATCGCCGAGCTGGCCGTCGCCTTCGCCGACCGTGGGGTCGTCGGCTTCGACCTCTCCGGTGATGAGATCGGCCACCCTCCCAAAGACCACCTGGACGCATTCCAGTACATCCGCAAACAGAACTTCAACATCACCATCCACAGCGGTGAGGCGTTCGGCATCGAATCGATCTGGCAGGCGATCCAGATCTGTGGTGCTCACCGCATCGGGCACGGGGTGCGCCTCGTCGAGGACATGTCCATCGAGGGCAGCCGCATCGAGCAGAAGGGATCGCTCTCCTCCTTCATCCTCGACCGCCGCATCCCGATGGAGATGTGCCTGACCAGCAATGTGGGCACCGGGGCGGTGGCCGACTACGCCAGCCACCCCTTCCCGATCCTCTTCCGCAACAAGTATCGCGTCTTCCTCTGCTGCGACAACCGCCTGATGAGCGACACCACCCTCACCCACGAGATGGAGATCGCCAGCCAGTACTATGGGTTGAACCTCCGCGATTTGGAGAAGATCACGATCAATGCGATGAAGTCGGCCTTCATCCACCACGAGCAGAAGCTCTCCTTGATCTACAATGTGATCAAAGAGGGGTATGCCGAGATCCGCACGCGCTATGGGCTCACCGACTAGAGCGTCCGTTTGAAGACATCGAAGGGATTGATCCGCATCCTGATGCGGCAGTAGAGGTATGCGATGACCAGTCCGCTGAGGTGGGTGAGGTGGGCCACCGAGCCCCCTCGGGAGAAGACCTGGCTGTACAGCTCGATGAGCGCGTAGACGACCACCAGGATCGGGGCCCGCACCGGCAGGATGCCGAAGACGTAGATCCTCGAGTAGGGAAAGAAGACCGCGAACATCAACAGCACCCCGTAGATGGCGCCGCTCGCCCCGACGAGGATGACGTTGGTCCCGCTCAGATAGTAGCTGATAAAGCTCACCACCCCGCTCAGCGTACCGGTCAAGAGGTAGAAGAGCAGGAACTCCTTGCTGCCGATCCGCCGCTCCACCATCGAACCGAAGATGTAGAGACTGAGCATGTTGAAGAGCAGGTGTGAGAACCCGCCGTGGACGAACATGTAGGTCACGAACTGCCAGAGCCACCCATGGAGCACCAGAGAGGGGATCATGGCAAGGTAGAACGTCGCACGCGGATAGATCAGAGAGGTGACCACATAGACGATGATGTTGAGGATCACGAGGGCGAGGGTGAAGTTCCGGTAGGTATCATTCTTGAAGCGCCGGTTGATGATGGAGCTGTGTCTCATACCCCATACAGTACCGAGACTCTTCGCCTATCGTCAATTGTGCAAATTTTGCACAATTTCACCACACTGTGAAAGCAATGCACAACAGAATCCACGAAATACCCGCAAAAACAGCCTGAATTCCATCTGGCACGGTTATTGCATTAATATAGGCAGAACAGAGCAACATTTTTCATACTCCTCCTTTTTCCAACTGCTCGGGTGCCAAACTCCTTTTTGGCACCCGTCTTTTTTCTGTGCAAAATCCACACAGAGTGTGCTATTTTTGCACAGCAGTATGTGGGCAATTCCTCCCTTAAAGTGATGTAGCTGTATCATCAGCCTCCATTTTCCCTGTTGGCACAGTAATTGCATTATAGACAGTAGGACAAAGCAACAGTTTTTTTCAAACCTCCTTACAGTGTGATTTCCTTGATGCCGGCGCCCTCTGTACACCCCACGGACGCCGGCATCATCTATAGCATCCCCTTCCTCCCCTTTTGCTCTTCTGCTATCATGGCCCCATGGCGAAGAGCAGAAGAGACCGAGCCGACTTTTATACCCTCAAGGCGCGAGCAGAGGGGTATCCGGCACGGTCGGTGTACAAGCTTGAGGAGATGCAGCAGCACTTTTCTCTGATCAAGGCGGGGGATACCGTCCTCGATGTCGGCGCTTCCCCAGGCTCCTGGACCCTCTATGTGAAACGCAACTTCCTCTCCACGCGGGGCAGGATCGTCGCGGTCGACCTCAACCCCCTCTCCCTCTCCCCCCTCCCTGAAGGCGTGATGGAGGTGGTCGGTGATGCCTTCAGCCCTGAGATCCGAAAAGAATTGATTGCCCATGGCCCCTACGATGTGATCATCAGCGACGCCGCCCCCCAGACCAGCGGGATCAGGAGCGTCGACACCAGCCGCAGTGAAGCACTCTGTGAGGCGGTGATCTTCCTTTCTGAAGAGCAGCTCAAGGAGGGGGGCAACCTCGTCGTCAAGCTCTTCCAAGGCGGAGGGCAGGAGGCGTTGATCACAGAGATGAGACGGCTCTTTGACCGGGTGAAACCGTACAAACCAAAGGCCTGTCGTGATGACTCATTCGAGGTCTATCTGGTGGGGCTGGGACGAAAGGAGCGGAGCCGAGCATGAAATGTTACACCCAGGCACTGCCGGCGGGCATCTCGCTGGCCGTCTTCAACGGCGATGACTTGATCTTCACCAGCGGCGCGAAGTGGCTCCACCCCCTCTTCGCCCTCGAGGAGTTTCTTCTCACCTACAACGGAGAGCGCGACATGCTCTCTGCCCACGACACCGCCGCCGGCAAGGCGGCCGCCATCCTCATGGCCCGTCTTGGCATCAAGCGGGCGCACATCAACCTGGTCAGCGACCTCGCCGCCGAGATCTACGAGGATCATGGCATCGCCCTCTCCTACGAGCGGAGGATCGACCGTCTCCTCTGCCAGACTGAAGCACTGCTTGCCTCAATGGATGATGAGGAGGAGATCTACCTCCTGCTCAAAGAGCGGGCGCAGCGAGCCCAAGAGAGGGCCTTGTCCGATCAAGGGTGAAATTCTTTCAGGCTTGTGAAGCGCAAAATCAGTAAAATCCTGCCCCTGGGTGCACCAAAGGCAGGATTTGCTGAATTTTGAATTGAAATTTTTCTCCTACCAAATCCTATTGAAAACGAGCGTGGGAAGCGGTGATGATACTACCATCCCTTCCTTCTCCCTACATCTCCTTGATCAGGGAGAGGTCTCCGCGTGCCGCCGCCCTGAGAAGCGGGGCCATGTAGGTGTCCACATCGCCCGCTTGCATCGGGACAGGCATGTTCTTCAGCTTCATCTCCAGTTGGGGATCCTTGGCCGCCTGAAGGGCACGGGTGATGTGCTCCTCGCTGAAACCCGGAATATCGGAGAGCTTCGTCGGTGCCTTGATGGAGACGCTGAAGGCGATCATCATCCGGGCGACCGCTTCAGCCAGCGCACGGCCTGAGAGATCCTCAACCGACGGGCCATACCCGAACTTGGAGAAGATCGCACCGACGACCTTCAACTGCTGCTGGATGGCGTTCCCGTAGAGGACCGCGTAGTACGGGTTCATGATACCGCAGGCCGTGCCGTGGGAGATGATGTCCACCAGCGAGAAGCTGGTCAGGTGGGCACCGCTGGTGCCGCCGATCATGATGGCGTACCCGCCCAAGTCGGTGGCCAAGCCGATGGCCTCACGCGCCTGTATGTTGGCCGGATCATCCATCAGGACCGGCGCATGGGCCACCACCAGGCTGATGGCGCACTCGGCGAGTTCAGCGGCCTTGGCGTAGGTCGCTTCACGGGCAGAGAGGAAGACCTCAAAGGTGTGGGCGATGGCATCTAGGGCGCCGTCGATGGTCAGCGAGAGCGGCATCGAGAGGGTGGTCTCGTAGTCGAAGAGGCCGACGGTCGGGATCACGGCATCATCGACGATGAGCTTCTTCTGGCCAGCGACGGGGTCGGTGATGTTGGCGTACTTGGTGAGGTGGGCGCCGCTGGAGGCACTCGTCATCACGGCGATCGTCGGGATCAAGGAGAGGCCGGCCTTGGCAAGTTCGTCCGTGACGACACCGGTACCGAAGTAGTGATCAATCTCCGGTGTCGCCGATCCTCCGAGGACAGCGAGCACATTGGCGCCCTTGACCGCATCGATGGCTGAACCGCCGCCGATGACGACGATCGAATCGGGCTTGGTGTGGAGGATGTAGCTCTCCAGGCGGTAAACATCCTCGCGGGGAGAGTTGGGCTTCGAGCCAGGGGCGATGAAGGCACCGGCGAGCTCGACACCGGCCTGCTTCAGGCTTTCGACGACCCGGTCGACGACCGGTTTCATGGAGGTATAGTTGCTGACCACCAAGGCCCGCCTGCCGAAGGCAGCGGCAGCGTCTCCTACCTTGTCCAGGACCCCGAGGCCGTGGATATAGGAGTCACCCTTCCAATCTCTGAGCAGCCCATACGCTCGTTTAATCTGATCCATTCTCTCCGTCTCCTACTATCTACAGAACGCCATTGCATGCAACTATGGTTTCACACCCCATCAATCTTGTCAAAGCTCTCGATTGTTCATCGATTGTCACTCATGAATTTCAGTAACGTTCCCTCTCTGTTCAAGAGAAGGAGAGGCTGTTCATTGTACACGATTTCCTTGACGCATGGAGTTGCCCCGAGTAGAGTACAGGTGCTGGAAGGAATGGGTTATGAAAAAGTGTATCCAAAGCAGTCTGAGTGACCAAGTCTCTACGATGCTGAAAGAGCAGATTCTCAACGGGCAACTCAAGGGCGGGGAGAAGGAGCGCTGCAAGGCCTTGATCCACGAACACGTCTTTCATCGCTCGATCGACCTCGGAGCGCCTCGATGAGAGAGAACGACATCATCATCACCTATGGATCGGACGCCTCGGCGATGACCCGTGCCCTCCTTGATGCCATCGACATCGAACACTTGATCACAGACACGAAAGCCACCATCGTTCTCAAACCCAACCTGGTGGTCGCCGTCACACCCGAGGGCGGGGCGACCACCCACCCCGAGATCGTCATCGCCATCATCGAACATCTCAAGGGACGGGGGTACCGCAACATCACCATCGCCGAGAGCGCGTGGATCGGGGACAGCACCGAGCGTGGTTTTGCTGTCAACAGGTACCATGAGATCAGCGAGCGATACGACGTGCCGCTCATCGACGTAAAGAAGGACCGGTACGTCACAAAGAGTGCGGGCGGCATCACGATGGAAGTCTCCAAGACGGTGCTGGAGTGCGACTTCCTCATCAACCTGCCGGTACTCAAGGGGCACTGCCAGACGGCGATGACCTGTGCGCTGAAGAACATGAAGGGGTGTATCTCCGATCGCAGTAAACGGCAGTTCCACACCCAAGGCCTCCACCGCCCCATCGCCTCCCTCAACCGTGTCAGGAGCGCCGACCTCATCATCGTTGATTCGATCTGCGGCGACCTTGACTTCGAGGAGGGGGGCAACCCCGTGGAGACCAACCGGCTCTACGCCGCCCGCGACAGCGTCCTCTCTGATGCCTTCGGCGCGTCTCTCATCGGTTTCACCGAAGAGGATATCCCGTATATCCACCTCGCCGAGGAGCTGGGCGTCGGATCATCGGATCTTTCTCGGATGAACCTCATCAGCCTCAACGAGCCCATCGAGCAGCCTCTTGCCACCCCCACCGGCAGGGCAGGCTCCCTCAGCCGCCATATCGAAGAGCGGAGCGCCTGCTCCGCGTGCTACGGCACCCTCATCCACGCCCTCAAGCGCCTCGATGAGGTGGGGAGGTTGAAGAACCTGAAGCACACCATCTCAATCGGCCAGGGGTTCAAGGGAGTGGAAGACCCAAAGAAGGTCGGAGTGGGCAGCTGCACACAGGGCCTTGGCAAGAGCCTGCCCGGCTGTCCTCCCAAGGCGGTGGATATGGCCGAGTTCATCAAGGGGTTGGAGCAGCCTCCGCGGCATCATAGCTGAACATCGAGGCAGGATTGGCGAATACCCGTTTGAGTATCGCTCGAGAGGCCTTTACAAAGCTCTGTCCCCCTTGTTATGGTCGGCTATGGGCATTTCATCGATCGTGCAATATATCCTCTTGGGGCTGTTGGCCGCGTTCACCCTCTTCAACCTCTTCATCTTCACAGTGGGAAGAAAGCGGCGCAGGGCGGCGCAACACAGCCATCAGGAGACCATGGCGGCCCTCGAGCAGGAGGCCATGGCGGTGGTGAAGAAGGAGAAGGTCTCCTTCGAGACGAAGCTCGGGTATATGAACGATCAAAGCCAAGGGGTCCTGCTGACCTTCGACAAACAGCATGAACTGGTGGGAATCTTCTTACGCGGCCAGTACTACCTCATCTGGGGTGAGCAGTTCATCTCCGCCACCCAACGCTATGAGACACGTGACGACAAAAAGGTGACCAATGTCGTCGTCGACGTTGAGACGGAGGAGAGCATCATCACGGTGACCTTTGCGACCCGCGCCTACCGCCCTTCCTCATACCTGGGTAAGTTCATCCTTTCGGACAGCCAAGATTTCGCTACCCGCATCACCGAACACCTTCGCCCTCCTGGGCGATGAGGTGCACATCAAGCTGGGTGTGCGGCACGGCGATACCCGCTTCGGAGAGCCGGTCGTAGATCTCCCCATTGAAGCGGAAGTGAACCTTCCAATAGTCGGAGGGACGTACCCACGGCCTGACGACCAGGTCGACCGATGAGGAGGTGAGCTTGGTCACCTCGACCACCGGCTCGGGGGTGGGCAGCACCTCGCTGTACGAGGCGAGGATCTCCCTGATGGTCTTCTTCGTCCGTTCGATGTCCGAGCCGAGGGTGACGCTGACGGCAAGCTCGACTCTCCGCCGCTCGATGTCGGAGTAGTTGACGATCGGGTTTCCCCACACCAGCTTGTTGCTCATCGTGATCTTCTTGTTGTCCGGGGTGGAGAGCGTCACACAGATCATGTCCATGTCGGTGACCGTCCCGGCGAAGGCCCCCGCCTCGATGTAGTCGCCGATGCGGAAGGGGGCGTTGATGACGATCATCACCCCGCTCAAGAGGTTGCCGATTGTCTCCTGGAAGGCGAAGCCCAAGATGACCCCCGTGATCCCCAAGCCTGCCAGCACGGGGCCCATGTTCAGGCCCATGTGCTGTAAGAAGGCGATGGCAAGAAGAATCCAGCCAAGGATGTTGACCAGTTGCAAGGTGTAGCGAGCCATGAGATCGCTGATCTTCTTCGAGCGCTGCAAGCCGCGCTCGAGGAGCGTCATCACCCAATGGATCAGCAGCTTTCCCACCGCAACCATGATGATGCCGCCGAGCAGCGTCAGGATGAAGGAGACAACCTTAATATCGGACCACTGCTCAAGGTGGTGTTCGATGTTCAGAATGATCGATTTCATGTCGATGCTTGCAACTATCATGTTCGTACATCCTTATAGAGAGAATCAGGGCACGATGGAAAACCACCCTGCCCTGAGTATACACGCCTGGCCTCCCTAGCGGGAGAGAAGATTGTGTAATTTCTTGGTGAAAGCCACCGGGTCCTTGATCATGACGCCCTCGGCGAGCAGCGCTTGGTCGAGAAGCACCGAAGAGAGGTCCTCGGTATACTCCTTGTCTTCACTGGCCGCGATCTTCTGGACCATCGGGTCGTCAACGTTGACCTCAAGGATCGGCTTGGCTTCCTCGAAGTCGGCCTGGCCCATCGCCTTGAGCAGCTGCTGCATCTGCACGGTGGGGTCGTTCTCATCGACGACGACCACTGCCGGAGCATCGGTGAGGCGCGTCGATGCCACCACGTCCTTGACGCGGTCGCCGAGCGCCTTCTTGATCTTCTTGACGAGCGCCTTCTCCTCCTTGCTGGCCTTCTCTTCCTTTTCACCTTCCTCCTTGAGATCATCGACGGCCCCACTCTTGTTGATGGCCTTCAATGGGATCTCCTGGTAGGTCCCGATGGAACCGACGACCAGGTCGTCGATGTCATCGCTCATGATGAGGACCTCGAGGCCGCGCTTTCGGTAGGCGGCAAGCAGGGGGCTGGCCTTCAGCGTCTCTTCCTTGCCTCCGGTGATGTAGTAGATCGACTTCTGATCGGCGGGCATCCGCTCCTTGTAGGAGGCGAGGCTGACCCACCCCTCTTCGGTGGAGGACTTGAAGCGCACCAGATCCAGCAATGCATCGCGGTTGCCGTAGTCGCTGTAGAGCCCCTCCTTCAACGGGCGGTTGTACTGCTCGATGAACTTGGTGTAGAGCTCGGGATTCTGCTCGCTGATCTTGGCGAACTCACCGAGGAGCTTCTTCACCGAAGCGGTGCGGATGGCGCTCATCACGCGGTTCTGCTGCAGGATCTCGCGGCTGACGTTCAGCGGCAGATCCTCGCTGTCGATGACGCCACGCACGAAGCGCAGGTAGGAGGGCAAGAGCTCCTTGTCGTCATCGGTGATGTAGACACGCTTGACGTAGAGCTTCACCCCGGGGCGGTAGTCGGCATAGTACATGTCGAACGGCGCCTTGGTGGGGATAAAGAAGAGGGTGATGTACTCGGTCGCGCCCTCCGCCCTGGTGTGGAGGTAGAAGAGCGGATCCTCGCTGTCGTAGGAGCTCTGCTTGTAGAACTCATTGTACTGTTCGTCGGTGAGCTCGTTCTTGGGCCGCCGCCAGAGCGCGGACGAGCTGTTGATCTGCTCGACCTTGTGTTCAGTTTTCTTCAGCGCGTTGCCGTCACTGTCCTTCTCTTTGTCGTCGTAGGTGGTCTGGTCGTAGGAGAGGAAGATTGGGTAGGCGATATGGTCGCTGTACTTCTTGACCAGCTGTTCGATCTGCCAGCGGTTGGCGAACTCGTTGCCCTCCTCGTTGAGCGTCATCGTGATGGTCGTCCCCTGGCTCTCGCGCTCCGCCTTGTCGAGCGAGTAGCTGCCCTTCCCGGTGGAAGACCACTTCCATGCCTGCTCCTCACCTGCCTTCCGGCTCACCACATCGACGCGTTCAGCGACCATGAAGGCGCTGTAGAAACCGACGCCGAACTGCCCGATGAGGTTGCTGTCCTTCTTCTGTTCGTCGGTGAGCGAGGCGAGGAACTTCTTCGTCCCGCTTGATGCGATGGTCCCCAGGTTCTCGGAGAGGTCATCCTCGTTCATACCCAGTCCATTGTCGCTGATGGTGAGGGTCCGCTTCTTTCCCTCCTCGGTGAAGGAGATGTCGATCCTCGGCTCGAAGGAGAGGCCCTTGAGCTTCTCGTCGGTCAGGCTCAGGTACTTGAGCTTATCGAGGGCGTCGGATGAGTTGCTGACCAGCTCACGTAAAAAAATCTCCTTGTTGGAGTAGAGTGAGTGAATGATGAGCTGAAGCAACTCAGCCACTTCAGTCTTAAATTTCTTTTGTGCCATCTTGAATACATACCTCCAGTGGGATATGGGCAAACATACTGTTTTTTGCTCTAATCGGCAATTGTTCCTTAACAAAAGGGGCGGAACAGGCTATGCTCAAGCCATGAAATTCAGCGACCCCGCCACCGCCCGCACGATCAACCGCCTCCGAGTACTGAACCTTTTACGCAATGACGGGGCCATGAGCAGGGCGGACATCTCAAGAAGCCTCGGCCTCAACAAGCCTTCGACGAGTGAAATCGTCGCCTCCCTCATCAAAGAGGGGCTTGCCGAGGAGGGCGGCAAGGTGGAGACGACCAGTGGGAGGCGTCCGATCGCCGTCTCACTGAAGGTCGACTCCCACTTCGTCCTCGGTGTCGAGCTGGGTTCATTCACCACCAGCTTCCTACTCTCCGACCTGAAGGGAACGATCCTGCGCTATGAACGGTTGCCCACCCCACCCCAGCCCGATGCCAAGGAGTGGGGGCAGAAGGTCATCAAGAGCTGCATGAAGTTCGCCTCGACCACCCACCTGGCCGGCATCGTGGTGGCCACAGCCGCCACCTTCACCCCGGACCGCAAGAGTATCCTCAGTCATGAGAACTGGGGGTGGAAGGAGATCCCGCTTGCAGAGGCCATCGAGGTGCACACCAAGGTGCCCACGATCCTCGTGCACAACGTCGAGGCGATGGTCAGCGCCGAACGCTCCTTCGCCAAGGAGGAGAGTGAGACGTTCCTGTACATCAACTGGGCCCACCACATCAACGCCGCCTGGGTCAACGGCTCCACCGTCTCCTCCCATCACAGCAGGTTCGGCCACCTTCCCATCGCATCGACCGGGCTCTGCCAGTGCGGGGGCATTGGGTGCCTCGAGACCGTCGCGGCAGGATGGGCCCTCAAGGAGAAGGGCGACGGGCTCTCGGCCAAGCAGCTTGCCGGTCTGAATGGATCGAATGCGCTCCTCACCGAGGCGTGCAAGGCGATGGCAACAGCCCTTATCTGGGCAGCCTCCATCACCGGGGCGGAGAAGATCATCTTGGGCGGGGGGATCGCCAACATCGGCGAGGAGTACCTCCAACTCATCAGAGATTTCTATGGCCAGCACGCCCACCACGAACTCGCCTCTCGCCCGATCGTGCAATCGGCGCTGAAGGAGCAGTCAACGAACCTTGGCTCGATCGCGGTAGCGCTGGACCACTGGATCTTCAAGAGCTCGGTGCTGCAGGCACTGCAAGGGTATGAAAAACCGCTACCCGAAACCGAGTAGCGGTAACCTCCTAGAGAACCTCAGGACTCCTCTCCCAAGATACGTGTCCACCCGCTGGAACAATCGAAGTGGACCAGAGCAACGACACATATGATTATTGCATGGTTTGTCCGCTCTGTAAAACAAATTCGGCTTGATTCAACTGTTTTCAGTTCATCTCCGTATAATTCATCGAAAAGAACCCACGATACATCCCAGCACTGTAGATATCAGAGGCATTCTTACGGATCTTCACCGTCAGCGTTCCTATCGGGGTTCTGTTTTGTACCCCTTCTTTGAAGGTCACAAAGAAAGAAGAGCCATTTGGTTCCACCCTCGTGTTGGCATTATTGTTGTTGTAGAGCTCCAAAGAAATTCTCAATGAATTGTTCTTATCCAGATTCAGGTCATCGACCTGAAAGGAGAGCGTGCCTTTCTTTTCAATGGCGAGATGGCTGGAATAATAGAAGTTCAGCGATTGGCTGACTTCCCACTGTTCAAGAGAAGGGAAGATGAATTCCATCACGGCATCATCGGAAGTCAATTCCAAGTCCGCTTCATTGGTTACGATGATTTCCAAATCCCTGGGGTTTATCGTCCCAATCATCTTGAGCGTGGCAGACGGAAAACCAGGCATATCCTGTACCGCAGCAAGGGAGAGCAACGGTATAAAAAGAAGAGATAATATTACTAGGTTTCTACGTATATTCATCATTGAACCAACCATACCACATTGTATCAAACAACTTGATAAAAACAAGGCTGTGCAGGGGTCTGCACAGCCGGATTTTATTACCAAGTAAGATACTTAGGGCTAAGACACGATCTCAACTGTAATTGTCGAAATGTAATCACCAGGCAGAGCATTCGTTACATCGGTAGCAACGGGGATTACCTGAATATTGACGCTCTTTATCTTCTTCTTTCCTACTTCTTCTGAAGTGTAGGAAAGAATCTCGTATGCTCCTGACACTGCTGTCGCTTCATCTCCATTCAAAAGAACCTTTGAGATACCCACTGTTGCTGTACTACCTGTGGTCTGATGCTCGAACGCTGTCAATGTCATCATCGATTTGAACATAGCGTCCGCTTTGGCCTCAAATCCATAGATAAGAGTCGGGGTATTGTCGGAAAAGGCATTAAACACCTCCACCCCAGTCTGATAGGCTAAAGTACCATTAGTAAAACCGTGCGTAAATTCAGGAGATATCGTTGCTTTAAGCAACGCTGTAGGATTTACATTCCGTTCCACCGCAAACAACCCACCCATAGCAATGAGCAGAACTAATGTGAAAGCAATAAATTTTTTATTCATACAATTCTCCTTCGGGAGGGTATCTTTTTGTTGTGACACGACCCCTTTGTACGTCATAGGATACTGTTGAAACGGACTTATGTCAATATCAAAGATTAAAGGTTTTTATAATTCTTGATTATTTTTCATTAATTATGGTTATTTCGTTTTTTCATAACAATATATGAATTTTTCCACTTATATCATATGTCTGCACATTCTGGCCAA
>ERZ795049.1881-NODE-1881-length-26053-cov-8.399685_pt1 | contig 26053 bp, 23 predicted proteins | sample MGYA00375133_ERZ795049 | MGnify/ENA primary metagenome ERZ795049 (study PRJEB30178, sample SAMN05720147) | activated sludge metagenome | isolation source: anaerobic digester from wastewater treatment plant | place: Japan | collected 2015-04-20 ... | reverse complement strand
CCGTACCGGGGGCATGCGAAGCGCCGTAGCCGGTCGCGGGCTCTTGCCGGGTAGGCCCGCCGGACGCGCAGACCGGCCCGCCTAAACCCCACAAAGGGGATCCGTACCGGGGGCATGCGAAGCGCCGTAGCCGGTCGCGGGCTCTTGCCGGGTAGGGCCGCCGGACGCGCAGACCGGCCCGCCTAAACCCCACAAAGGGGATCCGTACCGGGGGCATGCGAAGCGCCGTAGCCGGTCGCGGGCTCTTGCCGGGTAGGCCCGCCGAACACACACCTTGACACACCCTCTGCTTGAGAGTATGCTAGCGCGAGAACAGCAGGCGGTGGCAGATCATGCAGCAAGGTCTCTTCTTCGACGAGGCCAGAATCTATGTGCGCAGCGGCGACGGCGGCTCGGGCTGTGTCAGCTTTCGCCGCGAAAAGTACGTGCCCTATGGCGGGCCCAACGGCGGCAACGGCGGTGCGGGCGGCGACGTCTACCTGGTGGCGACAGCGCATGTGACCACGCTCATCGAGTTCAAGCGGCGCAGCCACTTCCGGGCCGAGCGTGGCGTCCACGGCGGCAGCAAAGACAAGCAGGGCGCGCGCGGGGCCAACCTGGAGATCCCCGTGCCGGTGGGCACGATTGTGCGCGACGCCGAGGGCAACGTCTTGGGCGACCTGGTGGAGAACGGCCAGCGCCTGCTCGTGGCCCGCGGCGGCCGCGGCGGCCGCGGCAACGCCTCATTTGCCACGGCTACCAACCAGGCGCCGCGCACCGCCGAGAACGGCGAGCCCGGCCATGAGCACTGGCTCCAGCTCGAGCTGCGCCTGCTCGCCGACGTGGGCATCGTGGGCATGCCCAACGCCGGCAAGTCGACCCTGCTCGCCGCGGTGAGCGCGGCGCGGCCCAAGATCGCCGACTATCCCTTCACCACCCTGGTGCCCAACCTGGGCGTGGCCGAGGTCGACCGGCAGGCCCTGGTCCTGGCCGATATCCCCGGCCTCATCGAGGGCGCGCACGCCGGCGCCGGCCTGGGCACCAGCTTTTTGCGCCACATCGAGCGCACGCGCGTCATCATCCACCTGCTCAACGGCCTCGCCGACGACCCCCTGGCCGACTGGCACCAGATCAACCAGGAGCTGCAGCTCTTCGACGCCGAGCTGGCCCGCAAGCCCCAGGTGGTAGCGGTGAACAAGATGGACGTGCCCGAGGTGCGCGAGCGCTGGCCCGAGCTGCGCCTGGCGCTCGAGGCGGCGGGCGCCGAGGCCATGGCCATCTCGGCAGTCACGGGCGAAGGCACGCGGGACCTCTTGCGCCGTGTGGCCGTGCTCCTTGCCGCCGCCCCGCCGCCGGCGCCGGTGGAGGCCGTGCCCGTCCTGCGGCCCCACGAGCGCCCCGAAGAGGCCATCCGCGTGCGCCGGGAGCCCGACGGCGCCTACCGCCTGGAAGGCGAGCGCATCGAGCGGGCAGCGGCCATGACCCCCTGGGGCAACGAAGAAGCCGTCGACCGCTTCCAGCGCATCCTGCGCGCTTCGGGTGCCCAGCGGGCGCTGGAGGAGGCCGGCGTGGCCAGCGGCGACACCGTGCGCATCGGAAACGTTGAACTTGAATGGGAGTAGGGGCGTCATGCGTGATACCTGAGGCGTGATACGTAAGGAGCACGTGCGCTGCGCAACCCTCTCTGCGTTCAGTGGCGGGTCACGCATCGCGTATCACGCATCACGTATGCCCGCTCCCTGGAGTCCGGGGTATGTATCCTTGAGAATCGGCGTGCTCGGTGGTACCTTCGATCCGATCCACTACGGCCATCTGATGCTGGCCGAAGAGGCGCGCGTGCGCCTGCAGCTCGCGCGGGTGCTCTTTATCCCAGCCAAAGACCCGCCACACAAGCTGGGCCAGCCCTACTCGCCCGTGGCCGGCCGCCTGCGCATGGTGCAACTGGCCATCGCCTCGAACCCCGCCTTCGCCATCTCGGAGGTGGAACTCACCCGGCCCGGGCCGTCGTACACCGTCGATACCCTGGCGCACTTGCAGCAGGCGCTGGGCCCCGAGGCCGAGCTCTTCTTCCTGATGGGGCTCGACTCCCTGGCCAGTATCCTCACCTGGCGTGACCCGGCGGGCATTCTGGCACGCGCCCAGCTCGCCGTCGCGGCGCGGCCAGGCTTCTGCGCCGACCTGCAGGCGCTCGAAGCGGCCCTGCCGGGCCTCTCGGCGCGCACCCACGTGCTCGACATGCCCGAGGTCGGCATCAGTTCGCACGACCTGCGGCGCCGCGTGTGCGCGGGCCTGCCGATCCGCTACCAGGTGCCAGATAGCGTAGAGGCGTATGTCCGCGAGCAGGGGCTCTACCGGCCAGTCGCTGCGGCTGGGGCAGGGGCGCAGTGAGCCAGGCAATGGATGGCGGCCCGCGCGTGCTCTTTGCCAGCGGCGCCCTCTACGTCTACCCGCTGCGCTGCGCCTTCGAGGTGGCCCGCGAGGCCGGCTGCGACGGCGTCGAGCTCGACGTTGCACCCGAGATGCTGCTGCGCTCGCCGCGGTCCATCGCCCGCCTGGCCGCCGCGGTTGGCATGCCCGTGCTTGCCGTGCACCCGCCCCTCTTCGCGCTGCCCGGCTGGCAGCGCGAGCGCCAGGCGCTGCCGCGCCTCGTCGAGCTGGCCCTCACGCTGGGGGCGTCGACCATCGTCGTCCACCCGCCCAAGGCCATGCAGCCCGATGGCAGCCGCGCCGCCGGCTTTGTCGCCCGCATGCTCGACGCGCGCCGGCGTCTCGAGGGCACAGGCACGCAGCTCACCATCGAGAACCCGGGCTATTTCGCCCCCCGCGATCACCTGTACCCGTTCTGGCGCATCCCGGCGCTGCGCCGGCTGGCGGAGCGCTGCGGGGTCACCATGACGCTCGACACCACCCACGCCGGCTCGTCGCCCTACCCGCTGCTAGAGACCTACGAGCTGATGCGCGACCGGCTGGCCCACGTGCACCTGAGCGACCTGCGCCGCCCGCCACGCTGGCTCGACCGCCCGTGGCTCTTCAGTTACGTCAAGCATCACCAGATGCCGGGCGAGGGCGTGCTGCCGCTGGCGCCCTTGCTGCACGCCCTGGCGCGCGACGGCTTCCGGGGCGACATCACCCTCGAGCTCAGCCCGCTCGTCCTGCAGGCCTGGAGCCTGGCCCGTGCGCGCGCCAACCTGGCCCGGGCCGCGCTCGTCACGCGACGCATGCTGGCGGGCAAGCTCTGACGGCCCTTCGTAGTGATGGCTTGAGCCGTATGCGCGCACGACAAAGGGGTCTGGCACAACTCTTGGACCTTGCTCGCCTCTAGAAAGCAATGAAATGGTCGATACCACCCGCATCCTCGCCGTCGACATTGGCGGCGGCACCCAAGACATCCTACTCTACGATGCCGCGCAGCCCGTGGAGGACTGTGTGCAGCTCGTCCTCCCCGCGCCCACCGTGATCGTCGCCGGGCGCATCCGCCAGGCCACGGCGGCCGGGCAGGCGGTCTACTTGAGCGGCGCGCTTATGGGCGGCGGCGCCTGTGCCAGCGCCCTCAAGCGCCACATCCGCGCCGGGCTGCCCGCCTACGCCACGCCCCGGGCCGCGCTCACCGTGCGCGACAACCTCGACGAGGTGCGCCGCCTGGGCGTGCAGATCGTCGAGCACAGCCCCGAACCTGCGGCGGCCGCCATCACCACCGGCGACGTGGACCTCCAGCGCCTGCGCGCGGCCCTTGCGCCCTACGACGTGGCGCTGCCTGCGACCGTCGCCGTTGCCGTCCAGGACCACGGCGAGTGCCTCAGCGGCCGTAACCGCGTGCTGCGCTTTGGCCTGTGGCGCGATTTCCTTGCCGCGGGCGGCGAGCTGGCGCGCCTGCTCTACCCCACGCCGCCGCCCCAGCTCACGCGCATGTTGGCCATCCAACGAGCCTGCCCCGGCGCCATTCTCATGGACACGGCCGCGGCGGCTATCTGGGGGGCCTTGTGCGACCCACAGGTCGCCGGGCAGCGCGAGGCGGGCCTGGTCGCGCTCAACATCGGCAATCAGCACATCCTGGGGGCACTGGTGCGGGGCACACGCATCTGGGGCCTCTTCGAGCACCATACGGTGCTGGTTGACCGTGAGGCGCTGCAGTCGCTGGTGCAGGGGCTGGTGCAAGGCACGCTCAGCGACGAAGCCGTGCGCGCCGGCAACGGCCACGGCGCCGCCATCGACCCGGCGTATCGCCCATGGAGCGAGACGCCTCTCGTCGCCGTCACCGGCCCGCGCCGCGCGCTCGCCGCGGGCCTCGGCTACTACCTGGCCGCGCCCTACGGCAACATGATGCTCGCCGGCTGCTTCGGGCTCGTCGCAGCCACGCGCCAGCACTATGGAGCGGGCGAGGGGTTGTGGTAATCGGAAGGGTGGGGTTGTGGACGGGCGATGCCGTTGGCCACCCGCGGGAGGCCAACGGCATCGCCCGTCCACAACCCCACCCTTCCGATTACGGTGTCAGGCCGGCCACCGTCGTGGCGTCGAGGCGCTCGATCAGCGCCACCACCAGCCGCACCGCCGCATCGAAATCGTCGCGGCTGATGATGCCCTGGTGGCTATGGATGTGCCGCGTCGGCACGCCGATGACCAGCCCAGGCACGCCGCTACGGTTCTGATGGATCGGCCCGCCATCGGTGCCGCCGCGGGGCATGAGGTCGATCTGGTAGGGGATGCCGGCCGCTTGCGCCGTGTCGATCGCCAAGTCGCGCAGCTTCAGGTTGGGGATCATGCTGCCGTCGTACGCCAACAGCGACACGCCGCCACCCAGCCTGGTCGCGCCCTCCTCGGGCTTCATATCGGGCAGGTCGCCCGCGATGGCCACCTCCATCACCAGGCCCACGTCGGGGTCCACGGCATGGGCACTGGTGCGGGCGCCGCGCAGGCCCACCTCTTCCTGCACCGTGCCCACGCCGTAGAGCGTGTTGGCATGCGGCCGGCCCTTGAGGGCGCGGAACGCCGCCACGACCAGGGCGCAGCCCACGCGGTTATCCCACGCCTTCGAGAGGTAGGTCGTGCCGCCGGCCAGCACGGTGAACTCGGTGCGCGGCACGATAGGGTCGCCGACACGTACGCCCAGCTCCTCCACCTGCGCCCGGCTGCTGGCGCCGACGTCGATGTACATGGCGTCCTTCTCGACGACCTTGTTGCGCTCCTCTTCCTTCAGCATGTGCGGCGGCTTGGCGCCGATCACGCCCACCACATCGCCCTTGCGCGTCTTGATGACCACCTGGTGCGCGAGCAGCACCTGATCCCACCAGCCGCCCAGCGGCAGGAAGCGGATAAAGCCGTTCTCGGTGATGAACCGGACGATAAAGCCGACCTCATCCAGGTGCCCGGCCAGCATGATGCGCGGCCGCTCGGCGCTGCCCGGCAGCGTGGCGATGAGGCTGCCCAGGCCGTCCTGCGTAATCTCGGCCGCCGTGCCCTCCAGCGCGCGGCGCATGACCGCCCGCGCCTCGCCTTCATAGCCCGGCAGCCCGGGCGCCTCGGTGAGCTCCTTCAGGAGCTGCTCAGTGGCATCCATGGACCAGTCCTCCTTGAGTGGGGGTGTTAGGAGTGGGTCTGCCGCCCGCGGGCAGCAAACGCACTCCTAACCCCCTGGGCAACTACTCAGGAACGGCAATAGGCTGGGGCGTCCCCGTCTCGGCCGCCACCCAGGCGTGCTCCGGGTCGACCGACGAGCGGATCACATGGCCGCTGCCCGCCATGCCCCAGAGATAGTAGAACGCGTAGCCAGGCGCGGCGGCCAACGGGTGGTAGCCGTGGGCCATGGCACAGGCATCGTCGTTGCCCACCGCGTACACCCGGTTGAGGCCGCGCTCGGCCGAGTAGATGTGCTGGAGCGCATAGCCCTGCGGCGGGTCCACCTGGAAGAAGGCCACCTCCTCGAGGCGCACTTCATCGGGGTAGCGGTCCTCATCGTGTTTGTGGGGGGGGTAGCTCGCCCACTGGCCCGGCTCGACAAAGGTCTCGCCCACCAGCAGGCGGTTGGCGGGAAAGCCCTCGTCGATGATGGAGCAGACACGCCTGCGGAACCCCGGCGCGCCCTCCCATTCCAGCGCAATCTGCTGCCGCTCGACCAGGCGCGGCTCGTAATCCTGGTCGGACCGCACGCTATAGACAGCCACGTCAGCCGGTTTGACTCCGGTCACCACGTACTGCCGGTGCCGCGGCACGTAGACGGCCATGGCCGGCCCGGCAAAGACGCTGGCCCGCTCCAGGTTCCAGCGCTGGCCATCGACCTGCACCACGCAGGCGCCGCTCAGGATCACCAGCACCGCCTCGCGCCCCTCCAGGTGGGCGCTGAACTCGGCGTCGCGGGGCACGCGCAGTACCCCAAACTCCAGGTGCTCGAGGCCCGCCTCACCCGGTCCCACCAACCTGTTGTAGCCCGGCTGGCGCCCGTAGCGAAATACGCGCTGCAAATTGCACCTCCGGTAGTTGTTCGGCCACCCCATTGTAACGCATCCCACCCAAAACGCAAGCCTCACGCGCGCCCAGCCTTGACACCATCCCATCGCTCCCTATACTGACGCCTAGCAGCAATATCCTTCGACTAACGGGCGCACCGTAGTAACGACCGTAGTCGTTACTACGGTGGCCACCCCATTTGAAAGGTATTGCGCCTAGCAGCCCATCGGAATAGACCAATCCTGGCCGGCCACCGGGTTTGACGTCGCGCGCGAACACGGTTCGGAAACCTTAAGGCGGGTTCGGGGGTGGCCCTGGCGCGCCAGGGGCGGCCGGCAGGGCCACCCCCGAACCCGCTCCTGGGCCAGAGCCCGGTGGCAGCGGAGCAGACTGCCCGGCTGTTGCCAGGATGCTCAGAGTGGCGAGTTAGCTCCGACAGGCTGCCAGTCATGCTGAACCCCAGGAGGCAGGCATGCCCGGCGAAGATCAGGCCACGCTCATCGCCGACTTTGTCGGCCGCCGCATCTGGGCTGTGGTGGGTGTGTCGCAGAACCCGACCAAGTTCGGCTACCGCATCTTTAGGAACCTGCGCGAGGCCGGCTACCGGGTCTACGGCGTCAACCCCAACGCCCAGCAGGTCGACGGCCAGACCATCTACCCTTCGCTGGAGTCGCTGCCCGAGCGCCCCGAGGTGATCGACGTGGTGGTGCCGCCAGCAGCGACCGAGCAGGTGATCCAGGACTGTGCGCGCCTGGGGCTGCGCCGGGTATGGCTGCAGCCGGGGGCCGAATCGCCGGCAGCCGTCGCCTACTGCCGGGCGCACGGCATTGCGGTGGTCTACGATGCCTGCGCTATGGTCGAGAAGAAACGCTGGCCGGTCAGCCGGGGGCTGACCGTGAGGGAGTGATATGGCTGTTCAGAACCTTCCGCAGGCCGACGAGCACAGCTTCGACCAGGTCGTGTTCGGTGAGCCATCGCCCGTGCTCGTCGAGTTCTTCACCCCCTGGTGCCCCCACTGCCGCCGGCTGGCGCCGGTCATCGAAGAACTGGCTCGCGACTATCGCGACCGCGCGCGCTTTGTGCAGGTCAACGCCGACCAGGCCGGCGGCCTGGTCGTGCGCTTTCAGCTGCGCGGCGTGCCCACCGTCCTCGTCTTCGACCAGGGCCAGGAGATCAGCCGCCTCATCGGCGCCGTCTCCAAAGAGCAACTGGCCGACCGCCTCGACAAGGCGCTGGCGCCGGAGCCCGTGAGCGGCTGAGCCGGTCTTCCGCAGCCTGGGCCCAGCACAGAACCCTGGCCTGTCATTGCTTCGTCGGCGGCTGCGGCCTCCTCGCAATGACGGCAGTAGTCTCTGTGCTTGCACATGCCGCGCGGCGGCATGGGATACTCGCAATGACAGGACCATGTCTCAGCTCAGTACCCCAGAGTTCGGCAAACTGTGGGGTACTCGCAATGGCAGTGTGAATGGGTATCCTCCGCCTTTGTGGCCCTGGTGGTTCCCGTCCTTCCGCGTCTCTGGCCGCGTTGTCTTCCGCGGCGCGTCGTGATATACTGGAGCTGTAACCACACGCCGGGTCTCGCGGAGGATCCGCCATGGCCAGCCAACCTCCACAGCAGTTGCCCCCCCAGGCCGCCGAGCTTATCCTGCAGGATGAGCGGCTGACCTCCGACCTGGAGGATGCCGCTGCCGACATCTTGCTCCGCTGGGCCCTGAGTCTGGCCGGTCAGCTCATGGCCGCTGAGGAGCAGGGCGGCCAGCCGCTCGACGATGCAGCCATCGCCGATGCGGTGGCGCCGGTGCGCCGGGTGGCTCGCCAGATCAACGACCTGGTGGCCAGCCGTGCCGTGCTGGAGGAGTCCGAGTTCCTGGTGCGCTTGCTCGCCCTCATCGACGCCGCGCGCGAGTTGGTCCGCTGCCCATAGTCAAGGAGTGCTGCCATGTCTAGAAGAACTCGCCGAGCCGCGTCGAATGCAGCCGTCCGCGGTCCACTGGCCCTCATCCTCGTCCTCATCGTCATCATCATGGCTGCCATGGTGTTCGATGTGCCGGCGGGCTTTTGGCATCAGCCAGGGCTCACAGAGCTGCGCACCGGCGTGCTCGAGGCCATGGGGCTGCCCCTACCCACGGCGACCGCGCCACCGCCACCGCCGCCAACAGCGACCGCGCCGCCGCCAGCGACCGTAAGCACGCCGCTGCCGCCGGCATCGAGCACGCCGCCGCCGCCGACGAGCATCCCGCGAGCCACCTGGTACCAGGTCCACTTCACTACCCCAACCTACCCCGACACGGCGGCCGACCACGTCGGCGGCATCGACGAAGACCTCGTGCAGCTCATCGCCGGGGCGCAGCACAGCATCGACGTGGCCGCCTACGAGCTGGACCTGGAGAACATCGCCGCCGCGCTCCTGGCGGCGAAACAGCGGGGCGTGACCGTGCGCCTGGTGACCGACACCGACAACCTGGAGGAAAAGGCCGTCCAGCAGCTCACGCAGGGCGGCGTGCCCGTCGTCGAAGACAAGCGTGGCGCCATCATGCACAACAAGTTCGTCATCATCGACGGCCACACCGTGCTCACCGGCTCTTGGAACCTGACGATCAACTGCACCTACCGCAACAACAACAATGCCATCATCATCGAATCGGAAGCGCTGGCTCGCAACTACCAGACCGAGTTCGCCGAGATGTTCGAGAAGCAGCAGTTCGGGCCGACCTCGCCGCGCAACACGATACAGCCTCAAGTCACCATCGACGGCACGCTGGTCGAGAACTATTTCGCCCCCGAAGACAAGGTGTCGGAAAAACTGGTCGCCCTGCTGGGCAAGGCGCAAAAGAGCATCCGCTTCATGGCCTTCTCCTTCACCGACGACAACATCGGCGAGGCGATGCTGCAGCGGGCCAAGGCCGGAGTCAGCGTCGCGGGGGTGTTTGAGCGCCGCGGCGCCGACACCGCCCATGCTGAGTACCCGCCCATGAAGCAGGCCGGTCTCGACGTGCTGCTCGACGGCAACCCCTACGTGATGCACCACAAGGTCATCATCATCGACGACTCGATCGTCGTCACCGGCTCGTTCAACTTTACCGCCAGCGCCGACCAGAGCAACGACGAGAACGTCCTCATCATCCACAGCGCCAGCGTGGCGCAGCAGTACCTTGAGGAGTACGAGCGCGTGCGCCAGCGGGCGCTGGAGGCCAAGCCATAGCACAGACACACGAGGTTCACCGCAGAGGGCGCAGAGTGGGGGTGAGGCGTCTCTACGGTTCACCAGAGGCTCTGAAGCACTACCATGTAGAGTCGCGGGGCTATGCCAGACAAATGTTTTGATGTGATTATCGTGGGCGGAGGGCCGGGCGGCGCCATGGCCGCTCACGTCCTGGGTGCGGCAGGCTGCCGCACGCTCGTGCTCGAGCGGCAACAACTGCCGCGCTACAAGCCCTGTGGTGGGGGCATCCCCGCCAATGTCATCGCCAGCCTGCCCGCGCCCTGTGCGCAGGCGGTCGAGCGACAGGTCACCAGGGTGCGCTTCCTGCTCGGAGGCCAGGAAGTGCAGCACGACCTGGCGGGCGGCGCCATCGCCATGGTCATGCGCGACCGCTTCGACACCCTGCTTCTGGCGCAGGCGCAGGCCGAGGTGCACGATGGCGAGGGGGCGACCGCCATCGAGGAAGGGCCGGCCGGCGCGGCGGTGCGCACCAATCGCGCCCGCTACCGCGCCGCTTATGTTATCGGGGCCGACGGCGCCTCTTCCCTCGTTGCCCGCGGCGTGGGCCTGCGCCGCCCGCTCGCCGCCGGCGTGGCGCTCGAGGCCGAACTGCCGGCCGCCGCGCAGACCATGGAGGCGTACGCCACTACGGCCCTCTTCCTCTTTGGCACCATACGCGATGGCTACGCATGGGTGTTCCCCAAGGGCGAGCATCTCTCTGTAGGCATCGGCGCCTTTCGCGGCGGCGGGCGCGAGCTGCGCCGCGCACTGGTCGCGTCGGCGCTGCGCCTGGGGTTGCCGGCAGGCGACGTGCGGCCGCGCGGCCACGCCCTTCCCTTCTTCTGCCGGCACGAGCCTCTGCAGCGCGGTCGTGCGCTCCTCGTGGGCGACGCAGCGGGGCTGATGGACCCCCTGAGCGGCGAGGGCATCCGCCACGCCCTCACCAGTGGACGGCTGGCCGCCGAGGCCATCCTCTCGGGCGATGTGGCCGGCTACTCGCAGCGCGCCTATGAACAGATCGGCCGCGACCTGGGCGTCGCACGCTGGCTGGCACGGCTCTTTTACACCTGGCCGCGCCTGTGCTTCGAGATCGGCGTGCGCGACGCCACCATCGTGGCCGGCATGATGCGCATGCTCACCGGCCAGGCCGGCTACCGCGAGCTCGCACGGCGCGTGCCGGGATACTACCTGCGCAAGCTGCGGCCATAGAGCCTATCCGAAAAGTGGCGTAACCTAGGGCCTTGTGCCCGTTTTGCCGTTCTGTGGCACCAGTCTCGCCGCCCAAGACGCCCACGAAGCCGCCTGCGGCGGCCAAGGGGGCTATGCTACGGGTTTGCAGACACGCCCTAGCCGGCTCACCTGCTTCGCGCCCACCCGGCTCTTGCCCTGAAAGGGGTTTTGGCGGGTTTGGGTGCACCTGCCCCCGCCGCGGCGGGGGCAGGTGCACCCAAACCCGCCAAAACCCCTCCTAAGAAGGAGTCATGCATGCAAGAAGCGCGTCTCTACGACAAGCTCGACAGCCAGGCCGTGCAGTGCCGGCTGTGCGCCCACCGCTGCACCATCCAGCCGGGCCGGCGCGGCGTGTGCGGCGTGCGCGAGAACCGCGCCGGCACGCTTCACTCGCTCATCTACGGCGAGCTCATCGCGCGCGCCATCGACCCCATCGAGAAAAAGCCGCTCTTTCACTTCCACCCCGGCTCGAGCGCCTTCTCCATCGCCAGCGCGGGCTGCAACCTGCGCTGCAGCTTTTGCCAGAACGCGGAAATCTCGCAGATGCCGCGCGACCTGCAGAGCATCGAGGGCCACCGGCTCGCGCCCGAGGCCATCGTCGCCGCGGCCGGCCACTATGGCTGCCGCAGCATCGCCTACACCTACACCGAGCCCGCCATCGCCTTCGAATATGTCTACGACGTCTCCCTCCTGGCGCGGCGCGAGCGCGTGGCCAACATCTTTGTCACCAACGGCTACATGACGCCCGAGATGCTCGAGGCCTACCATCCCTACCTCGACGCCGCCAACGTCGATCTCAAATCGTTCCGCGACGAGTTCTACCGACGGCTGTGCGACGCGCGGCTGCAGCCGGTGCTCGATGCCCTCACGCTGATGCGCCGGCAGGGCATCTGGCTCGAGGTCACCACGCTGATCATTCCCGGCCACAACGATGACCCCGCGGAACTCGCCGACCTGGCCGGCTTTATCGCCCGCGAGCTGGGCGTGGGCACGCCCTGGCATATCAGCCGCTTCCACCCGGCCTACCGCCTCACCGATGCGCCGCCGACGCCGGCCGCCACGCTGCAACGCGCCCACGACATCGGCCGCGAGGCCGGCCTGCGCTACGTCTACATCGGCAACCTGCCCGGCCTACGCGGTGAGGATACCTCCTGCCCCGGCTGCGGGCGCACGGTGATCGGGCGTTACGGCTTTGCCGTCACCGAGCGCCACCTGAAGGACGGCGCGTGCGCGTACTGCGGCACCAAGATCGACGGCGTGGGGTTGTGAGTGGCCAGACCTGACACACCGATTTCCCTGGCGGGTGGTCAGCGCCCGCCTTCTGGCAAAAACTCGACCCAGCCTGGGCCGCGGCTGACAGACGGTTTCTCCTGCTGCAGGGTGGAGCCCCCCTACCGTTCCCCCGCGACGGGGGAACGGTAGGGGGGTCCCACCCGCGGGTATGGGCAGGCGTCTGGCTGGGTTTTTGCCAATCGCCTGCCCGCCATGGGAATGGGTGTGACAGGTCTCGGAGACCTGTCAGGTCTGGGCCAGGTGAGGGAATCTGGCAACTTGCGCGAATCGACAACTTGAGGCATGATATGGCCCACGGTCGGGCACGTCTCGTGCGGGCCACCGAGCTGGCCGAGGAAAGCGGAAGCCATGACTCGTCTACGCGTCATTGCCACACTAACCGTTAGTTACCTGCTGGTCCTTGTCATCGTGCCGTGGCCGGCGCGGGCCTACCTCGACCCGGGCACCGGCAGCTACCTGCTTCAGATCCTCCTGGCCGGCCTGCTGGCCGTGGGTGTGACCATCAGGGTCTACTGGCGCAACATCTCGGGCTTTTTCCGGCGCCTCGCCGGCCGCCGCCGCGAGCCGCCCAGCGGGGCTGCCGATGCACGCTAGCGAGGCTGTACCGGCATCGTTTCGCGACCCCAGCGGCTTTGTCTACGAGCAGGATGGCGTATTGTATCGCCAGGTGAACCTGGCCTACAGGGAGCACTACGACCTCCTGCTCAGTTCCGGCCTCTACCAGGGCCTCGTCGCCGATGGGCTGCTGATCGCCCACGAAGAGGTCTCGCCCCAGCGGCCTCCCGCCGAGGGGGCCTACAAGGTCCTGCGGCCCGAGCGCGTGCCATTCATCTCCTATCCCTACGAGTGGAGTTTCAGCCAGCTCAAGGACGCGGCGCTGGCCACCCTGCGCATTCAGCAGCGCGCGCTCGCCTGCGGCCTCTCGCTCAAAGACTGCAGCGCCTACAACATCCAGTTCATGGGCGGCAAGCCGCTGCTGATCGACACGCTGTCGTTCGAGCGCTACCGCGAGGGCGCGCCCTGGATCGCCTACCGGCAGTTCTGCCAGCACTTTCTGGCGCCGCTGGCGCTGATGAGCTACCGCGACGTGCGCCTCGGCCAGTTGCTGCGCACCTACATCGACGGCGTGCCGCTCAGCCTGGCCAGCCGCCTGCTGCCCGCCTCCACCCGCTTCCGCTTCTCGCTGCTCACGCACATCCACCTGCACGCGCAGAGCGAGGCGCGCTATGGCGACAAACCGGTCGACGTCAGCCGCCACCGCATCGAACGCCCCGCCTTCCTGGCCCTCGTCGAGAACCTTGAAGCCGCCGTCGCCGGCCTCAAGTGGCGGCCCCGTGGCGCCTGGGCCGGCTACTACGCGGCCACCAACTATGGCCCCGCCGCCCTGGAGCACAAGGCCGAGCTCGTGTCGAGCTTCGTCGACGCCGTGACCCCCGCGCCGCGCCTCGTATGGGACCTGGGCGCCAACACCGGCCGCTTCAGCCGCATCGCCGCCGGCCGCGGCGCGCTGACGGTGGCCTTTGACAGCGACCCGGCCTGCGTGGAGGGCAACTATCTCGACTGCGCCCGCGACGGCGAAACGCACGTCCTGCCGCTGCTGGTGGACCTCACCAACCCCAGCCCAGCCATCGGCTGGGCCAACGAGGAGCGCGCGTCGCTCGCCGAGCGCGGCCCGGCCGACCTGGCGCTGGCCCTGGCGCTCATCCACCATCTGGCCATCGGCAACAACCTGCCCCTGGCCCGCATCGCCGCGTTCCTGCGCCGCATCTGCCGCGCGCTGATAGTCGAGTTCGTCCCCAAGAGCGACTCGCAGGTGCAGCGGCTCTTGGCCACGCGCGACGACATCTTTCCCGGCTATGCACAGCAGGCCTTTGAGGAAGCGTTTGCCCGCTGCTTCCGCATCGTGCGGTCGGCGCCGATACGAGACAGCGAGCGCACGCTCTACCTCATGGTGCGGGAGGGTGAGGAGTGAAGCGGCTCACCGTCGTCCAGCCCTTTCTCTTTGTCGCCTTCCCGCTGCTGTCGCTCCTGGCCAGCAACCTCGACTTTGTGCGCCCCAGAGAGCTTTTGCTGCCCGTCGCCATCCTCGCCGGCATCACCACGCTGCTGCTGCTCGTGGGCGCGCGGCTGATGAAGAGCCTGGAGGCCGCGGCGATCACGCTCTCGGTCTTCTGGCTCCTCTTCTTTTCCTACGGGCGCCTGCTCGCCCTGTTCGGCCGCCGCAGTGCGGTGAGCGAAGCGCTCGTGGGGCTCGGTTGTCTGGCGCTGCTCGGCCTGACCGTCGCCATTGTGCTCAAGCACCGTGGGCAACTGCAGCCCGTCGCCGGCATCCTGACCATCGCCGGCCTGGCCCTGGTCGCCATGCCGCTCATCGGCATGGCCCCCACGCTGTTCGCGCGCGCGACCGCCGCGCCGCGGCCAAACGCCGGCGCCGTCGCTGCGCTCAAGACCCGGGCGCCCGCCACGCACGCGCCCGAACCAACGCACGGGGCCGCCACCGCCACGCCGCCAACAGCCACACCTACGCCCACCGAGCCGCCCGACATCTACTATATCATCCTCGACGGCTACGCCCGCGCCGACGTACTTCAGGACCTCTACGGCTACGACAACGCCGGCTTTCTCGCCGGCCTAACTCAGCGAGGCTTCTACATCGCCGAGCGCAGCCGCAGCAACTATGTCCAGACCTACCTCTCGCTGGGGTCGTCGCTCAACATGACCTACCTCGACGAGCTCGCCGCGCAAGTCGGCGAGGACTGCGAGGACCGCACGCCGCTGCAGGATCTGCTGGCCCACAACGCCGTGGCCGAGCTGCTCAAGCAGGCAGGCTACACCTACGTGGCCATCTCGACCGGCTATGCCGACCAAGAGCTCGCTGCGGCCGATGTCTTCCTCAGCGCCGGCTGGTCGCTCTCCCAGTTCGAGAGCGGCATCCTGAACTCGACCCCGCTTACGCCCCTCATCGAGATGCAGCACGAAATGCACCGGCAGCGCCTGCTCTACGCCATTGCGCACCTGGCCCAGATGCCGCAGAAGCAGGGACCTCTGTTCGTGCTGGCGCACATCGCCGCGCCGCACCCGCCGTTCGTCTTTGGCCCCAACGGCGACAAGATCACGCCCAATCGCGAGTTCGAATTCTCCGACGGGCCACACTTCATCGGCGCCGGGGGCACCACCGAGGAGTACATCGCGGGCTACACCGGGCAGGTGAGCTGGGTCAACACGCAGATCGCGCCGGTGCTCGACGCCATCCTGGCCGGCTCTGCCCGGCCGCCCATCATCGTGCTGCAGGCCGACCACGGCCCCGGCTCGCGGCTGAGCTGGGCGAGCGCCGAGCGTACGGACCTCCGCGAGCGCACGTCCATCCTCAACGCCTACTGCCTGCCCGGGGGCACAGAGCACCTGTACGCCGGCATCACGCCGGTGAACACCTTCCGGCTCATCCTCAGCGAGTACCTCGGCGTCGGCTATGCACTGCTCCCCGACGAGAGCTACTACTCCCCCTGGCTCACCCCGTACCACTTTGTCCACGTCGCGTCAGAGGGAGAAGCCCCCTCACCCTAGCCCTCTCCCCCGCAGGGGAGAGGGCTAGGGTGAGGGGGACTCCGCACCGTGGCAAGCCTATCCCCTCTCCCCCGCGGGGAGAGGGTTAGGGTGAGGGGGACTCCCCACCGTGGCAAGCCTATCCCCTCTCCCCCGCGGGGAGAGGGTTAGGGTGAGGGGACTTCTTCGCCATGGCGAGCCTTTCGAAGGAGGACGGCCATAATGCCAGATATGAGACAACGCGTCCGGCCCAAGACCCTCGCCAACGCTCGAGCGCTACGGCAAGCCCTGACTGCATCCGAACAGAAGCTCTGGGCACACCTGCGGGCCAGGCAGTTGGAGGGCTTCAAGTTCCGGCGCCAACACCCCATCGGCCGTTTCATCGCTGACTTTTGCTGCCTAGCCAGCCACCTCATCGTCGAGGTCGATGGAGACTCGCATGTGGAGCGGCCCGAGTACGATGCGGCCCGTACGGCATGGCTGGAGGGCCAGGGCTTTCGCGTGATCCGCTTCACGAATGCCGATGTGCAGCAGAGACTGGAAGCGGTGCTCGAGGCCATTCTGGCCGCCTGCGAGGAGGGCTCGGACTCCGCGCCGCTTCTCTAGGCGGGCGACAGCTTCACCCTCTCCCTCAGGGAGAGGGCGGGGGTGAGGGTGAAACGCCGTGTCAGCGGCCAATCCCGCTCGCCGGCAAGCCACTTCGAGCACATCCCGGCGCTCGCCAGACCCCGGAGTTCCCCCTCACCCTAACCCTCTCCCCCTCGGGGGAGAGGGAACAAGCTCGCTACGCCGCGACGGCCTCGGCGCCGACCCGCTGGGCCAGCACGATGAGCAGCGCCACCAGCAGCTCGCGCCAGCGCTCCTCGCGAGCAATGGCGAGCCGGTTGCGGCCGACGGCCACCCGGCTACCGAAACGGTGCGCCTGTTGGATCACCGCGGGCGGCAACAGGTCCGGGAAGCGCAGTACCACGTCGTGGCCCTCCGTCGCCACGGCCGCCACCCCGGCCCGCGTCGCCAGCACCTTCAGCCGCAGCAGGTAGAGCAGGTTCTGCACCGCTGCAGGTAGCGGGCCAAAGCGCTCGGCCAGCTCCTGCTGCAGCGCCTCCACCTCCTCGGGCTGGCCCACCTCGGCCAGGCGGCGATAGAGCCGCAGGCGCAGGGCCGTATCGGCCACATAGCTCTCGGGCAGGTGCGCCGAGAGCGGCAGGTCCACCACCACGCCGCCCTCCGCCGCCGTGAGCGCTGCCGGCTCCGCGGCCTGGCCGCTGTCCACCGCCGCCTTCAGCCGTTTGATCGCCTGGGCCAGCATGCGGCAGTAGAGGTCAAAGCCCACCGCCACGATATGCCCGTGCTGCTCGGGCCCCAGCATCTCGCCGGCGCCGCGGATCTCCAGGTCGCGCATGGCGATCTGAAAGCCCGCGCCCAGCTCGGCGGCTTCGAGCAGCGCCTCGAGCCGCCGCCCGGCCACCGGCGTGAGCTGCTGGTGCCGGTTGTAGAGCAGGTAGGCATAGGCGCGGTTCGCACTACGCCCCACGCGTCCGCGCAGTTGGTAGAGCTGCGCCAGGCCAAAGCGATCGGCCCGATTGATGATGATCGTGTTGACGTTGGGAATGTCGAGGCCGCTCTCGATGATCGTCGTGCAGACGAGCACATCGTACCTGCCCGCCGCAAAGTCGAGCATCACCCGCGCCAGCTCGCCCTCGTCCATCTGGCCGTGACCCACGCAAAAGCTGGCCTCGGGCACCAGCCTTTGCAGTTGCTGCGTCATCTGGTAGATGCCCTGCACGCGGTTGTGCACAAAGAACACCTGGCCGCCCCGGTCCAGCTCGCGCAGGATAGCCTTGCGCACCAGCCCTTCGTCATACTCCACCACCTGGGTGCGGATGGGCAGGCGGTCCTCCGGCGGTGTATTGATGGTGCTCATATCGCGCACGCCGGTCAGCGCCATGTACAGCGTCCGCGGGATGGGCGTGGCGCTGAGGGTGAGCACATCGACCTCGCGACGCAGGCGCTTGAGCCGCTCCTTGTGGCCCACGCCAAAGCGCTGCTCCTCGTCGACGATGAGCAGGCCCAGGTTCCCAAACTTGACGTCGCGCTGGATGAGCCGGTGCGTGCCGATGATGATGTCGATCGTGCCCGCCTCCAGTTCTTCCAGGATGCCCTTCTGCTCCTGGTGGGTGCGGAAGCGGGAGAGCATCTCCACCTTCACCGGGAAGGCACGCAGGCGCTCCTCGAACGTGTAATAGTGCTGCTGGGCGAGCACCGTCGTCGGCACGAGCACCGCCACCTGCCGCCCGTCCATCACCGCCTTGAACGCCGCGCGCAGGGCCACTTCGGTCTTGCCATAGCCCACATCGCCGCAGATCAGGCGATCCATCGGCTTGGGCTTTTCCATATCGCCCTTGACCTCGGACAGCGCCTGCAGTTGGTCGCGTGTCTCGTCGTAGGGGAATGACTCCTCCAGCTCGAGCTGCCACTGGTTGTCGGAGGCGAAGGCATGGCCGGGCACGACCTCACGCGTCGCATAGAGCTCGAGCAGGTCGCGGGCGATATCCTCCACCGCGCGCCGCGTGCGCGCTTTGATCTGCGCCCAGTCGGCGGTGCCCAGCCGTTGCAACGTCACCTCGTGCGCTTCGCCGCCGACGTAGCGCGTGAGCCGGTCGACCTGTTGCGCCGGCACGAACAGCCGGTCGCCGCCCTGGTACTCGACCTCGAGGTATTCGCGCTCCGTATCGCCCGCGGTCTTGCGCACCAGGCCGCGGTAGATGCCGACGCCGTGGTCCATGTGCACCACATACTCGCCCTCGCGCAGATCGGCGAAGAAGGCCTCGGGCGCCAGGGCGCGCGCTCGCCGCTGCCGCCGGGGCTGTGAGCGCCGCCAGCCATACAGCTCGGCGTCGGTGAGCACGGCCAGCCGCTCGCCGGCCAATGCCCAGCCCTCCGAGAGCGACCCCTGCACCATCGTCAGCGAGCCGGCCGGCGGCACGGCGATGATCGCCTCCCGCGGGTACACGCTGAGGTTGAGCTCGGCGAGCAGCTCGCGCAGACGCGCCGTCTGCCGGCTGACCAGCACCGCCCGGCCGCCGGCCTCGAGCACGCGGCGCACGTCGTCGAGCGCCTGCTTCATACGGCCGCCGTAGCGCAGGCCCGGCTGAAAGCTCTCCTCTTCGGCCAGCAGCAGCTCCTCCGGCGCGGCATCGTAGGCCAGGCTCAGCGCCCCCTTGGCCGCCAGGCGCTCGGCGAGTTCGCCCCATGCCAGGTAGGGCACCGGCCAGGTGACCGGCAACTCCCGTTCGCGCTGCAGCTCGGCCCGCAGGTCGGCCGCCTGGCCCTCCAGCGCCTGCGCCTCGGCCTTGATGGCCAGCAGGTCATCGGCGATCACCAGCGCCTGGCCATCGACATAGTCGAGCAGCGTGGCCGGCTGCGGGTAGAGGTAGGGCAGGTAATACTCCATACCCAGGAAGGCCTCGCCCCGCTCGAGCCGCTCCACGTCGCGCTCCAGGCGCTGGCCGTGGGCGGGCACGAGGTCGCGCCAGCCGCCCTGGCGCAGGGCGCTCGCGGCACGCGGCCCCTGGCTCATAAAGGCCTCGCTCGCCGGCACCACCTGCACCGCATCGAGCGCCTGCCCCGAGCGCTGCGTGGCCGGGTCGAAGGCGCGCAGGCTGTCGATCTCATCGCCAAAGAACTCGAGGCGCACTGGCTGCGGCAGGTTGGGCGGGTAGACGTCGACAATGCCGCCGCGCATGCTGAACGAGCCCGGCTCCTCGACGACGCTCACCGGCTGGTAGCCAAAGCGCAGCCAGGCCGCCGCCAGCTCGGCCGGGGGCCGGAACTGCCCCACCTTCAGGGCGCGAATGCCGCCCTTGAGCAGCGCCGCCGGCACCGTGCGCACCATCAACGCCCAAGCCGGCGCCACGATGATGGGCGCGGCCTCCTCTTCCAGCGCCCCGGCAAGCTGCGCCAGAACGGCCACGCGCTGGCGCACCGTCTCCGGCTCCCAGGGCGTGCGATCGTAGAAGAGCGCTTCCGGCGCCGGAAAGTGCTGCACGCGCCGTGGCTCGCCCGTCCACAGCCCCAGCTCGTCGTGCGCCAGGCGCGCGCGTTCGGGCCCCGCCGTCACCCATAGCACCGGGCCTTGCCAATGGCGCACCAGGGCCGCCACCACCGCCGCCCGCGCCGCCTCGGGCACGCCCAAGGCCGCGCCCCGCAGCGCGGCGAGCGAGCCTTGATCCAAGTCCTTACTCAGGCGCCGCACCCCCGGCAGCGCCTCAATCAAGGGCACCAGCCCAGACAATTGCATAGAAAGGCCTCCCAATAATCACGACCAGCCATACCCTGGACTGGTCCGTCTTCTCGCATGTGGCAGCAGAGCGCAAGGCCAGACGGCCTGGGTAGGGTCCGGGGCACCTGCTCCGCCACCTCCCGGATCAGACCCAGGGGGGAAGCGGGTTTGCCTGAGCCAGGCGCCGTTCGCCGCCCGCGGGCGGCGAACGGCGCCTGGCTCAGGCAAACCCGCTTCCCCCCTCAAGGTACCGTACCGGGATGGCGCAAAGCCTTCACCCGGTCAAACCTCCTTGCAGACCTGCGGAAGAACGACTAATCTGGATCGCCGGCATTGAACTTGTTCATCGCTGCAACGATCCCCTCCGCGATAAAGCACTCGATGGCCTCCACAGCCCGGTCGTAGGCCGTCTCCATCGCAATACCCTCGTCGGGCCGCCAATCGCTCAGCACATAGTCCACCGCATCGCCATAGGGCGGCCGGCCGATGCCGAGACGCAGCCGCGGCACTTCGGTCGTCCCCAGGTGGCGCACAATAGAATCCAGGCCACGGTGCCCGCCAGAGCTGCCCCGCGCCCGCAAGCGGATCCTGCCCAGGGGCAGGTCCAGGTCATCGTACACAATCAATACGTCGCTCAGCGGCACGGTGTAGCGCCGCACCAGGGGGGCCACGGCCTGCCCCGACTCGTTCATGTACGTCAGCGGCCGCGCCAGCAGCACGTGCCTCCTCGCCACCGTGCCCTCCGCAATCGAGGCCCGAAAGCGGTAAAAGCTAAAGCGCAGCCCATGCCGCTCGGCAAAGCGCGCCACGCACTGAAAGCCGGCATTGTGCCGGTTGCCGGCATACTCGGCGCCGGGGTTGCCCAGGCCCACAACCAGGAGCGTATCGCCAGGATGCAAGGCACCCCCCCTTTGTGCAACGCCACAAGGGGCTAATCCTAAGGACTAGCCCCTTCTTGACACGTCGGCCTATGCGCCCATTCACGCGGCAGGTAGCCGATAGCTGCGATTGTTCTTCGCGACCTTCGTGCTCCAGACCCCGCTACAGCAAGCGCCGCAAGGCAAAGACCAGGCCCAGCACCGCCACAATCGCCCCCATCGTGCCTGCACCCATGCAGACAGCCTCGCGCCACGTCGCCACGGGCAGCGACGGCAGGCTCGCCCGCTGCGAGCGCACCGGCGTTGGCGTCGGCGACGGCCGCGCCAGGGCTGCCGTCGGCTGCAGGATGGCCAGGGTTGCCGTCGGCCCCGGAGTCGCTGTCGGACCAGACTGCGTCGGCTCGGGCGTGGCCGCCGAAGTCGGCGTCTCTGTCGCGCGCTTGTTGGCGACGACAATCTCCCGCGCAAAGCTCTGGTCATAGTTGCCGTCCATCTTGACGGCCTGCAGGCGCAACGTATATACACCGTCGGGCAGGCTGGTCGTGTCCCACTGAGCCAGCACGCCGTCGATGATCGGCTCCGGATGCGTCGAGCCTACGATGTGCCAATCGCTTGGGTCGGCACCACGGCCGTACTCTACCTTGTAGAACTGGAAGGAAGGTACAGTCGCACTCCCCTTCACCACCACCAGCCCGCGCACCGTCGCATTCTGCTGCGGGCTGGTGATGATGACCTGTGCACCCTGCTGCGCGAACGTTGCTGCTACAAGTGGCAGCACACCGAGGAACAGGCAGCACACGAGCAGGCACCGGACACTGCGGTTCATGCTTGTCCTCTCTGTCGGCGATGTCATGCGCCACGTAGAGCCCATCCGAAACGTCGCGCAGCCCAGGGCCCCTTCGCCACCACAGGCGGCTTGTGCCCGTTTCGCCTCGCGGTGGCGCCAGATGCGCTATCTACGACGCCCACAAGGGGCTAGGCTGCGACTTTTCGGATCGGCTCGTAGTGTAGCACAAAAGGCGCAACAGAGCAATCTCTCTCCGCCCTGATCTCGTTCACAGTCACTGCGAGCGCAGCGAAGCGATCTCCAATGCGGCAGGGTTGCCCTGTCCTGGCAAGAGATTGCTTCGCTGCGCTCGCAATGACAGCGCGAATGCTACTCGCCTTGCCAGCGACGCAGGATGAGGCTGGCGTTCTGGCCGCCAAAGCCGATGGCGTTGACGAGCACGGTGTTCACCCGCGCCGGCCGCGGCTGGTGCGGCACATAGTCGAGGTCGCACGCCGGGTCGGGATTCTCCAGGTTCGCCGTAGGTGGTACCACCCCTTCGAGGATGGCCTTGATGCCGACCACCGACGAGACCGCGCCGGCCGCCCCCAGCGTGTGGCCGATCGAGCCCTTGTTCGAGCTGATGAGCAGGCGCCGCGCGTGCTCGCCAAACACCGTGTGGATGGCCCGCGTCTCGGCCACATCGTTCAGCGGCGTGCCGGTGCCGTGGGGCACGATCAGGTCTACCTCGTCGGCGGCGATGCCCGCCTCGCGCAGTGCCAGGCGCATCGCCCGTGCCGCCCCCTCGCCGTTGGGCTCCGGCGCCGTCATGTGGAAGCCATCTTCAGTAAAGCCGTAGCCCAGCACCTCGGCCAGGATGCGCGCCCCGCGACGCTGCGCGTGCTCGGCGGTCTCTTGCACCACCACGGCCGCGCCTTCGCCGATCACCGTCCCGTCGCGCGCCACATCGAAAGGCCGGCAGGCGTGCGCCGGGTCGTCGTTGCGCGTCGAGAGCGCACCCAGCCGGCTAAAGGCCGCCAGTGCCAGCGGAGTGATAGTCGCTTCGGTGCCGCCGGCCAGGACGACGTCGGCGTCGCCCCACTTGATGTTGCGCATCGCTTCACCGAGGGCCACAATGCCCGTCGCACAGGCCGCAGCCGGCGCATGGGTCGGCCCCTGGATGTGCCAGAGCACCGCCAACTGGCAGGGCGCCGCGCTGACGATGACGGTGGGCACAAACACCGGGTTGATGCGCCGCACCCCTTTCTCGCGCAGCACCATGGTCTGGTCCTCGATCACCGCCAGCCCGCCGATGGCGCTGCCGATCTGCAGGCCCACTCGCGTGCGGTCCTCGCTGTCCATATCCAGCTTGGACTGGATGATGGCCTCACTGATCGCCACCGCAGCGAACTGGGTGAAACGGCCCGCCCGTCGCGCATCCTTGTGACCCAGGTAGTTCAGCGCATCAAAGCCTCTGACCTGCGCGGCCATCCGCGTCGGGAAGCCCTCTGTGGAGAACTCGACGATGGGGGCCACGGCCGAGCGGCCGGCCAGGAGGCCCTGCCAGGTCTCCTCCACCGAGAGGCCCAACGGCGAGATCATGCCCATGCCCGAGATAACGACTCGGTGGTCCAAGACAGTCCTCCTTCGCTTGCCGGCGCAACTTTCGATCCACACAGCGGTTACTACTATTAGGCGTCTGGCACGAAGTATACACGTTGAACCACCTCCCTGCCAAATCTGCGCCCAGTGGCATGCCACGTGCTTGCACGCCCATGGCAATAACCCCACAGCGCACGAGCGGTTGCACCAGAGGAGCGAGAGAGATGATCAAGATCCTGGTCGATAGCGCGTCGAGCATCACGCCCCGCATGGCTCAGAGCCTGGGCGTGCATCTGATCCCGCTAAAGGTAGCCTTTGGCGAAGAGTCCTTCTTCGATGGCGTCAACCTTGACGGCCCCAGTTTCTACACCCGGCTGGCCGCGAGCCGCACGCTGCCGATCACCTCGCAACCTTCGGCCGGTGAGTTCCTGAGCCGCTTCCAGGAGCTGACCGCCGACGGCAGCCAGGTGCTGTGCATCGTGATCTCACACAAGCTGAGCGGCACCCTCTCCTCGGCTGAGGCCGCGCGCGAGATGCTGCCCGACCGTTCGATACACGTCTTCGATAGCCTCTCCGTGTCGATCGGCGAAGGCCTGATGGCGCTCGCTGCCGCGCAGATGGCCCAGGCCGGGCAGCCGCTCGAGGCCATCCTGGCCCGGCTCGAGCGCATGCGCGCGCAGATGCGCATCCTTTTCGTCGTCGATACGCTCGAGTATCTGCAAAAGGGCGGGCGCATTGGCGGCGCCGCGGCCTTCCTGGGCACAATGCTCAAGCTCAAGCCGCTCCTGACCATTGAGAACGGGCGCATCGAGCCGTCGGAAAAAGTGCGCACCAAGGCCAAGGCTGTCGAGCGCATGCTGGCGCTCCTCGAAGCAGAGATGGCAAGCGACAGGCCCGCGTGGTTGGGGCTGGCCCACGGCAACTGCCCCGACGAGTGCGCCGAGCTCGAGGAGACGGCCCGGGCGCGCTTCTGCTGCCAGCAGGCCCTCAAGGCCGATGTCGGGCCGATCATCGGCACCCACGTCGGCCCGGGCGTCCTCGGCATGGGCGTCGTGCCCGCAGAATAGCCTGCCTGCAATTGACGCCCTGGCTCCCAGGCGGTAGAATAGAGTAAGGTCAGGCAACGTACACGCCCGCGAAAGGGGAGCAGAGCGATGATCAAGGTTGTGGTCGATAGCGCCTCGAGCATCACGCGCGGCATGGCCGAGCCTCTCGGCATCCACGTCATCCCCATCAAGATCTCCTTTGGCGACCGGACCTTTTCGGACGGCGTCGATATCGGCCCCGCCGAGTTCTACGAGCGGCTGCGGGCCAGCCAGGTGCTGCCCGTCACCTCGCAGCCCTCGGCCGGCGAGTTTCTGGACCTGTTCAAGGAGCTGACAGCCGACGGCAGCGAGGTGCTGTGCATCCTCCTCTCCAGTGGGCTGAGCGGCGCCGTGCTCTCGGCGCAGACGGCCCGCGACATGCTCCCCGAGCGTTCGATCCACATTTTCGACACCCAGGCCATATCCGTCGGCCAGACGCTGCTGGCTGTGGCCGCCGGCGAGATGGTCGCGGGCGGCACGCAGTCGGCGGCCGTCGTCGTGGCCCGCCTGGAAGCGCTGCGCGCCAGGATGCGCACCTGGCTCGTGCTCGATACGCTCGAGTACGTGCGCCGCGGGGGGCGGGTCAGCGGCGTGGAAGCCCTGGTGGGCACCATGCTCAGGATCAAGCCCATCGTGCACATGGCGCAGGGCAAGCTCGCCGTGGGCGAGAAGGTGCGCACCAAGGCCAGGGCCGTGGAGCGCATGCTCGAGTTGGCCGAGGCCGAGTTCGGCCGGCAGACGCCGGTGTGGTGCGGGGTCGGCGGCGCCGATTGCCTGACCGAGGTGCTGGCCCTCGAAGAGGCCGTGCGCACACGCTTCAACTGTGCCAGACTGTGGCACGCCGAGACCGGGCCGACCATCGCTACCCATGGCGGGCCTGGCGTCATTGGCCTCGCCATCTGCCCCATGGAGTGAGTCGAAAGACCTGACAGGTCTCGGAGACCTGTCAGGTCTTTCGACCTGGCGCAACGAATCCGCTCGCCCAGGGTTCTAGAAGCAAGGACCTACTTTGGATAGGGACCCTCTGACGATGATGGCCGGCGAGGATGCCCCAGAGGCTGAGCTCATTGCGCGCGCGCAGGCCGACCCGGTCGCCTTTGGCGCGCTCTACGAGCGCTACGTGAGCCGCATCTACAACTATGTCTATCATCGCGTAGGCAATCACCATGAAGCCGAAGATCTCACGGCGCGGACCTTTTACCGGGCACTCTCTCACATCGAGCGCTATGTGGACTACGGAGCGCCGTTTTCGGCCTGGCTCTATCGCATCGCGCACAATCTTGTCGCCAACTGGTACCGCGACCGCGAAAAGCGGCAGACCATCGCGCTCGACGATGCCAGCCTGTTCGCCACGCCGCACCAGACGATGCAGGAGCAGGCCGAGGCCCAAGAGCGCGCCGAGTCGCTGCGCCGGGCGGTGCGGCGCCTCAGCCCCGAGCGCCAGCAGTTGCTGATCCTCAAGTTCAGCGAAGGGCTGTCGAACGCCGAGATTGGCGCCATCATGGGGCGCAGCGAGGGCGCCATCAAATCGCTCTATCATCGAACGCTGCTGGCCCTACAGGAAGAGCTGCAGAAAGAGCAGTAGACGAGGTCCGTAGTGGCGGCTTGAGCCGCTTCAGACCCTGGCACGCCCGCGCCACAAGCGGCTAGAAGCCGTCACTGCGAAGATGAGCTTGTGGCTATGAGCAAGGCTCGCGTCAGCGCCGACCGAGAGGAGAGTGAACGAACGTGTCTGTATGGAGACCGGCTGGA
>ERZ795049.1875-NODE-1875-length-26100-cov-5.871376_pt1 | contig 26100 bp, 28 predicted proteins | sample MGYA00375133_ERZ795049 | MGnify/ENA primary metagenome ERZ795049 (study PRJEB30178, sample SAMN05720147) | activated sludge metagenome | isolation source: anaerobic digester from wastewater treatment plant | place: Japan | collected 2015-04-20 ... | reverse complement strand
GGTACCGCAGATGGCGAGCTGGATGGAATAAAAACAACTGAACCGGCTTTTGGACTGCCTGCAGTATGGATTAATGAGAGTCAGAAGGAGAGAGCTGAGATGATGGGTTATACAGTGGTAGATCCGCCTTCGGTAATTGCAACACACCTTACAGAAATTATCAAGAACCATGCCCACGAACTTCTCGGAAGGCAGGATGTGCAAAGGCTTGTTGATAACATAAAGGAAAGCTATCCTGCGCTGGTAGAAGATGTTTTGCCCAAAATGCTGAGTATTGGCGACATTCAGAAGGTTCTGGCCAATTTGCTCAAGGAAGGCATATCTATAAGGGACATGGTCACGATAATGGAAACCCTGGCAGATTATGCGCCCGTGACCAAGGATTCCGATATGCTTACGGAATATGTGAGGCAATCAATGAGGAGAAGTATTACAAGGCGTTTTATTACAGATATGCAGGTAAAAGTGGTTACGTTGGATGCAATTCTTGAACAGACTATAATGGATTCACTGCAGCAAACTGAATACGGTTCTTATTTGAATATGGAGCCAGGTGCTGCACAGCGGATAATAACTAACCTCCTTAAAGAGCTTCAGAAATTTACATCTGCCGGGGAACAGCCCATAGTACTGGCGTCCCCAGTTGTAAGACTTTATTTCAAGAGGATGACCGAACAGGTTGCACCGGGACTTGTAGTATTGTCATATAATGAGTTGGATCCGTCGGTTGAGGTACAATCAGTAGGGGTGGTGAGTATATAATGAAAGTAAAAAGATATGTAGGGGAAACAGTCCAGGAAGCTATGCAGAAAGTAAAATCAGATTTGGGAAGGGATGCAATAATACTAAATACAAGAAAAATGAGAAGAAAGGGTTTGATGGGCTTTTTTGCAAAACCTCTTATTGAAGTTGTTGCGACCGTAGACAATGACATACTCTTAGGGGTCGGACCGGACAAACAGCAAGATGCCGGGCCGAAGGAGCACGATAGCAATCAAGAATACAATAGTGAAGCAGAAAATTTTATTAAAGAGCTGAATGAAAAAATGCAGGGGCAGAAAGTCGGCACACCAAAGAGCAAATCTGCGAAACTGGATGAATATGATGATAAGAAGCTTATACAACAGGACTTTTTGGAACTAAAAAACATGCTTAACAAGGTCTACGATGCTGTGAAAGTTGATTATGAGAATATCAAGCTTTCAGACAATGTCAGAAAATATCTGAAAGTCCTTGAAGATTCCGAGGTTGACAAGGTAATAATAAACGAAATTAAAGATAAGCTAATGGATACTCTGGACGATGAGAAGCAGCGGAGTGATGTAATTGTAAGGAATGCAATCTATAACATTTTATGCGGATATATGAAGGAACCGGAACCGTTTTCGTTTTCCAGGGGCAAAAAAGTCGTAATTGTAATAGGCCCAACAGGAGTAGGGAAAACTACTACTCTTGCTAAGCTGGCGGCAAATATGGTTCTTACAGAGAAAAAAAAGGTGGGGTTGATCACCTCAGATACATATAGAATAGCTGCAGTAGAGCAGCTTAAGACATATAGCGAGATAATAGGGGTGCCGCTATCCATAATATATACGCCGGGAGAAATTTCCAGCGCGATAGAAAAGTATGGAGATAAAGACCTGATACTTGTTGATACTGCAGGGAGGAGTCATAAGGATAAATATCAGCTTATGGAATTAAAGACCCTCATTAAATCAAGCATTGATTATGAAGTATATATGGTAATCAGCGCTACAACAAAATTCTCAGACTGCATAGAAATAATTAAGAATTATAGCTTTCTTGACGACTATAAGCTGCTTTTCACCAAGCTTGATGAAACCTCAGCCTTTGGAGTCATATTAAATGTTGCTTATATTACAAAAAAGCCTGTATCATATATCACTACCGGGCAAAGTGTTCCTGATGACATTGAAATTGCAGATAACGGTAAAATAATAAACTGTGTATTGGGAGATAAGCTATATGAAAGATCAAGCTGAGAGATTAAGAGAGATTATAGATAGCATTAAAAATTATAAGGATGATGAGAAAAGCGCCGGGGCTCTTACTGAAAAGCCCGGTTCAAGGGTTATAGCTGTTACAAGCGGCAAAGGCGGCGTAGGAAAGACTAATTTTACCGTTAATTTAGCTATTAAATTTGCACAAAACGGGTTAAGGGTGGTAATAATTGATGCGGACCTAGGTTTGGCAAATGTTGATGTTGTTATGGGCAAAATGTCCAGGTATAATCTTTCGGATGTGATAAACAGCAATAAAGACATACTTGAGATACTTGAGGAAGGATACGAAGGAGTAAAATTTGTATCAGGGGGTTCAGGGGTTCAGGAATTAGTGAAGCTGAATAAAACACAACTGGTAGATCTGCTGATGAAGCTTGGGAAGCTGGACGAGGAGGCTGATATAATATTAATAGACACAGGAGCAGGACTCTCTGAGAATGTTATTAGTTTTGTCCATGCGGCAAAAGAAGTTATATTATTGACCACACCGGAGCCTACCTCAATAACGGATGCATATGCACTGATAAAGACTATTACTCAGCGGGATAAGGCAAAGATGATAAAGGTAGTAGTAAATAGAGCTGATAGCGCGGCCGAGGCTTTTAACATACTGGACAAACTTAACATTGTAACACAGAAGTTTCTCGGGGTTAGACTGCAGAAACTCGGTTACATACTGAATGATGCAAGTGTGGCAAGGGCAGTGAAAATTCAGCAGCCTTTTGTTATAAGCTTTAATAGAAGCGAGGCTTCAAGAAATCTTAATGACATTGCTTTGACGCTTATGGAAAACAAAGAATTCAGTTCGGTTTCAGTCTCAGGAATAAAAATGTTCATAAACAAGCTTACCAGCTTATTCAATTAGTCGCAATACAATTTAAGTCAATATAGTTGCTATATACAGGAATTAATCAGGAAATTCGGTCATCTAACGCTTGCATTATTTAATCATAAGGAGAATTGTTATGCTGGATTTGGGAAAGTACTTTTCAGCAGGTGAGATAATTGAAATGAACTATATCGATGCGGGAGGCCATATTAATAAATACAGAAGCCAGGTAGTGGAAGTTCATGAAAATGGGTTTATCGATACATTAATACCAATACACAAAAGACGCGATATTTATTTGAGGAAGGACGCAGTTTTAAAGTTGATTGTAGGAAAAGAAGAAGCAATTTATGAATTAAAGGCGGCAGTATCTGAAAAGCTTTTTGGGAGAATACCCCTCTTGAGACTTAAAGTATTTCCTGAAGTGAGAAAAATACAAAGGAGGGATTTTTATAGGTTGAGGATATTGAGGGACATTGGAGTCAGGCTTGTAAAGGATGTCAAAGGAGAAGAATCAGACAAATATACATGCAGCTTGATTGATATTAGTGTCGGGGGGCTATTATTCAGTTCCCGCAAAGAATTCAATGAAAATGACAAGCTGGAAATATCCCTTAATCTAAATAACAAAAAACTTAATGTTCATGGAATAATAGTCCGACGCACTTTAAATGACATATATTCATCTTCTTATTTCTATGGAGTTAAATTTGTAAATATGAATGAACCGGATAAAAATATTATTAGCAGATATATATTTGAAGAACAGCGTAAATTGATTAAGAAGGGATTAATATGATATGCCTACAAGGAAAGAAGAAAGAATCAAAGTTCTGATCATAGATGATTCTGCATTTATGCGAGTATTTATTTCAGATATTCTGAAAGACGATGCTGATATTAAAATAGTAGGTACAGCAAGAAACGGCAAGGATGGACTAGAGAAAACAGCGGAATTAAAGCCGGATATAGTTGTAATGGATATAGAAATGCCCGTTATGAACGGTCTTGAAGCACTTGCCGAAATTATGAAGCTGAAGCCTGCACCTAAGGTAATAATGCTATCCAGTATGACATATGAAGGCGGCGAAGCTACTATCAAGGCCCTTGCCCTTGGCGCTTTGGATTTTATAGCAAAGCCTGCTGGCTCAGCAGATAAAAATGATATTGAATATATAAAAGATGAGCTTATTAATAGAATAAAGTCTATAAGTAAATCAAAGGGATCATGCCGCATAGCCATACAAGCTGAAGAAAGTGTTGCAACAACAGGGGATAAAACAGGTTACAGAAGTGATTCCAACCTTTGCCCCAAATACATAATCGCAATAGGTACTTCTACGGGAGGACCAAAAGCGCTTCAAGAGGTTTTGACAAAGCTGCCTGGAGATGTGCCGGCAGCAGTGCTTGTAGTACAGCATATGCCCCCGGGCTTTACAAAATTGCTTTCTGAAAGGTTGAATAGCGTATCCCATATTTGTGTCAAAGAGGCAGAGGATGGGGAAATGTTGAAACAAGGCTGGGCTTATATAGCTCCAGGAGATTGCCATATGCTCATAAACAATTGTGGGAATGAAGAATATAGGATATTAATCAACAAAGAACCTGCAGTAACTGGACACAGGCCTTCAGTAAATGTTATGATGAAATCAGTAGCAGAATCCGGGCACAAAAATATCATTGCTGTTATGATGACAGGTATGGGAAGGGATGGAAGCGATGGTATGTTAAAGATTAAGGAAGCAGGGGGGAAAACAATTGCCCAGGATGAGAGCACAAGTATAGTCTACGGGATGCCAAAATCGGCGATAAATATCGGCGCTATAGATATTATAGTTCCTTTACATAATATTACAAAAGAAATATTAAAAAACATGGGGGTGTAATGCTATGGATATAAATCAATACCTGGAAGTATTCATTGAAGAATCACAGGAACATTTGCAGGGCCTGAACCAAAGCTTGCTGAGCCTGGAAACTAATCCCAAGGACATAAAAACACTTAACGAAATATTCAGGGTAGCCCATACATTAAAAGGTATGGCGGGCACAATGGGTTTTACAGGAATTACAAACCTCACTCACCAGATGGAAAATGTATTGGATGCTATAAGATTAGGTAAAGTAGAAGTCAATTCGTCAATTGTAGATATATTATTTAAATGTCTGGATTACCTGGAAAATTCGATAGGCAATATAGCCAATTGCGGACAGGAAAGCAATGGAAGTGCTGACGCAATTATTGCAAGCCTTAATGGAATACTCCTGAAAAAGGGTGATGCTGAAGTTAAAAAGGCAGTCACAGATATTGGAAATGTGCGGATGAAGTTTAACCAGTATGATGAGAATTTAGTCAGAAAGGCCTTGCAACAAAGCATGGAGGTTTACAAGTTAAGGGTCGTGCTTGCCGAGGACTGTATGCTTAAGTCAGCAAGAGCCTTTTTAGTATTTCAGACTGTTGAAAGATATGCTGAGATTTTTAAAGCAGAACCCAAGGTTGAAGATATCGAAGACGAGAAATTTGGTAATGAGTTTACAATTGCGATTATTACCAAAGAACCGGAGACATTAATAAAAAAGGAACTTGAATCCATTTCCGAAATAAGAGAAGCGATATTTGAGAAAGTTGAGTTATCCGAAGAAATACCGATTGACTCCGATAGTCTTGATGAAGATGTTACTGAGAGTAAAGAATCAGAATCTTACAATGAGGAAAAGTATGGCTTGGAAGCCATGCACGGCAAAAAAACCAAAATGGGCAAGACAGTAAGGGTGGACATAGACAGGCTGGATAACTTGATGAACCTTGTAAGCGAACTGATAATTATAAAGACCAGGCTTGAGGGTGTAGGTACCGATTCAAGAAATCAGGATATGATAGAAGCAGTTGAATATTTAGAAAGAATCACCACTAACCTTCATGATGCAGTTATGAAGGTAAGGATGGTTCCGATAGAAAGAGTGTTCAACAGATTCCCAAGAATGGTAAGGGACTTGTCCAGGGATCTTTCAAAAGGAATAACCCTTAGCATGACCGGTGAAGAGACTGAACTGGATCGTACGGTAATAGATGAAATAGGTGATCCTTTGATTCATCTTATAAGAAATGCCATTGACCACGGAATCGAGGGAAAAGAAGAGAGAATGCAGAACAACAAGAAACCCAACGGTTTAGTTAGCCTCAGAGCATATCAGGACGGAAATAGTGTTGTTATAGAAGTTGAAGACGACGGCATCGGAATAGATATATTAAAGGTAAAAAATAAGGCAATAGAAAGAGGTATCATTTCTCAGGGTGATGCTAATGAGCTGGATGAGAAGGGTATTATAGAGCTGCTCTTTAAGCCCGGTTTCAGCACCTCAGACAAGGTTTCCGACCTTTCCGGAAGAGGAGTAGGTCTCGATGTTGTAAAAAATAGAATTGAGGCGTTGAACGGCATAGTTGAAGTTGAGAGTAAAAAAGGGGAAGGAAGCAAATTCTTAATAAGACTGCCGCTGACACTTGCCATTATACAGGCATTGCTTGTTACAACCGGTGATGAGAAGTATGCGATACCGCTTAATGTAATAAGGGATATTAATACTATAGAATCATCGGCTATAAGAAACGTACACGGCCAAGATGTAGTGCTGAACAGGGGCAACGTACTGCCGATTGTTTGGCTGGGCAAAATGCTGGATGTACATAATGCAACAAATGATAAGAATGAAGAATATACCGCTGTTGTTGTCAAAAAGGGTGAAAAAAATGCCGCATTCATTGTGGATGGACTAATGGGGCAGCAGGAAATAGTAATAAAGACCCTTGGCAAGTTCCTGTCTGGCATTAAAAATATCGCAGGTGCAACCATCCTTGGAGATGGACAAGTAGCACTTATCATTGATACAAACTCTTTAATATAATCTTGTTATAGGGAGGTATTTGATTTGAAAGCAGGGGCATATACCAAGCAATTTGTCATATTCCGATTGGATAATGAGGAATACGGAATTGATATTCTGAGAGTTAAAGAAATAAAAGAAATGATGGGTATAACAAGGGTTCCGAAAGCAGCGCATTTTGTTCGAGGAGTCATAAACCTCAGGGGAGAGGTAATACCGGTTATTGATCTAAGGGTGAAATTTGGTTTGCCGGAAGGGAAAGAAAGTGAAAATACAAGAATTATTATTGTGTCGGTGGATGATATTACGGTTGGGCTTATTGTCGATACTTCCTCAGAAGTAATCGAGATAAGCAGCGAATCAATAGAAGAAGCACCGGATGGAGTTGGAAATGTAGACCAGAGTTATATTTACGGAATAGGTAAAGTCGGGGAAAGGCTTATCATATTAATGGATATAGTAAAGATTTTGACAGAATAAAGAGTATTTTTCGATGAATGTAATTATATAACAAATAGATGTACTGCACTATCGAATTACGTTTATATATTTGTTACAGTGTAAACAATTGTTCAATAAAAGGGTGTGATTTTATGGGTATATCTATTGACGATTTAAACAGTCTTCAAATTGATGTCTTAAAAGAAATCGGGAATATCGGTGCAGGCAATGCTGCAACAGCCTTATCCAAAATGATATCAAAGAAGGTTAACATGAATGTTCCGACTGTTAATATTCTGGAGTTCAAAAATGTGGCCGAACTGGTCGGCGGACCTGAAGCCGAGGTTGTTGGCATTTATTTTAAAGTGAACGGGGATATTACGGGAAGTATCATGATACTGCTGGACAAGAAATCGGCAAAAATGCTGACAAATTTATTAATGTACAGGAATGACGAGGGAGAAGAGTTGGATGAAATGGATATTTCCGCATTGCAGGAGATAGGGAATATACTTTCAGGCTCTTATTTGTCATCCTTATCAACTTTAACAAATTTGAATCTCACTATGTCGATACCTTCTCTTGCTATTGATATGGCAGGGGCTATATTAAGCGTACCGGTAATATTATTTGGTCAGGTTGGGGATAAGGTTATGCTTATTGAAACAGTCTTCATTGAAGGGACAGAACAAGTAAGGAGCAACTTTTTTCTTATTCCTGATGAGGATTCCTTTGAGACTTTACTTAAGAGCTTAGGGGTAGTATAGAATGGCGGAAATAATAAAAGTTGGTATGGCTGATTCAAATACGACATACAGCCCTGGGGTACTTACCACATTGGGGCTTGGCTCTTGTGTCGGTATATGTCTTTATGATACTTCCACGAAAATTTCCGGGTTGGTACATATTATGCTGCCTGACAGCAAACAGATTAAAAATAATGTTAATCAGTCCAAATTTGCTGATACAGGGATAATAAAACTGTTGGAAGATATAATCAAAATGGGTGCCAAAAGAAGTAAAATAACGAGTAAAATAGCAGGCGGGTCACAGATGTTTAATTTTAATGATTCAAGTGATATCATGAGAATCGGTTTAAGGAATGTAGCGGCTACAAAAGATATATTGAAGCAATTGAATATCCCGTTAATTGCAGAGGACACAGGCGGAAATTATGGACGTACTATTGAATTATATTCAGAAACTGGTATATTATTAATAAAAACAATAGGCCGTGGAACAAAACAGATTTAAATACATGTTTATCCAGAATGGAGACTATTATGAAAATTATCGATAATATACCAATAATTATAGTTAATGCTGTACTATTGATAAATATAGCACTAGGAATCAGGAACGATATAGGATTTTCCACATTGATGATAAGATGCATAATTGTGATTATTATATCTTATATATTTTCTTATATGATAGCAAGGACAATAGGAAATGCTTTGGAAAACAGCAGGTTGAACAGGGAAATCCATGCAAAGGAAAATAAAAAAGAAGATGCAGTAGATAACTTAACTGAAAAAGGTAATGAACCTATTCTGGATATCAAAGTACCTCCTTTAGATGAAAAAGAGTTTTTTGGCACAGACAGTGACAACGATAACAAATTCATTGAAATGAACCCTATTAATATGGGCAGTTATAACCAGATTAGTCAGGATTAACAATACTGCATGGAGGTATTAGCATATATGACCAATCTATGGGAAGAGTATTCAAGGACAAAGGCTGCGGACATACGCGAAGAATTGATAATTAATTACATAGATATTGTTAAATTCATTGCAGGCAGATTATATGCCAGCTATGGCAGCAACGTCGAGTTCGATGACCTTGTAAGCTATGGAGTATTCGGTCTGATGGATGCTATTGACAAATATGATATTACAAGAGGGGTCAAGTTTGAAACCTATGCCCAGCTTAGAATAAGAGGAGCCATTATTGATCAATTAAGAGAAATGGACTGGCTCCCCCGCTCAGTAAGACAAAAATCAAAAGAGATTGAAAAAGCGTACTACGATTTGGAGAGAGAACTTGGAAGACCTGCTACAGATGAAGAAATGGCGGATAATCTGGGACTATCCCTGGAAGATTTTCAGAAAAAAATACAAAATATCACTGCATATTCAATAGTTTCCCTTGACGATTTGCTTGAACAGAAGAGGGAAATAACTACCGGTGAAGATGACAATCAGATAGAGACCCCAGAGAATGCTGTTAAAAATAATGAAATAAAAGAAATGCTTATTGCTGCAATAAATAATTTACCTGAAAAGGAAAAAAAGGTTGTTTCACTTTATTACTATGATGAGCTGACATATAAGGAAATAGGGAAAATTCTTAGTATTTCAGAATCAAGGGTTTCGCAAATACATACGAAAGCTATTATCAGATTAAAAAACAAGATCAAAAATTTGTTTGAGGGATAGGGGTGTCACTGATGGATAGTGATTATATTATTCTTGAAGGCAAAGATTATGACAAGTTAATAGAAGAAGGTATGAAGCAGCTTGAAGTCAAGAAAGAGAAACTTCATATTGAAGTGCTGGAGAGCAAGAAAAATATATTTTCGTCATATTACAAACTGAGACTTAGCCGTGAAAGCAGCAAGACTTTTAGTATTATTGAGAGCAGTATTGACAGCATCCTGAGCGAGAGTAAAAAATCAATGAATAAAAGCATTGAGTTTGACTTCAGGGACGACGGGGTATACATAAAGGTTGAAAAAGCAGTTACAATTGTGGATATTGTAACAAAAATTGATTTGCGAAGAATACAGAATGTAGATTTAACAAAAATAAAACAGGCATTGGAAGTCGGCAGCTTTGATAACTGGGTAAAGATAGCAGACCCCCAGGAGGAGAAGAAACTAAACAGCGAATGTATTGTAAAGCTTTCAGAAGACAATATGAAAGCCTACATTACCTTAACAAAGCCTATAGGCGGAAAGGATATCACCGAGGAATCAGTATATGAAGCCCTCAAGCAGGAAAATATAATATTCAATATAAATAGTGAAGAGATTAAAAAGGCTGTACATCAGAGGATATATGAAAGCGAGATACTTATTGCAGAGGGTATTGAACCGCAGGCAGGAAAGGATGCGGAGCTTATCTATCATTTCGATACATCCGAAGAAAAGCTGTTTAGTATAGATAAAGACGGGAAAATAGATTACCGTGAATTGTCATTAATTAAAAATGTCATGGCAGGTCAGAAATTGGTTACCCTGACGCCACATACCGAAGGTATTCCGGGCAAGAACGTATTTGACGCGGAAGTTCCCGGCAGAGACGGTAAGAAGCTTGCTTTGCCGAAAGGGAAAAATGTAAATGTAAGCGAAGATGAATTGGAACTTGTTGCTGCAATTGACGGCGAGGTAAAGATCGTTGATGGAAAGGTAAATGTATTCTCGGTTTATGAAGTAAAAGAAAATGTAGATAATTCAACAGGGAATATAAGGTTCAACGGAAAGGTTGTCGTAATGGGCAATGTACTTACGGGCTTTTTAATTGAGGCCGAAGGAGATGTTGAGGTACATGGTGTCGTTGAAGGGGCACTGATAAAATCCAAAGGCAGCATTATTCTTCGCAGAGGAATACAGGGTATGAACAGGGGAGAACTATACTGTGAAGGGGATCTTGTTGCAAGGTTTATAGAAAACAGCAAAATTGATGTTAGAGGGAATATACAAAGTGATGCAATAATGCATAGCCAGGTTACCTGTGGGAAAAAGCTGGAAGCAGCAGGAAGAAAAGGTTTGCTGGTTGGAGGCTCTTTTAAGGTTGGAGAAGAAATAAAAGCCAAGGTGGTAGGTTCCCCAATGGCAACAATAACTGAGCTTGAAGTTGGCGTCAGTCCGGATATGAGAAAAAAGTATGAGGATATAAAAGATGAGCTGAAGCAAATTACCGAGAATTTGGACAAAACCTCTAAAGCTGTTGATCTTCTCACTAAAATGAGCAAGAACTCTGATTTGCCTTTAGACAAGAAACTGCTTCTGACAAAATCCATAAAACTGAAATCACAGCTTCAAGATAAGCAGGAAGAGGTACTGAAAGAACAAAACGAACTGGAAGCATATTTTGAAGATCTTTCAAAGGGTAAAATAAAAGTTCTCGATGTTATTTACCCAGGCTGCAGAATAATAATCGGAAGCAGCATGATGTATATTAAAGATTCGATAAAGTTTGTTTCTTTTTACAGGGCTAATGCTGAAATAAAAATGCTTTCTTATAAAGACATGTAATAAATTTTTGGGAGTGATTTTAATGACCATAAGACCTGTTGATTTACAGACAATAATACCCAAGCTTCCGGAGATACAGAAAGCAAAAAATGCAGAGAATGGATTAGAAAAAAACAACCTTAATATCAATATACATAAAGAGCAGCAGCAGCAAGAAAAGAATACCAGACAAGTAGTTGAAGCCAAAAAACCCCATGAAGCAAGAATAAATAGGGACGGACAACAAAAAAAAAGACAGGGCAAGCAAGAAAAACAAAGCCGGGAAGATCAGACTAAAGAAAATGACGGAAATGATAAGGAAGACAAAGGGAAATATCTGAGTAAAATAGATATTAGAATATGAATGAGGTGCTCCTATGGTAAATTATGTACTTTTAGCTATAGGGATATTCACGGTATTAGCCGCTGCTTTACTGATTTTTCTTGATAAAGTTAAAGGTGAAGACATATATTTTAATATGGATGTAAAAGAGCAGGAGATCAAGAAAGTTATTGAGGATGCTGATGAGATCATAGCTGAGCTTAATTATACCTCTGAGATGGTAGTAAAAGAAATTGAAGATAAACTGAACGGTTTTAGAAATGAATTGAATAGCCTTAGTAATAAAAGCAAAAACTCTTTGGCAGCAGAAAAAAATGATAATATTTCAGTTGCAGCACCGATAGCTGTTGTTCCTGCAAAAAAGAAAAAAATTATAAGCGACGATAAATCAAATGACAAGGACCCGGACGGTAAACTCAGTCAAAAGCAACAGACAGTTTTTGATTATGCTTCCCAGGGAATGAGCGTAACTGATATTGCCAAGCAGATGGATATCGGGCAAGGGGAAGTTATGTTAATACTGTCTCTGAATAATGAGGTAGAATAATGGGAAATTATCATTTAAAGAATATAATATTAGGTATAGGAATCGGTCTGGTGTTTTCATCAATGGTAAATATTAATGTGGGCTTCAATGAACTGACAGTAGAAGAGATTAAAAAAGAGGCAGAGAAGCATGATTTGATTATTCTTACAAGAGAGGAGTTTATCAATAACCAGCCTTCGGTGGAAGAGCCTTCTCCAGCTCCGGATTCGGCAAAGTAAAATATCCTTGAAATGTCCGGGCAGGTTTTTTTATAGTAAGAACCTTTCTATAATCATTAATAAAAAAAATTCTTGCAATGCAAGAATTTTTTTTACTCTATTCAGGTTTTCTGCTGCGATTTTGGCACAGAAGCATATGCAATATTTATATAGAAATCCAGATGAATAAGTTGTAAAATGAGTTTAACATCCGACTTGATTTATTACTGAAGTCATTAATAATAGAACAGAATAAGAAGATACCATAAGTATTTTTGAATATGAAATGAGGGAAAGGTATGCTTATAAAACCAGGCAGACTGAAAGAAGGAGATACTATTGGTATAGTCTCACCTTCCAGCGGTATATGGAAGAGGAGCGATATGCTGAGAAGTATAGAAGAGATTGAAAGCTGGGGCTTTAAAGTAAAAATAGGTGAAAATGCCTATAATAGCAGAAACTATCTGGCTGGCAATGACCAGGACAGGGCCAATGACCTCATGGAGTTTTTTACCGATGATGATATTGACGCAATATTCTGCAGCCAGGGGGGTTACGGTGCTGCCCGCATCCTAAGATACCTGGACTTTGATGTAATAAAGAACAATCCCAAAATATTCATAGGGTACAGCGATATCACATCCTTACATTTGGCAATAAATAAATTCAGCAGTCTTGTCACTTTTCATGGTCCATGTGCTTTAAGTGCCGGAACAGAAGATATGACTCCCTATAGGTTTGATTCTATGATGAAGGCATTAAAAAGCGACAAGCCCGTAGGTCAAATAAAAATGAGCTCCAACAAAAAATATTTACTGAAAATAAACGGGGGCAAAGTGGAAGCACCTGTGATAGGCGGCAATCTGACTCTTATTTGCTCTTCTTTAGGGACACCTTATGAAATTGAGACTGAAGGCAAAATACTTTTTCTGGAAGAATTGGATACAGAACCATGGTTTATTGATCATATGCTTACTCACCTGATAAATTCAGGCAAGCTTCAACAATCAGTCGGCATAGTTGTTGGAGAATGCTTGAATTGTGAACCCCTTAAATATGATCCGGGATTTCCGAACCAATGCAGTCTCGAGGATATCATCTATGATCTGCTTCAGCCTTTGGGATTGCCAATGCTCTATGGATTGCCCCTGGGACATACCAAAGATTTGGCTACTATTCCTCTGGGTGTAGCCGGAACAATAGATGCCGATAAGGGTGTATTCGAAATCAATGAAGTGGCCACGGTTTGAATATATTATATGGAGGGTATTGGTATGAAAAGAGTATTATCTTTTTTTATCTGCATTGTAATGCTGACGGGATTATATTCAGCTGCAGTTTCCTGCGATACACCTGCGAATATGCTTAAAATAGGTGTCGCGGAAGAACCGGACAGCTTAAGTCCTCTAATAACCTACGAGAGATCTTCCTTTGAAATATTCATGCTTATCTATGATTCACTAATAACCTTTGATGAAAATATGCAGCCTGTTCCTTCTCTGGCTGAAAGCTGGGAAGTGAATCAGGATAGCCTGCAGTGGACGTTTAAACTTAGAAGAGATGTAAAATGGAGTGATGGAGAAAGTTTTACATCGAAAGATGTAAAATTCACTTTTGAACTCATGAAAAATTCGGGCCTGGGACTGTATACGGATTTGGTCAAAGATATTGACGTTATTGAAACACCCGATGACTATACCGTTGTATTTAAGACTGAAAAGCCGAAAGCAAACATGCTTCAGAATATAACTCCAATACTGCCCGAACATATCTGGAAAACAATTGAAGAAGACCAATATGAGGTTTTTGACAACCAAAACCCTATTGGCACAGGGGCCTTCATATTGAAAGAATGGAAGAAAAATGAATACATCAGCTTTGTCTCAAATAAGGAGTATTTTAAGGGAGCTCCCAAGGTTGACGGGCTGATTTATATTATTTATGCAAATCGTGATACTATGGCTCAATCAATAAAGCTGGGTGAAATCGATGCAGCATTGGGCCTTTATAAGAGCAATACAAAAACCATAGAGAACGATAAGAGTATTACTGCATTTAACTTCTCGGAAAACGGTTTTACCGAGCTGGCCTTTAACTGCAGAGCAGATGGGACTTCCAAAGGAAACCCCCTTATCCTGGATAAGAGAATAAGGCAAGCTATTGAATATTCTATAGAAAAACAAAAAATAATAGATATGGTTTATGATGGGGAAGGAGAATATGGAACTACTTTAATTCCTGTTTCACAAAAAAAATTTCATTATAATCCTGATGCAACAGAGTTTAGAGGATATTCTCCCGATAAAGCAAAGAAATTATTGGAATCGGCAGATTACAAAGACAGGGACGGAGACGGTATCAGGGAGGATGCCAAAGGTAAAAAGCTTAGTTTCAGGCTTCTGCTAAGGTCGGAAAATACTATGGAAGTCAAAGCAGGCCAAATGATTAAGGGATATTTGAAAGACGCAGGAATAGAAACAGAATTGGAAACACTTGATGACGGAGCATTAAACGATAGAATATTCAGTTCCGCTGATTATGATATGTTTATATGGGGCTGGGGAGGAGATGTAGATCCCGGAACACTGCTCAGGGTTCTTACAACAAACCAGATAGATAATTTGAATGATGCCTTTTATAGCAATCCGGAGTACGACAGATTGGTTGAAGAACAGGCTTCAAATATGAATTTTGAGGAAAGGGTAACAATGTTATATGATGCCCAGAGGATACTATATGAAGATTTGCCATATATGATACTGTTTTATGAAAAGGAACGCCAGCTTATAAGAAACGACAGGATACAAGGTATCAGGCCTACCGTTAACGGCGCGGTATTTTATGCAGATACACCATATAATTATTTACAAGCTTCCATAATAGGAGCAGAAGATGCTGCCAAGACCGAAGAGAAAGAAGGGAAGGGCGGGGAGCCTAATTTAATAGTTTATTTTTCAGTTGCTGTTGTAGTTGTATTCATTGCGATAACCCTTATCAAGAAAAAGAAAAAATCAAAGGAAGAGTGGTAGCAAATGAGCAGGTCATATTTTCTAAGAAAGCTCTTTTTTGCTCTAATCACTGTTTCAGCCATATTGGTTATAAATTACTTCCTATTCAGGGTCATGCCGGGAGATCCTGTGAGCATGCTCGTAAGGAATCCGAAAATGTCCCCTGAAGCGGTTCAAAAGGTAAGGGAGCTTTTCGGCTTGAATAAGCCCTGGTATGAGCAATTCACCATTTATATAATAAACCTGCTTAAAGGAGACATGGGAATATCATTTATATACAGGAAACCTGTCTCAGACATAATTGTTGAGAGATTGGCAGCAAGCCTTGCCCTTACAATAATTGCAGAGCTGATTGCCATAGGGATAGGATTGTTTTTAGGAATAATTGCAGCATGGAAAAGGGGTAAGAGAGTAGACATGCTATCCATGGGCTTTTCTCTGATAACCTATGCAATGCCTACTTTTTGGCTTGGTGTGCTTATGATTGCATTATTCAGCGTAAACCTAAGACTATTTCCTACTTCCGGCATGATTTCACCCGAATATGTATTTACAAAAGGCCTCATAAGATTGAAGAATATTGGCTGGCATATATTTTTGCCGGCCATAACACTGTCTCTGGTCCTGATTGGAGAGTATATGCTTGTTATGAGAAGCACTCTTATTGAGGTGCTTACTGAGGATTACATAGTTACTGCCGAAGCCAAGGGTATGGACAAAAAAAGTGTCTTGAAAAGGCATGCGCTTCCCAATGCTATGATACCTATGGTTACTCTTATATCTATGAATTTAGGATTTACAATAACCGGGGCCCTGCAGGTCGAAACCGTGTTTTCATGGCCCGGATTGGGACGTTTGATGTATGATGCGCTTCAGGCGAGGGACTATCCGCTTCTTCAGGGCATATTCCTTATTATCAGCTTATGTGTGGTAGGTGCAAACTTTATTTCAGATATTATGTACGGATACCTGGATCCCCGTGTTAAAAGCTAGGGAGGGTGAATAATGAATTTAAAAATGCTTTGGTCAGGTCTAAAAAAAAGCAGGATGGGTTTAACAGGCTTCATGCTGTTCATAATTTTTCTTATTACTGCGATAATAGGTCCAAATATAGTGAAGTATGATCCCCTTTCCTTCGGAGAGGCAGGGGATAGACTAATGCCCCCCGGCGGCAGACACCTGCTGGGTACCGACGATTTGGGAAGAGACATATTAGGAGGCCTTATTGCGGGCAGCAGGATATCATTAACGGTTGGTTTATTGGCAACAGCTATTTCAATGGTTATAGGCACTTTGGCAGGACTGGTGTCAGGCTATGCAGGGGGCAAGACAGATGCAATCCTTATGAGGATTACAGATATCTTTCTGGTATTGCCCTGGGTGCCCCTTATGCTGGTGCTTGCCGCGCTCCTTGGCTCCGGCATATGGAATATCATTATGGTTATTGGTTTGACGGGATGGGCTGGAACTGCAAGACTCGTTAGAGCACAGACCCTCACTGTAAAAGAACGGCAATATATAGAGAGGTCAAGATCCATAGGAGCTTCCGCTTATCATATCATTAAGCATCACATATTGCCAAATGTGTTTCCGATAATTTTCTCAAACACCATACTAATTACGGCAACTTCAATACTTTCAGAAACTACTCTCAGTTTTTTGGGAATGGGTGACAGCACCAAACCCAGCTGGGGGATGATGCTTCATTTCGCTTTTGAATCAGGTGCGGCAAATAATGGGGCATACTGGTATTTGATACCTCCGGGGCTATGCGTGCTTTTGGTTGTTCTTTCCTTTACTTTGATGGGGTATGCCTTTGATGAAATACTGAACCCGAAATTGAGGAGCAGATAATATGGAAATTTTGAAAGTGAAAGATTTAAAGATTTATTTCAAAACCGGCGGTAAAGAACTAAGGGCAGTGGATGGCGTAAGCTTTTCACTTTTTGATGGTGAAGCCTTGGGATTGGTTGGAGAATCAGGATGCGGCAAGACCACTACAGCCTTGTCAATAATGAGGCTCTTGCCGCAAAACGGAAGAATAGCACAAGGAGAGATAATATTTCAGGGTGAGGATTTGATAAAGAAAAGTGACAAGGATATAAGAAAAGTTAGATGGAAGGATATTTCAATAATATTCCAAGGTGCTATGAATGCCCTGAATCCTGTTATTACCGTAGGGGAGCAAATAAAGGAGGCCATACTGCTTCATGACCAGGCCGATGAAAATGAAGCTCGCAGGAGAGTAAAAGAATTATTTGAATTTGTTGAGCTGGATAAAAAAAGGGTAAGGCAATACCCTCATGAATTCAGCGGGGGTATGAGGCAGAGAGTAATGATAGCAATGGCTTTGGCATGCAGACCCAAAATTATCATAGGTGATGAACCCACAACTGCCCTTGATGTAATGGTTCAATCTCAGGTATTTGAGCTGATAGGGAAATTGAGGGCTGAGCTTGGCATGTCCATGATATTGATAACTCATGACTTATCCGTATTGTCGGAAACCTGTGAAAGAGCTGCCGTCATGTACGGGGGAAAGATACTTGAATGCGGCAGAATAGAAGAATTGTACAGCAACCCTATGAACCCTTATACAAGCATGTTGCTGAGTTCTTTTCCGGATATTTCAAAAGAGAAGAGAATGCCATCATCTATTCCGGGTTTGCCCCCTGGGCTGATAAACCCTCCCGAGGGCTGCAGATTCCACCCAAGATGTCCCCATGCATTGGAAATATGCAGAAAAGAGGAGCCAGCCATCGAATTTATTACAGAAACCCATAGCTATGCGTGCCACAGGGGAGGTGCATATTAATGGAAAACCTGCTTGAACTAAAGGATTTATATGTAAGATATAATGTAAAATCAAGTTTTTATGATATGATTTCGGGCAAGAAAAGGAAACATGTACATGCAGTAAACGGGGTAGATTTCGAAATAGGGAAGGGGGAAATATTCTCACTTGTAGGAGAAAGCGGTTCAGGAAAAACTACGGTAGGAAGGGCCATTTTGGGGCTTTTGGATAGAAATCAAGTCATTGGGAATATATTATTTAACGGAAAAGACATACTGAATGCAGGACGGCAAGGGCTTAAGCAATACAGACTCAATGCCCAAATGATTTTTCAGGACCCATACCAGTCCTTAGATCCCAAGAATACAATTTTCCAGATAGTATCTGAACCGTTAATTGTAAATAATATCACAAATAATAAAAATGAATTATATGAAAGAGTAATAGCCGCATTGAATCAAGCAGGTATGGAACCTGTAAAAGATATTATAAACCGTTATCCCCATGAGCTTTCGGGTGGTCAGAGACAGAGAGTTGCAATAGCAGGAGCAATGGTTTTGAATCCTTCGTTTATAGTTGCCGATGAACCGGTTTCGATGCTGGATGTTTCAATCAGAGCGGACATATTAAAGCTTATGGTTGAACTCAGAGATAAGAATAATGTATCTTATCTCTTTATTACCCATGACTTATCCCTTGCCTGGGTAATGTCCGACAGGATAGCAATAATGTATCTGGGTAAAATATTGGAAATGGGAGGCAGCGACGAAGTAATAAAAAGTCCTGTAAACCCATACAGTAAAGCATTGATAGAAGCCATACCCAGGATAGGTGCGAAAAGCGGAAAAGATAATGTAAGAATTTACGGCGAAATTCCTGATCCAATAAACTTGCCTGAAGGATGTGTGTTTTATTCCAGATGCCCCTATGCAAAAGATATTTGCCGAAAAGAGGAACCCGTACTCAAAGAGATAATGAAAAATCACTTTGCGGCATGTCATTTGCAATAATGCAGATAATACAATAAAAGGTCTCTTAATAATTACAGAAAAAAACAGAAAAAAATTGCATTGCCAACGAAACTTTAATATGGTAAAATATTTAAGGTGAAAACACACATGGTTTGATTCTTTGCGGGAGTGCTCAATGAGTCCGGAAAGAATATGACGGCCATGGAGGAAAAACTATAGGAGGTGAAACAATATGTCAATAATTTCCATGAAACAACTATTGGAAGCAGGCGTGCATTTCGGACATCAGACAAGAAGATGGAACCCTAAGATGGCAGAGTATATTTTTACGGAAAGAAACGGCATATACATCATCGATCTTCAAAAAACAGTCAAGAAGGTCGAGGAAGCATATAACTTTATTAAAGAAGTATCTGCTTCAGGCAAGGATGTGCTATTCATAGGGACCAAGAAACAAGCGCAGGAATCAATCGAATCAGAAGCTGTCAGAGCCGGAATGTTCTATGTCAATCAAAGATGGCTCGGCGGAATGCTTACTAATTTTAAAACTATCAGGAAAAGAATCGAGAGATTGAATGAACTTGAAAACATGGAGGAAGCAGGAACTTTTGAAGTGCTTCCCAAAAAGGAAGTCATCAAACTCAGATCCGAAATGGAAAAGTTGGAAAAGAATTTGGGCGGCATAAAAAACATGAGCAGTATTCCGGGCGCAATATTCGTAGTTGATCCGAGAAAAGAGAAAATTGCAATACAGGAAGCGCATATTCTTGGTATTCCGATAGTGGCGGTAGTCGACACCAACTGCGACCCTGAAGAAATAGACTATCCGATACCCGGAAACGACGATGCTATAAGGGCCGTGAAGCTTCTTACTTCAAAAATTGCGGATGCAGTTATTGAAGCCAGACAAGGCGAACAGCTTGCTGAGTAACACTTAGTAAGTATATAAGGCGGCGCAGGCCGCCTTTTTCTCAATACATGGAACGTACAATACACAGGAGGTGAAAAAATGATTAAGGCTTCAGACGTTAAAGAATTGAGAGAAAGAACCGGCTCCGGTATGATGGACTGTAAAAATGCCTTAACAGAAAGCAATGGAGATATGGAAAAAGCCATTGAAATTCTCAGGGAGAAAGGACTCGCTGCTGCCGCAAAAAAAGCAGGCAGAATTGCAAGCGAGGGGATTGTAGATTCATATATTCATGGAGGCGGAAGGATTGGGGTTCTTATTGAGGTAAATTCCGAAACAGATTTCGTAGCGAAAAATGAAGAATTCAAGCAGTTTGTAAAAGATATGGCAATGCAAGTTGCTGCATCAAACCCTCTATATGTTAAGAGGGAGGATGTTGATCTGCATCTTATAGAGAAAGAAAAAGAAATATATAGAGCCCAGGCACTAAATGAAGGGAAACCGGAAAAGATTATTGAAAGAATGGTTGAGGGCAGGATTGAAAAGTATTACAAAGAAATATGCCTGTTGGAACAACCCTTCATAAAAGATACAGAAAGAACAGTAAATGACATACTTTCATCGATGATTGCAAAAATAGGTGAAAATATTTCAATAAGAAGATTTGCAAGATTCGAGAGGGGCGAAGGCCTGGCAAAGAAAGAAGATAACTTTGCCGATGAGGTATTAGGCCAGATCTGCAAATAAGGGAACACTTAGTGTTCTCTTTTTTTTGAGAACAGGAAGGATTTTTTTAGAATTTGTAGAAATTTTATTCTTAAGTGGAGGTATAATATATATGAGCGGTGTAAAGTATAAAAGAGTAATATTGAAAATAAGCGGTGAAGCATTAGCAGGCGATAAAGGTTTTGGATTAAATTACGACACGCTTTTAGGCATAGCAAAAAGGATTAAGGAACTTAGAGAATTTCAAGTTGAAGTTGCTATTGCAGTCGGCGGCGGCAATTTCTGGAGAGGCAGAAGCAGTAAGGGTATGGACAGGACAACCGCAGACCACATGGGGATGCTGGCAACTGTGATAAATGCCCTTGCTTTGCAGGATGCATTGGAAGGAATACAAGTAGAGACCCGAGTGCAGACTGCTATTGAGATGAGGCAGATTGCAGAACCGTACATAAGAAGGAGAGCTATCAGGCATCTGGAAAAGGGGAGAGTAGTTATTTTTGCAGCCGGGACCGGGAATGCGTATTTTTCTACAGACACAACTGCCGCACTTAGAGCAGCAGAACTTGAAGCAGATATTATTCTGATGGCAAAGAAGGTTGACGGGGTATATGATTGCGATCCTGTACAAAATAAAGATGCGAAGAGGTATGACAAGCTCTCATACACTGAAGTTATGAACAAGGGGTTAGGCGTAATGGATTCTACAGCTGCTTCTTTATGTCGTGATAATAAAATTCCTATACTTGTATTTGATCTGAAAAACCCCGATAATATAATTAAAGCCGTAATGGGAGAAGAGATAGGTACAATTGTAAAGGAGGATTAAAATGATTAAAGATATTGAGAATAACATTCAGGAAAAAATGGAAAAGACCCTTGTTGTACTTAAGCATGAACTTTCAACATTAAGGGCGGGAAGGGCAAATCCATGTCTTTTGGACCGTATTTCCGTTGAATATTATGGAACGGTTACACCTTTGAATCAGCTGGCAAATATTGCTGTGCCTGAACCAAGGTTACTTACTGTAAGTCCGTGGGATATCAAATCAATACCTATTATAGAAAAGGCAATATTAAAGTCGGATTTAGGAATTAATCCATCTAATGATGGAAAAATGATAAGACTTATCATTCCGCAGCTTACAGAGGAAAGAAGAAAAGATCTCGTAAAAGTAATAAAAAGGCTTGGCGAAGAATCAAAAGTTTCGATGAGGAATATTCGGCGCGATGCCAACGAACAGATCAAGAAGCTTAAGAAAGATGGAGGAATCAGCGAGGACGATCTAAAAAAATTCGAGGCTGATATACAAAAAATTACCGACAAATATATTAAAGAAACAGATAAAGCTGTGGAGGTAAAGGAAAAAGAAATAATGGAGGTCTAAGATTCTTGGATAAAATGCCTCTGGTAATTGGATATACGATTGAAAAGGCTTTGCAAATAATAGGTTCGGAAAGTAATGTCATAATTGATTCTACCTCTACACCATATAAGGATAAAATAGAAGAAAGACAGGGAAATATACCTATTGTTGTCAGGCAAAAAGTAGAAAACAGCAAAATAATACTCACTACAAGTCTTTTTAAATAGTTTCCCTCTTTTTGAGGGTTTACTTTTTTTAAAGCATCAAAGGGAAATTGTCACATATGACAAGTTGCAGGGAATTGCAGCTATTTCATCAAGGGGGTTATTATATGCCTGGGGAAATTGATTTAAGCAGACTTCCCGAACACATAGCAATTATCATGGATGGGAACGGGCGTTGGGCACAAAAAAGAGGCTTGCCAAGGGTAATAGGACATAAAGCCGGTATGGAGGCAATAAGAAAAACAGTTAAGTATTGCAGTGATATCGGAATAAAGATTTTGACGGTATTTGCCTTTTCAACAGAGAACTGGAAACGCCCCCGGGATGAGGTCAATTATCTTATGAACCTGCTGACGGAGTATATGAGAAAAGAAGTTGGTACACTTCATCACAACGGTGTAAAGATCAAAATACTGGGAGAGCCGGATATGCTGCCGGCTCAAACAAGAGCAGAAATACAAGAGGCTGTAATACTGACGGAGCACAATCGTGGGCTGCAATTCAATATAGCATTGAACTATGGGGGCAGGGCAGAGATATTGAAAGCCTGTAAAAAGCTTGTTAGGTGTATAAATGACGGAAGCATTGATATTGATTCTGTTGATGAAGCAATGTTTTCAAATCTCTTATATACGGGAAATGATCCGGATCCTGATTTGATAATAAGAACAAGCGGCGAACAAAGGATAAGCAACTTTTTACTTTGGCAGGGCGCCTATAGCGAACTTATGTTCACAGACCGGCTTTGGCCGGATTTTGATGAAAAGGAGCTTCGTTCGGCGATATTGGAATATCAAAGCAGGGATAGACGTTTTGGCGCATTGAAATAATGGAGGTTGACATGTTAAAGATAAGATTATTAAGTGCTGTGTTTGGGGTACCGTTAATAATAGCTGTTCTATACTTTAGAGGATTGTTTCTCTACATTTTTGTTGCAGCGATTTCTTTGGTAGGCCTTTACGAATTCTACAGGGCTTTGGGGAACATAAATATAAATACGAACAGAATGTTCGGCTATATTGCCGTTATTATATATTTTATTATGTTTAGACTTCCTATTACATTTGACAGGCCGGGGTTTATTATTGCATTTTCGGTTATGGCATTGTTTACAATAGATATAATTGCGCAAAAACATAATATAATGGAAATATCTATAAATATTTTGGGGATAGCGTACATACCATTTCTTTTCAGCCACTTACTTTTCATAGAAAAGCTGAAATATGGGAGCATAATACTATGGCTGCCTTTTGTTGCCGCATGGTTTACTGATACATTTGCCTATTTTGCCGGAATATTGGTTGGAAGAGTGCGGTTATGCCCAAAAATCAGTCCCAATAAAACCGTTGAAGGAGCTTTGGGAGGTATTGTCGGATCTGTGTTAGTCAGCATTATTGCAGGTGTTATCATTAACAATCTTGGAATAGATATAAGGATAATGCATTTTGCAATTTCCGGATTTCTTTGCAGCATTGCATCGGAAGTAGGCGATTTAGCTGCATCATATATCAAAAGATATACGGGAATAAAGGATTTTGGGAATATTATACCGGGACACGGAGGAATACTGGACAGATTTGACAGCATTCTCTTTACTGCGCCGGTAATATACTACTATTTTGCATTAGTAGGGGAATTGATATGAAAAGATTATCAATACTTGGGTCCACAGGTTCAATCGGTACTCAGACTTTAGAAATAATAAAGGAAAATCCATCAGAATTCGTAGTGGAGGCTTTGGCTGCCAATTCAAATATTGATCTTCTGGAGGCTCAGGTAAGGGAGTTCAAACCAAGAATTACAGCAATCAGGGACGAAACGAAATACAAGGAACTGAAAAAGCGGATTGGCGGTATGACACAGCTCACTGCAGGGTTAGAAGGCATTACAGATGCAGCTGTTGCAGAGAACTGTGACACTGTGGTATCTGCAATTGTAGGCATAGCCGGACTTGTACCCACATACAATGCCATAAAAGCAGGTAAAAATATTGCACTGGCTAACAAGGAGACTCTTGTTGCAGCCGGCAGGATCATAACAAAAGAGGTAAAGAAGAATAAAGTCAGAATGCTTCCGGTCGACAGCGAACATTCGGCGATATTTCAGAGCATAGGCAGCAATAGTAGAAATGCAATATCCAAGATCATATTGACTGCTTCCGGCGGGCCTTTCAGGACAAAAACCATGGAGGAGCTCGAAGCAGTTACTGTTCAGGACGCTTTGAAGCATCCCAACTGGTCCATGGGAAGAAAGATAACTATAGATTCTGCTACCCTTATGAACAAAGGACTTGAGGTTATAGAAGCAAGATGGCTGTTCGACGTAATGCCGGAGGCTATAGAAGTATGCGTGCATCCCCAAAGCATAGTACATTCCGCAGTTGAATTTGTGGACGGCACAGTTATTGCTCAACTGGGACTGCCGGATATGAAAATACCTATACAATATGCCCTTACATATCCCGAAAGGCTTGCTATGGGAGGGAAAAAACTTAGCCTTACCTCTATTGTTGAATTGAATTTCTATAAACCTGACACTGAGAAGTTTAAATGCTTAAGGCTGGCATTCAGGGCTCTGGAAATGGGGGACAGTGCCTGTGTAGTTTTAAACGGGTCCAACGAAGAAGCAGTTCGGTTATTTCTTGATGGTAAAATAAGCTTCCTGGATATTGGGAACCTTATTGAAAGGACTTTGGATAAACATAAAATAATAAAAGATTTAAGTATTGATGATGTGGCAGATCTTGACCGGTGGTCAAGAGAAACACTGAACAACTTATATAAAGTGGGGTGTTGTAGTTAATGACGGTAATTGTTGCTATACTGATATTCAATGCAATAGTATTTGCTCATGAGGCAGGGCATTTTGCTGCTGCTCGCCTTGGAGGGATCAAAGTTGTGGAATTTGCTCTGGGTATGGGGCCTAAAATAATCAGCAGGAAATTTGGGGAAACAACATATTCATTAAGGGCTTTTCCTATTGGGGGATATTGCCTTATGCTGGATAAGGATGAAGACCATAACGATCCCGGAGCTTTCAGCAACAGGCCTTTAAAAAGCAGGATCGCTGCTATAGTAGCAGGGCCTTTGGTAAATACTCTGATTACAATACTGATATATTCATTGGTAGTTTCACCGGTAAGTGCACCGGTTATAGGCCAGGTTACAGTGGGAATGCCTGCTGAGAAGGCCGGCATTGTCTCGGGAGACGAAATCATAAAAATAAATGATGTAAATATAAGCAATTGGAATGAAATTAAACCTGAAGTCGGCAAATATGAAGGACAACAAATTACCGTGACTTTTAAGCGCAAAGGTGTTCTGAAAGAGGTTCGGCTGGTACCGGTTAAGAACCTCAACACTGAAGACATTGTCATTGGAATTGCCCAGAAGATTACAGTAGGAGGTTTTTCACTGCCGGAAGGAATAAAGACGACCGGCTCGGTAGCCAAAATGATGCTAATCTTCCTGGGAAAACTGATTACCGGGAAAACCAATGCAGATGAAGTAAGCGGACCCATATCTATAATCGTATATATGAATGAAGCTGCAAAAATGGGGTTATTCAGCGTGCTTTATTTAACCGCTATAATCA
>ERZ795049.1874-NODE-1874-length-26102-cov-26.864591_pt1 | contig 26102 bp, 30 predicted proteins | sample MGYA00375133_ERZ795049 | MGnify/ENA primary metagenome ERZ795049 (study PRJEB30178, sample SAMN05720147) | activated sludge metagenome | isolation source: anaerobic digester from wastewater treatment plant | place: Japan | collected 2015-04-20 ... | reverse complement strand
AATGTTAGTGGGTAATGTAATTATTGTAAACGAAAAATTTATCAGATAAAGGAGGTATAATATGAAATCTGAGAAAAAAATGTTTGAAGAATTAGAGACAGTAATCTCAAAAAGACTTAAAAAGTTTGAAAGACTGGAAAAGGAAATTGAAAACAGTAGAGATGTTTGGAAAAAAGCAAAGTATATGAACGCTTTGGCTGTGCTATATGAGTTAGAAATAAGCGATATATCAGAAGAAATCAACGCACCAGAAAATCAAGACAAAGGAAAAGAAAATGCTTTGGCAAGTATTGCTGGCGTTATGATTATTGAGAAAAGAAAAGAATTACAGCAAGAAATGGATAAGTTGGCAGAAATTATGACATCAGATTTAGAAAGAAGATTGCCAGAACTTAATTTAAGTGAGAACTTGGAAAAGTTAGCAGAAAGAGAATTAGAAAAGTTGCGAGAATTAAAAGAAAAAGAAAAGAAAGAAAAGAACTTTCAATAGGAAGTATTAGCAGATGAAAAAAGAATTAAGAAAAGAAAAGTGGCTTAAAAAGTGGGACAGACGATACGAGAGAGATAAAAAACTATTTTAGAACAACAGACAAAAACAAAGTAAATGAAAAAAAGTTTATATTTATTATAAAAAAGTATTGACTTTTTAATTAAAAAATGTTATTATAAATTAAGCGTTTAGGGGTTGTATTTAAGTAAATAAGGAATTATACGAGAATTATAATTAAAGCACCTACAATATCAAAATACAACCTTAAAACGCTAAAAAAGAGTTGAGAATAAGATATTTTATAGGTGCTTTTTATTATATTCTCTGAAAAAAGTTTGGTCTTGTATAGCCAAGCGTATAGCACTTGTATCCTCCTGTTGCTGTATAAAAAAGCCATTTATTATCAGATATTTTTTTGATTTTTAACCTTTCTGTGTTTTTGTTATCTGATAATAAGAAAGTCAGAATAAGAATTATGGTTCTGATAAAATATACAAGTTTAAGATAGAAGCCCGATTTAGTGGGCATAAAAATTTCGCAAAACGAGGAGGTAAAAACTATGCGTAAAAAACAGCAAACAAAACAAGAATTAGATTACTGGAAAAAGAGATTTGACATCTTGTGGGAACAGATTGAAGAAAAAGAAAATCAGCACAAGAAAATGATGAAAGCGTGCGATAAGGCTGGTATTGATTATGTTAATCCAGAGATGGAAAGTGTAGAAAACGAACTCGCTGAACTTTATAGTGAGTTTGATATGCTTGATGTGATGATTAAAAGATTAGAAAAAGAATACAAAATGAAAGAGATTATGGACAGATAATATGAGAGAAAAAAACAAAGAACTATACGAGAAATACTGGGAAAAGGTCAAAAATTTAAAACCAGTAATTGAATATGATGAGATTTACAAAGACTGTCATTTATTGGTAGTTTTTAATCATATGGGTTTCAGATGTGGCTATATTGGGTTAAATGATTTGGAAACATCAGAAGATGAGTTAGATGAGATTTTACAATTTCACTATGGAATAACTTTTGATAGAACAACAGAAGATATTTTGAAAGAAAAAACTGCTATGATAACTAAATATGTTAAACCTGATTATAAAAGATATGTTGGCTTTGACGCTGGGCATTTTACTGACAAAAACGATATTATTACATTAGCAAAACACGCTGGGTTAAGTGAAGCAGAAATTGAATATGGAAAATCTATATTCCCATCTGATAAAAAAGCAACTGTAAAAAGTCTTAATTTTATGGTTAATAATCTAAAACAAGGCGTGAAAAATTTAGAGGAACACAAAAATAAAAAGTAGGAGGAAAAGGCAGTGAACACCACAACATTAGGCGTTATTTTGCTTTTTGCAGTTTTGTTTTTAATTGTTATGTATATTGTATTTAAGATACAAGAACTAAAAATCAAAAGATTAGAACAAGCAAATAAACATTTATTAGAAAAGTTTATGGAACTGTTAGAAGTAGTAAATGAAACGACAGATTTAGAAATCACAGTAGTTGAAAATGGCGAAGAATATAAAATGAGAAAATAAAAAGAAAGGAGGACAGATTTCTTGAAAACAATTATGATAAAAGATATTACTGGAAAAGATTTAGAGTGTAATGTTTTATTTACTACTACTTGTCCAGTGTGTGGCAAAAAATATCTTTTCTTTTATGAGAAAGCACAAGAGCAAAACGAGTATATTGAACTTATGGTTGGCAGAATGGAAGGAACAGAAGATGATTTTGTAATTGAGCCAGTTGAAGATGATGAGTTAGATTTTGTTAATCAAGCACTGGAACAATATATGAGAAAAGTTAATCAAGCACTGGAACAATATATGAGAAAAATGGAAAACGAGATGGAGCCCGTCGGCGAGATGGAAGAACAAGAACCTAAAAACTTTCAATAATAATCAGAAAAACAATTTATCAGAAAGGAGGTAAATATGGCTGGAAAGTTATTAGTAGTCATTGATTTAGATTTGGAACTTGACATTTCACAAACATACGAAGATATTGATACAACAATCAAGTATTTGACAGATGTGAAAAAGAGTATTGAAGCACGAGTTTTAAGTGGGGAAGAAATCCCTGGCTTAAAAGTAGTTCCTGGTCGCAAAACGAGAGAAATTACAGATGTTGGTCTTAAATATCTTGTTAGTGTTCTGGGGGAAGAAAATGTTTACGAAAAAAAACCAATCGGTATCACGAAGTTGGAAAAGTTGTTAGATGAGAAAGAAATTGCTTATTTAACAGCAAATGGACTAATTGAATATAAGATTGGTAATGACAGAGTTGTAGTGGAAAAATAATTTTAGAATAGGAGGAAAAGTATGAAATATAAAATTATTGAAAACGAAAGCAAAAAGACAGTAAGTGTCTTAATTAACAACACAAGATTTTATAGTGCCAAGTATCTTTTGGAACGCTGGGAAAGTAATGACGGCAAGAAAAGATATTTCGGTCAAGCAGTTTTGCCATTTGATAAGACTGAGTTTGGAAACTTTACAAAGTTAGTGGCTCACTCTTTATCAAAAGTGCGTGGTTTTAGAGTGGTGCCAGAAAACTTTGTTGAAAACGAACAAGTAAAATACCCAGTATTTAAGTATCGTTATGATAAAGATAACAACTGGACTGGCGAATATGAAGTTGCTTTATCTGTCCCATCAGATAACAAAACAAGAGTTTTATTTGCTCTTGACCTAAATGGTAAATATCCAGTGACAGACGAGCAAGAAGTTAAAAATCACGAGTGGGCTATTGAACTTGAACTTTATGCCAGTTTTGATGAAGATAGCCTGGAAATTAAAGTAGGTTCTATTTTACATAGAATTATCCGTGGCAAAGAAGTATCAGCATTTAGTAAAAATGATGAGTTATGGACTGGGTTTAATTTTGAAGAACCAGAAGATTATGGTTTAGAAGAAACAAGGCCAGATGCAGTAATTGAAGAATACGAAATTACTGATGATGATATTCCGTTTTAGATTTTAAGAAGGGAGATTTGAAGATTGAACGAAAAAGCAAAAGAACTTTTTTTACAGAATTATGCCAACGAGGGCGACTGTAAAGATTTACAAAACCACGAACAAAAGATTAACTTTAAGCGAAAAGCAGGGCAAGAACAAGTAATCAAGTATTTACCGTGGGCTGTTGTTGAAAGACTTTTTAGATTACAAGGTGGAAAGGTGGAAACTCTTGACATTTGTTTGGCAAAAGAAATACCAACTAATACAATTAACCCGGTAACAGGTGAAATGCTTGACAAAAAATACGCATATTTTACTCATCTGAAAGGAACTTGGCAAGGGGAAGAACTTGAAGAATACTACCCACTATTTAATACAGCAGATAGTAAAGTAATACCTAACCCAGATGCTACGCATATTAACAAAGCAATTCAAAGGGGCAAGGTAAGACTAATCGCAAGATTATCAGGCATTGGCTTATACTTGTTTGATAAGCAAATAGACGATGAGACTGGTGGTGAAGATGCTGATTTATTAGATGAGGAAGTTGAAATTGAAGCCAAACCTCAAAATTTTGACACAAGTAGCGAGAAGCCAAATCAAAAAAATCCGAAAGGAAAGTTAAACGAAAAAACAGTAAGTAAGCAAGACCAAGAAAAAGAAAAGGTAAAAGACGCCTTTGCTGAACTTTTAGGTGTAGAACTTGAAAAGCCAACGCCAACAAAAAAAGCAAGTGAAGATGAGATTTCTAATTTGCTTAAAGGTGGTGTAGTAGAAACTAAAAAGCAAGAACAGGAAAGTATTTTTGAGTTTGATACAAAAGATACAGAAAAAGTAGCAGAAGATGCCCCTGTTGTTTTAGATGAGAAACCTACGCAAAATAACGAAGAACTACACCAAACACTATTGTCAAAAGTTAAGACATTTGTGCCAACACATAGAGAACTTATACTTAAATTCAGAGAAGAAAAGAATAAGCAAGTTTTAAGTGCTTTAACAGTTGAAGAATTAAAAGAATTATTAGCATTATTGGGGGTAGGGGTGTAATCTGCACCTCTACTACCTATTTATTTTGAGATTAGAGGCGTTTTATATGAGAAAAGAGATTTTAGGTAGCCATACGCTTTATCAGGGCGACACAAACGAAATTATGGAACAATTAGTCAAGGAAAATGTAAAGGTAGATTTTGTTTTAACAAGTCCACCATATAACGCATTTAGGAACGATTATTATACTGGCTCTGGCGATATTAACGATAGCAAAGATAATGAAGAATATAAAGACTGGCTTGTTTCACATTTTATTTTATACGATAAGTTATTGAAAAAATGTGGGCTTGTTATATATAATCTAAATTATTTAAGTAATAAGAAAAATACCGCCGGTAATTTGTATAGGAATATCACCGCAATAGAAGACGGTTCGCCGTTTATCTTGATAGATGTTATTTGTTGGAAAAAACCTGGGGCTATGCCGATAAGAGAAGCAAGATTAACCAGAGTCTGGGAAAATGTATTTATTTTTATGAGAAAAGATGAGTGGGAAAGTTTTCACGAAAAATACAAAGATGTCTTAACTGGCAAAAAGAACTATATTGAAGCACCAAACAATGATAAAACTAACGATATAAACAAAGCGTGTTTTAGCAGTGATTTAGTTTATCAATTATTAGATATTTATAAGACAAAAGATAACGCCGTTATTTTAGATAATTTTATGGGAACGGGAACAACATCAGTGGGGTGTGAAAAAATCGGATATAAGAGTATAGGTATTGAACTTTGTGAAGATACTTATAATTACAGTTTAGAAAGAGTGAAAAACTATATAGGTAGTTTTGAAGATTTAGAAGAAACTAATTTATTTAATTGGGAAAATAAACTATAAGAAAAGGAGGAAAAAAGATGCATTATTGTAGCATTATTATTAAACCAAAAAGTATGAGTGTAGCAGAAGCAAGAGAACTTGCTGGTGAGTTTTTAGTTAGACACGGGGTAGCAGATTGGTATTCAACTGGCAATTATCGTGAAAGATTATTTTATGAGTTAGACCAAGATGGCAAAGAAAATTATGAAAGCGAAAGAAAAAGAACAGTTAGTATAAAAGAGTTTTCAAAGTATTGGGAAGTTTGGAAAGAAGATTTGAAAGAAATACCAGAAAATGAAGAATACATTTTTAATAATTGCTGGGAGTTTTTTACCATAAGCAAAGAAGAAGATTATATGGATAATACATTTTTGCCACCAGATTTTTATGAGTTTTATGTTTGGGGTGATAACGAGAAAAAACAAGAATATAATAACATCAGACGCAACTTAATCAACGAATATATAAAAGGATATAAGTTAGCGATAACTGATTTAATCAATGATTTTTTAGAAAGCGAAGATTGTGATGATTTTGAAGTAGTTTTGCTTGATTATCATAATTAAAATGAGTTTATGACGGTTGAATTATATCAAATAAAAGTATATGTTAATCATTTTTCTTTGATAGATTATAAACCATTAAGAGAGTCAGAAAAACATTTAGAAATAGATAGTAAAATGTCAGTAACAAAAGAAGGATATTTTTTCTTGAACCTTATATTTAATGGTTTTTCGTATATTACAATGCTTGGCTTAATTAAAAATGAACTAATGAGTTTAGCAGAGCAAATGGATATTTTATCACCAGAAGAATTATTAAAGGGCTTAAACATTTCAAATGTTGAAGGGATAATCAAAACAATAAAAACCGATATGGAGCCAGATATAAAGTATTCTATAAAACATTTTTTTGAACTCGTTTTTGATGGCGAAATGAAAGGCTCTATGTTAGTAGAAAGAAAAAGAGCAATAAAAATAGCAGAAAAATTTTTGGAGTTTATCAAAGACTCTGCTAATATTATGTTTGAATATGATGAGTTCAATAAAACAAGAGGCGAAAATGAATTTGTGGTGAATATATGGTGAATATATGAAAAAGAAAAGTCAAAAACAATTAAAACAAGAACAGTTAATTTTAGAAGAAACTAATAACAATTTGTTTCAAAACGAAATAGAAAAAGTTATGGAATATATCAGGAGTAAAAAACTTTATGCTTTTTATTATCACAAAAACGAAAAAATACGGGTGTTCCCTTATAACGATGAGGAAAGGTCTTGTATTGAGATAACAAAGCATAATGCAGGTTTTAGAGTGTTAAGACACAAAATCGGTCCGAGTTATGTCAAAGAACTTCATATAGAAGAAAAGATATTTGAAGAACCAGAAGATGTAATAGCGTATTTAGAGGGGTTTAATTATGAATTGTCAAGATAAAAAAGATAAAACGCCCACAATTAAGGTTTATAGGTGTTTAGTATGAACGCACTTGAAACATTATTTGCTATTTTAATTGTTTTAGTATTTTTTCTTTTAATTGTAGTAGTTGTAATGACTTGCGTATTGGTTGTAATCCATTTGATTGAAAAAGATGAAGAAAATAACAGGAGGGATAAATGAACGAAGATTATAAAAAGATAATGGACTTTGTATCTGAAAATGATATTGAGTTAGAGAGTTTAGGCGAGTTAAGATTTTCTTATAAAAATTTTAGAATAACTATTGAAAAAAATTCTAACTATCAAGGCGACTATAAAGTTGATATTAAAAACAGTGATAACGATGAAATGATTTTCATAAATCTAACAGGTAATTTAGATAATGTTATCAAAGCAATCAAAGTATTTGTATTAGGAAAATAATATGAATAACGATAAATTAGTAAAAAGATTAGAGCAAATCCAGAATGCTTTACTTGATAAAATGGGTTTAACTGTTGATGATATTGAGAATAAGTATTTGATATTTGCCTATGATGTAAAAGAAAACAAGATTATATTTGTAGAGGAGGCAGAGAAGTGAAAAGAAAGAAAAAATTATACAGTGTCATTAGTCTTGATGGCTGGGTAGTTTGCGAAACTTTTAATAAGAGTTATGCTTACGAAAAAGCTGATGAAAACGAGGAGTATTACATAGAAATAAGCGAGGTAAATGAAGATTATGAGTGCGAATAAAATTTTTATAACTATTACAAGTTCTCATACAACAAATGGTGATATATCAGTTAAGACTTTGAAAAATATATTCAAAGAACAAACAGGACAAGATTTACAAGTTTTGGACAAAATCACCGGAAAAGAAATGCCAGATAATAAAAAATTTTCTATTTTTAGTCCTATTACGAGATTTTGTAATACCAAGCCAAAAATAGACAGAATATATCGTCTGGATATAGGAACGGGGTTTTTTGAAATAAATGGTAAAATGTTTAATACTAATACATTGGTATATTATCCACCAAAAGAAAATGAATTTAAGAAAGTTAATCCTTATGAAGAAACAATAAAAGAATTAGCAGAACGATTGGAAAAAGTGGAAAAAATCTTGAAAAAGCGAGGTTTATTAGATGAGTAAAATAAAACTACAAAGTATATCAGCAAGTGAAAGATGGCTACAATGCACGAAAAGTTTGGAATATAATCAGACTTTTACTTCTAATAGAAATGCTACTTATGGAAAAATGGTTCACGAAGCAGTCTCGTTAAGATTAAAGGAAATCTTTGGAAAAGAAGATAACAAAGAAAGAATTAAACAAATAAAGACAGAAGATTATGTAGATGAAAATGATGCTACTATCATTGTAAATTGGGATAAACACGCTGAGAAAATATACACAGAATATATTGACTATGTCTTAATGCTTGTTAATAAATATAAACCTAAACAAGTATTTTTAGAGCAGAAAGTTGATGTAGTTTGGTATGGCTATTCAAAATATGGCTTTATAGATTTAATAATGTTTCACGAAAAAGGTGTTTTTATTTGCGATTTGAAAACAGGCTGGACAAAAGTTGATGTTAAAGATAATTCACAAATGTTGATTTATTTATTAGGCGTAATCCAAACATATCCTAAACTTGCCAACAAAGACAGCGAGTTTACGATTTCTATTTGTCAACCGGTAATTGGCAATATAAACTCACAAGATTTAGATTTGGATTATTTGGTAGGATTTTACAATTCCAAAAACGATAAAATGAACGAAATAATCACAGGCAATTTACAATATGACCCGAGTTCAAAAGCGTGTAAATACTGTGATTATAAAGAGTTTTGTAATGAAAGAATAAGTAAGGGGGTGTTTTAGATGGAAAAAGTAATGTTGAAAGACTTGTTGAATATCTTATCTAATTATCAGCAAATTGAAGTAATTGAACTTATTAACTCATTGCAAATATATTATGGTAAAGTGGGGGACTGTAAAGAAACAATAAATACAAACAGAGAAGTTATTATAATTGACGCACTTGAAAACGAAGATATAGTTATTTGGGTAAAAGAGGTTGAAGAAGATGACTAAATCAATTAAAGCAAGAAAAGAATTGGATAAATATGATTAAAAAAAGTGAAAAAACTTTACTTGAAAATTATTTGAAGGAAAAATTAGATGAGAAAAATATACCAAACTTTAAGGGAAATCCAGAAGGATTAAAAGGGTTTCCCTGATAGGTTTGTTGTAGCACACAAGATTTATTTTATAGAGTTAAAATTAGGAAAGGAAAACGAAAGTTATTATAAGCAGACACCGATGCAGAAAAAATGGCAAGACCAAATAAGTCAAGGTGTTAATGAGTATTATTTAATTACAAATAGGCACGATATAGATGAGTTAGTAGAGAAAATATATCAAGAGTGTAAAGAATATGATATAAAGAATTATTTTGCTTATAATAAAGATATTTAAGATATGAATAAAATATGAGAAGAAAAGAACCGTTTACAATACTTTCTTTTGAAAACAGATACAAATATACTGGGCTAATAAATACAATTTCTTACGAGGTAATGGTTCACTCTTTTGCGAAAAACTATCGTAGAACAGAAGAAACTGTTTTAGAATACCAAAAAGGAACAAAAGAGTTTAGAGATAACGCAAAAGATAAAGGTGCGTTTTTAATGGGAACTTCAATAGAAAACAGGCGTGATAATTTGGCAATCATTAGTAGAAATATGCTAACGCTTGATTTGGATTATTGCCCGAGTAATATATTTGAGATTTTACAAAAGAAAGCAGATGAAGAATTAGATTTTAGGTTTTTCGTTTATACTACGCACTCTCATACAAGAGATAAGCCAAGATTAAGGTTAATTGTGCCATTGTTAAACGATATAAAACCAGAAGAATATGAAGCAACAGCGTCAAGGCTGTGTATGAAAATAGGTATTGAGTTTTTTGATGCGACCACAATTCAAGCAAATAGAATTATGTATTTTCCAAATGTCAGTTTAGATGGAGAATATATCTGTAAAAGTTATAATGATGATAAAGGCGATTTAGATGCTGAAATTTTACTAAAAGAGTATTTAGATTATCACAACATTGACGAGTGGCAAAGACCTCACTTTTTGGAAGGAAAGCGTAGAGATAGAATAGAAAAAGGAACTATCCCAGACTCTACGAAAACAAAATGGCGTATGGTTAATTCTTTCAACATTGAGTATTCTATAACTGATGCTATTGACAAGTTTTTAAGTGATATTTACAAAAAAGAACGAGGGGATAGATATACATATATTGACGGAGAAAGCAAAAATGGATTACATATTCTAAATCCCCAATATGCTTACTCGCATCACGGAACAGACCCAGCACAAGGAAAACTCTTAAACGCTTTTGATATTGTGCGTATTCATAAGTTTGGTAAACAAGATACTAATAAGACAGAAAACGAAATATATGATGATTATGGTAATATGACAAGTTTTCAAGCAATGTGCGATTTTGTTAAAACTATGCCAAATGTTATGAAACACGACCCGAAAGTAAAAGAGCAAGAAGAACAATTCAAAGAGAAAATGGAAGAACTTGGTATAGTTGTCAAAGAAGAACACGAACTATCTTTAATGGACTTGCTTGAAAGAAATACAAAAGACAACACGATTAAAAAGTCGCCTAATAATATCACTTTAATCGTAAAACACGACCCGGCTTTCAAAGACTTATTCTTTTATGATGTGATAAAGCAACAGATATGTTTTGAGAAAGCACCTTACTGGGATGAAGATATTAAAAAAGGCGATGGTGTGAGAGATTTAGATTTTTCTTTCATCTCTATTCATTTAGCATCACCACCATATTATCAAAGTGGCAAAGACGCTATGGAAAACGCCGTTGTAGCATCAGCATACGAGAGAAGAATAAATTATCCAAAAGATTTCTTGGAAAGTTTGCCAGAGTGGGATAAGAAAAAACGAGTTGAAACAATCTTGATTGACCTATTTGATGTAGGCGATTGTAGTTTTATAAGAGAAGCAACTAAAAAATGGTTTACAGCGTTAATCGCAAGGATATTTGAGCCAGGTTGTAAATTTGACTATGCTATCGCTATGATAGGTGCTGTCGGTATTGGTAAGTCTATGTTTTGTAAGAGTTTGATAGCCGTTGATTGGGATGGTAATATGGAAAATGTAGAACGAGCAAACTACTTTTTCACAGACAAAGAAATAGATTTAAGAAACGAAAGAGATACGATAGATGCTTTAAGAGGTGCGTGTATTGTTGAGTTAGCCGAGTTTGATAAATACTTTACTAAATATGACAAAGCAACCTTAAAGAGTTTTATGACGAAAACAAAAGACAGGTTTATTGAACGCTATGGTAAACGCAGTATAGATGTGCCAAGAAGTTTTATTTTCTGGGCGACAACTAATGAAATGCGACCTATTAAAAATGTTGAAGATGAAAGAAGATTTATGCCGTTTTATTCTAATTTGCCAAAGCATAAAGCACTTATATTTGATAATAAACTTTGGAATAAAGATATACGAGACCAAGTTTTAGCAGAAGCAATTTATTATTACAAAAGTGGCTATTCATATTCTGCTCCTTTTAATCCTAAACAGCAAAGAGAGTGGGATATGCTGTTAGAAAGAGCAAGTTTGGAAAATGATTATTTTGGTATCGTTGAAGATTACATAAATAACAAGTTTCCTCTTGGCTTTAATGAAATGGCTTTTCCAAATCAAAAACTTTGGTGGCGTGAGGGGAGTGGCGAGTTCGCAAGAGAAAAAAGAACGGAGTTTTGCGTAAAAGAAATTTACTGTATAGCGTTAGATAAAAGATTAGGCGATATGCCAGAGTATTACATAAGAAAAGATATAGAACAAGCATTAGGAAGATTAGGTTTTCAAAGAAATCCAAAATCAAGAAAAAGTTTTGGCGAGTTTGGGCAACAGTATTATTATGAGAAAGTAGAAAAGTCTATTGATGATTGGAAAAATTCAAGCGAAGAAGAAAAGAACTTGAAAATAGCAGAACTTGAAGTGAAGAAAGGGGAATATGGTTTAGATGAGTTTGAAAAAGAGTTATTGACTGCTCTTTATGATAGCATCTTGCCATTTTAGAACAATATGAAAAGTGTATCAAAGGTTATAAAAACTGGCGACATCTTTTTAGCCAAGTATTCTAATTATTATGGTAAGAACAAAGCCCATTATTTCTATTGTATTTACTCGCAAGAAGAAGATATAAACAATCATCTGAACGAAGATATTATCGGTTTAATGATAACTTCTAATCCAAAAATGGAAGATATTATTAAAAACTATAATGATTACAATGTTAAAGTTAAGATATATACAACAGAAGCGTATGTATGCTGTGATAAGATATTTCGTTTTAATACCAAAGACAAAGTTGTTAATCACGGGGATTTGCTTGATGAATTAGAAAAGCAAGATATATTAGAACATTATAAAAAGTTTATCGGCGAAACATTAAGGCAATTAGAGGACAAAAAATAATGTATATCAAGTTAAAAGAACATCAAGAACGAGCATTAGAACTTTGTAAGAAAAACAGACAATTTGGTGTATTCTTTGATATGGGAACAGGCAAGACGGCCGTATTGTTGTCTTTGGTAGATTATTTAGTATTTGATAAATTAGAAGTTAAATCAGTTTTGATAATTGCTCCACCACAAGTTATCAATAGAAGCAAAGTGTGGCAAGAAGAAATGAAGAAATGGAAAAACTTTGAGTTCTTTGATTATATGGAGTTAAGTGGCGACCCGACTACAAGAATAGAAAAGAAAGAAAAAGGGTTTACTATTCACTTGATTAGTGATGCGTTAATTGTTTGGTATAAAAAAACATACGGACACTTAAACGATTATGATATGATTATCGTTGATGAGAGTGCGAGGTTCAAAAATCCAACGGCTAAAAAGTTCAAAGCATTATCAGAGATGATAGACCTACAAAAGCATAGAATATATTTACTTACAGGCACTCCGACTCCCAATGGTTATGATGACTTGTGGTCGCAGATATATTTGCTTGATAAAGGTAAAAGATTAGGAAAAAGTTTTAGGACTTACCAGGCTATATATAGTTTTCAAGTTTCAAAATATAAATATGTTTATAGTAAAGCAAGTATTGAAACAATAAAAGAAACAGTAAATGATATTTGTATTTTTGGCGAAAATATCAAAGGACTACCACCAAAAATAGAACATAGAGTAATGTTATCTTTTACAGAAGATAAAAAAAAGAAATATAACGACTTCGTTAATAGTTATATATTAGAATTAAAAGAGGGCGAAATAACAGTCTTTTCAAAACAAGCACTGCTAAATAAATGTTTGCAACTTGCTAATGGCAATGTTTATGTTGATAACAAACTAAACTATGAAGTTTTTGACAATACCAAATGGCGATGGTGTTATAATTTCTTAAAGAATAACCCAGAAAAAAATGTCCTTATCTATTATAATTTCAAAAGTGATAAGGAACAATTATTAAAACTACCCAACGCAAGAGCAATTATGACTTATAAAGATGTTAAAGATTGGAACGACGGCAAAATAAAAGCAGGTATTATCAGTCCTTTCTCGTTTCAATATGGTGCGAACTTACAACAAGGTGGTTATACGGTTATATGGTATGGCTTGGTGTGGAGTTTAGAAAATTTCCTACAAGCAAATAGAAGATTATGGCGTTTTGGGCAGACGCATCAAGTAGATGTCTATTATTTACTTATGATAGATACTTATGATTTAGGCGTTTATGAAACTCTCGTTAAGAAAAATAAAACGCAAAGAGATTTTTTAGAAAGTATAAAATTATAAAAAGGAGGTATAATATAATTTATGATTTTAGTTAGAAAAAGACACAAAGAAACAGGAGCGATTACTATTTATGAACTTGATGATGTTAAGAAAATTGAAAGTTTTATTCAAAGTATTTATGCTTACCAGTTAGAAACATACGAATATACTTTTGAAAGTTCTGATTTTGAAAGTTTATATAAGTATTTCCTACAAGAAATTGCTGATGATTTTTATTATGTTGAAGATGAACGGATTACATTAAACACGATTGGCAAAGGAAAGTTAAGATTTAAGTCAGAATGGTATAGACTTACTCCAAGCAAAAAAATAGAAAGAGTTGCTAAAAGAAACAATTTAGTAGTATTAGATGACGATTTGTTTATTTATTCTGATTTTGGTGTAGTTGCTACTTTTCTTGTTAGCGAAGATGTAAAGATAAGTATTGAACTAAAAGAAAAAAGCATTAGTTTAGATTTACTTCGTGAGGTCTTAAACAAAGTAAGAGCAATAGAAACACAGTTCAAAAGAGCATTTAAGTAAAATATATATAATTATATATAAAAAAGAAAAGAGGATGTTTAGTCCTCTTTTTTTGTTTTCTTATCTTGTTTATAATAATATGATGTCCTACCATTGAAATAATTATACGCTTGATTTAAGTTATACACTCTGTCTTTGCTTATGAGTTGTTCTCCACTCACTTCTTGCTTTGCTAACCTATGATAGTAATTATAAACGGCGTTAATTAGTTTCCCCTTGCTTTCCAAAGATAATCTTTTGTAGCGAGGGCTTTTTAATAGTCTTTCAACCACAAATGATGCTTTATCATAAGTATTAGAAAACTTATCTCTATCGTTTATATATTCTATATCATCAATCGTGAACTTATAAGGCACACTGCTTGGATTTACATTGACACCTTGCTTCTTTAATCTTTCAATCTCTTTATAAGTAGCATCTGTATAAGAAATGTTTTTCTTTCTTAACTGCCTTTCAATGATAGTTTCTGCTAACTTCATATTGTTATTTTTTATCGCATTTGCTAATTCTTTATTTGGTGCTACTTGTTGCCCTGTCGCATCACGATAAGCATAATTCCAATCTTTTAATACCCAGTTAGTAGGTGTTGTGAATAATCTTTCTATTTGTCTTACAGGAACGCCTAATAACCCTCCTAAATGCGTCGCTATTCGTCTTATATGTTTAAGATAATCAAACTTGCCATCTTGATTTGTAGCGTCTATAATCATATTTCTAAAAGCAATACCAAGATTACTAACTGGTGCTAATATATCAATATCATCTATGTTATAACCTTTTGTAAATAATCCATACGCATCTCTAACGAAAGGGAACATTTGAACAATCTCAGCAAACAGTTCTTCGCCATATAGTTTAGCAAGATACATAGCAAAAGTTTCTTCTTCATCTTTATCTCTCGCACCACCACGAATTAAACTAAATATCGTTCCTACAATCGCTATCCAAGATACTTGTTGCGTGAAGATTGCTATTCTTCTTGCTAAAAGTTTTTTCGCTTCTGGTTTACTCTTGATTACATTGTCAATATCACTTAATAACAAACTTGTCATTTCTTGCGTTTCTATTAGATTAGCATTTTCACTTTCTATTTGCTTTTCTATTGCTTTTATTTGATTATTAAGTTCTTTTCTTTGTTGTTCGTTTTGGGCTAAACCTAACTCTGTTTCTAACTTGCTTTTATCTTCTTCAAGTTTAAGAATAAATTCTTCTTGCGTTTTTATTTCATTTTCGTAAAATGCTTTTATTCCGTCATAGTTCTTTTCAAACGCTTTGATAATTCCTAAATGATTTCTACTATCTGCTAAATTAGATATAGTTTTCATTTGTTCGCCCAAGAACCTTGTATATAATTTTAGGATTTGATTATCAGTCCTTAATAATTGTGGTTTAGCAAGATGTAAAGCACTACTTTGATATTCTCTAATACCTTTATCTGTTAATTCCATCGCCTTTTCTTTTGAATAACCCATCTCAACAAGTGTGTTATATAAACTTCTATTTATTCTCGCATCAGTTGAGTTAATCGGGTCCATTGACATTTCCCAAAATCTCGTCCATTTACTTTTGTTAAAGTCAGATGAAGTTGCTACACCTACATCGTGAATTGAGTTTCTTGCTCTATCCATATAAAATTGACTATTTTCTGTATAAAACTTTGCTTTTTCTTTATTTTTCGGGTCAAAGAAATTCTTAAACATCTTTGCCATAAAAGTCGGCTTATCGCCATAAACAGTAGCAAGTGTGAAAAGTGAAGCAAACTGTGTTGCGACAACTTTTAAGTTAAAACCAAGTGAAGCACGATAGAAGTGTCTTGTTAAAATACTCATTAGTCTATTCATACTTTTTGTTGTTAAATCAGTATCCATCCCATAACCTGCCATATCACGAAGTAGTTTTTCGTAGAAAGGCACTATATCTGGACTAATTTGTTTTACTTGTTCTTCTAAATTAGTTGAAAATTCTTTTCCTTCTTTCGTTTTCACTTTTATTGGCTCATTAAACATTTCATTTAGTTCAAGCATTACTCTATAATAACTATAATAGTTAGCAACTGCTCTTGTTTGATGCGTGATTAAATTATTGATGCTACTTAATAATAATGGATAAGTAGTTTCTGTTATACCTTTAACCATACCATCATCAATACCAAAGTCCATAACATTTTTCATATTGAAAGCCCCAGTTGTATTGCTCTTGCTACTCATCTCTGTCCTAAATGGTGTGTAGATATGTTTAACTGTTTTATAATCAACATTTAAGCCATCAAATAACTCTTTTCTTGTGTCTAAATCAAGTGTCGCAAGTAAATGATTATCATTGTGTAAAGGAAGTCCTACGGTATCTTTTAGTGTTTCGTTTTCAAACTCGTAAAGTCCTTCATCAAAGTATCTATAAGTTAAATCCATAAACTCTTTTAAGAAAGCATCTTTTTCAATAATTGCATTTAGTTCATTAAATAACTCTACTTGTGAGATAACTTTGCCTCTTTGCTTCATCTTTTCTGCTTTTTGTCTATTCTTTACATTTCCCAAAATACCAATTTCACCACCGTCAATAAAGTGCTTTGATTTTTCGCCATCTCTAATTTCCATATCTATCAGTTTATTTCTTGTGATTTCTCTAAATAGAGCCATACGAAGTTCAATCACTTGACTTGCTGGAAGTCTTAAAGGTTCGCCTTTGGCATTTCTTAAATTCTCAATGTTGTAAAAAGTCTTTTCTGTTTCATATAACTTTTTATGATTTTTATCTAAAAATTCTTCAAACCATTTATAATAAGCGTTCCAGACAATTAAGTTCTTTTCTTGTGCTTTGGTAATTCTTTCTTGTAATACATTTCCAAGTGAGTGTTCTGTAAACATACCAAACAAATTAGAAAAAGCATAAAGGTCAAGAGCGTGAACATCTGTTGGTAAAAATAACTTAAAGTTTCCAAGTAAGCCAACTTTTTTGATATTGTTCTTGCCATCTCTATAATTTCTACCTGCTAAATCTTGTAAAAATTGAATATGTTTATAATTTTGTTTCAAAACATTTTCAAAAGTATCAATCTTTTTATTAGTTATTCCAAGACTACTTTGTTTTTCTATATTTGTTGCGTTGAATAAAGTATTAGCAATTTTTCCACCTGACTTAAAATAAGGTGCTATTCTTCTATAATCACCAACTTCATTTACATCATCAATCGCAAAGTCTAATTCTAAAACAGTATCTATGATATTAAACAAAGGTGCTAAATCAAATACTACATCTTTATTCCTTAAAGCATCATAGAACTTGCCTTGATATTGAATACCTTTTGGATTATTCGGGTCAAGTTTAGCACTTTCACTATTTATCATTTCTGTATCTAAAAATGTAATATCATTTAATATGCTTGTCATCATATCTTTAACAAAACTTTGACTGTCTTTTATACCGTGTTCGTTAGTATTGATAGCAATTTGCTTGATAACTTCTTGAATAGTATTATCGTAGATATGATTATAAAGTTTGCCAGGAACTCTTAAAACATTTCTTAATTCCCTTAATTTTTTGATTAAAGTCCACGCTCTCGGATGAGAAAGTTTATTTGGCGTAATTTTTCTATTAAAACTCATCCTCCTACTGATTTCATTTTTATAATCTTGCGAATTAAACTCTTGCTTGATATAGTTATGCATCAAAGTCATATTTTGTAAAGTCTTCTCGCTACTAACAGTGTTATATGTATCAAACTTAACATTTGGCTTTTCTAACTTTTCAACTTCTATTTCTGCTTGTTTTTGATATTTAAGTTGGGCAAAGTCTTTTAGTTCTTGAAAAGATAAATTATCTATTTGCTGACTTAAAACACTATTGTCTGAATACGAAATACTGGGGTTTTTAATATCTGCATATTTAAACCAATTAGAAAAACTATTGCTCCACTCTCTTAAAAATAAAGTTTTTGGATAACTAACACTTTCAAAAACAAGTCCTAATTTTTTGTAATGGTCAAAAGTTGTTCTTTCTAAAAAGTCAACTGATAAATCATAGTATTTAGTATAATTACTTTCATAATAATCAATTTTATCTTGTAAAAATAAACTATAATCAGTTTGTGCTTTATTATTTAATGTATCAAAGAAACTTGTAATAAGACCTTTTTTAACAGGACGCCATAAATACATACCAGGTGGCAAAATCGCAAAACCACCACCACCAACTTCGCCAAAAGCATCTTTATACATATAAAGTTCAGCGTTTTCGTAGAAACTTTTTTGAAATAGCAAAGTATTTTGGGCGATAAAAGGATTTATTGTAATCATCCTTAAAGCAGTAATATCTCTAAACACACCAGCATCTGTTACTCTAAATAAGTTTTCTTCCCCCTCAACTGGCACGAAAACATCTCTATTTTCATCAATAATGTTTTGTATCCTTTTTTCTGCTTCTGTTTTTAAGTTATTTACAAACTCGCTATTTTTATTTTCGCTTATCAAATACCAAAGAAAAGGATATTTAGTTCCTATTGTTTCTTTATAACTCGCTTCATCAAACTCCTCGTAAGATAAAAGCAGATTATCAATAATATCATTAACATTGTCATATATACCGTTTTTGTAAGCATTGAAAAGATTATAAAAATCCTCTAACGCTTTTAGCGACTGCTCACTATACATTCTGTTTGCTTTTAAATCGCCATATATATATTGTGTATGAACTTCATTTATGTGAGCATCATAATCGTATCTACTATCAGTGTTAAAAAAAATCGCTTTTCCGGCTGGAGCCATCATCAATTTTCCGCCGACATTTATATAACCACTTTTTTTTGCTTTTTCTTTATGCTTTTCTCTATTTTCAAAATTAACATATATATTCTTCTTTTGTAATTCTTTTGCTTTTTCAACATATTCAGCAAATTTTTCTCTTGTTTCTTTTAATTCGCTTTCGTGTTCTGGAATATTTTTAACAACATCATTTAACGCTTGAACGAATTCTGGTGAAACATTATACATTTTTTCTATTGTCGTTGGGTCAGATGCTACTGTGCCGATATAAAACGCTATTTTTTCAATTCTTTCGTCATATCTTTTTACAGCGTCTATAAAAGTTTGGTCTTTTTTTATTTCTGCTCCAAAAGTTTTTACTGATGGATAAGGTAAAAAACCATAAAGTTTGTCCATAATACTTTTTCCCAAATAACCATTGTCATAATCGTTTCTAAATAAATAATACTTGCTTAAACCAAGCGGTGTTTTTATATCTTTTAATTTAGTTTCTATTCCTTCATCAAATAAAGCATTTACTTTATCCCAGGCTTCTTTACTTGCGAATTGAACATAATGAGTTTTTTCGTGTTGTAAAGTGGACGCTATATCTTTTAAATCCTTAGCATAAACAGTATTGTTTATTTTGTAATCAATAACATTTATGTATATAAAGCCAGTATCGTAAGTATAATGTCCATTTAAACTCGCTCTCTTTGCATCAATAAATGCAACATTAGGTTCTTCTTTTAATACTTGCTTGATAAACGCTACTGTATCTTCTGGGCAAAAACTTTCTATTTCTTTCATAGTTAAAAACTTAACATCCCTTGCGTGGACTATACCAGGTGTTCTTTTTTCACTTATAGCATAAGTGCTTCTTAAAGGTTCTAAATCGTAGTCGCCAGTTGATTGTCTTTTTACTTCTCTATACCCCTTTTGAAACTCTTTTGGATTTTCTAAAATTACATCAGCATAAAAATTACGATGAAATACCTCTTTTTCAGAGTCAAAATCAATGAATAATCTTGATAAATCGTTCATAGGAATACCAGTAAAAGTAGTCTTTCCCTCTTTATCTTCCTTTATCTTTTGATATTCTTCATTAAAATTTTTAACCGCTTTGTCTATTCTAACTCCAAGTTCTGCCCCTATCACATCTGCCGTAGCATTACCAGCATAAACTTCGTCAATAAAATCATTGAACTCCTCTAATAACTGCCAGTCTGGTTTATATTCTTTCGCAAACTCTTGAATTATCGCATCTGCTTGTGCTTCTACGCTACCGTCACTACCATCTTTGCCACCTTTACCATCTTCTCGGTCTTTGAAAAACTTATCAAAGTCGTCAAACATCTTTTGGTATTTTTCTCTTTGTTTTTGTTGGACTGGTCCTAATGTTCCACCTAATACACCACCAATAACTGCTCCTGATGCGAAACTTTCTAATGCTCTATCCCAAAAGTATGAATTGTCTATTTTGTCAGTTAAAACACTTTCAACACCACCAGAAAATACTTCTGCCATAAATTCTTCCATACCCTCTTCAAAACTTTTCTTTAATAGTTCTTTCCAAAACGGCTGACTTTTATCAAAAGGTATCTCGCCACTTGTTTTCATACCACCAAAATCTTCCAAGCCACTTTCTATAAAAGCATTTGTTAAAGCATAACTCATAGCATCATCTATACTTGAACCTCTATTAAGTGCTTCATCATAACTTTGTCCAAAGACAGATGAAAAGAAAGCAAATGAAGTCACAGACGATGGAACACCATACATACTTGCTACAATGTTAGGAACTAATCTTCCTATTTGATAAGACATAGAGTTTAGATTTCTTGAAACCCAAGTATCTTCACTCATTAAAACAGTATCATCTAATACGCCAGTTACATTTTGTTTTATCCATTTAGTCGCATTTGCTTTTGCTAAATCAAAGTCTTTTCGCCACTGCCAAACTCTATCATCTAATCCCTTTTCTGCTTCTTCTACACTTGTAGGAGTTTGAATATGTTGCGGTGTTTTTTGCCAATCTTTTTCAGTGTCAAAAGAACCCATAAAACCAGGTCCCCAAAAATCTTCTTCGTATAACCAATTATATCTGCCAATAGCAAGTTCATCTCGCTTTTGTTTTGCCCAATCTTCTGCTTCTTTGCTTATATCATATCCAAACCAACCAGCAACTAAATCAACTACACCAGCACCAGCACTCATCATATCACTTGCAAATTGTTCGCCTGGTTCAAAAAAGATGTTAATTATATCTCTTTCAAGTTCCGCTGTCCATCCTACAAATCCATCGCCAAATCTTCCTTCGTGTCTAAATACTTCATAGACATTTTGAAGTAAATCAGTTCCAAGAGAAATTACACCACTTATACCATCTACCGCCCACTCAATAACGCCTTTTACCAAAGGGAATACTCCACCAGTTCCAACAGACAAAACAGTCCCCCAACCCTCTTTTCTTTTTTGCTCTCTTTCTTGTTTTCGTTTTAACTCAGCAAGTTGTTCTTGAAGTTGTTTTGAAAGATTAAACTGTTCATCTCTATAAGTAAAAAGAACAGCGTTTAACTTGTCTTTCGCATCTTGCGATAGCACTTGAAAACTCGGTTTATTATTTAACTCTGCTACTAATGCTTCAAAATCCATAGAAACACCCCTTTTTTTATTTTTTCTTTAAGTCAAACGCATATCCACAATAAATCGCTATATATTTGTCATTATACTTAAAAACTGATATTTTATTATATCTTTCTAATGATTTATTATTTTGTTCAATATAATCATTTAATTCATTTTCTTTGCCATTAAAATACTTATCAGCAAGTTTTTGCTTCGCTTCTTTGTAAAATACTTTACTTTCTTTTGTGCCGTCTACAATATATTCTTCATTGTTTATTAAGATTTTGCCATCTTTTAAGTTTCCACGCTTTTCTTCAAACTTAACAAGTGAACTATTCGGGTCATCTTTTTCGCTTGGATAATAATTTACAAAATTAGGACCAGGAACAAAAGTAGCAGATACTTCTATATCAAATTGTTCTTTTTCTTTGTTATAATAAACTGTATCTGTTGTAGTGTTTCCTTGTGCGTTGCTATAAGATGTAGTAGGTGCTACTTGATTACCCTCATCATCTAACACATTATTAGCAGTTGGCTTGAAAAGTTCATCATCTTTTGTGATTATTCTAACTTCGTGTGCCTTAACCAAAGATATAAAGTCGCCATTTGGATTTCTATAATATAAGTGCCCATTAAACGCAACTACATTATTACCAGTTGCTAAATTACGCTTGTTTAATTCTTCATAATAATCTGTTTCACTATCAACAATATCATTACTTTCAACCCATACTTCACCTTTTGGATTTTTGAATTGTTTACCATTTTCCTTAAACTCATCAACATTATAATAACCAGATAAATCAAGATTTTCAGTAGAGTTTGTTATATCAACAATATCTTTCATTTCCCAATACTCTAATAAACTATTCTTTTCAGCATAGCCAATGTTCCCTTTTAATAATTCGCTATCTACATAGTTAGCCCAATCATTTTTAGAATTGTATTTAGAAGCGTTCTTCATCATAGAAGAAGCATAATCGCCGTATTGCTTTGTTAAAGCACCTGCTAAAAGTTCAGGGAATTGTTCGCCTAAATACATTTGGTTATCCTTGATATATTGTGGCAAGTCTTCAACATTACCAGTTGCTATTGTAGTGATTACTTCTTGTTGTTTTCTCTTTGTTTTTTCAGCATCATATAAAGACTTTAACATCTTTTCTCTTTGTGTTCCTTTTAATCCTTGTGCTTTGATATAATCATTAAACTCTTTATCAGTTTTCATATTAGCAATTTTCAAAATAGCATTAGCATCATCAAACTTATTAGTTTTTTCAAAGTAAGATAATAACCCACTTGTATCTATATAGCCACTCTTAAATCCTTGAATAATTTCTTCGTCTGATAACTTACCAGCAGTCATATCTTTTACGAACTCTGCCATTTTAGTTATCTCTTTACTTGCGTTATATGAAGATTTTAACATTTGTCTTTGCCCTTCGTTCAAACCATATTCACTTGCTACTCTTTCAAAAGACGCTCCATTATTCATTTCTTCTAACGCATCAGCAACTAAATCTTCACTTTTGCCTCTAAAATAATTTACTAAACCATCTGCTTCAATAATACCTTTTTTATAAAGCGACTTAAAGAAATCGTCTGGATTAGCACCATAGTTTCCTTCTGCCAATCTAATAACTAAATCTAAATTATCATCTTGTTCTTTTTCAAGATAACTTCTTTCTTGCTCTCCAAAAATTAGTTCGTAATACTTGTCTATTGGTATTTTATCTTTAATACTATTGATGTATTCCATCCTTGATAAACCGTCAGTATCGTCATTATTCAACTTGATAAGTGCTTCATTATAATTTTCAAGTTGTTCGTATGTTTTTTGCTCTTGCTCTATCGCCCAGTTAGTCATAAATAGGTCGGTTTCATAACCACGCTTTAACTCACTATATTCTAAATCATAGTTTTGTTTCAAGGTATCATAGTGCCTGTCAATATCAAACCTATTCTTTTGATATGAGCCATATAGGTCAAGAAGTTCGCCACTTACATCCCCAATACCAGTATTAGAAGCGTATTCGCCTAAATACTTTTTAGATAACTCACGAGTATAGTAAGCATCTTCAATAGACTTTTGTTTTGCTTCATCTAAACTTGCTATCTTTTTTTCATAATCATTAAAAACATTTTGTAAGCCAGTTTCATACAAGTATTTTCTTGCTTGTAAGTTAGAGCCATAGATATTTGTTAAATTATCTTTTTTATCAGCCATCTGCTTTTACCTCCTCGTGTGTATTTATAAGAGGATTATCTATACTTTCCTCTTGTTTATTTTTTAATCCCCCCACATCGCCAAAAATAGCGTGTGTTCTTGTGCCATCTTTCAATTCTACTTGCTTATACTTGCCAATAAAATCTTCCTTGATATTAAAGAACTCATTTAATAAATCGGCTTTTGCTATATATCTTTGTCTTAATGTATTGTTAGCATAATCGTTTCCTAATACATTTGCTGTTATAAAACTCATAAATACTACAAAGCCATAAGTAATACCTAATACCCACTCGCCTAATACAAAACCAAATATCACTGTTAAACCAGATAAGAAACTTGATGTAATCTTTTGAACTACATTTTTAATAAAGAACTTTCTCTTACTTTCTTCTGGTGCTGTTGGTAGTAAACTAACTGTATAACCCCTTATTCTTCCTTCTTGAAGTAAATCGCTTGGTGTAATCCTTTTGACCTTTATTTTCCTTATTTTATCAAGTTTTTTCTTTTGCCAGTCTGCTAACTTATCATAATCAAACTCTTTGCTATTATAATACGAATAACTTATATCAGCACTTTCTACAATAGACCGTTTTTTACTTTCGTATGCTTGTTGATTTTTATATCTACAAAAGTCGCCCAAGTATTGTGTATAATCTGCTACTCTTTCCTTTGACTTTTGATAAGTTGCCAAAGTTTTAATGAATTTAGTTGAGTTCATTGTTGAGTTAATTGATGTTGTATAGTTTGTTTGACTTACCGTCACTGATACTACAATAGTTATTGCTGTTAAAATATAAAATGTTGCTGATTTTAATACATAATCAATACCACCATCGTAAGCAAAATACCACTTCTCTATCTCGCCTAACTCATTTTTTTCTTTAATAACAAAATAGTATTCTTCGCCTTTATAATAAATTAAATCTACTTTTTCTTCTGGGAAAAGTTCAGTAGGATGTTGGCTTCGCCACTCCTCAATTAAATGTGCGTTTATTTTATTAGGTGCTTTTATTTCTTTTGTCGGCTCTAAACTTGATACAATAAATACTAATGCTATACCAACAAAAGCAATAATAACACCTAAAAATGTAGAGATAAAAGTCTTAAACCCATCCCATTTATCATATACACTGGTCATTTTATCAGCATATTGTCTTTCTTTATCATTATACGCTTCCATCTAACTCATCTCTAACTTTTTTTCTTACTTTTTCTTTTCTAATCTCTTGTGCTATTTCGTGGTCATCTTCTGCCCTTTCTCTTGCTCTATTTGAAAGTGGCGTGAATATAACCTCATCAAAAAACGCACCTACAAAAGCACCTACTAACGCACATAAAGTTGCTTCTATTACTGAATATACAAGCCATAAAATAATCGTTGTGATTAAAATAGGTAGCATTACCTTGCCTTTTAATTGCTCTTTATTCTTCTTCCAAAATACCCAAACAAAAACTAATATCGCAATAAGTAAAGGAAATGCTATCGCTAAATTGACCTTTACTGTGTCTGGATTAACTACAATAAAATGTTCTAAATCGTTCTTAAAGTTTTGCCAATCAATTAAACTTTCATAAACTATAAAACCAGATAAGGTTGTTAGACCTATACCTGTTGTTCCTAACGCACGATATACCTTACTTCGTAGTTTATAGTTCTTTGGCTTTTTCTCTTTCTGCTTCTTCATAATTTTCCACCTTTAATGTTTGCTCAATAATCGCAAGTAAGTTTTCTTTGCCAATAACTTTTTCTTGTTCTAATAACGCTACCTTAAATGCGTCTAAATCAGTAGAAATAAGTTCTGGGTATTTTTGTAAGTCTTGCTTTTCCATATTGACTTTATCAACTACGATTTTAGCAATACCATTTCTAATTAAGTCTGGATTTTTACTAACTAAAATACTTACTAAATCAAGCATTACCATAAATGCTTTTTGATTTTGATTTTGCATTTGTTCTACACTTGCTATTCTTTCATCAAAGCCATCAACTTTTGTTTCAATTTTTTCCAAAGAATAATCAACTCTAACAATAGTTTTGTCAATTTTTTCAGTCGCATAATCTAAAACATTATCAACTTTAATTGTGATTTCTTTTGTAATTTTATCTTCTGATGATACAACTTGTTCTTTGAAAGTGATGATTTGATTTTTCATTTTCGCAATGTTAATTAGTAAAACATTAAGCGTTAAAACTATCTGTGGTATATTAGCAATAATGTTTTCCAAAATGCTTTTACCAAAATTACTCCAATCCATAAACAATATACTCCTTTCCTTTTTGCTTATTATATTTTGCTATTAGTTTTTTCAATTTCTTTTCTTGTCTTTTGCGTTCTCGTTCTTGTTTTTTTAATAACCTTTTTTCT
>ERZ795049.1869-NODE-1869-length-26143-cov-5.648229_pt1 | contig 26143 bp, 15 predicted proteins | sample MGYA00375133_ERZ795049 | MGnify/ENA primary metagenome ERZ795049 (study PRJEB30178, sample SAMN05720147) | activated sludge metagenome | isolation source: anaerobic digester from wastewater treatment plant | place: Japan | collected 2015-04-20 ... | reverse complement strand
CCCCCCGCCAGCGAGGCGACGAAGTCCTCCGCGCGCACCTGGCGCAGCACCTCCCACATCTCCTCCTCGGTCAGCTCCGGGTTGGCCAGCCGCAGGTTGTCGGCGATCGTGCCGGAGAACAGGAAAACCTCCTGCAGGACGACGGCGAACTGGCGGCGCAGCGCCCGCGGATCGAACCGCCGCAGATCGACCCCATCATACGTGATGCGCCCGCTCGTTACGTCGTAGAACCGCGTCAGCAGATTGATCAGCGTCGTCTTGCCGGCCCCCGTCGCGCCGACGACCGCCACCGACTGCCCGCGCCGGATCTCGAAGCTGATCCCCTTGAGCACCGGCTCATCCGGCACGTAGGCGAACCGCACGTCCTCGAAGCGGATCGCGTCGGTCAGCGGCCGGATCGGCGCCGGCTCGCGCGGCGCGTCGATCGTCGGCCGCTGGTCGAACAGTTTGAAGATCCGTTCGGAGGATGCCATCGCCGCCTGCAACAGGTTGTATTTCTCGCTCAACGACCGGACCGGCGCGAACAGCATGTGAACGCACTGCACGAAGAAGAAGAGCTGGCCAAAACTGAGCCCCGCCGCCGCCCCCCGGCCCGCGATCATATCGCGCCCGCCGACCCAGATCACCGCCGCCACCGCCATCGACGATATGAACGACATCGCCGGAAAGAACAGCGCGAAGGCAAAAATCGTGTGCAGGTTGGCGACCCGATATTCGTTGTTCAGGCTGGCGAACTGCCGGTGATTGCGCCGCTGCCGGTTGAACGCCTGCACCGTCCGCATCCCCGCCACGTTTTCCTGCAGATAGGCGTTCATTGTGGCCAGTGCCCGGCGCGTCTCCAGATACCATTTTCTTGAATGGCGCCGAAAGAAAATCGCCACCGCCAGGATGAACGGCGCGCTGAGCAGCACCACCCCGGTCAACTTGGCGCTTTGCGTCAGCATCAGCGCGATCACGCCGATGATGATCAGCAGCTCGCCCATCACCGCGACAAGCCCCGAGGCAAACAGCTCGTTGAGCGTTTCAACGTCCGACGTGAGCCGCGTGATCAGCCGGCCCACCGGGTTGCGATCGAAGAAGACCGTGTCCTGCGCGAAAATGTGGCGGATCAGCCGCCGGCGCATCGTATCCATCGCCCGCTGCCCGACCCACGAGATGAACCAGGTGAACGCGACGTCGCAGGCCGACGCCAGCAGCAGCAGCCCGATGAACAACAGCACCATCAGGATCAGCCCATTGACGTCGCCCTCGCTGATCTGGTGGTCGATGATATACATCCCCACCAGCGGCTGCAGGACGCGCAGCGCGTTCGCCGCCAGCGACAGCAGCACCGTGAAACCGACGATCCTCTGATACGGGCGCACGAATTCCCACAGCCGCCCGAGCAGCCGTGTGTCGATCCGCCTGCGGTAGGCGAGCGCTTCATCGGGGGCGAGGGCCTGCTTCAGTTTGCTCATGGTGCCGCGCGCCGCGCCTCAGGCGGTCCGCTCGATCTCCTCGGCCAGCCGCTGGCGCTGCGCCAGCATCCAGTATTTCCCGCGCCGGGCCAGCAGTTCCTCGTGCGTCCCCTGCTCGGCCACCCGCCCCGCTTCCAGGTAGACGATCCGGTCGGCGAGCGAAACGGTCGAGATCCGGTGCGAAATGATCAGCGTCGTGCGCTGGCCGAGCAGTTCGCGCAGCCCGCGCAGAATCGCCTCCTCGGTGTGCGTGTCGACGGCGGCCAGCGCATCGTCCAGAATCAGCAGCGCGGGGTCGCGCGCCAAGGCGCGCGCGAGCGCCGAACGCTGGCGCTGGCCCCCCGACAGATTGATCCCGCGCTCACCGAGAATTGTCTCATAGCCCTGGGGAAACCCGCGCACTTCGTCGTCGAGCTGCGCGACGCGCGTCACCCGCTCGATCCGCGGCGCCAGCCGCTCCGCCTCCTGCTCCGCCACTCCGAACGCGACGTTGGCGGCGATCGTGTCGCTGAACAGAAAGGGTTCCTGATCGACGATCCCGATCTGCCGGCGCAGCGCGGCGATCGGCCAGTCCAGGATGTCGCGGCCGTCGATGAACAGCGCGCCGCGCGGCGGATCGTAACGCCGCATCAGCAGGTGCGCCAGCGTCGACTTCCCGCAGCCGACCGGCCCCGTCAGCCCGAGCGTCCCGCCGGCGGGAATCTCCAGATCGATCCCGGCCAGCGCCGGCCGCTCGCTCCCCGGATAGCGGAACGTCAGGTCGCGCAGCCGGATCTCGCCGCGCATCACCGGCGCGATCGCCGGCGCGCCGGCCGCCAGATCCTCCGCCGCGGCCTCCGGCTCGTCCGACGCCTCGGGCGCCGCCTCGAAAATCTCGTTGACGCGCTTCATCGACGCCGCTCCCCGCTCAAGCTGCGCCATGATCCAGCCGAACGCCGCCAGCGGCCAGATGCACGTCATCAGCAGCGCGAAAAACGTGATGATCGCCCCCAGCGTCAGCGTCCCGCGGATGATCATCACGCCGCCGCCCAGCAGCAGCATCGCCACCACGCCGCCGATCATCAGGCTCAGCGCGGGGAAGAAGACCGCCTGCAGCCGCACCAGATCCATGTTGGCCTTCACGTAGCGCTGCGACAGCCGGTCGAATGCCTCCGCCTGCGTCTGCTCGCGCGCGTACACTTTGATCACGCGCATCCCCGACAGATTCTCCTGCACGTTGGCCGACAGGTCGCTGTTGGCTTCCTGCACCAGCCGCGCCCGGATGTTGATCCGCGACCGAAAATAATAGACCACCGGGATCACCAGCAGCATCGGGACGAAACACAGCAGCATCAGGCGCATCGAAATCACCGCCATCTGCCACACCGCCATCGGAAACAGCACCAGGCTGTTGGCGACATACATGATCGCCGGACCCAGCACCATGCGGATCGCCTCGATGTCGCTCGTCGCGCGCGCCATCACGTCGCCGGTGCGGAACCGGTCATAAAACGACGCCGGCAGTCGCAGCAGATGCCCGAACAGATCGTTGCGAAACTCATACTCGACGTTGCGCGACGTATTGATGATCAGCCGCCGCATGTAGAACCGCGTCACGCCCGCGCCGATCCCCAGCACCAGCGTCACCAGCAGAAAGATCGTCAGCAGCTCCGCCTTGACCGCGCCGAACGGGCCCGCTGGCAGCCCGACGGCATCGATCCCCGCCCCCAGCATCACGGCGATCCGGATATCCAGGTAATTCGAGGCCACCAGACAGGCCATGCCGAGCAGGAGAGGGTTGCGGTGCCGCCAGAGATACGGTTTGAGACGATCAAAGCGTCGAAACATGAAGCGGGAATCACCCTGCTGGCTCTCGCGGCATCCGTCCAAGGCTGGAAAAGGCGGTGGACAGCCATTGCGGATTCTAGCATAAAAAGGGAGTCGAACAACCACCTATCCCCAACCATTCCAGGAAGTCAGGCCCAGTCCTTCATGTCGGTTACGCCCCCGCCCCCCAGCCTCCGGAACCACCCCTTCATGCGGGCGCTGGCCGAGCGCGCCGTCCTGTTCGACGGCGGCATGGGCACCATGCTCTATCAGCGCGGCGTCTTCATCACCCAGTGCTTCGAGCAGCAGAACCTGCTCAAGCCCGACCTGGTGCGCGAGCTGCACGCCGCCTACGTCCGCTCCGGCGCCGAGGTGCTCGAGACCAATACGTTCGGCGCCAACCGCATCAAACTGGCGCGCCACGGCATCGAGCCCGACGAAATGCGCGCGATCATCCAGGCCGGCGTCCGTCTGGCGCGCGACGCCGGCGGCCAGAAAATCTGGGTCGCCGGCTCGGTCGGCCCCAGCGGCCGCCATTTCGGCGCCCCCGGCGACGACGGCATCGATCCCGCCCGCGCGCATGACCTGTTCCTCGAACACACCGGCCTGCTCGCCGAAGCCGGCGTCGATCTGCTCGTGCTCGAAACCTTCCGCGAAATGCGCGAGCTGGAGGCGGCCGTCGCCGCCGCCCGCGAAGCCGCCCCCCACCTCCCGATCGTCGCGCTGCTGACGCCCGATGCCGAGGGCAACACGGCCGACGGCCTCGATCTGGAACAGGTCGCCCGCCGCCTCGAAGCGCTCGCCCCGGCCGCCGGCGGCTTCAACGACGGCGCCGGGCCCGACGGCATGTTTCACCTGATGCGGCGGATGGCCAAGGCCGCCCCCGGCCTGACGCTCGCCGCCCAACCGTTCATCGGCGGCGTCGAAACGATTGAGGACCGCACGATTCATCTGGCAACCACCGAGTTCACCGGCGTCTATGCCCGGCGGATGTTCCGTGAGGGTGTGCGCGTCCTCGGCCTGTGCTGCGGGGCCACGCCGGCGCACATCAAGGCGATGCGCAACGCCCTGAGCGCGCTCCAGCCCGGCGCGCAGAAATCCGCCGGCATTCAGATGGTCGGCCCGAGCGAAGCCGAACCGGTCGAACAGGCCAACCGGCCGGTCGCCACGCGGTTCGCGCGCAAGGTCGCCGCCGGCGAGTTCGTCGTCAGCGTCGAGATCGACCCGCCGCAGGGAACCGACATCTCCAAGGCCCTTGAGTCGGCCCGCAAACTCCGCGATTCGGGCCGCGTCGACGTCATCAACATCGCCGACGGCCCCCGCGCCCTGGCCCGCATCAACCCCTCCTCGATGGCCCTCATCCTCAAGCGCGATTTCGACATGGAGGCCATCATCCACTACTGCTGCCGCGACCGGAACCTGCTGGCGATGCAGGCCGACCTGCTCGCCGCCAACGCCCTCGGCCTGCACAACATCCTGCTCATCACCGGCGACCCGCCCAAGATGGGCGACTACCCCGACGCCACCGCCGTCTTCGACGTCGATGCCATCGGCCTGACCCGCATCGTCACCCGCCTCAACCAGGGGCGCGACCTGGCCGGCAATTCGATCGGCGAACCCACGCGCTTCTTCCAGGGGGTCGGCGCCAATCCCGGCGCGCAGGACATCAACATCGAGATCGAGCGCCTTCAGCGCAAGCGCGACGCCGGCGCGCGCTACGTCATGACCCAGCCGGTCTACAACGCCGAAGTCTTCGAGCGGTTCATCGAACGGGCCGCCCCGCTCGGCTTGCCGATCCTGATCGGCATCCTCCCGCTGCGCAGCCTGCGCAACGCCCTCTTCCTGCACAACAACGTGCCGGGCATGGCGATCCCCGCCGAGGTGCTGGCCCGGATGGAGGCCGCCCCCGAGGGCGCCGACCAGCGGCGCGCCGGCTGGGAAATCGCCCGCGAGGCCCTGCGCCGGGCGCTGCCCTACGTCCAGGGGACCTACATCATGCCCCCCTTCGGCTCCGCCGAGGACGCCCTCGCCGTCCTCGAGGCGCTGGACTAGGCTCCCGCCGCGGCGCGGCGCCGTGTGGATAGCGCGCAACCCGCGGAGCTCTTACGGGCTCCTAGGGTGAAAGCGGCCCCATCGATCCCCCCGAGGCAACGCCATGGGCGCCATCATCGCCTTAACCGCCGCGCTGGGCTGGAGCTGGCCCGCCCTGCTGCCGATCGTCGGCGCCGTGGCGGCGGCCAAGGGCTATCAGCTCCTCAGCGATCCCCGCTCGCCCGCCTTCCAGAGCCGCCTGCGCCGCGAGCTGGACGCCAGACGCATCGAGCGCGTCCCGCTCGACTCCGAACTGGCCGAGATTATTTCAGACGAAATCGGCAAGGAGGAACGGCTGATCTTCGAACGCGAGGATTTCGTTCTCGTTTTCCGCAAGGACGCCCGCGGCAAATTCTTCATCGACGCGATGGGACCGCGCAACAAGACGCGGCTCGACCTGCGCCTCCGCGCCGACGAATTCGCCCGCGAGATCGTGCGCAAGTTCGCCTACCACCGCCTCGCCGAGCAGCTCCTGCGCGTCAATGCCGTCATCGTCGAGGAGCAGGTCGACGACGCCGGACGCATCACGATGACCGCCCGCCGCTGGAACTAGCCCCATTCCCAGCCGGCGCGACTCATTCCACCGGCTTCAGCGCCGCGGCCAGCGCCTGCCCGATCCGGCGCATGTTCTCCATGTAATCCGGCGCCAGCGGATCGATCTCCTCCACCGCCGCCCCGATCGCCTGCGCGATCGCCATCGCATTGCGTTTGTCGAACTGCCGCTCGATGAAAATCGTGCGAATGCTCTCGGCCCGCGCGCGCTCGATCGTCCGGCTCAGCTCGCGCGCGGCCGGCTCCTTGCCCTGCACCTCGATCGGCAACTGGCGCAGCCCGTAACGGTCGGCAAGGTAGCCCAGCGCCGGATGGTAGATCATGAACGCCCGGCCCCGCGCGCGACCCAGCAGCTCCCGCAGTTCGGCGTCCACGCGTTCCAGTTCGGCGCGCGCGGCGGCGGCGTTCTGGCTGAACGTTTCCGCCCGATCCGGCGCGGCCAGGCTCAGCGCCTCGGCCGCCCGCTGCGCCATCTGCGCGGTCAGCACCGGGTCGAGCCAGACGTGCGGGTCGGCGGCGCCCGCGTATTCATGCGCCGCCGCGCCGGGCGGCGCCGTCGTCGCGTCGTCCTCCCCGGCGTGGAAATGGCCCGGCATCGTCCGCAGCGCCAGCCCCTCCACGAGCGAAACGATCCGCGGCCCCGCCGGCGGTGGCGCCAGCCGCTCGGTCAGATTCCGCTCGAATGGCAGCTCGAGCGTGAGATACAGATCGGCCGCCGAAAGTTCGGTGATCTGCCGCGCCGTCGGTTGAAACTGCTCCGGATTCTGTCCCGCATCGGTCAGCACCCCGACTTCCACCAGCTCGCCCCCGACCCGCTCGACCAGCGTCGCGATCGGCGCGATCGCCACCTGAACCCGGATCGGACCGGCGGCCCGCCCGGCGGACTCCCGCTCACCCGCGGATGAAACAGTTTCCGGCTCGCCGCACGCCGCCAGCGCCACCATGGCCGGCAGCAGCACGGCCAATGCCCGGCCCGGCAAGGACCTGCGCGCTCGGGATGTTACGGATTTCAGGGACGCAAGGGACATCAGCGACAACCGACCTTTCTTGCGCAAGGTGTGGGCGCGCGCCACCGTCGGCGAAACGCCAGCACGCTTGAGCATATCACGCCCCCTACTCTCATCCAATTCGTCCCTCATCTTCGTCCCTCGTCCTCGTCCTTGTCTTCGTCATCGCCCCCAAAGGCCCGCTCCAAAATTCGGCTCTCGGCTCTCGTCCCTCGTCCTCGTCCTTGTCTCCGTCATCGCCCCCAAAGGCCCGCTCCAAAATTCGGCTCTCGGCTCTCGTCCCTCGTCCTCGGCTCTCGAAAACCTGCCATTCTGTCGCTCTCGTCCTCGTCCTCGTCCTCGCCCTCAGCGGCCCGCCGCAGAATCTTCCCGCCCACCCCCCGCTTTTTGACAGCCCCCAGCCCCCTGTGCGAGAATCGGGAGGCCGAGCGTGGTGTCCGGGGGAGCGACATCTACGCCCCACCGGCAACCGGGCCCCCGCCCCGCGCCCGGACCTCCACACCCAGGCCGACCATGCAGGATACGATCGAGATCCGCGGCGCGCGTACGCACAATCTCAAGAACATCAACTGCACCTTCCCGCACGGCCAGTTCACCGTGATCAGCGGGCTGTCGGGCTCCGGCAAGTCGTCGCTCGCCTTTGATACGCTCTACGCCGAGGGCCAGCGCCGCTTCGTCGAATCGCTCTCCACCTACGCCCGCCAGTTCATCGACCGCATGGAGCGGCCCGACATCGACAGCATCACCGGCATTCAGCCGGCGATCGCGCTCGAACAGAAAAACGCCGTCCGTTCCGCCCGCTCCACCGTCGGCACTGCCACCGAAGTCTACGACTACATCCGTCTGCTCTACGCCAAACTGGGCGACCTGCAGTGCCTCGACTGCGGCGTCCCCGTCCGCGCCGAAACGCCCGATTCGGTCATGCGCGCCCTGGCCGATCTGCCCGCCGGCTCGCGCCTCACCGTGCTGGGTCCGACCGACTTCATCGGCGAGCGGCTCAACGATTCGCTGCGCAAGGAGCTCATCCGCCAGGGCTACCACCGCCTCTGGGATGGCTACGGGCTGGTCGATCTGGAGGCCGGGGATTCGCCGCGCGACCCGCGCGCCGAACTGGCCGTCATCACCGACCGGCTGGTCCTGCGCGACACCCATCTGGCCCGCCTGCGCACCGCCCTGGAGACCGCCTTTCAGGTCGGCCGCGGCCGGGCCCGCGTCCTCGCGCGCGCGCCCGAGGCCGAAGCCGACGAGTCCTTCACCTTCTCGGCGGGCCTTGCCTGCAACCGCTGCGGCCGCGCCTACCCGACCCCCGAACCGCAGCTCTTCTCGTTTTACAGCCCGCTCGGCGCCTGCCCCGCCTGCGAGGGCTTCGGCCGAGTCATCGAGCTCGACCTGGACAAGATCCTCCCCAACCGCAACCTGTGCATCGAGGACGGAGCGATCGCGCCGTGGAACAGCGAGGGCAACCTCGAGATGTACGACATGCTGCGCGCGCACACCACCCCCAAGCAGATCCCGCGCCTGCAGCCGCTCTCGACCTTCACCGACGCGCAGTGGCGCAACCTGCTCGACGGCTGCGGCGAGTTCCCCGGCATCCGCGGCTATTTCAAATGGCTCGAAAGCAAACGCTACAAAGTCCAGGCGCGCGTGATGCTCGCGCGCTACCGCGCCTATGTCCGCTGCGAGGCCTGCGCCGGCGCCCGGCTGCGGCCCGAGGCGTTGGCCTTCACGTTTCAGGGCCTGAACATCGCCGAGCTGAACCGCCTGCCGGTGCGTGAGGTCCTCGCCCTGTTCGAACATCTCACGCTGCCGCCGGCGGAGATGGAAGTCGCGGGCCGCGCGCTCGAAACCCTGCTCGCACGGCTGCGCTACCTCGAGGGGATCGGCTTGGGCTACCTGACCCTCGACCGGCAGACCCGCACCCTGTCGGGCGGCGAATCGCAACGGATCAACCTGGCGACGGCGCTGGGGTCGGCCCTCACCGACACGCTTTACGTCCTCGACGAGCCGACCGTCGGCCTCCACCCGCGCGACACCCACCGCCTGATCGGCATCCTGCACACGCTGCGGGGCCTGGGCAACACGGTGGTCGTTGTCGAGCACGATCTGGACGTGATCCGTTCGGCCGACCGGCTGATCGACATGGGACCCGGCGCGGGCGAACGCGGCGGCGAGATCCTCTACGAAGGCCCGATCGCGGAGCTGAACGGGCAGGATACACCGACGGCGCGGCACATCCGGCAGTACGCGGAGCCGTCAGTGCCTCCGCTGGGACGCGCTCCGAAAGGCTGGATCACCGTCCGCGGGGCGCGCGGGCATAATCTGCGCAACCTGACCGTGCGTTTCCCGCTGGGCGTCTTCGCGTGCGTGACGGGCGTATCGGGATCCGGCAAGACGACGCTGGTGCGCGACACACTGTGCGCCCATTACCGGCGATTGCGCGAGATCGCGCCGGTCGAGGCCGAGCCGTGCGACCGCATCGCCGGCCTCGATCAGATCGACTCGCTGCAGTGGGTCGATCAGACCCCGCTGGCCGGCTCCAAACGCTCCAACCCCGTGACCTACGCCAAAGCCTATGAGTGGATCCGCAAAACCCTCGCCGCGACCCGCGAGGCGCGCGCTCTCGGCGTCACCGCCCGCGACCTCTCGTTCAACGTCGACGGCGGACGCTGCACCGTCTGCCACGGCACCGGTCGCCAGATCATCGACATGCATTTCATGGCCGACGTGGAGGTCGTCTGCGAGGCCTGCGACGGGCGCCGGTTCCAGGAACGCGTGCTGCGCCTGGAGTGGAACGGCCTCAACATCCATCAGATCCTCGAACTGACCGTCGATGAGGCGACGAAGTTTTTCCGCGAGGCGCCGAAGATCGTCCGCGCGCTCAAACCGCTGCGCGATGTCGGCCTGGGCTATCTCCGGCTCGGCCAGAGCACCATTACGCTCTCGGGCGGCGAGGCGCAGCGCCTCAAGCTGGCCGCGCATCTGGCCACGATGCGCGATGGCGAGCGCCGCATGTTCGTCTTTGACGAGCCGACCACCGGCCTTCATCCCGAGGACCTGCAACGCCTCATCGAGATCTTTCAACAGATGGTCAAGCGCGGCTGCACCCTGCTCGTCGTCGAACACAACCTGGACCTCATCGCGGCGGCCGACTGGATCATCGATCTCGGCCCGGAGGGAGGCGATGGCGGCGGCCGGCTCGTCGCCGAAGGAACCGTCGAGCAGATCATGGCCTGCGAGGAATCCCTGACCGGTCAGTACCTGCGCCGGCGATTTGAAACGACGACGCGCGCCGCGACCGAGCGCGATCCTTCCGCCAACGACGCCTGATCCCCGCCCCGTCACTACCTGCCCCGCCCGCGCTTCGGCGTTTGCCCTCGAGGTCTCCCCGACCCCCGTCACCGCCTACGGATACTCTCGCCAATCCCCGGAACCCGCCTCGCCGCCGATCCGGACCTGGATCAGCTGTTCATCCGGCACGACGCCGCCAACGTCGATGACCCGGATCGTCGCGGCCAGCGTGGTCATCCCGGACAGATCCTGCCCGGCGGGAACGCCGATCAGCAGCAGCTCGCCCGCGCCACGGACTTCTCCCTCCGCCAATCCCAGCGCAAGCAGCCCGTCGTCGTTGATCGCCGTCCACGAGAGCGTCCCCGCGCCGCCGTTCGTGACTGCAATCGCGGCGACCGGCGACTGTGCGTTGAGTACCACCTGCGCACGGTCGACTTCGATGCTCGGCTCGGGCAGCGGTTGCGACTCCGACGCCGGATCGCCATCGATGGGATTGGCATCCGCTCCATCCGGCATTCCATCACCGTCGGTGTCGCTCGCCAGCGGATCGGTGACGAAACCGTCCGCGCCGGCGAGGGTTTCCTCACCGTCGGCCAGCCCGTCGCCGTCGCTGTCCATGCCATCGGGCGCGGTTCCCAGATCGAACTCACTCTCATTGGCGAGACCGTCGTTGTCCAGATCCAGCTCCGCGTCATCCTCGCCCAGGATCAGCCCGTGCGCCTGCTCATAGTCGTCCGGAAGCCCGTCGACGTCCGAATCGATCACCATCGGATCAAGTTCAAGGATGACGAGTTCGTCGATGGCATTGAACCCGGCCGGCTCGGCGCCGCCTTCGAGCACGCGCAACTGCACGGGGATGCGCTTGATTCCGGTCAGATCGCCTGTGTATTGCGCCTGCCAGGCCAGTTCGACCTCGTCGGGCCCGCCGGGCTGGTTGTCGTCGCCCGCGAGCACGCCGCCCGGCGGCAGGGCCAGCGCGTCGCCCGTCAGCACCAGCGGATGCGTCGTGACGGCGATTTCGGCGCGCAGTGAGACCGACCCCGCCCCGTCCAGACCCAGGTTCCGCACCTGGGCGCGGATCTCCACCGCCTCGCCCGCCTGCGTGATCGTCGGCCCGCCCGTCGCCTGCGCCACGACCGATACCTCCTCGATGTAGACCGTCGGCAGCAGCGCATATCCGCCCGTCGACGTCTCCAGGATGTCCAGGCTCTCAATCCAGCGGTCGATTGACTGGCGCAGATCGGCGATGCCGGCCAGCAGCACGTCGCGGCGCGCCAGATAGAGTGGGTCGTCCGCGCCCGCGAAACTGAGCGCCATGACGTCCACCAGCAGACTCCGCAGCTCATCGTTCAGCGCGGTCCACTCTACATGCAGCGCGAACTGCGACTCCTGCACCGGCGGCAGCAGCGCCAGATTGTTGAAGAACGGGGTTTCCGCCCCGCTGAACTGAATCATGTAGGCCAGCGCGAGCCGATTGAACTGCTCGGCCGCCTGCGGCAGATTGGTCACCGACGTGGTCGTCATCACATTAATGATCGAGGTCAGGTGGTTCTCCTCCCAGGCGGCTCTCAATTCGTCCAGCCGCTCCCGCCACAACCCGGCCGCGGCGCGTGCCTCGGTCTCCAGCCGCTCATTGACGTTCCCCAGCTCGGCCTTCGGCGCCGACGGCGCCGCGGCGGCCGTCTTCGCCGGCGGAGCCTGCCCGAACGACCGGTAGACCGCCGCCTCGACCCCCTCCGGAACAAAATACGCCACCTGCGCCAGCGGCAGCACGAACGCCGTGCTGTTGCTGATCAGCCTCAGGATCTTGAATGTCTTCGCCACGAACTTCGACCACGGGATCACGATCCCGACGGTGCCGAAGACCGATTCGGCGGTGTCGAACGCGCCGCCGAATGCCAGCGCCAGCTCCGCGTTGCCCAGCGCGTTGGCCGCCCCGGTGTTGGTCTCCTGGATGATGCGGGCCGCCCGGCGCGTGTCCTCGCGATAGGCCTCCGGGTTCGCCGCGCTCCAGCTCTCGAACCGGCCCCGGGCGAATTCCAGCTGGTCCTTCGTGAACGCCGTATAACTGAACGGGAAATTGAGCGAGCCGCCGTCGAACAGCGGTTCCTTCGCCTGCGCCAGCGCCTTCTCGATGATCAACTTGACAACCGCTTCGGAACTCCCAACGCCTTGATGAATTACGATTTCCGTGATGATGTTCACGCATAGCTTGAAGGCGTCGGCCACCTGCTTGGCGCGGCTATCCTCCATGCCGAAGCCCCGCAAGACGCCGTAGATGAATTGCGCCGCCAGCTTGCCCGCCGTCTTGACATGCCTGGCCACCACCGACAGAAAGAACGCGGGATCCTCGGTCAGCAGGCTGTCGATCGCGTTGATCAACTCGGTTTTTTCCACCGTCGTCCCGTCGAGCCGGAATCCCCCGCTGCGCAGCGTCTCGGTATCGAGTTTCTCGTTGAGTTGCTTGAGTTTCTTGCGCCGCTCCTTGATCCCCTTGCGCTGGAACTTGTTGAACTCCTTGATCACGTCGCCGATCACCGTCGCCAGCCCCTTGAGCGTCTTCTCGATGAGCTGCTCGGCATATTCGGCGCCGTCGCGCGCCGCCCGTTCGGCCCAGATCGCGCGGCCCAGCCCCTCGGCCTGCTCGGCCGTCACCGAGCCCCCCTTCAGGGAATTCAGGTAGACCTGCACCTGGTTCTCGACGGGCCCGTAATTGTTGGGGGCGCGCGTGATCAGTTGCGCGATCAAATCCTCCTTCTGGCCGATCCCGTCCAGCGGCCGCAGCGTCATCGTCTGGTCGCTGCCGGCCGTGACGTTGTAAAGATACTCCGTGATGAAATGCGTCGTCTGCGTGACCGTGCTCGTGCCGTCGAATATGGCTTCCTCAATCTCGGTGTTCAGCGCCGCGATCGTATAGTAGGCCGGCTGCAGGATGTCGCCGCCGGCCTGAAAGAACGGCACGTCGGCGAAACGGTAGATCTCGCCGTCGCGCGTCGCGCGGTGCGCTGTCGTTTCCATCGCCTGGCGTTCGTTCGCCAGAAAGGCGTTGTAATCGTTGACCGATTCCTCCGCCCCGCGCGCCCTCACGTAGCGCGGCTGGCGCAGCAGCACGATCTCCCCCTCGGGCCGGAATTCCCCGCCGACCGGCTCGACCGGCTGCGCCGCCTCGAGCGTCATTCGGATGTCCGCCCCCGCCTGCAGCGGCGGCAGACTGCTGACCCGCTGGTAATACATCGTCTGCGGCCGGTTGGTCCCGTCGCTCAGCGAGCACGGGCAGTCCTGCAGCGGGTTGTCGAACGTCTCCACCCATTCCCAGCCGCCATCGAATCCCGGCTCGGGAAACTGCGCCATGCCGAAAACGATCTGCAGCAGCACGCCCCCGCGCAGATCGCGCCACACGACGGCGTTCTGCGGGTTCGCGCTGTCGCCGCGCGTGTAGGCCACCCGGATGCGCGTCCCGTAGTCCAGTGTCGTCTCGGTCGCGCCGGCGATCAGCCCTTCCAGATGAATCGCTTTGGCCGCGGCCCCCTCCGGCGTAAACAGCCATTCAACCGTCCCCGAGACCGTGTAGTTGATCGTGATCGGACGGCGGACGCACTCGGCGAACAGCCCCCCTTCGCATACCCCGTTCGCGCCGAACAATGGCCGGTAGATGATCTGGCGCTGGCCGGTATACATCTGCAGCTCGCCCGTCTCGGTCTGCATCCGGTCGACGAGCGAGAGCGTGAGGAAGTCGCGCATGCCGTACGCGCGCCGCGCATTGTGCTCCAGCACGCTGCGGAACAGCTTGACGCCGTCGGGATAGTAGCCTTCGTAGGTTCCCGAAAGATCCAGCAACTCGGGTTGCGGATCACAGCAGTAAAGTTTCTCGCGCAGCTCCGTCGGCTGCGGCTGCGCCCGCGGCGCCAGCAGCATCCCGAGCATCAGCCACGCCAGGGCGCGCGGGCGCACGCCAACCGGCGACCGGAGGGATTCCATGATGAACCTGCCTTCCTCGGATGAAAAAATCCGGCGTCCCGGCCGCCGACCGGTCAAACGACGAATATGATTTCTGCCTTAGTTTTGTTTAGGTCAAAATGGGTTGAAGATCAACCGTTAATGCCCTCGCCCCCGCCCTGCTATGAGGCGTTCGTCCGGGACGAAAGCGAGAAGACGATGCTTGATCCAATACCTGCCGGCAGGATCGCGAACAAGTCGCTCCGCGAGGCCGGCCGGCCCAGGCGGTGAATTCCGCGTGAAGCGGTGGAAGCAGATCGGAAGCACTCGGCTTAGCGGGACGCTGCGGCGTTGCGGCAAGTGAACCCCAGCATCCGCACCCGCTCCGCCAGGTCTTCGTCGGCGCCCTCCAGCGTCAACGTCGTCGCGGCGAACTCGCGGCGCAGCGGGTAGCGTTTGCGCCGTTCATCAAACGCCGCGCCGATCGCCTCCCCGGCCGCGTGCAGCGCCGTCCTCAAATCGGCATCGTCGCGCAGGATCGGATACGCCGTCAGCACCAGTTCCGCCAGGATCGAATCCGCCGCCCGGTGCGCGGCGTTCAGTCGGATCGCCGGCACGGCGGCGGGCGGCATCGCCAAGGCGGGCGCCGCGGCCTCCCGCCCCAGCCAGCGGCACGCTGCTTCGTAAATCATCCGCGTGCCGGCCACCTTGCCGTCGTATGAATAGCCGGCGATATGCGGCGTGCCGACCAGCGCGCGGCGCAGCATGTCGGGGTTGATCGACGGCTCCCCCTCCCACGCGTCCAGAATCAGCTTGTGGCGCGGGCCGTCGCTCAGCCCGGCCGCCCAGGCCCCCTCGTCGATCACGCCCCCGCGGCTCGCGTTGATCAGCACTGCCGCGGGCTTGAGCCGCGCGATGCGCTCGCCGTCGAACAACCGCCACGTCGGGTCGTCGCCGCCGCGCGTCAGCGGCACGTGCAACGTCACGAAATCGCACTCCATCAACTCATCCAGCGGCCGGTAGCTCGAATCGCCCGTCGCCCGCGCCAGCGGCGGATCGTTCAAAACGACGCGCAGACCGAGCGCCTCCGCCACGCGCCTTACGCGCGAACCGCAGTTGCCGACCCCGACGATCCCCAGCGAGCATTCGCTCAGCCGCAGCCCCAGCCGCCCCGCCGCGAACGCCAGCGCCGCGGCGACATACTGCGCCACCGATTCCGCATTGCACCCCGGCGCCGAGGCAAACCCGATTCCGCTTTCCCGCAGGTAATCCAGATCGACATGGTCCGTCCCGATCGTCGCCGTGCCGACGAACCGGACGCGCGAGCCCGCGAGCAGTTCACGGTTGACGCGCGTCACCGAGCGGACCATCAGCAGGTCGGCGTCGCGCACATCGTCCGCCGTGATGCGGCGGCCGGCCAACAGCGTTACCTCGCCCAGCCGGCCAAAGTGCTCCGCGGCGAACGGCATGTTTTCATCGGCGACAATGCGCAGCGTCATGTTCGACACCTGAGGTTGAGATCGGAGCAAGCGCGACTCGCTTCCGCCAGCCGTTGTGGGACCGGCGCCCTCGCCGGCCCACCCTTCCCTCATTTCCCAAAGGAATCCCAGCCCACGACTCCGCGCAAATCATAACAGCCTCCCCCCCCGTCGTGAAGCAGCTCGTCTTCGCCCCAAACCACCGTCGATTCTGTTCCTGATCCCGATTCGTCCGCGGTTCTTGCGCCCGCCCGATGATTATGACACGCTTTTGCGTTCATATTGCCTTGAGGCAGCAACACCGGCGGCGCGCCTCGCCGGCCCCATCTCGCGCGCGAAGTCATGGAACACGAAGAATACCAGCGCATGTTCGCCCTGGAGGACCGCCACTGGTGGTTCCAGGGCCGGCTGATGATGATCGAGCGGCTGCTGCGCCGCCACGTGCTGCCCGTCCTGCCCGCGCGCCCGCGCCTGCTCGACCTCGGCTGCGGCACCGGCCTGTTCCTCCAGCGCCGCCTGCGGGAGTGCGAGCCGTTCGGCATCGATTTCTCGGTCGAAGCCCTCGCCTGCTGCCGCACGCGCGTTCCGGGCCGCCTCGCCCGCGCCGACGCCGCCCGCCTCCCCTTCGCCGATGCCGTCTTCGACGTTGTTTCCGCCTTCGATCTGATCGAGCATGTGGCCGATGACGTCGCCCTCGTCGCCGAGGCCTGGCGCGTCCTGCGCCCCGGCGGCTGCTTCATCGCCACCGTCCCGGCGCACCCCATCCTCTGGAGCGCCCACGACGTCTCGCTGCATCACCAGCGCCGCTATCGCCGCGCCCAGTTCAACGCGCTCTTCAACGCGGCGCCGTGGGAGACGATTCGCATGACCGCCGGCTTTACCCTGATCTTCCCCCCGGCCCTTCTGATCCGGCTGGGCCGCCGGCTGGCGCGCTCCAGCCGCCCCCCCGTCTCCGACACGCGCGAAACCGCCGAGTGGCTCAACCGCCTGCTCATCCGCCTCCACGCCGGCGAGGCCGCCTGGCTTGAGCGGCACGATCTGCCCATCGGCATCTCGCTCATGACCATTCGCCGCAAGCCCGAGGCGCGGCCATGAGCACCGCCGGCAACCCGCCCACCCTCAACGGACTCGGCGACCGCCCGCTGACCGTCTCCGAACTTTCCTGGCGCGTCCAGCATCTGCTCGAGGAAGCGATCGGCTATGTCCGTGTCGAGGGTGAAGTCTCCGGCGTCCGCATCCCCTCCTCCGGGCACTGTTACTTCGTGCTCAAGGACGAGCGCACGGCGATCAACGCGGTGTGTTTCCGCTCCACCCTGGCGCGGCAGAAGGTCCGCCCCGCCGACGGCATGAAGCTCGAAGTCCGCGGCCGCGTCACCGCCTACACCGCCCGCAGCGAATATCAGGTCATCGTCGATTCGCTGGCCGAGGCCGGCCTGGGCGAGCTGATGCGCCGCTACCTCGAACTGAAGGACCAGCTCGCGGCGCAGGGGTTGTTCGACGAGGCGCGCAAGCGGCCGATCCCGCGCCTCCCGCGCCGCATCGGCATCGTCACCTCCGCCACCGGCGCGGCACTGCGCGACATGCTCAACGTGCTGGGGCGCCGCGCCCGCGGCATCACGATCTACCTGGCCCCGGCGGCCGTCCAGGGCGCCCAGGCCGCCCCCGCGATCGTCGCCGCCCTCCAGCGCCTCCAGCGCCACGGCCGCGCCGAGGTGATCATCGTCGGCCGCGGCGGCGGCTCGATCGAGGACCTCTGGGCATTCAACGAGGAACCGGTCGTCCGCGCCATCGCCGCCTGTTCCATCCCCGTCATCTCCGCCGTCGGCCACCAGACCGACACGACCCTGGCTGATTTCGCCGCCGACCTGCGCGCCCCCACCCCCTCGGCCGCCGCCGAACTCGTCACGGCGCACTACGGCGAACTGGCCGAGAGCCTGGCCGTCCTCTGCCGGCGGCTGGCGCGCGCCATCGCCCGCGATCTGGAGCGCCGCCGCGCCCGCCTCGACCGCTGTCGCCACGCCTGGGGCCTGCGGCGCCCGCCCGAACGCCTTCAGCTCATGATGCAGCGGCTCGATGACTTGGCGGCGGACCTGACCGCCCGCATGCAGCGCACCCTGCGCGACCGGCGCGATGCGCTCGCGATCGCCGGCCTGCGGCTCGGCCGCTGCAACCCCCGCGCGCGCCTCGAGCTGCTCCACACGCGCCTGGACCGGCTCCGCGCCAAACTGCACGCCACCGGCCCCGCGCGCTGGGGCCCCGAACTGCGCGCCAACCGCGAACGCATCGATCACCTGCGCGGCCGCCTGCACGCCGCGATGCGGAGCGATCTGCAACGCGCGCGCCTGCGCCTTGCGGCCGCTCACGATCAACTGCGCGCCGTCAGCCCCGAGGCGATCCTCCAGCGCGGCTACAGCATTGTCACCCACGGCAAACGCGATCGCATCGTCAAGCACCCGGACGACGTCAAGGTCAGCGAGATCGTCCGCATCCGCTCGGCCGGCGGGGCCTGGCGCGCCGCCGCCCTGCCGCCGGGCGACGACCTGTTTGAATGACGGTCGCGTCAGGACGCCGGCCGGGTCCGGCCCCGCGCCCAGTTGCGCCGTTCGGCGATTTCGTCGGACATCAACACCGACAGCGGCCGGGTCGCCGCGATCGCCCGCAGCAGCGCCTCCTGGCCGACGTCGCGCCCCTCATCGAACGCGTCGAACAGCGCCGAGATCACCGCCTGCTCAATCTCCGCGCCGGAAAATCCCTCCGCGCGCCGTGCCAGTTCCTCCAGATCGAACCGGTCCGGCCGGCGCCGGCGCAGCTTCAGGTGAATCCCGAAGATCTCCCGCCGCTCTGCCGGGCTCGGCAGGTCGACAAAGAAGATCTCGTCGAATCGCCCCTGGCGCAATAACTCCGGCGGCAGCACCTTGACATCGTTCGCCGTGGCGATCACGAAAACCGGCGCCGTTTTTTCCTGCAACCACGTCAGCAGCGTGCCGAACACGCGCGCCGTTGTGCCGCTGTCCGAAAAACTCGAGCTGGCCAGCCCCGAAAACCCCTTGTCGATCTCGTCGATCCACAGGATGACCGGCGCGATCGACTCGGCGATCGTCACCGCCCGCCGCGCGTTCTCCTCGCTCTTGCCCACCAGGCTGCCGAACAGCTCCCCCATGTCGAGCCGCAACAGCGGCATCTGCCAGTAGCGGCTGACCGCCTTCGCCGCCAGCGATTTGCCGCACCCCTGCACGCCCAGGAACAGCACCCCCTTGGGCACCGGCACCCCGAACTGCCGCGCCTTGGGATGGAACGCCCGTCGCCGCTTGCGCAGCCACTCTTTCAACCCCGCCAGCCCGCCCACCATCTCAATCGATTCGCTCGGCTCGATGTATTGCAGCACCCCCGACTTGCGGATGATCTGGCGCTTCTCCTGATAGACGTCCGGCACCTCCTGCACGGTCAGCCGCCCGCGCCGGACGAGGATCTTGGCGAAGACGTTTTCCACCTCGTTCATCGTCAGCCCGATCGCCGCCTCCAGCAGCCGTTGGCGCGTCTCATCGGTGTTGTCGAAATGCAATTCCGGGTTGCCCTGCAAGTCCTTCGCCAGTTGATCGAAAAACGCGGCCAGGTCGTCGCGGTCGGGCAACGGAAAATCGACGACCGTCAGGTCCTTCTCCAGTTCCGCCGGGACGCGCAGCGTCGGCCCCAGCAGGATCACCGTCGCGTATGACGTGCGCAACTGCGCCGCCAGATCGCGCAGCGCGCGCACCACCGACGCCTCGCCCAGAAACGGGTGGAAATCCTTCAGCACGAAGATCCCCGGTTCGGCGGCGGCGGTCGAAATCTCGCGCAGCGCCACCAGCGGGTCGCGCGTCCCCTTCTGCCCTTCCTGCTGCATCCCGCCGAACCGCCGGTACGTGCACAGGCCGCTGTTGATCGACCACTGCCACAGGTGCTTGCCGAGCGCCGTCGCGATCCCGTCCAGGCACTCCATCACCCGCTCTTCTTCCCAGGACACGATCTGGAGCAGCGGATAGCGGGCGCGGACCAGCGTCTCCAGCTCGGCGCGGATCTTCGGCGACGGCGCGGCCGCCCCGACCGGCGCGATCGGCGAATCGGCCGGCGGCCCGATCGGCGCCGACGATCCCGGCCCTCCCGCCCCCGCCCGCTCCCCGCCGCGACTGATCTCGCTCATCTCCCCGCCCCCACTCAAAAAAATCGTCTCTCGTCCCTCGTCCTCTTCCTCGCCCTCGCCCCCAACGGCCTGCCCTGAAAATTCGTCTCTCGGCTCTCGTCCTCGGCTCTCGAAAGCCCGTATTGAATCGGCCCCATCGCAACGGACATTATGGAGCGCAATCCTACCCCTCGCAATGCGCGTGTCTCATCATCCACCCCGCTCCACACCATCTACATCGTCCATTCAGTCCATCCCATCCGACGCCCTCTCCCCACCCCCACCTTCCCCGCCCAAACAAACAGCGAGGCCCGCTTCCTCATGGGAGCGGGCCTTGCCGTGTGGGGCGTTTCGGGAAGCCGTATTTGCCGATTCGCCTTGCAGCCGTCAGTTCACCTTGCCGAAGCGCGCCGCGCGTCGCGCCTGCTGGTCCTTTTCGTCCGCGCCGAGCGTTTCATCGAAGAACTTGTCCGGCACGTGCCAATCGTGATCGATCTTCTCGTAGAGATACTTCTCGCGATCGTTCAGCGCCACATGCTGTTCCACGATCTTCGGCGTCAGCATCAGCACCAGTTCCGTCTTGGCCTGGTCATGTTCCTTGTTCTTGAACAGCCAGCCGATCACCGGGATCCGGTGCAGCCAGGGAACCCCGTCGACCCCTTCCACCTTGCGGACCTGGCGGAAACCGCCCAGCGCCACCGTGTCGGCGTTGCGCACGATGACGTTCGTCATCGCGTTGCGCTCGTCCACTTGCGGCGGATCATAAGCCGAGAACCCGCCGCCGCCGGCGTCGACACGACCGCGGAAGATCTTCTGGCGCAGATCGATTTCCATCCGCACGAACCCGTTGGGCGTGATGATCGGCTTGACGTTGATCGTCACGCCGACCGGCTCGAACTCGATCTCGCCGATCACGACCCCTTCGGTCGGGCCCTGCACCGATTCGATGTAGGGAATCTTCTCAATGATGTCGATCCTCGCCGGCACATTGTTCAGCGTCGTCACGCGCGGATTGGCCAGCACCTCGACGATGTCGCGCTGCTCCAGGAAGCTGAACGTGGCGTTCAGATCGTATTCGTCGCCGAAGATCCCGATCTTGTCGCCGAACGAGAGCGAGCCCAGGCCGCCCCCCAGCGTGAAGCCCTCGAGCAGGACCGGGATCAGCCCGCCGGCATTGGCCAGCGGCGTCGGGTCAAGCGCCTCCACCGCGCCGGCCAGGCCGGTCACTTCGGTCGAACCGATCAGGTTCCCGCCGAGATACATATCCCGCGTCACCGTTTCTACATTGTTCACCCCGGCCGGCCCGAACAACCCGGTCGAATCCTTGTCCATGCTCCGCGAGTCGAGCCGCCGCAGCGCGTGTTCATTCAGTTTCGTCACCGACCATTGCGTTCCCAGGTTGCGCAGCGCGCCGACGTTAATGTCGGCCAGCCGCGCCTCGATCAGCACCTGGCGCTCGGCCAGGTCGATCTCCGCGATCAGGTCGCGGATCACCTGGATCTGCGGCGGAACGTCGGTGATGATCAGCGTATTGGATTCCTCATTCGCCATCATCCGCCCATGGTCGGTCAGGAACGGCTCCATCGTTTCGAGCACGTCGTCGGCGCTCAGCCAGTTGAGCTGAATCACCTCGGTCCGCGTCTCGACGAGTTGCCGGCCGATCTGCTCCTGCGGAACGATCCGGAAGATGCCGCTCTGGTCCGGCACGATCGCCAGCTTGCGCGTCGACAGGATCGACTCCAGCGCGTCGCGCAGCCGCACGTTGTGCAGCCGCAGGCTGACCTTGCCGCCGATGTCGTCGGCGTCAAAGATGAAATTGATGTCGAGCCGCTCGCCGATGATTCGGATCACGTTGCGCAGATCCGCGTTGGCGAACTCCAGCGACTCCACGATCACGTCGAGCTTCTCCAGCGCCTGCCGCGTCAGGATGTCCTGCTCGGAATCCTCGAAGTCCAGGGCAATCGTCTCGTCCGGATTGACCTGCATCGCCTCGTCGCCGGTGCCGCTGACGTTCTGCGCCACCTCGACCGGCAACGCCGGCCGCGGTTCCGCTTCCCCGTTGGGATCGGGGATCACCACGTCGACCGGCGCGGCCGCCGCCAGGCGCACCTCGTTCTCGGCGTGGGCGACATACTGGTTGAGCGCGTCGGCGGTCCCGCCCGGGTCGCCTGACCCTTGCGCGCCCAGCCAGGGAGCCGTGGCGGCGATCGCCAGGGCCATGGCCATCAGTCTGATTTGCTGCGGGAACGGTGCCATCCTACGACTCCTTCTCTCCAACGTGCATTCCGGCTCTCAAGCGGGGCTTGACGGTCTTCACCGTCGGCCTTCCATGGGCACTGGGGCGCCGCCTGCTACTGCTCGTGCTTCAACTCGACTTCAAATGTTTCGTGCTGCACCTGATACGTCACCAGCTTGTCGCTGATCGCGGCCACGCGCACCTCGGGATAGTTCGGCAGCGCCTCCCCCTCGGCCAGCATGAAATCCCCCACCAGGCACAGGCTGCGGTCCTCGCCGACGATCACTCCGGTCGTGTTCTCCGCCACCCAGTTGGGCAGCTCCACCTTGATCTCCGGCACATACGCCTCGGCCATCGCCGACTGCACCTGCGCGGCCTGCGCCTGCGCGATCGCCATGATCTTGTCCTGCGCGATCAGGTTGAACCGCGGGTCGCCCATCCGCTGGATCCGCTGATAAAGCGTGATCGCCGCGTCATACTCGCCCGCTTCCTCCAGCGCCTCGGCCTGTGCCGACAGTTCCTTGAAGATCGCCTCGTTGCGCACCCAGGGCAGCAGCATCGGGTCGGGCCGGCCGTTCGGGTTGTAAACGAATCGCGGCTCGTCGCCCAGCATCTGGCGGATCTCCGGCTGCTGGAATAGATCGGTCGCCATCACCGGCGCGTCCTCGCTCTCCAGCCCCAGGCTGATCTTGCCCGACTCGCTCTTCGGACCTTGCAACGCGGCCAGCGCGCCCGCGCCGCCGGCCGGCGCCGCCACGCCCGTCGTCGCCGCGTCGCCATACACTGCCGGGATCAGCGTCCCTTCGTCCGGCACTTCGGGCAGCGTCGGCATGCCGGTCGTCATCCCCTCCACGCCCCGCAGGCGCTCATCCTGCGGAACCGCCGGCAGCGTCGTTTGCGGCTCGGTGGAGAGCGTGCGCGCCAGTCGCCGCCAGGGCGATTCGGCCGTCGCCGGCAGGGCGACCAGCAGGGCCGCCGTCAGCAGGCCCCAGCGGATGCCCCCGCGAACTAGATCCGCGCGGACGGGCTGGTTCGTGCGCATCTCCCTTTCCCTTTCCCTGTTCATGCTCGTCTTCCTCACTTTAAAAATCCGTCTCTCGCCCACACTCTGGAATCGGCTCTCGTCCCTCGTCCTCGTGGTCGGTCTCCAAAGGTCATCGGCCAAAGCCGGCCGCGACCTTAGTTGTTGAACATGAACGTCGTGATCTCCATCTCGATCGGGTGGACTGAGGGACGCTCCGCGTTGTTGCCGATCGTCAGCTTCTTCAGCCGCATGAAGCGGTCGGGATTCTGCTCCACCAGCGTCAGAAACTGCCCGAACGCGTGGTAGTGCCCGTGCGCCTTCACGCTGTACGGAATCTCCGTATACAGCGCGCGCGCCGTGTTCTTGTCCGGCTTGACCTCTTCCTGGATGATCCCGGTCGTCCCCAGAATCATCACCAGCGCGTTCAGGAATCCGGGCGCGTCCGGGCTGTCGGGCAGCCGCCGCGTCACCTTCTCGATCATCTCCGCCTGCTTCTCCAGTTCGTCCTTCTGGCTCAGCAGGCTGCGGATCTCGGCCAACTGCACTTCCAGTTCCTTCGTCTCTTCCACCATGTCCCGCGTCCGGCGCTCATACTTGTTGATCATCCCGCGCCCGATCATGAAGTGGAAATAGGCGATCAGGATCAGGCCCACCAGGCCCACGAACACCGTGACCAGCAGGGCTGTCTTCTGTTGATCGCTCATCGTCACGTCTCCTTGTGCTTTTCGCTTCGAAACCTGGTTGTGGATCCGGCCGCTCCCAGCGCGCGCCTTAGCGCGCCGAGGCCACCTGCCGCTTCTCCGCCGCCGGGGCGTTTTCCTGCTGACCCATCGGGTGCGTCGTCAACTTGAACGTGAACGCGTTGCACGGCGTCCCCTGGTAGACCGTCGCCTCCACCTTCTCGAACTCGATATTCGACTGGAAGCCGTCCATGAATCGCACGGTCCCGCCCTGCGCGTCCTCCTCCACGTGATTGATCATCGCGTGATGGAAGCGCGTGACGTTCTCAAACTGCTGATGCGCGTCGTTGCCCAGCGCCACACCCGTCAGCCGGACGATGTACTTGATCACCGGCCGCATCACCGGCTGCGGCTCCTTCCCCTTGTCCTCCGCCTTGCTCTTCTTCCACGCCTCGCGCGCGGCCTTCGAGGCCTCCGTCTCCACCATCGTCACGTCTTCCTGGATGTCCAGCTCGGTCAGGAAAACATTCGCCGGAATCAGGTTGGCCAGCATGTTGACCTTCTGGCTCCACAGGATCCGGTCGGGCGGATCGAGCGAACGCAGCACGTCGAGCTGGTTGTTGATCACCTCACGGAACTTGCGCACCTGCTCGGCCTCGGTCAGTTGCTTCTCGATCTGTTCCTCGATCTGCTTCTGCTTGCGTTCGGCCGCGCGGAATTCGTCACCGGCGACCTTCACCTTGGACCACGCGATCCAGCCCAGGCCGCCGTTGGCGCCCAGCACCAGGATCAGCGCCAGCCAGACGATCGCGCCGAGCCCCCCGGCGCCGGCGCCGGTGCCGGCCCCGCCCGCCGCGCCGCCGCCGGCCGCCGCCGTCCGCGCGCGGTGCCGCGTCGAGGAATTCTCCAGCAGGTTAATCTGTATCATCGTCGCTCATTTCCTTTCGCCGCATCTGCGTGTTCAGCTCGTGGCGCCGCCCTCAGGCCGCCAGTCCGCGGATCCCCAGGCCGATCGCCACCCCCAGTTGATGGCGCATCTGTTCGGCCTGGCTCATGAACCCACTGCGCTGGGGCACCCGCACCCGCCGCAGCGGATCCATCAGCTCCACCGGCAGCCGGAGCTCCTGTTCGACATTCTCCCTCAGGTTCGGCAGCCCCGCCGTCCCGCCGCCCAGAATCACCCGGCCGACGTTGATCCCGCGATACTGCCCCTCGAAAAACTCAATCGACCGGCGCACTTCCACCAGCAGGTTGTGCACCACCGCCTGCACCGCCTTGCGCACCGCATACTCCTGCGCGTCGCGGCTCGTTTCCTGCTCGGTCATTTCCTCGATCGTCCCGCGAATCGTGTCCAGCAGGCCGCTCGCCCCCTCCCCGCCGTCCTCATCCCCCCCCGTCGCCGGCACCGTGCCGTAGGCCATCTTCAGGTTCTCCGCGTCGGCGAAATTGCAGCCCAGGTGCGAGCGGATCGCCTGCGTGATCGTCTGGCCGCCGATCAGGATGTCGCGCGAAAACCGCGACGTCCCCGCGCTGAACACATTGATGCTCGTGATTTCGCTGCCGATGTTCACCAGCGCCGTGCACTCGTCGCCCTGCTCGTAATTCAGTTCATAACAGTTCATGAACGCGAATGAATCGACGTCGACGACGCGCGGCTCCAGACCGGCCCCGCGCAGCACGCTCACATGGCGCTGCACCAGGTCCTTCTTCGCCGATACCAGCAGCACGTCCATCTTCGGGATCTCGCCGTCGGGCACGCGCCCCAGAATCGCCGAATCCAGGTTCACCTCCGACAGCCGGAACGGAATGTATTCCTCGGCTTCCCACTGCAGCGCCTTCTTCAACTCGTTCTCCGGCATCTCGGGAAGCTGCAGGTAGCGCACGATGATCGACTCGCCGCAGACCGAACTGATCGCCTGGCGCGACTTGATCCCGGCCGACGCCAGCGCCCGCTTGAGCGCCTCGGTCTTCGCCTCGGTCTGCCCCGCGGCGTCGCGCGGCGGCTCCCCTTCCGGATAGATGTCCGCCATCCCGAAACGCTCCAGCTCGTAGCTGTCGCCGGTCCGGCGCAGTTGGCAGACCTTGACCGAGTGGCTGCCGATGTCCACTCCGATGGGCGTCTTGCTCTTGAACATGGGTCCTCTATCCTTGGCGGGGTGCCGGTTCGACCGCGGCCGCGATGCCGCCGCGGCCGGGGGCCCGGGCTGCGTCCGTGGTTCGCCTGCATGCCTTATCGTCCGGCCATGTGCCGGACTTTTGTGAAAAATAAGACTCGTGTGTGAACAAGACCGGACCGGATCAAGCGCGGGGTGCGGGGGACGGGCGGACGGATCATCGCGTCTCGGGGGCGCCGGGAACTGGGACGGGCACGGAGGGCTCGCGATCCTGATCCGGTCTTGAGTCAGCTCTCGTATCGGAGCGCCGGCGCC
>ERZ795049.1862-NODE-1862-length-26217-cov-4.498968_pt1 | contig 26217 bp, 27 predicted proteins | sample MGYA00375133_ERZ795049 | MGnify/ENA primary metagenome ERZ795049 (study PRJEB30178, sample SAMN05720147) | activated sludge metagenome | isolation source: anaerobic digester from wastewater treatment plant | place: Japan | collected 2015-04-20 ... | reverse complement strand
TCCTTAAAAGGTTGCTTATTCAAATTTACTTAAATTTTAGTTTATATATACTTTTTGTTAAAAGTATGGAGATATTTTTAACAAAACTTCTTAACCAATTAAATTTATCTATTCCTGGAGCCCACGACCGGAGTTGAACCGGTGACCTCATCCTTACCAAGGATGCGCTCTAACCAACTGAGCTACGCGGGCTTAAAAGGTGGGGAGGGAAGGATTCGAACCTTCGAAGGCGTTCAGCCAACGGATCTACAGTCCGCTCCATTTAACCACTTTGGTACCTCCCCAATAAGTGACAACTATCTCCTGGAGCCGATGATCCGATTCGAACGGATGACCTGCTGATTACAAGTCAGCTGCTCTACCTGCTGAGCTACACCGGCAACATAGAACATTATAATTATTTTTTTAATTTAAGTCAATCATGTTTGCCAAGTAAATCCAATTTTCTCTTAATTCTTTGCATACCATTGTCTACACTTTTAGGACTTTTTTTGATTTCCAGGGCAATTTCCTGATATGTTTTTCCTTCCAGATATGCTTTTAGCATCTTTCTTTCCAAAACGGAAAGAATATTATTTAATTTTATTTTTAACTCTTGCAAACTTTCCCTGGTAAGAAATATATCCATAGGGTCATTTATATTTAAATCATCAACGATATCTATCAGTGTTCTGTTATCACTCTCAATATGATCTATTGGCTGATTCAAAGAAATACCGTAATTAAGGGGTATATGCTTTTTCCGAGAAGCCATTTTTATGGCAGTTATTATCTGTCTGTTAATACATATTTCAGCAAACACTCTGAAAGAAGCTGATTTGGTATTATCAAAACTTCTTAGGGCTTTATACAATCCGATCATTCCCTCCTGAATAATATCTTCAGTATCTGCTCCAATTAAAAAATATGCCCTGGCTTTCATCTTTACGATTTTTTTATATCGGTTGATTAAACGGTATTCAGCGATAGCATTGCCACTCTGCGCCAAACTTATTAAATACCTGTCATCACAATTCTGGTAATTTTTAAAAACTCTTTCTTTCAGAGCCATATCTTTCTGAGCCCCAATTTGATTAATAAATATTTGGTTAAGATTTTTTCCAACGAACCCCTTCTATGGTATCTTCGATTATAATGCCCATGTTATTCAATTTATTCCTGATTTGATCGGCGGTCTTCCAATCTCTATTCTTTCTGGCTGCTTCTCTTTCTGTGATTAATTTTTCAATTTCCTCTCTGAGTATTTGTTCTGACTCAATTAATTGAGAAAAGTATTTCAAACCTAAAATACCGGTACCGAATTCTTCATAAAACTGCAATACTTGTTCCACCGTTTCTTTATTTTTACTACCTGTCTCATTTAAATAAACATTGGCTTCTTTAGCTAACAGAAATAAGGTACTCAAAGCAACAGGAGTATTAAAATCGTCATCCATAGCGTTAATAAATTTTTCCTTCATTTGACCCACTATTTTCGTAAGCTTTTTACTTTTTATATCCACAGTATGATTCAGCTGGCTTTTTTCTAGTATAAAATTCAGATTATATACAGTATTGCTTAATGTTTCCATACTCCTCTGGGATTGTTCAATCTGTTCTAAAGAATAATTCAGTGGACTCCTGTAGTGAGCGGAAAGCAAAAAATGTCTCATAACCGAACCATCATATTTTTGAGACAATTCTCTTACAGTCAAGATGTTTCCCAATGATTTTGACATTTTTTTATTATCCATCTTTAAATAACCATTGTGCATCCAATACTTGGCAAATATCTTTCCGCTAGCCGCTTCGCTCTGTGCTATTTCATTTTCATGATGTGGAAAAATTAAGTCTTCCCCACCGGCATGTATATCTATACTCTCTCCTAAATATTTAGTAGACATTGCTGAACATTCAATATGCCAGCCAGGACGCCCCGCACCCCAGGGGCTATCCCATTTTGGTTCTCCTTCTTTTGCTTGTTTCCAGAGCACAAAATCATAAGGATTTTTCTTTCGTTCGTCTACTTCAATTCTTGCTCCGATTTGTATCTCATCCAAATTTTGCTTGGATAATTTTCCATATTCTTTAAATCTATTCACATTAAAAAAGACATCTCCCTCAGCTACATAGGTATAACCTTTGTCTTCTAATTTTTTGATAAGCTCAATTATCTCGGCTATATGTTCAGTAGCCCTGGGGTAAACATCGGCCCTTCCGATATTTAAATAATCAGCATCCTGAAAATACTCTTTGATGAACTTTCTCGCAACTTCGAGATAAGTGGTTCCCAGTTCTCTGGCTTTATTAATTACCTTGTCATCAATATCAGTAAAATTGGACACATACTTCACATCATATCCTTTATATTTCAGATAGCGCCTGAATACCTCGAAAACTAAGAAAGGTCTTGCATTACCAATATGAAAGAAGTTATATACTGTGGGGCCGCAAACATACATACCAACCTGTCTATCCTTCAAAGGTATAAAATCTTCTTTCTTTCCGGTTAAGGTGTTGTATAATTTCAGGCTCAATTCCGTTACCTCGCTTTTCTTCAATTATTTTTAATTTTATTAACGTTTGTTAAAATTAGATTTGGTTTTCTTTACACTATTATTTTCAGGATACTTTTTGCTTAACCTTTCTTTAATTCGACCGAATATCATTCTGCCTGCCGGCGTTTGTAAAATACTGGTTACGGTTACTTTAACTTTTTCACCTATATTATTAATGCCATCTTCTATCACAATCATAGTGCCGTCATCCAGATAAGCCAATCCCTGCCCTGATTCTTTTCCTTCCTTGATTATCTGAGTAACCAACTCTTCTCCCGGTAAAATAATAGATTTCAAGGCATTAGCTAAATCATTGATGTTTAATACTGTTACATTCTCTAACTGAGCCAATTTATTTAAATTATAATCATTGGTTAAAACCTTGGCATCCAGTTCTTTCGCTAATTTTATCAATTTAGTATCAACAGTCTTTAATTCCGGATAATCCCGATTAATAATTTTTATTTTATTACTCTGAATTTTATTAATTTTGTTTAAAATATCTAAACCTCGTCTGCCTCTATTTCTCTTCAAAGGCTCAGAGGAATCGGCAATGGCTTGTAATTCATTTAATACAAAACGGGGAATAATCAGTTTTCCTTCTAAAAAATCCGTCTGAGTAATATCCGCAATTCTACCATCAATAATAACACTGGTATCTAACACCTTTAACTGGTAATGTAAACTTTTATCTCTTTTTTTTAATTTTTCAATATTTTTTTTATAAAAACCAACTGTCTCATCCCTTTTGTGTAAACCAAGAATAATCCCTAATATACCCAGAGTGACATTTAGAATAATAGGCAGATAATTACCTACATAGGGAATAAAAGATAAGGAATATGCTAACAGATTGGCAATTATTAATCCGATAATTAGCCCTACAACACCGGAAAGTATCTTTTGAGCAGGGATTTTTAGAAAAAAGGTTACAATTTTTCTACCAATATAACTTAACTTACTATAACTAAGATAAAATAGAATAATACCAAATAAACCACCAATAATTAAGGAAACAACTGGAATTAGCCATCTTTGTTGTAGAAACAAATCTAAGCGAGTAAATGCTTTCAGACCAGGGAAAAAATTATAACCAAATATTCCACCTGCCAGAACAAATAATGCACAGATAATTTTTTTGGCTAAATCTGACAAATCTGCTACCTCCTCTATTCAGTTTTAGCTAATATTAGCTACTATCTAGACCTTTTTGAAACACCCCCTCTTCTCAAGATCAGAAAATGGAACTGATGATTAATGAATTATTAATATTTTAAATTATATCATTAGCCCATATTGGTGTAAACAAAACAATATATTAGTATGCTATTTTAATTTTTATTTTTAAGAAAATTAGTTATATCGCTGATGTCTTGCCATGGTTCTATCTTTAAATTCTTAAAGTTAGCAGTAATTTGCTGGGCATTATCCCAGGGAATGATACTTTTTTTATAACCTATATTTTGGGCTTCCTTAAGCCTTCTTTCACACAAGCTTACTGTTCGCACCTCCCCTGTAAGGCCTAATTCTCCAAAAACAACGGTATCTAAAGGAACGGCAATACCTTTTAAACTGCTAACTATAGCTACTGCAATACCTAAATCAATAGCTGGTTCACTAATCTTAATACCACCAGCAGTGTTAATATAAATATCTTTATTTTGCAACGGTAGTTTTAGTTTATTTTCCAAAACAGCAATAATTAGAGAAACTCTATTATAATCAACGCCGGTAGTTACTCGTCGAGGGTAATTTAAAAAGGAAGAACTGGTTAAAGCCTCAATTTCGACCGCCAAAGGACGACTTCCTTCAAAAGTTATGGTGGTGATGGTGCCGGGAATAGGATGAGAACGGGAGGATAACAGTATCTTGGAAGGATTCACAACTTCTTTCAAGCCGGCATTTTCCATCTGAAAAATACCTAACTCATTGGTAGCCCCAAATCTATTTTTTATTCCCCGAAGCAGCCGGTAAGTTTGAAATCTTTCCCCTTCCAAATACAATACCGTATCTACTATATGTTCCAGAATTTTCGGCCCGGCAATCTCCCCATCTTTGGTAACATGACCAATAATAATGAGAGAAATATTACCTTTTTTAGCTATTTCCATTAAGCTGGAGGTACAATTTTTTACCTGGCTAACACTTCCAGGGGCAGATGGTATGCTGGTATCGCTGATAATCTGTATGGAATCAATGATGGCAACCTTTGGATTCAGGTGTTTCATCTGGCCAATTATACGTTCTAAATCGTTTTCTGCTAACAAGTAAATCTGATTGGAATTAACTGATAGTCTACTGGCTCTGAGAAAGATCTGATTTAATGATTCTTCTGCAGTAACATACAATATTTTGCCAACTCTTTGAGCTAATTGCTGAGCAATTTGCAGGGCTAAAGTTGACTTCCCAATGCCTGGTTCTCCTCCTATTAAGATAAGTGAACCAGGCACTACACCCCCTCCTAAAACACGGTCAAATTCTGTAAGTCCCGTTTGATAACGCTGTTCTTCTATATTAAATTTAACTTCACCTAATGGTTGAGCCAGGTCTTCTTTCTCTATTTTTACTGGTTTTTTACTCTTATCTGAAATATCCAGAGGTAAAAGTGAATTCCAGGCTCCACAATTAGGACAGCGCCCTAACCATTGAGATGTTTCGAAATTACAATTTTCACAAAGATAATATTTCTTACTATTTTTCATGTTTTAAATACAAATCTAAACCTTTTAACAAAGATAGAATAGAAACATCAATTGGTTGTAGTAATATTTCCGTTTATCCTTTTATTAAGAGCAAATCTTGCTTTTATGAAAGAATATTTTTCCTTTTTTAGCTGTAATGGCGATATTACTTCCCTCTTTAAATTCACCAGAAAGTATTTTTTCCGATATTGGATTTTCCACTAATCTTTCAATGGTTCTTCTTAATGGTCTTGCCCCAAAGTTAGGATCATAACCCTCTTTGGCCAAAATATCTTTGGCACTCTTGCTAACCTGAAAAGTTATATTTTGTTCTGCCAACAATTCCTTAACCTCATTTAATAATAAATCAGCAATCTGTCTGATTTCATTCTGGGTAAGGCTCTTAAAGACAATCACTTCATCAATTCTATTTAGGAATTCTGGTCTGAATGTTTTATTTAACTCTCCCATTACACTATCTTTAATATCTTTATAAGCCATATGTTCAGGTTCCTGAACACTTCTAAACCCTAAAGAGGTTCCCTTCTTAATTAGGGTAGCGCCCACATTTGAGGTCATAATTATGACAGTGTTTTTAAAATCGACCACCCTGCCCTGTGCGTCAGTCAATCTACCATCCTCAAATATCTGTAGTAGAATATTAAAGACATCCGGGTGCGCTTTCTCAATTTCGTCTAACAATACCACAGAATAGGGACGCCTTCTTACCTTTTCAGTTAACTGGCCCCCTTCTTCATATCCGACATAGCCCGGAGGAGCGCCAACTAATCTGGAAACGGCAAATTTTTCCATATACTCGGACATATCGAGACTGATCATGGCATTTTCATCACCGAATAAAAACTCTGCTAAACTTCTAGCCAGTTCAGTTTTTCCTACCCCGGTGGGGCCTAAAAAAACAAATGAACCGATAGGTCTTTTAGGATCTTTCATGCCAGCTCTGGCTCTCCGCACGGCCCTCGATATTGCCTTAATGGCATCGTCCTGCCCAACAATCCGTTTATGTAATTCATCTTCCATCCGAATTAGTTTCAGAGCTTCTTCTTCCTTTAAGGAGTATACCGGGACACCACTCCAACTGGAAACAACTTCAGCAACATCTTCCACAGTTACTTCTATTTTATCTTTAGTTTTTCCTGTTTCCCATTCCTTCTTAATCTCATCATACTTTTCTTCAAATTTTCTCTCTTTATCTCTCAGCTTTGCCGCTTTTTCAAATTCCTGCATTCTAACTGCAGCCTCTTTTTCTTTTCTTACCTTTAACAACTGTTCTTCTACCTCTTTTACATCTGGCGGAAAGACCGTATTTTTTAATTTAACCCGCGATGCTGCCTCATCAATTACATCAATGGCTTTATCAGGCAAGAATCTACCCGAGACATACCTTGCTGCTAATTTTACGGCGGCTGTCAATGATTCATCAGTTATAGTTAATTTATGGTGAGCTTCATACCTGTCTCTTAGCCCCCTCAGAATTTGTATTGCCTCTTCGATAGAAGGTTCAGGAACAGAAATAGGTTGAAAACGCCTTTCCAGCGCTTTATCTTTTTCTATATATTTTCTATATTCATCTGTGGTAGTAGCACCTATTGCCTGAATCTCACCTCTGGCTAAGGCTGGTTTTAATATATTAGAGGCGTCGATAGCCCCCTCGGCAGCTCCTGCCCCAACCAAAGTATGAAGCTCGTCAATAAACAGGATTATATCGTTTGAACTCTGTACTTCTTTGACTATTTTTTTAAGACGTTTTTCAAATTCGCCTCTATATTTGGTACCAGCTACAATTAAAGCAAGATCAAGGGAGATTATTCTTTTATTTTTTAGTATTTCCGGGACATCATTATTTGCTATTTTTTGAGCCAAACCTTCCACTATGGCCGTTTTCCCAACACCCGCTTCACCAATTAAACAGGGGTTGTTTTTCTTTCTTCGGCTTAATATCTGTATTACTCTTTGAATCTCGTTATTCCTACCAACTACCGGATCCAGCTTTTCTTCCCGGGCTAATTCTGTTAAATCTCTGCCAAATTCATCCAGGGCTGGTACTTTACTTTCCTTTCTAATGCCACTGGCAGCAGTTTCGGGATGGTCACTTTCCATCAGTAACTTCATAATCTGAGAATATATATTTTCCAGATCAATACCCATTTCAGTTAAAATTCTGGTTGCAACTCCACTACCTTCTTTTATCAGTCCTAAAAGGATGTGTTCAGTACCAATATAATTTTGTCCCAGCCGACTGGCTTCCTGAGAGGCTAATTCCAGCACTTTCTTGGCTCTCGGTGTAAAAGTAATCTCACTTACTTCCTGATATTTTCCTCTCCCCACTATTTTTTCGATATCTTCCAGAACCCGATCTGCCTCAATACCTAAGTTACGCAGGACTTTCCCGGCAATTCCTTCACTTTCCTTTACTAAACCAACCAAGATATGTTCGGTTCCAATATAGTTATGATTAAGATTGACTGCCTCTTCCTGAGCCATCATAATCACTTTTCTGACTTTTTCAGTGTATCGCTTAAACATCTTACCTTCTTCTCCAATTTATATTTTATAATATTTTAAATTTTATCTCTTCCCCATCTATTCTAACCTGCCTTATAGGGCAATAATTCTTGTATTAACCCTGCTCTAAACAAATCCCTTTCCTCTTTTTTCATTTCCTGATTTTTTAAAAGCTGTATAAACCCCGGCTGAATAATTAGCATTAATCGGTTAATGGTATCATAACCTATTTTAGTTAACATTCCTAACTCAATTCCAAATCTTACCTTAGACAATAGATTAAATGCTTCACTGGTAGAAATAATTCTGGCATTGGTTAAGATGCCATAAGCCCGCATAATCTGATCCTCCATTAAGGTTCTATGATTTAATATTAACTCTTCCCTGGTTTTTTCTTCTTCCTCAATCAGCTTTTTAGTTTCTATCTCTAAATTTTCCAATATTTCCCCTTCAGTAAAGCCTAAGGTAGTCTGATTGGAGACCTGAAATAGATTTCCCTGGAAACTGGAGCCTTCTCCATAAAACCCCCTGATAGCAAAGCCTTTTTTAGTAATAGGTGCTATCAGATCACTCAACTTGTTCATTATTATCAATGCCGGCAAATGCAGCATAACAGAGGCCCTCAATCCGGTTCCCAAATTGGTAGGGCAACAGGTTAAAAACCCTTCCTTTTCATTAAAGGCATAATCAATTTTATTCATCATCTCTCTATCGTAACAGTTAATAATTTCCCAAACTTTTTTCAATTGGTATCCCGGTAACAGGCTTTGTAATCTAAAGTGATCCTCCTCATTCACCAGCAAACTCATTACTTCATCCGGTCCATAGATAAGGGCACGGGAGGAATAATTTAAATGAGCTAATGCTAAACTAATCAGACGTTTTTCTACTAAAAATTGAATATCTCTCTCTTCTAAATTATTTATGTTAATTAATTTAAAATTGTTCAATAGTTTACTATCTTTCAACAGGCTTTCAATCTTCATCAATACCTGTTCCCGTTGTCTATCACTTGCTTTAAATGGAAATGGAATATTTTTTAAGTTTCTGGCTAATCGAATTCTGGTGCTAATCACAATGTGATTTAAAGGTCCTTCCCCTTTAACCCATCGGGCTGTATTGTTCCTTAATTCACGTAACAGTATAGCCTCTTTATTATTTACTATCTCCATTTTTTTCTCTCTTTTCTTCTTCTCTAATCATATCTCTCAGTTGGGCTGCTTTTTCATATTCTTCTTTTATAACTGCCTGTTGTAGCTCTTTCTTTATTTCCTCAATTTTTTTTAAACTGTTTAAATGTTCTTGAAATGCGAGTGGTACTATTCCTATATGCTGTGAATGACCATGCAGTCTATGCAAGAGTGGATTCAATTGACCCCGGAAACATTCGTAACATTGGCTACAACCTAATTTGCCTGTTTGTATAAATTCATTATAAGTATATCCGCAGTTAGGGCAGGAAATCTCAGGAGGAAAACTGGTAGTTCTTTTTCCTTCCTGATCTGATAAAAATGTGCTTAAGAGACTATCCAGTAATTCTTTTATATCGTTCTGAGAAAAAGAAAGACAGGATATAGAATTGCCCAAAAGAGAATTGGCACATTCAGGGCATACTTTCAATTCGGTTTTACTATCTCCAACAATTTTAACTATGGTGATAGTTGCCTTATTCTTATTACATATCTGACAAAACATAAATGAGCCTGGCTTCCTGAACCTATTTTATAAACTTTATAATAAGTTCGATAATTTCATCTAAAGAATTCTGGTATTCAAAATCATCCTCAGCAAAACTAAAAAAGGCATTAATTTTTTCTTCTAATAGCAATTTCTTGATCCTGTTCAAGGCAGAATGGACTGCAGATACCTGTGCTAAAATATCGGCACAGGATCTATTGTCTATAAGCATACTTTGAATTCCTCGAATTTGTCCTTCTACCTTTTTTAGCCGATGCAATATTTTAAGTTTGTTTATTTCATCAATATCCATTATCCTTTTGCTGATTCCTTTAGGCTGAATATACCCCCCTAGGGTATTAATATTATAACTCTAAATCTATTTTTGTCAATAGAAAAAGAGGTGAGGTAACTGAAAATATCTTGCAGATAATTTAATTAAAAGTTATAAAGAAAACCTTCCTGAAGAAAATTTTTTCTGTTAGAATACCATAATATTTTCAGAGCTGGTGGCACTAAATTTTAGGGATTAAACTTAAAATGGGATTGTATTTAGAAGTTTTTTATCGTACAGATATATTGCTGAAGAACTATTTCCTTAAAACCTCAATTCCGGGAAGCTTCCTGCCGGCAACATACTCCAGGGATGCTCCACCACCTGTGGAGATATGTGAGAAACAATTATCCAGACCGAGTTTATTGATGGCAGAGATAGAGTCTCCACCTCCCACTACTGAAAACACCCTACCCTTTAAACTGGCGATTTTTCTGGCAATTTCATTGGTACCACAGGCAAATTTAGACATCTCAAAGACACCTAAGGGTCCATTCCAGAAGATAGTTTTAGCATCATCTATAATCTCTTTAAATAAGACAATGGTATTTTCCCCGATGTCCATACCCATCATATTTTTATCAATATTTTCTATAATGACATTTTGACTTTCCGAATTTTCACTAAAGTCGTAAGCCGCATGGATATCTACCGGGATAATTATTTTTTTACATCCTTTTTTTGATTTGGTCATCAATCTTCTTACATAGTCCATCTGATTTGGCTCTAAGATAGATCTCCCTACTTCAAAGCCCCGGGCAGCTATAAAAGTATAGGCCATTCCTCCCCCTATCAAAACTTTATCACTAATTCCGGTTAATCTTTCCAATATCTCTATTTTCCCGGATACTTTAGCCCCTCCGATTATGGAAACAAAGGGTCTGACCGGGTTTTCTACCAATTGATCCAATGACCTGATCTCTCTTGCCATTAAAAACCCTGCATAAGAAGGTAAGTATGTAGCTATTCCTGTGGTAGAGGCATGGGCTCTATGGGCAGCGCCAAAGGCATCATTTACGTAGATATCCGCCAGTGAAGCCAATTGATGGGCAAAAAAGGGATCATTGCTTTCCTCTTCTTTATGAAAACGCAAATTTTCCAGTAAAGCAATTTCTCCAGGGACCAAACCTGCGACTACTTTACGAACATAATCACCCACACAATCATCTAATTTGATTATTTTTTTCTGAAGAATATCCCCTAATCTGTGAGCTATGGGGTCCATTCTCAATTTTTCTACAATGTTACCTTTAGGCCTTCCCAGATGACTCATTAGAACAACTATACAATTATTAGATAATAGGAAGTTAATAGTATCCAGGGTTGCCCTTATTCTGGTGTCATCTTCAACCTGTAAAGTCTCACTTAAAGGAACATTAAAGTCTACCCTGACCAGCACTCTCTTTTTATACAGAGCATCCCTATTTAGATCTTCCACTATTGCCAAAGATGGACTTTTCATCATAAATGTCTTTCTTTATTTTTATATATTAATATTTCAGATATGATAAAATATTTTTCCGTATTTTTAAAAATGCTGATGGGTGCTTAGTCAGGAATAATGGCTTTTTTGATAGTTGTTAAAATAATAATTATAACTAAAGATGGCAACAGGTTAGCTACCTTAATCTTTTTAATATCTAAAATTCCCATGGCTAATCCTATAATGAGTATTCCCCCCACTGCATTCATTTCATTGATAATATCTAATGTTATCCAGTTTTTTACCAAAAAAGCAATCTTAGCAATTAATCCCTGGTATAAAAAAACCGGGATTGCTGAGAATAATACACTGATTCCGAGAGAAGCAGCAAAAATGATAGAAGAGATCCCGTCCAGAACCGATTTTGCCATTAGAATGTGGGGATTACCGGTAAGGCCTTCTTCAACTGCTCCCATGATAGCCATAGAGCCTACACAAAAAAGTAAACTGGTGGTAACAAACCCTTCAGTAAACTTATCTTTCCCTTCCTGATGTTTAAAAAATGACTTTATTTTTTCTCCTGTTTTTTCCAGATTCATTTCGATATTTATTAACTCACCGATAATGCCACCTATAACCAGAGATAAAATAATCAATAGTATTTCCTGGGCGCGAATAGCCATTTGTATTCCTAAAACCAAAGAGAAAAGACCAATTCCCTGAAAAAGAATGATGCTTATTTTTTTGGGGAAATGGCCCTTCAGGATTAGCCCAATAACACAACCAATAATTATAGTGACCGTATTAATGATAGTGCCTATCATTCTGCCTCACCAGTATTGAATATCATATTATTTCATCATCTTGAACAAGCATTTTCTTGGTTACTTTCCCATTAGTTTGAATTGGTTTTGTTGATACTGATTCAGGTCCCAACATTAGCTGATCAATGCCAAGAGCAATAATAATTACCGGCCAATATTTCCAAATATAATCAGGCCATTGGTATAATTCTAAATTTTTTAATAAAAATATGATTCCAATGGCCAAAAGGATTAACCCAAAAAAGATGGATTTTCTTGGTAATAATTCTACCAGACCCCAGAGAATAAATATTACCGGCCAAAAAAGCCAGACATTTTCCCAAATTTCAATTCCATAGAAGTTTTCAATTAAAAAAACAATGCCTATAAATAATATTATTATCCCTACCAACCATTGACCAAAGTTTTTCCTCTGAGTCTTCACCTTTTATTCACCTCCTAATTTATTTAAAAAATATTTCATTTTATATATTTTCATTAAATCTTACTTATATTTTGAAATGAATTTGTTTTGCATCCTGCCAGAGTTGTTCCAGATGATAAAAATTTCTCTTTTCCTCGGAAAAAAGGTGTATAACTATATCCCCACAGTCCAGCAGCACCCACCCAGTATATTCATTACCTTCATAACTCAAATTGCGATTAATCTCATTCTCTTTTATTTTTTCTATCAGGGTAGTAATTAAAGTTTTTAAATGTGCAGTAGACAGAGCTGTTGAGATAATAAAATAATCGGCAATAATAGAAATCTGTTTAATATCAAGGATAATTGTATCTTTAGCTTTTTTTTCTTCCAATACCCATGCCAAGTAAAGAGCAATTTCTTGGGAATTATCAATCAAATACAACTCTCCTTAAAACCTGTTTATTACTGTGAAATAAGGAAAACTCATAACGTTCAGTCAAATCTAAATTTTTTTTAGTATACCATATTTTTCCCTACTATTATAGTCATATCTATACCATTACTGGGCTGTTCTTTGTGAACTATTTGTATATCTTTTAAAAAATTAGTTACATATTCTTCCAGTCTGGCATCATTTGAATACAAAATAAGCACTGTTTTTTGATAATCAAAGTGGTCAGCATTATCTATGTTAACAACATTAAAACCAAGCTCTTTCATTTTATTGGCAACATTATGTGCTATACCAGGAATACGATTACCATTTAACACTTCTATTTTACACCCTCTATACTTGTTGTCTAATAAGTTCTGAACGCGTTTTTTTACCTCTTGAGCATCTGAAACTAAAAAACTTACACCACCTATATATTGTGGTTCACCTTTAATCGTTTCTACCCATATTTTATTTCTATCTATATCACTCATAATTCTGGCCAGGGATACTAAATCATTTGGATTTATATTGGTATTAATATACTCGCCTAGATTATTGATTAAAGCAGGTATCTTAGTCAAACTTTCAAAATTCAAGACCTTGTCAATTACTGCGTTAATTAATTTCTGTTGCCTCTGTATTCTACCTAAATCGCCTAATGCATCAGATCGGAATCTGACATATTCCAAAGCTTTTTCGCCATTCAAAATCTGCTGGCCTTGATACAAGTTAATTTTTAAGGAACCTGCACGGTCTATGTAATGCATATCTTTTTCCACAAAAATATTTACTCCATCAAGTGCATCAATAATGTATCGGAAACTTTCAAAATCAACCACCCCGTAATAATGAATCGGTATGCCCATAAACTCTTCTACCGTTCTTTCAAGCAAATCAATTCCACCATAAGCAAAAGCGTGATTAATCTTATCCATTCCCCTATCCGGAATTACCACCCTCATATCTCTGGGTATTGAAAACAATATAGTATCCTTAGTTTTGGGAGCTACACTTAAAATTAAAATAGTATCAGCCCTTCCTTTAGTATCAACACTATCTGTACCAACTGCTAATATGTTTAATCTATCATAGGCTAATATTGCTGAATGAAATGGGAAAACATTAAAAAAATACATTAAAGTCAGACATGTAATTAACAAAAGACCCAAAAACAAGATTTGGATAACTTTTTTTCTTCTGTTTTTTGCTTTATCGTGTCTTTCAGATCTTACCATTGATTAAAAATCCCTATCGATTATAATTTTATTCCTGACTTCCAGAGTGTCAGGGTGTATAACTAATTTTTTCAAAATCAGATATCTGAGTTCTCTATCAAGCAGTTCTAACATCGCCATATCTATATCCTTCCAAATTAATTGCCATAACTCCTTTGTTTTTATTGATTTCCTATTTGGTTCTATCTTATCAGCTATATATATAACTTTTCCCATTAAACCTAATCTAACAGAAGCAGTACTATGATACCTTATAGCATCCAGTATTTCCTGATTATCAATTTGAAAAATATCTTTAGCCATCTCAGCCCCCACATAAGCATGCCATATCTTGGGGATATGCCTTTCTACCTCATTAAGGCTGATTTTATATTTATTTATCAGGCTGTTTAGTTGGGCAAAAGTATAGTCTTTAGCACAATCATGAATTAATCCTGCAATTTTAATATTTTCAACCGGTAAATGATAATACTCTGCAATTTGTTCAGCTACTGCACTCACCCGGCAAACGTGTTGGTACCTGTTCTTTTTCATCGTTTTTTTTAATTCATTTTGAATCTGTTCGAAATCCATTTTTATTATATACCATATCCTATAATGCTATAGTAATTTTTTGTATTTTAAGTTAGATGTATAATTTATGTTTATAGATATATTCTCTTATTTCCTCTAAAACAATATACTTAATACTTAAATTATTTTTTACTCTGTATCTGATGTCGGTGGAGGAAATAGCCAGGGCGGGAATTTCCATAATTTTCAATACTTTTTTAAAATTATCATGCAGTTTATTGAGATCATATCCCGGCCTGGTTGCTGCCACAAACTGGCATAGTGTTAGCAGTTCATCTCTTTTATACCAGGTATCGATCTCTAAAAAGGCGTCTGCACCAGTAATAAAAAAAATGTCAGTCTGCCAGCCATGAATTTTCCTAAATTCTTTAATGGTGTCGATAGTATAGGATGGTCCTGGACGATGGACTTCTATTTCAGATACTTCGAAATAGGGATTACCTTGAGTTGCCAGGTAAGTCATCTTTAAGCGGTGTTTAATATTAGTTATCTGGTCATTTCTCTTGTGAGTGGGTTGCAAACAGGGCACAAAAATCACTTTACATAAATTAAACTTTGTTCGCGCTTCCTCTGCTGTGAACAAATGCCCTATATGGATGGGATCAAAAACTCCACCCATTACTCCCAGTCTCAAGTCTTTCTTGCTCTTATCAGTTTTAATTTTTTCGGGTTTATTGTTATTCATCTTTGTTAACTTTATTTCTAATACTAAGCCGTAATTGTGTTATACTTGGCATCATTTCATTCCAAAGGCTCTTCCCCCACTACTTCCTTATTAACAACTCTGAAAGCCCTGTTTTCTTCATCATACTTCCATATTTCCATTAATTCTTTGGAATTTTCTTTAATAATATCAATAGAATCGGGGTATCCAAAATTGTCATAACCTGCATTATTTAAAACATGTTCATAGGGCATTGCTTTTGCTGTCTGCAATTGTTTTAATAAATTATCTTTTCTTTCATTTAAACCCAGTGGTTGAAATATTCCCATTAATTCCTGGTAGGCCTGCCAATATACAGACGGCCTTATGAATGCAAAGGGATTATTGCTTTCTTCAGTTGATATAACTTTTTCAAAACTGGCAATAGCTAAAGAAGTATACTGCCAGCTAATTTTTTTGGATAAAGCCTGATAAATTTCTCCTAACCAATAATGAGCATCTATAGTTTTATCTTCTAAATCGATAGCCTTTTTAAAATAAGGAATCGCAGATAGTAAAGAATTATTACTCATACTATTCCCGTTTAAAAAAATGTTTTCATTGACTTCTAATATTTTTAAACCTTCCACTACATACTTATTAGCCTCTCCCCCTGCTGCCCGGGAAGTATCACGAAAGCTTTCATTCAAATACCGAAATGCATAAGGATTTCTGGGATTTATTTTTAATACCTCAATCCAAATCGGAATTGTCTTATCGTATTGTCCAGTTTGCCTATAGGTCTTCCCCAGCCAATAATATGCATTTTCGAAATTTGGATCTAATTCAATAGCTTTTTTATAATTCTCCTCTGCTTTTTGATAATCACCTTGCGAGAAATATTGATACCCATTCTGATAATGAGTCTGGGCATCTTGTGCATTACTGTATCCGAAATAAACTAAAAACAAGATAAATAAAATAATCCCTGTTTTTGCTATTTTTTTTATTTTTTTTTGGAAACCGGCAATCTCACAATTTATGATCATACTTTTCACCTCTTCGAAAATGATTATTAGACAATTCACAATTTTTGTACTTATCTGTTCAATTATTTTTATTTGTTTGAACTTCTTTCTTACTTTCTTGATATTTTTCGACATAATTCATATGTAAATTAGCTAACATATGTTCTATCTGTTTCTTATCCTCGATATCTAGCTCATTGGAAACTTGTGTTAGTAAAAATTCAATACTGTCGATCGATATCTTGGCTTTCTTTAAATCTTGCTTAACCTCTTTTGTCTCAGGATTAGACATTAAGCCTAAATCTTCCCAGGCCTTACCATTTAATATACCCATAAACCAGACAAATAAAGTTGTCAGTGGCAACTGATGAGGGTAGATTTTTTGGTTATGATTTTCTCCGTTTTCCATATTTTTATTTTCTTTATTTTCCACCTGTATTACTCCTTCCTAAAAATTTATAGATAAATCGTTTTCAGGTTTCTAAAAAATTCCATTTATAATTCTGATTTATCTCGTTTGTTTAAGCCAGAAAAAACTCAGCCACATTGCTAAGCTAATGATGCAACACAAAATACGGCAATGCCTTCTCCTTTGCCGATAAATCCGATTCCTTCATTGGTGGTAGCTTTAATATTAATTTCTTTTTCATTCATTTTTAAGATGCCAGCTATATTTTTTTTCATCTCTGGGTAATATGGTAATAACTTAGGGTACTCCAGTATGATAGTTATATCAATATTATTAACTGTATATTTTTCTTTCTCAATTAGTTTGCTAATCTTTTCTAATAAAATCAGGCTGGAAATTCCTTTCCATTCTTCCTGATCATCAGGGAAAAATACCCCAATATCTCCCTTTCCAGCTGCGCCAAGCAATGAGTCAATAACTGCATGAATAACTACATCGGCATCGGAATGACCTACCAGCCCAGCTTTTGAATTGATTTTCACGCCACCCAAGATTAATCTTTCCCCTATTTTTAGGGGATGTATATCATAGCCAAAGCCAATCTTCATGTTATTCCTCGTTAACAAATAAAATACCTAAAAACTGATTTTTTAAAAAATTGTATCATTCAAAAGATAATATTGCGAGCCTGAACTGTTCGGGTGCGATAAACAAAGGGGTATTTGTCTTTGATTATAGAATAGCATTTATCTCTTTGCTTTCGTTCTGCAAAAACCCCGTATACTGTAGAACCACTACCTGATATGGTAGCAGCTATTGCCCCCAGATCTTTTAGCATGTTCTTGATCTGTTCAATTACAGGATATTCTTTAATCATAACAGAATCAAAACTATTATAAATAGTCTGATAAATTTCTATAGGCTTGATTGCTTCCTTCTTTTTTAAATAATGTGATATTTTTTTGATCGGTTTATTACTTTTATCAAATGATTGATCATAAAGATGATAAGCCCATTTAGTTGGAATTTTAATCCCGGGATTGACCAGTATTAAAGGAAGTGAAGGATGTATAGGCTTAAGTGGAAAGATTTGTTCTCCTCTGCCCCGAGCTAAAACAGTTCCTCTAATTATAAAAAAGGGAATATCTATACCCAAATTAGCAGCTATATCCGTGAGGTGGGATCTGTCTAAACTCAATTTGAAAAGTTTGTTAATACCAATTAAAATAGTTGCAATATTTGATGAACCACCGCCTAAACCAGAGGCAATTGGTATTCGCTTATTAAGGAAAACTTTTATCCCTTTTTTAGTATTTGCCAGCAGCATTTCGGCTGTGCGGTAAATTATACTATTTTTGTCAACAGGTACCTCCCGGTCATTACACTGAATAAAAATTCCCTGGGTTTTTATCGGTTCAAGAAATAATTCATCATATAGATTCACTGTTTGCATAATAGTGTCAATACGATGATAACCATCATCTAATTTTGGGCCAATATCTAAATATAAATTTATTTTGGCATAACTCTTCAATTTAAGTACATGTGACATATGATTTATGGTTTATAATGGTACCTGTTTATTAGAACTTCTGCTAATAGTATATCTACTCCTGTAGTGACCTTAATATTTTCTTCCGAGCCACGTAGAATACCCACTTTTCCTCCATATTGCTCTAAAATAGCGGCATCATCAGTAACTTCAATTTTTTCTTTTTTTGCTCTTTGGTAATATTCTTTTATCTTCTTTAATTTAAAGATTTGCGGAGTCTGTATAGTCCAGAATTTATTCCGGTCCACTGTCTCCTCTACCGTCATTTCTGGCAAGTACACCTTCTTAATGGTCTCTATGGCTGGCATAGCTAAGATTACTCCATCATAGTTATCAATCATCCCTAAGGGTTTTTCAATCATCCATTTCTGTATTAACGGGCGCGCACCATCATGAATACAGACTATTCCATCATTTTCCTTAATTACCATCAGCCCATTATAAACAGACTCCTGTCTGGTTAAACCACCAATGACAATATTTTTTATTTTTTGGTAATTTTTTTTCTTAATTATTTCCTGCTCAATTTTATTCAAATCTTGCGCTCTTACTACCAGTATAATCTCATTAATTTGCTCAGATTCTTCAAATTTATCGATAGTGTAGGAAAGGAGTGGCTTACCTGAAATTTGAACCAGCATCTTGCTGTGGGAGCTCTGTAACCTTTCCCCGCTCCCAGCTGCAGCAATTAACGCAAAATTTTTCATGAATATTTTTACTCCGTTTCATTTTCATTCTTATTCTTAATATTTAAAAATATTTCATGATATCCGTCTACCACAAAATCGCTATCCAGGATAACCTTTAAATCGTCTTTCAGGTTATCCTTTTCAGTTCTTTCTAATAAATCAGTTTTTTCATTTTCATTAAATAAAATAAGTTCAACAATTATTTGATTATTTTTTTCCTTTTTCTCCAGATATGTTTCGATTCCTGACCAGTCTTTCAGCAGATAATCCTGTTTGTCCTGGGAAATAGTCTTTTCGCTCACCTGTTCCTGAGACGAGCCTCCCCTGACAATTAATACGGCACTTCCAGCAGAAATATCTTCAGGCAGTTTAATGTTAGCCACTCTTTGTTCATCAGCTAATCTGAATGGAGTAATGGTGATTTGTGCCTCTAAACTATCCCCCGGATAATAGTCTTTAGCATTTAATTTGGCTTCTTTAATAAAAGCACTCCGATTTTGTTCCTGGATGGCAACCTCAATTGTTATTTCGTTTAAATCAATCTTCTCACAGAAATTGTAGTACAACAGATCAAATAGGGTGTTTAAATCTCTGCTTGCCTCAATTGCTATATCATTTTCACTAAAAAAAACATTTTCATAATATAAAATTTCACCGGTATGGGCATTTCTAAAGCCAAACTTAATATTTGCTGTACCCTGACCTATCCTGTCCAGAGTATTATCCATGGACTGCATCAATAGAGCTGGTACAATACTTTGCACAATTTCTTTCTGGGGAACTACTTTTACCCCACTATTTTTCTTTATATTTTGGTCCAAATCATTTACCGTTATTTTACAGGAAACTATGCCGGGAAATTTGTTTACTCTGGCTAAAATACCGGCATTCCTGTCTTGAATCACCTCTCCTAACAACTGATATGCAGAACCGATTTTGAAAGGCATAACGATGTTGGGAAAGCTATGATAGATATAAACAGCACTAAAAAGATAGGAAACAGAGCCATGATGAAGAAAAGGATGCCCAAAAGCCAGAACATAATTATCCTGGCAATAAGTAGCAGTCCCTATGCCCATCACACTGACATCCCCCATAGATAACTGTACACCAATAGCTGAGCCAGGCTGAACCTTTTGAGTAGTCTGACTAATATTCAATTCCTTATCGTTATCCTGATATTCTGATATATTTTGTATTAAGTTAATCCCAAATCTTCGAAGAGTATTTTTAACATATTCGCCCGCTCGTCCTTTAAAGCCATTAGCCAGGAGTGGTGTCTGAATTTTTTGAAAATCAATGATGAGCTGATGATTGTTTTTTAAACTTGGATCATCTGCTGTTTGGTGGGTCATCAAATCCAATAAATCTTTTTTAAAAATACCGGTAAATGGCATAGAAATGGAGACAGTGCTGTCCTCAATCACTGGGTTGGAAGTCCTGTCTTGCTTTCCCTGGTCAATATAATCAAAAAGAGTTAACATTACATGTATTGGCGTTATAAGGCATAAATTATGCTGGCTCAATTCCCAGGCATGCGATATGGCACCGGCTAATTTCCCTTCAAAATACACCGGGCTTCCGCTCATACCAGCCGAAATTCCACCATTATTATCAATACGGTCTCCACTCAATTTTACCAAAATATAGGGATAAGAAACTTCTGAACCTTGAATAATATCTATAACCTCAACTGCGAACTCCTCTATTTTTATACCTGAAAAAACAGTTTTACCTATTCCTTTCATTCCAGGCTGTATATCATTAATTGAAATAAGTTCTTCCTGCTTCTCAGTGAGGGCACTAATTGGGTTTAAAATAATGGAATTAAAAAAAACCAGCAAAATTGGGAATAATATCTTAAATGCTTTTTTTTGTAATTGTTTCTCTCTATAGAAGATCATAATGTCCTTCTTTTTAGATATTGTGGGGAATTATTTTAACGATGCCCACTGCTGATTAAACCCTGTTTCAGGATATGAATCTGGTCTAATACCTTGCCGGCTCCCAAGGCAACGCATGAAATTGGATTTTCAGCCACATAAGCAGGTACCTTATTTACTTTAGTCAATAGTACATCAAGATTTTCCAATAACGACCCTCCACCGGTAAGTATCATTCCCTTATCAGCAATATCAGCAGATAATTCTGGCGGGGTTCTCTCTAAAACCATCCTGATGGCATCCAATATGGTTTCCAAACTCTTAGAAATAGCCTCCAGCAGTTCTGAGGAACCTACTTCAATGGTTTTAGGTAAACCGGTAATCAAATCTCTTCCCCTAATTTCAGCATATCTTTCATTTTCAGGTTGCATCGCTGTCCCAATTTCTACTTTCAGGTTTTCAGCGGTTTTCTCCCCAATCATCAGATTATATTTATTTTTTATATATTTTATAATGTCCTCGTCAAAATTGTTGCCGGCTACCCTCAATGACTCACTTTCTACAATTCCACCCAAAGAAATGACTGCAATATCTGTAGTTCCCCCTCCTATATCTACAACCATATTGCCATAAGGTTCACTAATATCTAAACCAGCACCGATTGCAGCAGCGATCGATTCTTCCACCAGATAAGCTTTTTTGGCACCTGCTTGAATTGCTGCTTCCAGGGCTGCTCTTTTCTCCACCTCAGTACCACCCGCCGGAACGCATATTACCACCTGTGGCCGAAATAATCTGGAGTTGGAAAAGACCTTTTTTATGAAATAAGTTAACATTTTCTCGGTTACATCATAATCAGCTATCACTCCTGCTTTTAAGGGTTCCAAAGCAATGATATTGCCCGGAGTTTTACCTAACATCTCTTTGGCCTCTTTCCCAACAGCAAATACCTTTCCGGTATCCCGATATATTGAAACCACAGAAGGTTCCTGTAATACAATTCCTTTACCCTTTTGATAAATCAATACACTGACTGTTCCTAAATCTATCCCCAAACTTTTATCAATTCCCAGCATGGGTGTGCTCCTCCTTTAATTTCCATTGCTCGATTTTTTTAGTTTAACTTACCAACGAATAATAAACAATCTATAGCACAATATCTGATAAACTATTTTATTGCTCTATTCCCTTCTAATATTTGCACCCAATCCTCTAAGCTTTTCTTCTATCTTAACATAACCTCTATCTATATGGTATACTCTGCTTATTTCTGTAGTTCCTTCTGCAGCCAGGCCCGCTAAAACCAGCGCCGCGCCACCTCTTAGATCAGAAGCCATAACCGGAGCGGCACTAAGTTTCTTTACACCTTTAACTATACTATTCCTACCTTCGATGATAATATCAGCTCCCATCCTTCTTAAATCTCCGGCGTGAGCAAAACGACTTTCAAAAACATTTTCAGTAATAATACTGGTGCCATTGGCAATAGTCATTAAGGACATAAACTGGGCTTGCAGATCAGTTGGAAATCCAGGAAAAGGCATGGTTTTTATATCAACTGATCTGATAATACCCGAATTGGAAATAATAGCCCGATCGTCTTCTTTAATATCGACATTTATACCTGCTTCTTCCAGTTTAACAATACATGATTTTAAATAATAAGGGTTAATATGTTGAATCTCCACCACTCCCCCGGTAATAGCCGCTGCCACCATATAAGTACCTGCTTCAATCCTATCCGGTATAATGCGATAATTTACCCCTTTTAGTTCTTTTACCCCCTGGATGGTTATAATATCTGTACCTAACCATCTATTTTAGCACCCATGGCATTTAAAAAGGCACCAAGCTCTATAACCTCAGGATCTTTGGCTGCATTCTCAATAATAGTAACTCCTTCAGCAAGAGTAGCAGCCATCATTATATTTTCAGTAGCCCCCAGACTGGGAAAATCAAAATAAATATCACTGCCCCTTAAATTTTTTACTTCTGCTTTAATATAGCCTTTTTCGGTAACTATATTTGCCCCAAGAGCCCGGAAGCCTTTCAGATGGAAGTCAACTGGTCTGGCACCTATAGCACAACCTCCAGGAAGAGAAATCTTAGCTTTTTTTAATCGAGCAAGCAAAGGACCCATCACCAAAAAAGATGCCCTCATTGTTTTAACTAATTCATAAGGTGCCTCATAATTATTGAAATCATCAGGATTAATATACAGGGTATTACTATCTTTCCATTCCACATCTACCCCCAGGGTTTTAATGACCTCGATCATGCTATAGACATCTTTTAATTGCGGGACATTTTCTAAAACACATATTTCCCTGGTTAAAAGGCAAGCTGCCATTATAGAAAGAGCAGAATTTTTAGCACCATCAATTGTCACCGTACCCTGTAACGGTTTACCGCCCGTGATAAAAAACCTTTCTGGATTTTGCAATTCTCTCACCAATCCTTTTTCTTTTTATTTAGATAAAAAAGACTTCAGTGTCTTTTCGTATGGAGGTACCAGAACACCATGTTCAGTAATTATTGCTGTTATATTCTCATGGGGAATTATATCAAAAGCCGGATTGTAAACCTCAATATGGTCTGGTGCAATTTTTTTATTCATTATAAAAGTGACTTCCCGGGGGTCTCTTTGCTCAATGGGTATATCTATACCACTGGCAATAGCAAAATCAATAGTTGATAGAGGTGCAGCAACAAAGAAAGGAATATTATGTGTTTTGGCTAATACTGAAATACTGTAACTGCCAATCTTATTTACTACATCACCATTGACAGCAATCCGATCAGCCCCTACCACTACTTTATTGATTTTTTTCTGATACATTAAAAATCCTGCCGTTGAATCGCAGATAAGCGTGAAAGGTATTTTATCATCTTTAAGTTCCCAGGCAGTCAGTCTTGCCCCTTGCAAGACAGGCCGTGTCTCATTTACATAAACTCTAATGTTCTTCTTTTTTTTATAAACTGATCTGATTACTCCAAGAGCAGTTCCATAGGAAACAGTTGCCAGAGACCCGGTATTACAGTGTGTTAAAATAGTGTCACCATCATTAAAAAGACTTACACCATTCTCCCCAATCAGGTAATTAGTCTTGATATCCTGTTCTGCTAGTAAATTGGCTTTATCCAGTATTATTTCTCTTAAACTATCTATAGTTTCCTGTGAGTTAGCCACTTCATTCCATATCTCATCCAGTGCCCAGAATAGATTAATAGCGGTTGGTCTGGAATTTGATAATTCATCTTTGGCCTCTTTTAATTTAGCAAGAAAATCGGCTTTATTTTTAGGTTTTATATTCCTGGCAGCCAGAGCCATACCAAAAGCTGCAGCTACACCTAAAGCGGGGGCACCTCTGATAGCCATATTTTTAATAGCTTCTATAACTTCATAATGAGAAGTGCAGGTTAACATTTCTAATTTGTGTGGCAATTTTCTCTGGTCAATCATGACCACTTTATTATCTTCCCACTTAATAGTTCTTCTTATATCATTCATAATAAGTTTATTTTTTTATTTTAATTCGGCAATAATAAAAATTGTTATTAAACAAAAATACTAATCAGTCCAATATCGGCTAAGGTTACTATCACTCCAGCAATAAATACACCAGCTGACATCATAAAAAAGGCATAGCTAAAACGTATCCCAAACAAAAAAGCCGCCACCGAAGCTGTCCAAACTCCTGTGCCGGGAAGAGGCACAGCTACAAAGAATAACAAAAATAATGCACCATATTTTTCATATTTTTCTTCATATTTTCGGGTTCGTTTAAACAGCCAGGAAAAGAACAGGTCAAAGGCAGACCATCTTTTTAACAAATCAGAAAATGGCTTCAGATATCGTAATAATAATAGGGCTGGCACTATATTCCCCAGTACCGCAAACAGAAAAGTGGGTAATACTGGTAAATTGTATAAATTTAAACCCACAGGTATAGCTCCTCTTAATTCTGTTACAGGCAACGCCGCTAAAAAAGCTACTTTAATCAAATTAGATATCAATATTTTGGATTACCTTTTTTATAAGATGAGTCATTATTGGTTCTGAACGTGCTGCTGCATCCAGGATCTCCTGAAAATGCACCTTTTCTACTATTCCATCAATGGCTAAATCAGTGATACAGGAAATACCCAATACCCGCATTCCCATATGATTTGCTGCAATTACTTCCGGCACAGTGGACATCCCCACAGCATCTGCACCGATTTTAATAAGCATTCTATACTCTGCCGGGGTTTCCAGCATAGGTCCGGTTAATCCGGCATATATTCCTTTATGCAATCTTATACCATCTTCCAGAGCAATTTTCTCTGTCAGTAAAATCAGTTCCTTATCATAAGGTTGGGACATATCGGGAAAACGTGGACCCATTTTTTCTTCATTTGGCCCAATCAAAGGATTATCACCCATTAGGTTAATATGGTCATAGATTAGCATCAAATCCCCCCTGTGGAAGAAACGATTCATCCCTCCGGCAGCATTGGATATAATAATTACCTTTGCTCCCAATTCTTTCATCACCCTTAAGGGAAAGGTAATTTCCTGCATACTGTAGCCCTCATAATAGTGAAACCTTCCCTGCATGGCAATAACTGACTTCTCTCCCAGCTGACCTATCACTAAGTTGCCACCGTGTCCGGGAACGGTGGAAACAGGAAAATTTTTTATTTTTTCATAAGGTATTACCACACTATTTTTGATATCTTCAGCAAGTTTACCCAAACCGGTACCAAGTATAATAGCTATATCTGGTTTTTGATCGGTGTAACCTCTTATCACTCTGTTACTTTCGGCAATTCGCTCTAAAATAGCGCTCATTATGATCTTCCTTTCTTATTTCTTTCCTCAGTTAAACATTTATACTATCTATATTCTGGGAAAAGCTTTAAAATATTCATCTTTAATCCATTTTCTACTAACGTGGGTATATATCTGAGTGGTAGAGATATCCGAATGTCCTAACATTTCCTGCACTGTTCTCAGGTCTGCTCCATTTTCTATTAAATGAGTTGCCAGAGTATGCCTTAGGGTATGTGGTGTCACATTTTTTCTTATTCCCGATTCCTGAGCATATTTTTTAACTAAATAAAAAATGGACTGTCTACTGATTGGCTCACCATGATTGTTTAAAAACAATCGATCTGTTTCTTTTCTTTTTTTAAATTTTGGTCTGATTGTTTGCAGGTAATCGAGTAAAACTTTCTGCACTCTTTCGGTAAATGGAATCCACCTTTCCTTATTTCCCTTACCGATACACTTTAATAATTGATGGTCAAGATTGATATCATTTCCTTTCAAATTAATCAATTCGGTTACCCTGATTCCGGTGGCATATAAAAGTTCAA
>ERZ795049.1850-NODE-1850-length-26442-cov-5.044454_pt1 | contig 26442 bp, 28 predicted proteins | sample MGYA00375133_ERZ795049 | MGnify/ENA primary metagenome ERZ795049 (study PRJEB30178, sample SAMN05720147) | activated sludge metagenome | isolation source: anaerobic digester from wastewater treatment plant | place: Japan | collected 2015-04-20 ... | reverse complement strand
AAATAGGGACAGGTATTGCTCCAATTTGCATTGCAGCCATATCTACAATATTGTATTCAGCTCTATTAGAGCTTATTATAGCAATGGTGTCTCCTTTTTTTACCCCATTGTATAGCAATCCTGCTGATATTAAATTTGTTTGGTAGATGTATTCGTCAATACTGTATTTTATCCAGTTGCCTTCTTTTTTATGTGCTAGTGCTATAGGTTGGTTTGGTTTTATAATTTTATAATTTTCTAAAATATCAAAAACTCTAGTTATTTCCATTGTTTTCAGTTTAGTGTTAATCTTGACGTAAAGCCTCAGATCCTCCTACAATATCTAACAACTCATTGGTAATAACTTCTTGTCGTTTTTTATTGTATTGTTGAGTTATTGTCTTAATCATTTCTTCGGCATTTTCGGTAGCAATTTGCATTGCAGTAGTTCTAGCAGCATGCTCGGCTGTAAATGAATCTAAAAAAGCAGCATATAATTTGATTCGAATTAATTTCGGTGCTAGGGCATTAATAAATTCTTCTTTAGAGGGTTCCACAATATACAGCGGTTGAGATTTCGTAGTTCTTGTAAGTTGCATAGATGATAGTGGAAGGAGTATTTCAGATGTAGGTGTTTGGCAAGCAGTGTTTTTGTAGTGATTATACAATAACTCTACACAGTCTATTTGTTTTGAAATAAATAGTTCAGTCAACATGTCGGCCAATTTGACAACTTCATCATAACTAGGGTTATCTAATAAATTATTGTAGTGGGCATGGATAGGGTACTTGAGTTTTTGCAAGTAGTCAGTTATTTTTTTTCCAATAGTATAAACATAAATATTTTCTTTTCCTAAATAAGCGTATTGATCAATTTTTTCAGATGCTAATTTTGCAATATTTGTGTTAAACGTACCACATAAACCTGAATTGGAAGAAAAACATATAATTGCCATACGCTTAATTGGGCGTTGTTCAGCTACTTGAACAGATATTTTTTCGTCTAATGAGTTCAAATAGTTAGCTAAACTTTCACACAAAGCATTTTTGTATGGTAAAAAATTAAGGCACAATGTCTCTGTTTTATGCAATTTCGATGAAGAAACCATTTTCATTGCACTGGTAATTTTTTTCGTTGATCTAACAGAAAGAATCCGTGCACGTATATCTTTTAAAGAAGCCATTATTTTTTACTCACAATTTTTAGATTATTCATATTGTTTACAAAGTGTAAAAGCGACATCTTTAATTTTTGTTAAAACATCTTCTGTCAAATCGCCCTTTTGTAGTATGTCTAATACATCTTTTTTATATTTAGCTTCAAGAATTTCTAACAAGTTATTTTCAAATTCTTGTACCTTATTTAGTGGTACATGAGACAAATACCCGCGTACCCCACAAAGTATAATTGCAATTTGCTTTTCCACAGGCATTGGTTGATGAAGTTTTTGTTTTAATATTTCAACATTTTTACTTCCTTTATTTAGCACCAACTTGGTACCAGCATCAAGATCTGCTCCAAATTTTGAAAAAGCTTCTAGTTCGCGGTACTGAGCTTGGTCAAGTTTGAGTGTCCCTGCAATCTTTTTCATTGCTTTTATTTGGGCATTTCCGCCTACGCGTGATACAGATATACCTACGTTAATTGCAGGACGAATACCTGCATTAAACAGACTTGTTTCTAAGAATATCTGTCCGTCAGTAATGGAGATGACATTGGTAGGGATAAATGCAGAAACATCTCCTTCTCGTGTTTCAATAATTGGTAAGGCTGTAATAGAGCCTCCTCCTTTTACTAAGTGTTTGATGGAATCTGGCAAATCATTCATATTACGTGCCACAACATCATTTTTAATGATTTTAGCTGCTCTTTCTAACAAACGTGAATGTAAATAAAAGATATCACCAGGATATGCTTCACGACCAGGTGGACGACGAAGTACCAACGATACTTCACGATAAGAAACTGCTTGTTTTGATAAATCATCATAAATAATTAATGCATGACGACCTGTATCTCTAAAATATTCAGCAATGGCAACTCCTGCATAGGGAGCATAAAATTGCATTGCAGCAGGGTCAGAGGCTGTTGCAGATACCACTATGGTATAATCCATGGCACCATACTCTTCGAAGGTTTTTACAATGCCAGCTATGGTCGACCCTTTTTGTCCTATACCCACATAAATACAGTAAATAGGATCTCCTGCTAAAAAGTTACTACGTTGATTGATTATCGTATCAATGGCTATTTCTGTTTTACCCGTTTGTCTGTCTCCAATGATTAACTCTCTCTGCCCACGTCCAATCGGAATCATAGCATCAATGGCTTTAATTCCTGTTTGTAGTGGTTCGTTTACGGGTTGTCTAAATATTACACCTGGAGCTTTCCTTTCCAACGGCATTTCAAATAATTCGCCTTTGATTTCGCCTTTTCCATCTATAGGTTCGCCCAATGTATTTACTACACGCCCTAATAGTCCTTCGCCAGCTAAGATAGAAGCAATATTTCCTGTTCTTTGTACAGTGTCTCCTTCCTTAATTCCACGGGTAGATCCCAATAAAACAATACCTACATTGTCTTCTTCCAGATTTAAAACTACTCCTTTTGTGCCATTTTCAAAAAGTACAAGCTCATTCGATTGCACCTTAGTTAATCCAAAAACCCTTGCTACACCGTCACTTATTTGTAACACCTTGCCTGTCTCTTCAAATTTTAGTTTATCACTAAAACCTTCTAGTTCCATTTGTAGCAGATTCGACACTTCACTTGCTTTTATGCTTGCCATAATTGGATATATTTTTAGTATACTATTTTTCTAATATTGTTTAATTTTCCTTTAATACTCGCATCTAGCCGTTGGTTGGCAATATCTAAAATAAACCCTCCTATTAAGTCGGGATCTATTGTACTGACTAGTTCTACAGATGCATCAAACGTTTTACTTGCAAACGCTTTTATTTTATCTAATGTTTTTTTGTCTAATTCTTTAGCACTTATTACATTGCTAATGATAATATTGTGTTCTATTTGATATAAAGTTTGATACATTAATGCAATGCGTAGCATAAATGAGCTTCTTTTTTTTTCCACAATAAAATCAATAGATTGTGATGTAAATGATGAGATGGTATTACCAACAGCAAGTTTAAACAATTTTTTTTTGTTTTCTTCGGTTATGTCAGGATGGGCAAAAGCGGTTTTAAAATCTTTTGCGTAATGAGTTAAGTTGTCCGAAAGTACAAACATTTCTTTGTACACAGCATCTTCAATACCTTTATTTTTAGCTAAATTAAGGATTGCTCTAGCATATCTAACTGATATTTTACCTTCGTTCATGTATAATTCTATGATTGAGACATTGACATATTATCTAATAACTTTTCTACATACTGGGTATGAGCTTTTTTATTTTCGAGTTCTTTTTCAAGTACCTTTTCTGCAATAGAAAAGGATACCTGAAGTACTTCATTACGTATATCAGATAAAGCTGTTTCTTTTTCTTTTTCAATTTGAATGCGAGCATTTTCTATAATGTTATCAGCTTCCTTTTGTGCTTGCATTTTAGCCTCTTCAACTAATTTCTTTTTTAACTCTTGAGATTCTTTAACTATCAAGAGTTGTTGTTGTTCAGCATTGGCAATAATTTCTTTCCCTTTGTCTTCTATTTCTAGGAGTTTTTGTTGAGCCTCATTAGCCGCATCAAGCGATTTGATAATGTACTTTTCTCGTTCATTAATAGATTTCAAAATAATAGGGAACCCAAATTTTGACAAAATAAAAAAGACGATACCAAAGGCTATGGTCATCCAAATTACCAATCCTGATTCCGGAAGAAATAAATCCATAAGACTATTTATTAAATTTAAAGGTATTTATAGTGGCGATTTACTTAAATAAGAATAGCCAAAGCACATACGATAATTGCAAATAAAGTAGCCCCTTCAATAAGAGCTGCTGACACAATCATACTTGAACGAATATCACTAGCAGCTTCTGGTTGACGAGCAATGGCTTCCATTGCCGAGCTACCAATTTTACCGATACCTAAACCAGCTCCAACTACAGCTAATGCTGCACCTAAACTTGCTCCTAATTTTGCCAAAGAGGCTGATGCTACTGCTTGAAGAATAATTGATAATAACATAGTTTTTTTTGTTTTAAGTGAATGATTTATTTTAATTTATTTCTTTTTTAGGATGATGATGAGGTTCTACTCGAGATAAACCTATAAAAATAGCTGACAAAGTAGTAAATACATACGCTTGTATAAAAGCCACCAGTAATTCGAGCATAAACATAAATATGGAGAATCCGATTGAAATAATAGAAACTCCATATCCAACGCCTGGATTGATGCTACCGAAAATAAAAATTAAAGCCATTAATACCAAAATAATCATATGACCTGCAAATATGTTAGCAAACAAACGCACAAGTAAAGCAAATGGCTTTGTAAATGTAGATATTAACTCTATTAAAGGCATTAAAGGTAAAGGGAATTTCAGCATAACAGGCACATCTGGCCAAAAAATTTCTTTCCAATATTCGCGAGATCCAAAAATATTAGTAATAAGATAGGTGAAAATAGCCAATACCATGGTAACGGCAATATTGCCAGTTACATTCGCCCCAAAAGGAAAAAATGGAATAAGGCCCATTAAATTGGTTATAAGAATAAAGAAAAAAACTGTAAGCAAGTAGGGTGAGTATTTTGCGTAATCCTTTCCTACTGAGGGTTTCACTACGTCATTTTGGATTGATAGAATGACCATTTCTAATAAATGATTTTTTTTAGTAGGAACACCCAAAGGATTCTTTTTATATGCATTGGCTGCAGGAACAAATAGAGCAATTAATATAAAGATAGAAAGTAAAATAGAAAATACATTCTTGGTTATCGATAAATCAAAAGGTCTATGTATTTCTCCGTTGGATAGTGTCTCTACAATTTTCCCTTTATAACTTCCTTTTTTTTGGATATAATAACCCTTGTAGGTATCTCCATGTGTTATTCTGTAGGAAGGAAAAACAGACCACCCATTTTCTTTCCCTTTTACAATTACTAATAAAGGTACAGAAATATGCTTATGTCCTACTGACGTAATATGAAAGTCGTAAGCATCTGCTATATGTCCAAAAATAAATGTATTGGCATCAAAGGGTTTCTCATCTTCTTTATGGTTATTCGCTGCTTGCGTGTAGCTAACAACAAACAAGAGAGTAAAACATAGCAATATGTATTTGAAATACTGATTCATTTTCCTTTTTGTGCTTTTTGGTAATCTAAGAATATCCAAGTCTCAACAAATAAAAACACTAGGTATACCACACCAAATTTTAATAAAAATGCGATTGCTTGTGTTTGAATTGCAAGTATATAAAGAGCTGCAAGAATAATTGATAATAATAACTTTCCTAACTTAAAAATAACATACCAATTTAATTTTTGTTTGGCTACATAAAACCGTTCCAATAATTTACAAAACACTATCTCAATTGCTAAAAAATAAATAGGGATAAGAAAAAAATTGGTATCCCAATATTCAGGTAAAAAAAAGGTAAATACCAACCAAATTATTAGTTGAGATACAATTACACTCGTAACAATGATTTGGTAATATTTTCTCATGCTATATTTATTTTTTATTAATTTCTACACAGACTTTTACTATATTATTATTTACCTCTACAAAACCGCTATCAATACTAAAAGAAATATTTTCTTCATTCTTTTTTGTGAGATAGATATTTCCTTTTCCTAGTACAGAAACCAGTGGAGCATGGTTATCAAGTATCGCAAACTTACCCATTTTTCCAGGTAAAGATATTGCTAATGCATTGCCAGAAAAAAGTGTTTTATGTGGTGCATAAATTTCTACTATCATATGTATTTAGTTTTCTCCCCTCAAAATAGCTTTCCCTTTTTCTATTGCATCCTCTATGGTGCCTACTAAGTTGAAAGCAGACTCAGGGTATTGGTCAACTTCTCCATCCATAATCATATTAAACCCACGAATAGTTTCTTCTATTGGTACAAAAACACCGGGTATCCCTGTAAATTGTTCAGCAACGTGAAATGGTTGAGATAAAAATCGTTGTACTCTTCTTGAACGATGTACAATTAATTTATCTTCATCAGATAATTCTTCCATTCCTAAAATAGCAATAATGTCTTGTAACTCTTTGTTGCGTTGTAATAGCTCAACTAGCCTTAATGCAGTTTTGTAATGTAATTCGCCTACAACATTTGGTTCCAAAATACGTGATGTTGAATCAAGAGGGTCTACTGCGGGGTAAATTCCTAGCTCTGCAATTTTTCTACTTAAAACAGTTGTTGCATCTAAGTGAGAGAATGTGGTTGCTGGGGCTGGGTCAGTTAAGTCATCTGCAGGAACGTAAATGGCTTGAACAGAAGTGATTGCACCTGTCTTAGTCGAAGTAATACGCTCTTGTAGCAATCCCATTTCTGAAGCTAAGGTAGGTTGATATCCTACAGCAGACGGCATTCTACCTAGTAGTGCAGAAACCTCTGAACCTGCTTGTGTAAAACGGAAGATATTGTCTATAAAAAATAAAATATCTTTTCCTTGAGCATTGCTTGCATCGGCATCACGAAATGATTCAGCTACCGTTAATCCAGAAAGTGCCACAGAGGCTCTTGCTCCAGGAGGTTCATTCATTTGTCCAAATACGAGCGTAGCCATTGAGGTTTTTAAGGCTTCATGGTCAATTTTGGATAAATCCCAATCGCCTTCTTCCATGCTTTTTTTGAATTCTTCTCCATAATTGATTACGCCAGATTCAATCATTTCTCGCAATAAATCATTTCCTTCGCGTGTACGTTCGCCTACGCCAGTAAAAACAGAATAACCATTGTATCCTTTTGCAATATTATGGATTAATTCCATAATAAGTACTGTTTTACCTACACCAGCACCTCCAAAGAGTCCAATCTTACCCCCACGTGAGTAGGGAGCAAGTAAATCCACAACTTTAATACCTGTATATAGTACTTCTTTTGTTGTCGTTAAATCTTCGTATTTGGGAGGGTCTCTGTGGATAGGGGATTCTCCTTTTCTATCAAGTTCGCCTATTCCATCTATGGCATCGCCAATTACGTTAAGTAATCGTCCTTTTATTTGATTGCCAATAGGCATACAGATCGGCTTGTTTTTAGGGATAACTTCCATGCCTCTTACTAGACCATCTGTCGAATCCATTGATATGGTACGCACAGAACGCTCACCAATGTGTTGGTGGCACTCAACAATAATGTTTTTAGCTGAAGGTTTGATTATTTCTAATGCATCATGGATTTCAGGAAGGGCATATCCACCTTCTTCAAAATAGATATCCACAATAGGTCCAATTACCTGTGTAATATAAGCTCTTGCAGTTTTAACTGACATAGTATTTGTTTGTAGAATAAAGGTTAGTGTTTCTCGTTAATTGTAAAAAGAACGCCCAAAGTTACTGTAAAAAAAGAACTATACAAATTATTTAACATTCTTTTTTATTTTATTTACCAAGGTAAAACGTGCTTACTTTGAGCAAGGCATCGCGATTATTACGTCTTTAATTTACCTATACAATTGGCTAATGATGTTTGCCAATGAGGAATAGTAATGTCAAAAGTGGTCTTTATTTTCTGTTTGTTAAGGACACTATAATGCGGACGGGGAGCTTTGGTTGGATATTCTTTACTTTCAATAGGTAACACATTGCAGGTAGAAATGCCATATAAAGCATGTATAGCAATTGTGAAGTCGTACCAACTACATACGCCTTCGTTAGAGAAATTATATATGCCAGGCACGTAATTGGTAGCTTTTTCTGTTGATTTGGCTACTATGGTTAACATTGTATTTGCTAAATCAGCAGCATAGGTAGGGGTGCCAATTTGATCAAAAATCACCTTGAGTTCCGTACGTTCTGCACCTAACTTTATCATTGTTTTTACAAAATTGTTTCCAAAAGTAGAATATAGCCATGAGGTACGAATAATAAGTGCATGAGCACATGATTTCATTAGCCATTGTTCTCCTAATAGTTTTGATTTTCCATACAATGATTGAGGATTAGTCGTTATATCTTCAGTGTATGGGAGATATGCTTTGCCATCAAATACATAATCAGTAGAAATATGGATTATATTGGCTCCTATTTGCGAAGCCACTTCTCCTAAGTTTTTTACAGCTTCAGCATTGATAGCATAACACAAAGAGTGTTGCTCTTTTTCTTCCGCTTTATCTACAGCAGTGTATGCGGCACAATTTAAAATGAAATGAATAGAATTATCTATGCAAAACTGTAAAATTGCTTGTTTATTACATATATCAAGCGTATCAACATCCGTAAAAAAATAGGTAAACTGTGTATATTGGGGTGCAAGTTTTTTAAGTTCGCTTCCTAGCTGACCATAAGCTCCGGTTATTAATACGTTTGTCATACGATTCAATTTTATAATTAAAATACAAAATTAGTTTTCACATCCTTCAAGGTAGGGTGTTTTGTGTCTTTGTCTGAAACAAGTTGTTTTTCAAAAGGAACTTTCCAGTCTATTTGTAAGGTTGGATCGTTATATAAAATACCTCCTTCTGCTGATGGTGTATATAGATTGTCACATTTGTAAGAGAAAATAGCTGTTTCGCTAAGAACTGAAAATCCATGTGCAAATCCTTGTGGGATAAGGAATTGTGTTTTATTTTCTTCGCTTAATTCGATACCTACCCACTCGCCATATGTAGGCGAACCAACACGCATATCTACAGCTACATCATATACCGTGCCCACTACTGCCGAAACTAGTTTTGCTTGACTGTGTGGGTGTAGCTGAAAATGTAAACCGCGAATAACTCCGTACGATGATTTAGACAAATTGTCTTGACAAAATTTGTTTGTGATGCCCAAAGAGTGAAATGTTTTTTCGTTATATGTTTCGCAAAAATAACCTCTATGATCGCCAAATACTTTGGGTTGAACAATATATAAACCTGGGATTTTCGTTTCAATAATTTCCATGTGTACGTTTTTGCTAGTAAAAAAGGATGTTATTTTTGAGATGCAATTTTCAATAAATACTGACCGTAATAGTTCTTTTTAAGAGGCTCTGCCAATTTTAATAACTGATCTTTGTTGATAAAGCCATTATTGAATGCAATTTCTTCCAAACAAGCAACCTTTAAGCCTTGTCTGTTTTCAATAGTTGCAATAAAATTAGAAGCTTCTAACAAGCTGTCGTGTGTGCCTGTATCAAGCCATGCCATGCCCCGTCCAAGTAGTTGTACTTTTAGGCGTTCTTCTTGCAAGTAAAGTTTGTTTAAGTCGGTAATTTCCAGTTCGCCACGTGCCGATGGTTTTAATCCTTTTGCTTTTTGAATCACGTCGTTGCTATAAAAATACAAGCCAGTAACGGCATAATTAGATTTTGGTATCGCTGGTTTTTCTTCTAAACTTAAAACTTTGCCATTGGTGTCAAACTCAGCTACTCCATAGCGTTCGGGGTCATTTACATAATAACCGAATACTACAGCTCCATCTTCGAGTGTTGCAGCTTCTTTTAGTTGTTTTGAAAAATTATATCCATAAAATATGTTATCTCCCAATACCATACATACTGAGTCGTTGCCAATAAATTCGTCCCCAATAATAAACGCTTGTGCTAGCCCATCTGGTGAGGGCTGAATAGCATAGGTAAATTTTACACCTAAACTAGTACCATCACCTAATAAGTTTTCGTATAAATGGATATCTTGAGGTGTAGAAATAATTAGAATTTCTCTAATGCCTGCAAGCATTAAAACAGAGATTGGATAATATATCATCGGTTTGTCATAAACCGGAATAATTTGTTTTGAAATACTTTTTGTAATTGGATACAAACGTGTTCCAGAGCCTCCAGCAAGTACAATTCCTTTCATATGATTTTTTTTATTTATTAGTGTAAACGAATTTACCGCACCAAAGTTACAAGTATTTTGTTAATTCTCCTCATTGTTTTTAAATTTCTTAGACAAAAATGCTAAAAGTTTACCAATTTGTACTACTGCTTGATTGGTTTCGGTAGAAATCTCTTTTTTCTGAATTTTTAACAACCAAATGCCATACATAAATTGCAAGCAGACTTCGATTGAAGGGACATCGCTTAGTGCATTTTTATGTCTGAATTCTTCGATTAATGGTAGCGTTTGATGATATAATGAATGATACTGTTTTTCGTCTTCATTTTCGAGCAATTCTACATGAAAATCACAAAGCAAACGAACGGAACTCTGGTTGATTTGCAAGTGTCCTGTATGCATCACTTGTTCCTTATTCATCATTTCTATTAGACTTTCGTACCATTCTTTCATTTCTTTTCTTGTGGCTTCATCAAGGCTAAAATGCATTATGATATGTGTGTGTATTGCTTCAATATCTAACTTGTATGCTCTGATAATATCTTCAATATGCCACATATACAAAATGTATTCAGCAATATTTTCTTTTCTTTTTTGACGGGCGATAATCATACGTTTTCTTTTTTTTACTCTTCTGTCCAATCGGTATCTAAGAAAGATTCTAACGAACGTCTGTCTTTTTTTGTTGGTCGTCCAGTTCCTTTGTCTCTATCGATAAAGCCTGAAATCTTTGATAATTCTAAAATAGCATATTGTTCTTCGGATGTTACATTTTCCATAAAGGAGGGCACTAACTTTGCACCCATTCTGTTTTCTGTTACCGCTAACACCTTAAAAGCATACGTAATAGGGGGCTTTTTTATTTGTATTACATCGTTTACACGGATAGTACGTGATGGTTTGACAGATACAGTATCAATGGTAATTTTTCCTTTTTTACAGGCTTCAGCAGCAAGTGTACGGGTTTTGAATAAACGTACAGCCCATAACCATTTGTCAATTCTTACTTCTTCTTTTATCATATCATCCTACTTATTATAAGTAACTTTGCTAAAAGAAACTATTTGTTGTTGTACAGATTCATGGTATGTTGAATACCTGCCAATACAAAACTTTGTATTATGTCAATTGCTATTTGTATGCGAGAGGGGAGAGCAGTGTTTTCTTCTAACGTCCATTTGCCAAGCACATAGTTGATTTGTTGACCTTTGGGGTAGTTGTTGCCAATTCCAAATCGTAAACGAGGGTATTGATCGGTACCTAAAATTTCTTGAATATTCTTTAATCCGTTATGACCAGCATCGCTTCCTTTCGATTTTAGTCGCAATACCCCAAAAGGTAAAGCTAAATCATCTACTAAGATAAGTACATTTTCTATCGGAATTTTTTCTTCTTTCATCCAATAACGAACTGCATTTCCACTTAAATTCATAAAAGTAGAGGGTTTAAGTAAAATCATTGTTTTGTTTTTGATTTTACATTCACACACAGCCCCGTACCGTTTTTCGGTAAAAAAAACATTGGATGCCTTAGCGAAGGCATCCAATAGTGTAAATCCTATGTTGTGGCGAGTATCTTGGTATTCGCTACCAATGTTACCCAATCCTACAATCAAGTATTTCATGTGTTATTATTTTCCGCCTTTTGCAGCTAATCCTCTTGCAGCTCTTGTTAATTTTACAGCTACTATTACGTTGTCTTTGTTGTTCAAAATTTCGAGGTTTGGATAGCTCAACTGTCCAGCTTTTAATGTTTTTCCTAACCCTAATTTTTCAACATTTACAACCAAATTTTCTGGAATGTCTTTGCAAAGAGCTTTTACTTTTAGCTTGCGTAATTCCAATGATAATTTACCCCCTGCTTTTACACCTTCTGCCAAGCCTTCAACTTTTACAGGCACAGATAATACAATTGGTTTTTTGTTGTCAACTTCTAAAAAGTCGATGTGTAAAACTTTGTCTGTAACAGGGTGAAATTGTAAATCTTTCATTACAGCTACACTTTTTTTCCCATCTACAGTTAAGTGTACTTCAAAAATTTCGGGTGTGTAAATTAATTTACGAACATCGCTTTCGGTTACTGTAAAGTGAGTGTTGCTACCAGTTCCGTACATTACACAAGGTATTGCGTTGTCGTTACGTACTGCTTTACTTGGTTTTTTACCTAAGTCTGTTCTTGTTACTCCAGATAATTCAAATGTTTTCATGTTAATTTTTTGTTGTGTTACTCAAATTCAAGTCCAGTTATAATATTAAGTGATTAGTGACTTGATTCCCATCACACTTTCTTTCGAAAAGCGGTGCAAAGGTATGTATTTTTTTTTATTTACAAAAGAGATACTTAGTCATTTTTATGTAATGCATTCCAACCTTGAGCTTTTAATTGAAATTCTTGTCCGTCTCGTGTAATTAAATTACAGCCTAACGATTCTTTTGTAGTATGTCCAATAATGCTAATTCCTTCTAAAGTTGCTATTTTTTCGTGCATGGATAATGGAACAGTAAACAATAATTCGTAATCTTCTCCGCCATTTAAAGCAGCTGTTACCAAATTCATATTGAATTCATTAGCCATTGATGCCGTTTGGTAATCAATTGGAATTTTGTCTTCGTATATGCGACATCCAACTTTACTTTGGGTACATATATGCAATGTTTCAGATGATAAACCATCAGATATGTCAATCATTGAAGTCGGAATAATGGATTCTTTTGCAAGTAATTCGATGATATCTTTACGGGCTTCGGGTTTTAATTGTCGTTGTAAAATATATTCTTTTCCAGTAAAATCAGGCTGTGCATTATTCGTTTGACGGAAAAGTGTTTTTTCACGTTCTAATAATTGCAATCCCATGTAGGCTGCACCCAAATTGCCTGACACACAAATTAAATCACCCTCTTTTGCTGTATTACGATACGCAATAGTTTTTGTATTAACTACACCAATGCAGGTAATACTAATAGTGAGTCCAGTAAGAGAGGCTGAAGTATCCCCTCCAATAATGTCTACCTTATACGTAGAGCAAGCCAGTTTAATCCCCTCATATAATTCTTCAATATCTTCAATACAGAAACGGTTAGATACACCAATAGAAACAGTAATTTGTTGAGGAGTGCCATTCATGGCATATATATCCGAAAAGTTAACAATAGCCGCCTTGTATCCCAAATGTTTTAAAGGAAAATAGGTTAAATCGAAATGAATACCTTCTAATAATAAATCGGTTGAAATAAGTGTTTGAGAATTACCCTCATTATTTTCTATTACTGCGGCATCATCTCCTATACCTTTAATAGAGGTTGGATGTTGTAGTGAAATGGTACTTGCTAATCGCTCAATTAAGCCAAATTCTCCTAATTCTGAAATAGTTGTTCGTGTTTCCATACATTTTTTTCTTGAATTGCAAAGATATAGATATTTTTTTACATCCCAATGTCAAAGAGCTACAGCTGTTATCTATTTTGAAATGATAAAAAAAATAAATTTGTAGTTAAATATGATACAAACTCCCTTTTTATGTTTAATTTTGCTCAAAATTTATAGAACCTTATTCTGCATGAGTCTGTATATTGATAGTTTATCTAAGTTTTATGGTACCCAGCATGTATTGAAAAATATTTCATTTCATGTAGAAAGTGGTGAAATTATTGGTTTTCTAGGTCCGAATGGAGCAGGGAAGTCAACTGCGATGAAGATTATTACTGGCTTTGTACAGCCAGATAGTGGTAGTATATTTGTTGATGGAATTGATGTGTTGAATGATACTTTACATGCACAAAAAATAATTGGATATTTGCCAGAGCATAATCCATTGTATTTGGATATGTATGTTGCCGAATACTTATTGTTTATTGCTCAGCTTTATAAATTAGGTAAAGAAAGTAAACAGAGAGTAGAGGATATAATAGAAAAGACAGGGTTAACTCGAGAATATACAAAAAAAATTGGACAATTATCAAAAGGGTATCGTCAACGAGTGGGTTTAGCTCAAGCCATGATTCATAATCCCAAAGTGCTTATTTTGGATGAGCCTACTACTGGTCTTGATCCTAATCAATTAGTTGAAATACGTGAACTTATTAAAGAGGTAGGCAAAGATAAAACAGTAATACTTAGCACGCATATTATGCAAGAAGTGCAGGCTGTGTGTGATAGATATGTTATTATACGAGAAGGATCAATTGTTGCCGATAGCAAAAAAGATAAGATTCATGATACTATGACCATCGTTGTGGAATTTGCAAATCCAATATCCAAAGACCAGCTATTCATGATAGATAAGACAACTGCTATACACGCAATTAATGCACGGTCGTATGTGGTTGAATGTAATGAAGATATCCGGTATTTGTTGTATCAATTTGCCGTAGAACAAGGGGTGGGCTTGGTAACCTTGCACTTACAGGAGCAAAATTTGGAAGAACTGTTTAGAAAATTAACGCGAAATTAGTTGATATAGACTAAAATAAACATAGATGGAAGATAATTTCGATATAAGAAAAGGAGCTTTAACCGATAAAGAACAAGATGTTGATATTGCCTTACGTCCATTAAGTTTTAATGATTTTAGCGGACAAAAAAGCATTGTGGACAACCTGAAAATTTTTGTTCAAGCAGCTCGTATGCGTGGAGAATCGTTAGACCACGTATTATTGCATGGACCTCCTGGATTAGGTAAAACCACTTTATCAACTATAATTGCCAATGAGTTGCAAGTTGGGTTTAAAATAACTTCAGGACCTGTATTGGATAAACCTGGTGATTTAGCAGGTTTGCTAACCAGTTTGGAAACGAATGATGTGTTGTTTATAGATGAAATACATCGTTTGAGTCCGATTGTAGAAGAATATTTATATTCAGCAATGGAGGATTATCGTATTGATATAATGATAGATAAAGGTCCAAGTGCTCGCTCTATACAACTAGATTTAAACAAATTTACACTTGTAGGAGCAACTACTCGTAGTGGACTGCTTACTAGTCCGTTAAGAGCCCGATTTGGCATCAATTGTCATTTAGAATATTACGACAATGATGTGCTTATCAATATCATAAAGCGTTCGGCAGCTATATTACACACCCCATGCACTCAAGATGCAGCTGTAGAGATAGCTAGCAGAAGTAGAGGTACCCCACGTATTGCTAATGCCTTATTGCGTAGAGTAAGAGATTTTGCTCAAGTAAAAGGGAATGGAAAAATGGACAGAGAAATTGCTTGTTATGCCCTCGAAGCATTAAATATTGATAAGTATGGTTTAGATGAGATTGATAACAAAATTTTGACTACTATTATTGATAAATTTAATGGAGGACCTGTCGGATTGACTACCATTTCGACAGCTTTGGGCGAAGATGCTGGAACTCTAGAGGAGGTGTACGAACCGTTTCTAATAAAGGAAGGTTTTTTGAAACGCACACCTCGTGGTAGAGAGGTAACGCAATTGGCATATGAGCATCTAGGTCGTATTAGAAAAGCAGATATAGGTTCTTTATTTTAGGTTTTTATTCATCAGAATAATCGTATTCATGGCAAATATAAAAAGTCTTGCAAAGGAAACAGCAATATATGGAGTAAGTAGCATTTTAGGAAAATTCCTTAATTGGTTACTTGTTCCTCTTTATACCTATGTTCTGGAAAGTTCTGCCGATTATGGTGTAGTAACAAACTTGTATTCTTGGACAGCTTTGTTGTTAGTTGTTTTGACATACGGTATGGAAACTGGATATTTTCGTTTTGCCAACAAAAACAAAGAAAATGCCGATCAAGTGTACAGTACTACGTTAGTTTCAGTTGGGAGTACATCATTATTATTTGCATTATTTTGTGTATTCTTTTCGCAGCAAATAGCTAATTTTCTTGGCTATCCGACACATCCTGAATATGTTTGGATGTTGCTAGGAGTCGTTGTTGCATTAGATGCCTTTTCTGCAATACCGTTTGCTTATTTACGATACATCAACCGTCCAATAAAATTTGCAGCACTCAAGTTTTTGTATATTGTATTGAATATTTTCTTCAATCTTTTTTTTCTGATTGTATGTCCTTGGTTACTGAAAGAAGCCCCGTGGACAGTAAGCTGGTTTTATAATCCCCATTATGGTGTTGGTTATGTATTTGTTGCAAATTTATTGTCTACAATTATTCAAACGTTAGTTTTATTACCATATGTTTTTGCGGTAAAATTTGATTTTGACATGCAATTGCTGAAAAAAATCTTACGCTATTCAATTCCATTGTTGCTTTTAGGTATCGCAGGCATTATGAATCAAACATTGGACAAAATTCTTTTTCCATTTCTGAGGACAGGAGTAGAAGGAGCTGCTGAACTTGGAATTTATGGAGCAACATCTAAGATAGCCTTGGTGATGCTTATGTTTACTCAGGCTTTTCGGCTTGCGTATGAACCATTTATTTTTGCTCAACAGAAAGATAAGAATAGTTTGACAACATATGCTTTAGCCATGAAGTTTTTCATCATTTTTTCCTTGCTAATTTTCCTTGGAATGGTGTTATATATTGACATTTTTAAATACATCATTCAACAAAATTATTGGGAAGGGTTAAACGTTGTTCCTATTGTTTTGTTCTCCTTCATTTTTCAGGGAATATTTTTCAACCTTTCTTTGTGGTATAAACTTACGGATAAAACCATTTACGGAGCATGGTTCTCTTTTTTAGGAACAGTAATCATTGTAGTAGGGAATATCGTATTAGTACCTCTTTTTAGCTATACAGGATCGGCATGGGCTGCTTTCTTGTGCTATTTTGTTATTATGTTGGTATCATACTGTTTTGGACAAAAATATATGCCTATAAAGTATGATTTAAAATCAATAGCCATCTACTCTGTATTAGCTATTTGCTTATATGTCATTTCATTATTTATTAATACGGAATATAGTTGGTTGGACTATTTGCTGAAAACTGTCTTATTGGCAATTTTTGTAGCATTTGCCATCAAAAGAGATATGCCGTTAACATCTATACCCATTCTTGGCGATTGGTATGCAAAAAAAAAGTAAAATAATTTGAAGTTTCTATGTTTAATTATATCTTTGCGTTCTCTTAACGGAAATGTAGCTGTATTTGTTAGCCATTTTAGTTAATATATTTGTTTGTAACAACCTTATACATGTATTATGAAAAGAATTCTATTAATTTTTCTTATCACCCTTATGTCTGGAGCATATATATATGCTTTAGTAACACCAGAAACACTAGCCAAACGCGAAAAGCGAAAACATTTAACTGTAAAAGAGTGGAATACAGATGCCAAAGGTAAAACCAGTTGGTTGGATAATTTAACAATATATGATGATCAAGGGAGAAAAGTAGAGGAGATTGAGTATGCTAATTATGGACAAAAGGAACGTATAACTTATCAATACGATAATGCTACTGGTAAAGTAGAACGGGAGATTGTTTATGATTATCGTAATAAACCTACAAGAATACGTAAATACGAATACAATAATGATGGCACAAAGAAAAAACAATACAATTATTTGCCAAACGGAAAGTTATTTTCGATTAAAGTATTTGAATATATATTTACTGATTAATTTGATCTATATAAATGACTAGAGACGAATTATCAAAATTGGCAGTTTTGAGAGCAATGGATACCATTTCGCTCTCGGAAATGAAAGCCGTAAAATTAATGAATCGTGTTGACACAAAATACATAGCGAGTGTTGATGCGTTAATGGAGATTTTACGTAGAGCTACCGATGATTATCGCGTGCAGGTCGTTGAAGGTGTTCCCATTAGCAGTTATGATACTATTTATTTTGATACCATTGATTTAGAGATGTATCATCGTCATCACAATCGTGTATTGTGCCGAAAAAAAGTACGTATGCGTAGCTATTTAGATACAGGTGATTGTTTTTTTGAAATTAAACATAAAAGCAACAAAGGACGTGTAAACAAAAAACGCATTCAATTGCCAATTTCAAATTTTGATTCCACCTCTTTTAATAATGAGTCTATTGAATTTTTGGAAAAACAAACAGATTATCAAGGACCAGATTTACTCCCTCAGTTGCGTACTACGTTTGATAGAATTACACTTGTTAATAAAGAAAAAACAGAACGTTTAACTATTGATATAAATCTAAATTTTGAGAATAGGCAAACAGGTATAATATACGGTTTTCCTGATATAATGATTATAGAGTTGAAACAAGACAGTTCGAGTTATTCTATGATGAAATCAATTTTAATGGATTTACGTATTAAACCGCAACGTATTAGTAAATACTGTTTAGGCACAGTGCTTACCAACCCTGCTGCCAAATATAATTGGTTTAAGAAAAAATTAATGTACATAGATAAAATTAGACAACAACAAACCTTCACATTATGACAGATTTAACAACTTTTGATCCCAGTATTGCTGCGGAATTTGGCGAAAATTCTACCATTGATTTTCTAGGTGTAGCTCTATTTGATGCTACCAGTTTATTGCATTTACTAATGCGTTTTGTTTTCAACATGTTAGTATGTTGGGTGATAGTGCAGTTTTTCTATTATAAGAAAAGCAAAAGACGTGATTATTATGTTACGTTTATTATGTTTAGCACTACCATGTTTTTGTTGATTTTTTTAATGAAGAATGTTGATTTACATATTGGATTAACACTAGGTATATTTGCCATTTTTGGCATGATGAGGTATAGAACCGAAACGGTTCCTATCCGAGAGATGACCTATTTATTTGTTATTACAGGTATTTCGGTTATTAATGGTTTGTCGATGACTGTCAGCTATGCTGAATTGGTTGCTACAAATTTATTATTTGTTATTCTTGCATATATTATTGAGAATCAAAAAGTATTAAAACATACATCGTCAAAATTAGTGTTGTACGAAAAAATTGATTTAATAGTTCCTGAAAAAAGAGAGGAACTAAAAGCCGATTTAGAAAAACGAACAGGATTAAAGATTGAAAAATTAGAAATAGGTCATATTGATTTTTTACGTGATGTGGCTTTTGTAAAAATATATTATGTATTAAGTCCTGGTGAATCAAATAGCATTGATTCAATTGGAAAAATAAATCAATATGTTGGGTAAACGCAATGTTAGATTTTTAAGCATACTTTTTTTAGGTATATTGTTTGTTTCGCAGGTGTATTCTCAGACTATAACGTACGACGAAACAGAAGACACTGATGTGGGGTTGAGATTGTCTGCTGAAATATCAAAAAGATTAAGTCGTAATTGGTCAATATCGTTAGAGGAGGAGCTACGGTTGAATGATAACATTAGTCGATTCGATAGGTTATATTCATCTGTATCTGTGGGTTATACAATTAATCCATATATTAATACGAGTATTGGCTATCAACATAGGTTAATACAGCAAAAAGGGAAAGCGAGTACTAATTATCAAGGATATTTAGATTTTAGACACAGAGGAATATTGAGTGTTTCATTTTCCTATCCAGTTGGTCAATTTGAATTCAGTTTGCGACAACGATTAAACGGTACCTTACGTACAGATTCTGTTAATCCCTTAGAAAAATCAAATCCACAAATCATTTCTCGTACTCGAATGCAGGCTGAGTACAGTTTTTGGAGTATTCCTTTAAAGCCATATGTTTCTGTAGAAATGTTTAATCCGTTGAACAATCCTGCTTATATTAGTGACGTTTGGTTAGAAACAATGCGATACACAGGAGGTTTTACTTATCGCTTGGATGCGAGAAACCGAATAGAATTGTATTATTTTTATGAGGATGAAATGGGTAAGGATGTGAATATAGGACGCAATAGCGGGCGAGTAACCATAACAACCGAAAAAGAGCATAACCATGTACTTGGAATTGCTTATCAATATAGGTTTTAGCTATTCTTTGATTTCAAAATCTCTTGTAATTTTGCTAACTCATTACGATACTGAGCAGCCTCTAAGAATTCCATATTTTTAGAGGCTTCTTGCATCTGTTTTTTTGTTTTTTCTATAGATTTTTGGAGTTGTGTCTTGTTCATGTATTGAACAATTGGGTCAGCAGCAACATCTACCATGCTATTGTCCATTGAGTATGTTGGATGGTCTGTGTATAATTCTTTGTTTTTTAACGTTGCGTGTGCGTGTTGAGCTATGGCAGTTGGTGTAATATTATGTTCGGCATTGTACGCAAGTTGTTTTTCTCTTCGTCTGTTCGTTTCGTCGATTGTTTTCCGCATGCTTTCGGTTATTTTGTCAGCATACATAATCACTTTTCCGTTGAGGTTGCGTGCGGCTCTACCAGCTGTTTGGGTAAGCGAGCGATGCGAACGAAGAAAGCCTTCTTTATCAGCATCAAGAATAGCGACTAACGATACTTGTGGCAAATCAAGCCCCTCTCTTAGTAAGTTTACACCTATTAATACATCATAAAATCCAGAACGTAAGTGATCTAATATTTCCACCCTTTCAAGCGTATCCACATCAGAGTGTATGTATGTACATCGTACCCCTGCACGTTGTAGGTAGAGATGCAATTCTTCTGCCATACGTTTTGTAAGAGTGGTAATTAGTACACGTTCTTGTTTTTGTACACGTTGTACAATTTCTTCTTGTAAATCGTCTATTTGATTCAAACTAGGACGCACTTCGATGATGGGGTCGAGCAAACCAGTTGGGCGAATTACTTGTTCTACAACAATACCATTACAACGCTCTAATTCGTAATCAGCAGGAGTAGCACTTACGTAAATAGTTTGTTTTTTATGTTCGTTAAATTCATCAAATGTAAGAGGTCTGTTATCCATGGCTGCAGGTAATCGAAAGCCATATTCAACAAGGTTCTTTTTGCGAGCAGCATCGCCACCATACATGGCACGTATTTGAGGGAGTGTTACGTGACTTTCGTCTATAACCATTAAAAAGTCTTTTGGAAAGAAATCTAACAGACAAAACGGAGGAGAACCAGGTTCTCTACCATCAAAATAACGAGAATAATTTTCGATGCCAGAGCAGTAGCCTAACTCCCGTATCATTTCTAAGTCGTAAGTTACACGTTCGTATAATCGTTTGGCTTCGTAATGCTTGCCAATTGATTTCATATAATCAACATGTTTTCCCAAATCAATTTCTATTTCGCCAATAGCTCTATGAATACTATCTTTGGTAGTAACAAAAATAGTAGCAGGAAATATTTTATAAGCGTCGTGATGCTCTAGTGTGAATAAGTGCAATGGGTCGTGGGTAGTAATGCTTTCTATTTCGTTTCCCCAGAAAATGACACGTAGCATAATGTCAGCATACGCAAGCCAAATGTCGACAGTATCTCCTTTTACCCTAAAATTACCCCGCTGAAAGTCAATTTCATTTCGGTTATACATGGATGATACTAATTGTCTGAGAAACACATCACGCACTATTTGTTCTCCTTGTTTGATGTTAATTACATTATTCGTAAAGTCATCAGGATTACCAATACCATAGATACACGAAACGGAAGAAACAACAATAATATCCTGTCTGCCAGAAAGTAGAGATGAAGTAGTAGAGAGCCTAAGACGCTCTATTTCATCATTTATGGCTAAATCTTTTTCTATATAGGTATCAGTGGTCGGTAAGTATGCTTCTGGCTGGTAGTAATCGTAGTACGAAACAAAGTACTCAACTGCATTGTTCGGAAAAAAACTTTTAAATTCTCTGTATAATTGAGCAGCTAAAGTTTTATTGTGACTTAAAACGAGAGTAGGTTTATTTACTTGCTCAATCACATTGGCTATGGTAAATGTTTTACCCGAACCAGTAACCCCTAATAAGGTTTGGTCGCTTATTCCACCCAAAATGCCACTAGCTAATTGTTCGATAGCTTGAGGTTGGTCGCCAGTTGGTTTATAAGGAGAAACGAGTATAAAATCCATAGATAAGATTATTTACGCGAATGTAATGACTTATATTGATACAAGCAAAAATAAGAATAGATAGACAACAATTTTTTCAGTTATAAAAACTATTTTTCATCTATTTAACCATTCTTTAAACAACTGATTTTTATTGCTACTTACAAGTATTTCTTTATCTGTGGGTGGCAATAATACTATTTTAATTCGGTAGGTAGAAAGTAATTGTATCTTTTCGATAGCACTAAATGCAACAATGTATTGTCTGTTAATTCTAAAAAAGATTTGTGGGTCTAAAACACCAATCAATTGTTCCAACGACATGTTTACATCATAAGTATTGCCATTGTGTGTTACAAGGTATGTGGCACTGTCAAGTGAATAAAAATAGGCAATATCACTTGTCATAATTGCTTTTATATTGTTTCCGATATACACCAAAAACCGTTCTTTATAAATATTAGAACGATTAGAAATAATGGAAGATAAATATTGAATATCGAATTGTTGTAAATGTTTTTTCGACTTATAAAATTTCTCAATTGATCTAGTTAAATCTTCTTTTTTTATGGGTTTCAACAAATAATCAATGCTGTTTAGTTCGAATGCTTTTATTGCATACATATCAAAAGCAGTAGTAAAAATGATAGGTGTATCAATCTGTATTTGTAAGAATATATCAAAACTATTGCCATCTCCCAGGTGTATATCCATAAAAATTAAATCAATATCTTGGTGCTTCTTCAAGAAAGTTACGCTCGACTCAATGCTATCACATCTTCCAATAATTGTAAAATTATTGATTATTTGAGCCAGCATTTTTTCTAACAATGCCAAGGCGGGTTTTTCATCTTCAATGATTAATATTTTCAACATACACATATTTCTTATAACAATGGCACAGATACTGTAAACGTTTCATTTGTTTTTGATATTTTTATGGCATTAGCTGATAAAAATTGGTAGCGTCCTTCAATATTTTTAATACCCTTACCAATGGATTGTTTGCTTGTTTTAATTTGCAAATTATTTTTAATGCTTACATAGTTCTCATCATTATAAATCTCTATATATAAAGGCATTTTATTTGCAATGATATTATGTTTAATGCAATTTTCAAGCAATATTTGTAATACCAAAGGTACAATTTTTTTGTTTAATGCCACATCATCAATCCTAATTTTAAGATGGATGTTGTTTTCAAATCGGATTTTTTGTAAATAAAAGAATTTAGTTACGTTATTCACCTCATCTTTTAGTGTTATTAATTCATTTATATTGTCTGCCAGCATATATCTCAGATAATCAGATAAAGTTTGTATATACTTTTCGGCTTTAGGGTTGCCATCAACCATGCTCATTAGGCTAGTAAGGCTATTGAATAAAAAATGTGGATTAATTTGAGTTTTGAGTAAATTGTATTGAGCCTCAATAGTATCTTTTTCTAGTCGAATTGATTTTGAATAATGTTCGTGCCATTGGTTGTAAAACAATATAGCTTCATGTATAGCCAAAATGAAAAAAGTGGTAAAAGTTATAATAATAAATGCAATGGAATGTATTTCAATGCTTTGAATTAAACTAATACCTACATGTGAATACATATAAATCAATAATGTAAATCCAAAGTATAATGTTAATAGACAAAAAACGCCTATTACCTCCATCATCAAATGTTTAAATGGCATCAAAATCCATGGGTATTTTTTCCAAGTATATATTACAATAGTAGAACATCCAATCCACAATACCAAGGTTGTAGCCAATACACGTAGGTAATAATGCCATCCAGTAAGACGAAAATCTAAAAAATATGAAATAACAAAACCAACAATTATACTAATGATACTTGTCAATATCAATACCGTGTACCATCTTGAATAGATAATAAAATGGGATAAAAAACCTTTTCTATTGGGTTCCATATTCATAGTAGTTTTGTGCGAAATTACATAAAATTTATGGCACTACCAATTGAAAATGTGCTTATAAATTAATACGATAAAACAAAATAAGCATAAATCCTTGTTGATATACTGTTGAAATTTGTTGAGTAGCTTTATTATAATGTTGTGAAAATATATTTTGGTGGTTTGTAACGTTATTTAAATCAATGCCAATTTCTTGCGTAATTCGTTTAGAGTTGTATTTAAATCCGGTTCGAAAATCGCATCTTATGTAATCTGGAAATTGTTCTTCATTCGTTTTGTCAACACTTATTACTTCTTCACCAGTTAATATTGACATGTTTAAGTCAATTGGCGTATATCGCAGTCCTCCCGACCAAACAGTGCGAATATCGAAGGTAAGAAAATGTTTTTTACCAACACGCATTTCATAACCAGCCAACAAATTGCTTGCATAATTTGTATTAAAAGCTGTATTACGCCATATTTGGTCATAAGCTTTATATTTTGAGTCAAACAGCGAACCTGTAAGTAGAAAATATAGTCCTTTGTGCATAAACTGTTCTACAGTTAACTCTACACCATAATTTCTGCCTTTACCCGAATTTTCTAAACCATATACGGGTTCATAATAATAGCTACTACCTGTATTAAGCATCGAATATTGTACATTTTGCGAAGAAATTGGAATATCAAATAAGTTTTGATAATACCCCTCGGTTTTTATTCTGAAATTTCTACCAATGCGTATATCATATCCCATTACATAATGATGAGCACGAGAAAATCCAATATGTTGATTATCATTTCCGTACATATTCGTAGTATAATCGTATTCTTTTGTGAAATATATAATTCTGGGTTGCAATTGACTATGTAATCCATATCCAAAACTAATTTGTTGGTTAGGAGAAAATTCCCATAATCCACTTATTCGAGGTTCAAAACTTAGCTGTTGGTTGAGGTCGTAATATTGACTATGCAAACCAGAATTTACAATCAAATTGTCAGAGAACTTGTGTTGCCACGTTGCATAAGCCTGCACAAGTGAACTATTTTTTTTGTCAATATTTCTTAGATATTTCCGTATTGCATACTCATTTACCCATACAGAATCATGGTATGAGGTAATAAGTTGATTGCCAATTAACCCTACCGTAAAATTATTTTGAACATTTACCCTGTGTTTTATTTGAAAAGATGCAGTAACTTTTTTCTCATTCTGATTGGCGGCATAGTAATTAAAATAGGTTTTGTTGATGTAATCTATCGTATCATTTATAATTTCATTGCCACTTTCCTGAAAAGATATAGAAGATTTAATTCTTGTTTTTTCGTTACACATATATGTGTGTGATAAAATTCCAATCAGAACATTTCCAGAAAAATCTGACGCTGAATTCATAGGACCTTTTCCCAATGCTTCTTGTTCATCAAAGTTTCTTCCTATTTCGATATTGCTTTTCCCGGTAATTCCTGTAAACTTAAAACGTCCAGAATTTTTTGTTGGGAGGTCAATTAATACTGCTAAATCTTGATACTTCGGAATGGCATCACCTGTGCCAAAATCGAAACCAATATCGCGTAAAACTTTTAATGTAGAATAACGATAATCTACTATAAATGAGCCATTTTGTAAGTTCTTTCCAAGTTTTAAAGGACCTTCAACTAACCCTTCAAAACCATTCAAGCCAATTTGTCCCATAAATTCAAATCTTTCTCTATTTCCTGATCTCAGATTTAAATCAAACACTCCCGATAAAGCATTACCATATTCACTAGGAAAAGCACCCGTAATAAAATCGGAGTTTGCCAAAAGATTGCTGTTAAGCATACTTATTGGTCCTCCAGTAGTTCCTTGAGAACCAAAATGATTAGGATTTACAACATTTACACCATCTATATTCCATAATAATCCGCTTGGTGAGTTTCCTCTTATGATAATATCATTACGGGCATCATTACTGCTCATTACACCTGCAAAATTAGACACCATTCTACTCGGATCATTCCAACTGCCAGCAAATCTTTCAGTTTCTTCTACAGTAAATGACCGTGCACTTGTAAATGCAAATTCATTAATTGCATCAAATTTGTTATTATTGGCTGTAACAATAATATCCTTAAGGTGATTAATTTTTTCTTCAAGCTTAAATACAAGAACATTATCTTTTCCACTAATTGCCATCATATTATGAATGCTGGCGGGATGATAACCCACAGAAGATACATTAATGGTGTATCTTCCTGGTTGTAAGTTAGATAACACAAAATTGCCATCATAATCAGAAATACAACCAATTATTGGATTAGAATTCTCAATAATCACTGTTGCTCCTATAATAGCATGTCCGCTAAAGGCATCTACTACTTCTCCTCTGATTTGAACATTGTCGGCTTGTACATAATTGTTTATACACAATAACATACTCACAATAATAATACCCGATAGTTTGCTTTTCATTGTACATTTATAATAGTTAATGAACGCAAAGGTATTTTAAGGTTTTATTGATTAAAAATAAAAAGAGTTGTATGTACAAAAAAGGATATTGAATATTGAAAAATCGAAATTGAAAACATACTTTCGTGTTATATCCTATTTCTCCACACCTGCATTCTTTCCATTGCTTCGATGGTGTTTTCGCGGGTATTGAATCCGGAAAAGCGGAAATACCCTTCGCCAAACTGACCAAATCCTGCTCCTGGTGTGCAAACAATATGCGATTCGTAAAGCAGTTGCTGGAAGAATTTCCATGATGGTGTATTTTTGGGTGTTTTAATCCAAATATGAGGGGAATTAAT
>ERZ795049.1836-NODE-1836-length-26507-cov-5.270225_pt1 | contig 26507 bp, 25 predicted proteins | sample MGYA00375133_ERZ795049 | MGnify/ENA primary metagenome ERZ795049 (study PRJEB30178, sample SAMN05720147) | activated sludge metagenome | isolation source: anaerobic digester from wastewater treatment plant | place: Japan | collected 2015-04-20 ... | reverse complement strand
CGTTTTCGGCGATGGCAATTCTTAAAATCGTGTAATCGATTGGCACATAGCCGTTTTCGCAATAAATATAGCTTTCCAAATCGGAATTGGCATTTTTATGATGAATGACATCCATCGTAACAGCTTCATGCATGTTGGAACGTACAATTTTTAAGTACATCTTTCCCACATGGTTTTTCTTACCCTTGGTAATTTCTTCCGGACGCATCCGTTTGATATTACCGCGGTTGGTCAATAAAATAATTATATCTTTTTCTTTAATAAATTTTGCGGAAACGACATAATCATCCGGTCTGCTCTTGAGTTCGATTGCTTTTACCCCGAAGGAAGCAGGTTCCAAAACACTGATTTCCGAGGAATTGTAACGGTTCATGTAGCCGTCTTTGGTCGCAATAACGACTTCGTAATCGTCGCCTGTGCAACAATCCGCACTGACGACCTCGTCACCCTCGCGCAATTTTGTGGCTTTCAAAACTTTCGAATAGCGATTTACATCGAGTTTGCTCAAGGCAACCCGTTTGATTAAGCCGAGTTTCGTGGTAATCAAAATGTAGCGGTCGTCCGCAAATTCGGAAACAGGCACAGAGTAAAGGATTTTTTCGTTGGCTTCCATGCTGATTAAGGTGCTGACATGGTACCCGAAATCGCGGTGTTTGACTTCCGGGATTTTGTGAATCGGAAGATAGACATAATTACCCAGGTTGGTAAATTGCAGCAGCGTGTCGGTAGTGGCTACTTCATAAATTCCCGCAATAACGTCCCCTTCTTTCAGACGGGTCGGTTCGGTGGTGGAATAATAGGCCTTTTTCGACAAGCGTTTAAGATAGCCGTGATGGGTAATAATCAACATGACATCTTCTTTGGAAATCAATTCGCGTTGTTCTACTTTTATCGTGCTGACTTCTTCTTCGATTTGCGTCCGACGCGGTTGCGAAATCAATGCTTTGGTCGCTTTCAATTCTTCGCATATGGTTTTCAGCAAAGCTTTTTCGCTCGAGAGAATATTTTTCAAACTCTTGATTTGTTGTTCTAGTTCATTGGCTTCGGTTCTCAAGGCAAAAATATCGGTATTGGTCAAACGGTACAATTGCAACATGACAATGGCTTCCGCTTGGATTTCGGTAAAGCCGTAATTGATCATGATGTTTTCTTTCGCGTCGCGTTTGTTTTGCGAATTGCGAATCGTCCGTATAACAGCATCCAAAATCGAAACCATTTGGATTAAACCTTCGACGATATGAGCGCGTCTTTCCGCTTTGGCAAGTTCGAAGTTGCTGCGGTTGGTGATTACTTCTTTTTGATGGCCGATATAAGCATCGATGATTTCCATTAAGCCCATCTGCATCGGACGTCCTTTATGGATGACAACCATATTGAAGTTATAGTTCGATTGCAATTCAGTTGTCTTATAAAGGAAATCCAAAATATAATCCGGGTTGGCATCTTTTCGGACATCGATGACGATGCGCAAACCCTGACGGTCGGTTTCGTCGCGAATCGCCTTGACCCCGTCGACATTCCGAGCGATAATCATGTCATTCATTTTGCGAATTAGAATGGCTTTGTTGACTTCGTATGGAATTTCGGTTATGATGATTTTATGTTCGGTTTTGGTCGATTCGATTTCCGCCTTGGCTCGCACAATGATTTTTCCGCGTCCGGTTTCGTAGGAACTGCGAATACCGTCAATACCGTGTACGATCGCGCAGGTCGGAAAATCCGGTCCCTTGACGATTTTCAATAAATCTTCCAAGGTCGATTTCGGATTGTTAATCCGGTACAATACCGCATCGATTATTTCATCGGGATTGTGCGGAGGAATATCGGTGGCATAACCGGCCGAAATACCGGTTGCCCCGTTTACTAAAATATTCGGGAATTTGGAAGGGAGCACAATCGGTTCCAATTCTTCGTCGTCAAAATTCGGAATCAGCCCGACAGTCCTTTTGTTGATGTCCTGAAGCAACAGTTCCGCATACTTCGACATCCGGCATTCGGTATAACGCATTGCGGCTGGTGGGTCGCCGTCGATGCTGCCGTTATTGCCGTGAACATCGATTAAAGGCAACAACATCTTAAAGTCCTGCGACATCCGGATTAAAGCGTCGTAAACGGCCGTATCGCCGTGCGGGTGGAATTTACCGATGACATCCCCGACAACGCGGGCCGATTTTTTGTAAGGTTTTGTGGAAAACATGCCCAAACGGTATAAAGCATACAGGATGCGCCGCTGAACCGGTTTTAAACCGTCGCGGACATCAGGCAAGGCGCGATCTTGAATGACATATTTGGAATAGCGGCCGAAACGGTCTCCGACAATATTCTCGATATTTTCTTCCAAAATCGTTTCGTTGACAAATTTATCTATTTTGGCGGATATTTTACTATTGTTCATCGATTGTTACATCCTCTAAAATAAAGTTATCGTCATTGTCGAAAACAACGTTGTTTTCAATCCATTCTCTTCTCGGTTCAACATCGTCGCCCATCAAAACACCAATCCTGTTCTCCGCATCCGAAATATCTTCAATCTTGACTTGGATTAACGTCCGCCGTTTCGGATCCATTGTTGTTTCCCACAATTGCTCGGCATTCATTTCGCCGAGACCTTTATACCGCTGAATAACGACATTCTTTTGGTTGGAAATCAAATCTCGCAATTCTTCGTCGCTCCAGGCATAATGCATTTCGCCTTTAATGGCAACTTTGTAAAGGGGCGGCGTGGCAATGTATACTTTGCCTTGCTCGATTAAAGGGGTCATATAACGGAAAAAGAAGGTGAGCAATAAGACTTGGATATGCGCACCGTCCGTATCGGCATCGGTCATAATAATTACTTTATTGAAATTGGATTTGGTAATATCAAATTCCGAACCGAAACCGGCCCCGATGGCATTGATAATCGAAAGAATTTCTTCGTTTTTGAGAATCTCGTCAATCTTGGCTTTTTCGGTATTGATGACTTTACCTCTTAACGGTAAAATAGCCTGGAAAGTACGGTCGCGTCCGAGTTTTGCGGAACCGCCGGCCGATTCACCTTCGACTAAAAACAATTCATTGGTTTTTGGATCCCGGTTTTGCGCAGGAACCAATTTTCCGAGCAAATTAATGGGTTTGGATATTTTTTGTTTTACCATCCGAGCTTCATCGCGCGCTTTCCGGGCAGCTTCGCGGGCCTTGGAAGCCCGAAGGGCATTCTGAATCAAAATATTCGAAATTTCACCTTTTTCGGCCAAGAAAAAGCGTGTCTGTTCATAGACGATGGATTCGACAGCGGTCTTTGCTTCGGCAGTACCCAATTTATTTTTGGTTTGTCCTTCGAATTGCAACAACCGTTCCGGAATCCGAACCGAAATTACCCCGGTTATACCCTCGCGGATATCGGCACCGTCCAAATTGTCGTCCTTTTCTTTCAAGGCTCCGATCATCCGCGCATGATCGTTGAAAGCTTTGGTGATTCCGACCCGAAAACCGGTTTCATGCGTTCCCCCGTCGCGGGTACGGATATTGTTGACAAATGATAGGATCATTTCGTTATAGGTTTTTTCGCAATATTGAATTGAGGCTTCGACGTAGATTCCGCCTACTTCGCCTGTGAAAAAGGTCGGTTCGTGAATTGCGGTTTTGGAGGCGGTTAAACTCTTAACGAATTCCACGATTCCGTTTTTATAGCAGAAAACATCCGATTCGTTGGTTCGCAAATCGTTCAATTCGATTTTCAAACCCTTAATCAGATAAGCGGATTCTTTTAAACGGGTAGCAATCGTTTTGTAATCGAAAATAGTGGATGAAAAGATGGTACGGTCGGGTTTAAACTTGACAATGGTACCGGTCCGTTTGGTTTCACCCAGAATTTTTGGTTTTTCGATGACTTTTCCGCCGTTTAAATAACGTTGATAGTATATTTTTCCATCCCGATAAATCGTTACTTCCAAATATTCGCTCAAAGCATTGACAACGCTGGACCCGACGCCGTGAAGACCGCCCGAGACTTTGTAACCTCCGGACTCATCGAATTTTCCGCCCGAATGCAAAGAGTTAAAAATAACCTGTGGAGTCGGCTTGCCGGTTTTGTGCATGCCAATCGGAATACCACGACCGTTATCCTGAACTTCGATGCTGTTGTCAGAATGGATTCTGACAAGGATATGCGATCCGAAACCGGCCAACGCTTCGTCGATGGCGTTGTCCACGATTTCCCACACCAAGTGGTGGAGACCACGGGCATCGGTCGAACCGATGTACATGCCGGGACGTTTGCGGACTGCTTCCAGACCTTCCAAAACCTGTATCGATTTCTCGTCGTAAACATTGGTCTTAGTATTGTTTGCCATTATTTCACCTTCTTTCCGCTTAATATTGTAAAAATTTTTTAAAGGAATAATTCAAAAAAAATACCCTAAACCAAATTTTAAGTGCTCAATTTATATCTATTATAGCACATCTTGCCTTTTTTTGCAAATGATTAAAATGTATAAAAATTATTCAAAAAAGCCACTAAAAGACCAAATATGGTGAATTTATTGCAATTTCAGGCAAAAAAGAGTATAATATCTACGATTAAGTGAGGTGTGAAACGTGGAGTTTTTATTGATGATAGCGGCTTATCTGCTTGGTTCGATTCCCTTTGCTTTGATTATCGGAAAACTGGTTAAGGGAATCGATATTCGCGAACACGGCAGCCGCAACATGGGAGCAACCAATGCCTTAAGAGTTTTGGGAATCAAATGGGGAATAATTGTTTTTGCATTGGACATGCTTAAAGCCGGATTAATAATTGGGCTTTTTCGCTTTAACATCATTCCCTATTCCGAATACGATTTGGTCCATCCCCTCGTCTACGGAGTGTGCGCCATCCTCGGTCATCTTTTTCCGGTTTTCGCCAAATTTCATGGGGGCAAAGGAGTGGCCTGTACTGCGGGAATCATTTTGGTTTATCAGCCGCTGCTTTTTTTCATCAGTCTTTGTCTTTTCATCATCATCGTTGCCATAACCAAATTTGTTTCGCTCGGTTCCCTGATTTCCGCTTTTGCCTGTTTGATATTTGCCGTAATTTTACCGAACCAAAAAAAACTCGGAAGCCCGATGTTTACTTCGGGAAGATTTGATTTATGGTTAATCGGTTTCCTTTGTACGGTAACAATTATAATTGTTATCAGTCATCGCCATAATATTAAACGATTGCTTTCAAAAACAGAGTCGAAAATTACCGACCGCGAGAAGCTATTATAAAACCAAAAATGCCCAATTCAAAATTGGACATTTTTTTGTTACTTTTTATATTGATTCATTGCCTCCATCACCCGTGTAATATCTTTTTCCGACGGTTTGCGTCCCATTTGCATATACATGGCGCGAATCATTTCACGGTTGATCGGAGGATTTTTTTCTAAGGTACGGTTAAAGAAATAACGGGTGACAAAAAAGCCGGCAACTGCTCCAACTAATAAAGCCAATATTGTTGCGATTAACATTATCCACCATTGTACCATTGTTTTCAACTCCTTCTTTTAATATTATACTAAAAACCGGAAAAGTTAGCAATTAAATCGATATAAAATAATTAGCGCATCAATCACCGAATCCCCGACCAGAAAAAATATTCTTGTTTTGCTTGTCATTTTCCGATTTTTTTTGTAAAATGAAGTGTAATAATTTTTTAGGAGGTTTAGATATGCCAAGACTAATAACTGATATTTGCATCGCTTGTGGTTCTTGCGCCGCTGAATGCCCAGTGGATTGCATTAGCGAAGGCACCATCTATGTTATCGATGAAAATGCCTGCATCGATTGCGGTGCTTGCCAAGAAGTATGCCCAGTAGATGCTATTATCGAAAAGTAACAACCTCTTTCTAGCCGTCTCTTCAAAAGAGCGGAAAAATTAGCGCAGATAAGGATCTGTGCTTTTTTTATACTCAAAAACCCCTCGTTTGAGGGGTTTTGCTGCTTATTTCGGATAAGAAAAACGAAACGGATTGGCCGGTGTTTCGGTTATATGAACCGACAACCCCGGGAAAGCCTGATTGAGTTTTTCTTTTAAGTAACTTAAATACAAGGCTTCCACCGAATGGCTGACCTCGATTAAAGCAATTTGCTTTTCCTGGGCCATCAAAGCCGAATGGTGTTTGATTTCCCCGGTGATAAAGCAATGGCAGCCTAGAAAAATCGCTTCGTTGATTTCGGTGCCGCCCGAACCGCCCACAATGCCAACTTTGGAAATTATCTGACTAGGATTACCTACATATCGTACAACTTCTTCGTTAAAGGCTTTTTGAACCCGTTGGACGAATAAGGCCAAAGTTTGAGGTTCCACCAAACCGGCCCGAAGCACCTGATCGGAAGATTTAATTTCCAACGGTTCGATTTCCGTTAATCCGAGACGCTTGGCCAAAAAATCGTTCATCCCGTCCGAAGCGACATCAAGGTTTGTATGCAGGTTGATAACATTTAAATTATGGGTCAGCAGCTTTTTAATCTTTTGGCCCAAAGAGGAATCATAATTGATTTGCAGAAGCGGCTCAAAAATAAACGGATGGTGACTGATAATGACATTTGCTCCTTTTCCGATAGCTTCCTCAATGACCGATTCTGTCACATCAAGGGTTAAAATCACTTTGGAAATCGGATTATTGATTGACCCAATCTGCAATCCCAGTTTTCCCTGATCAAAGGGCATGGAAAGATCAAGGGGATATAGGTCCAACAAATAATCAAGCAGTTCTTTAACTTTCATTTTCTATCTCCTTAAGGCTAGTTAATTCCCTTTCCAACATCGTTTTTTCTTGAAATAATTCACGGTAACGGTTTGCCGATAACGGTTCGTTAAGGATTTTGTTTATTTGGGCAAGCCTTTTTTGGTGTTTCTCAAGAAACAGCAGGGAACGAACCGTTCGTAAACGAGGGCCAAAGTAACAATCTTCCTTTGACAATTGACCGTAAGTATCCTGATAGCGGGCGACGATTATTTCGTAGATCTTTCGTTTTTCCTTAACAATGGCTTCATCGATAATCGCAAAGCCAGCTGACGATAAAAACTTGCGCACATCAGGAATTTGGGTATTGGGTTGCAAAATCAGTCTTTTTAACGATTTGGCTTTTTCCAAATCCCGCTTCAGAATATCTGATATCAATTTTCCGCCCATGCCGCAAATCGCGATTACCTCGATGTCCGGTTTCAGAGAAGTTAAACCGTCGGATAAAGTAAAGGTGATATCGCATTGATCAGCCAAGTGGGCAAGATTGGTTTTGGCTTGGTTAAGTGGACCTTCTTTGTTGTCGATTAATTGCATTCTTCTGATCCCTAATTCAAAAGCATAAAGGGCAAGCAATCCGTGATCGCAGCCGATATCCGCAAAATAGTCATTTTCCCGCAAAAAGGAACTGACTGTTTTTAACCGTTTTGAATCCATACTTTACCTTCTTTTATATTCCAACAAACGTTTGATTCGCGACGGATGGCGAAGACGGCGAATCGCTTTGGTTTCGATTTGCCGAATCCTTTCCCGCGTTACCCCGAGTTCCCGGCCGACTTCTTCCAAGGTTTTGGCTCGGTTGTCGTCAAAGCCGAGGCGCATCCGAATAACCGTTTCCTCTCGCGGCGTTAGTGTTTGCAAAATGTTGTTGACCTCTTCCCGAAAAGCTTGTTTTTCGGTAAATTGAAGCGGATTCAAACCTTCGTCGGGGATAAAATCGATTAAAGTATTGTCTTCTTCGTCCCCGATGAAGGAATCGATGGAAACCGGTTCCTGCGCAATCCGCATGATTTCCTGGACCCGGTCAAAGGGCATTTTGACTTCCTCCGCAATCTCCTGCAAAGTCGGTTCGCGTTTCAATTCCTGGGTAAGGTGTTTAATACTGCGGTTTAAACGGTTAATTGTTTCGACCATATGAACCGGAAGACGAATCGTGCGGGCCTGGTCCGCCAAAGCGCGCGAAATGGCCTGCCGAATCCACCAGGTAGCATAGGTGGAAAAACGAAAACCGCGTGTTCCGTCGTACTTATAAACGGCTTTCATTAACCCCATATTGCCTTCCTGAATCAAATCCAAAAAATGCAACCCTCGGTTAACGAAGCGCTTGGCAATCGATACAACCAACCGAAGATTGGCTTCAATCAAATGATCCCTTGCCATGTTTCCTTCCTGAATTTTACGTTCCAAAACGCGCAGTTCGTTGGAATTTAAGTTTATTTGACCGTTTTTGTAACAATCAAACTTTTCCTGGGCGACCAGTCCTTCCTGGACGGTTCGCGAATAATTAATTTCTTCGGTTACCGTCAACAAATCGATTTGACCGATTTCATGAAGATATTGTTTTACCGGATCGTCAAGCCGAAAAGAGGAAGCGATAAATTCGGTAAAGTCGGAAACCTGAATTTCCGTTTCTACCTCTTCCACCAGTTCTTCCAAATCCGGCTCTTCTTTTTGCAAATCATGCAGGAAATCTTCAAATTCTTCATCGTCGACAGAATTAATTTCATCTGTACCGTCCTTGACCGATGCGACATCAGTGGGACGGGTGATTTCAATCCCGTTAATTTCTAAGAATTTTACTACTTCATCGAGGGCTTCTTCGGGATGTTTATTCATCACTTCCATAATTCTTTTAATTGGAACATAACCTTTTTCGTTGGCATAATCCAACAACATACCTATTTCGTTTTTATATAAATCTTCCAATAGTTCCCCCCTGAAATGGATTTTTTATAAGGGTTATTTGTTGCGATGTTGCAACAAACGTTTTAATCTGGTCGGATGACGCAAGCGACGAATGGCTTTGGCTTCGATTTGCCGAATTCTTTCTCTGGTTACCCCGAATTCTCGGCCGACTTCTTCCAAGGTCCGGGCGCGATTGTCATCCAAACCGTAACGCAAACGGATAACTTTTTCTTCCCGCGGCGTTAAAGTCTGAAGTACTGCTTCGATTTCTTCCCGGAAAGCCCGGTCTTCGGTAAATTCCAGCGGATTTTGCGTATTTTGGTCCGAAATAAAATCGGCGAGGCTGGAATCCTCCTCTTCGCCCACCGTCGAATCGATGGAAATCGGCTCTTGGGCAATCTTTTGAATTTGTTGCACCTTTTCGACGGAGATTTTCATTTCCGCCGCAATTTCTTCCGGCGTCGGTTCTCGGCGTTTTTCCTGCGTTAATTTCCGGGTGATGCGCATCAATTTGTTGATGGTTTCGACCATATGAACCGGAATCCGGATTGTTCTTCCCTGATCGGCAATCGCTCTGGTGATGGATTGACGAATCCACCAGGTGGCATAAGTGGAAAATTTGAAGCCTTTGGTCGGGTCAAACTTGTAAACCGCTTTAATCAAACCCATATTGCCTTCCTGAATCAAATCAAGGAAAGGAAGTCCCCGGTTGAGATAACGTTTGGCAATCGAAACAACGAGACGCAAATTGGATTCGATCAGCATATCCCGGGCCAGAATTCCTTTTTCGACCTTGTTGTTTAAATCGCGCATTTCTTCCGACGACAAAGTTTTGCCGGCTTTTTGAAACGATTCCAGCTTTTGTTGGCTGGCAACCCCTTCCTGAACGGTCCGGGCCAGTTCAATTTCCTGGGTAATGCTTAAAAGCTCAATCTGTCCGATGTCGCGAAGATACATCTTAACCGGGTCATCCGCATTATAAGAAAGCGAAACAATATCGTCGAAATCGGCCACTTTGATTTCGTTTTCCACGGCGGTAGCCAAATCTTCAAATTCTTCGTCGACTTCTCCTTCGATGAAAGCTTCGAACTCGTCATCGACTTTTTCGATGAGCAATTCTTCTTCGTTCGGAACATCTTCGCTATCCCGGGTAACTTCGATATTCGCATTTTCGAGGTATTTTACCACATCGTCCAACAATTCTTCCGAAGGATTGTTAAAAACCTCAATAATTTTGCTTAACGGAACATAACCTTTTTCTTGCGCATATTCAAGCAAAGTTTCTAATTCCGTTTTATACAATTCTTCCAACTATTCCACCTCATTTTCAATAATCTTTGTTCTTTCACGCTTGTTTTTGAGAATTTCGTCGCCAAAACCCCCATGGTCGCTTTCCAAGGTTTTTTGAAGCAAAAAGACAAGCATTTCTTTTTCCGCGTTCTGTCTGACCTTTTCGATACAGTCTTCCAAATACTTCGGTTTTTCGTAATCAAGCGGCGGTTCTGACATGACATCCTGATAAATCGTTTTGAATGTTTCGTTTTGACCGATTTTGTTCAAAAACCCTTCATGGTCGAAAACCCCTTCATGGTAAAAACCGCCCATGGATTCCAGGAAATTATGGTATTTGACATAATCCTGGGAAGGATGAATTCCGCTTAAATCCATCAGGATTTGCTGGAAATCGGTTACCGATAGCAGAGCCCGATAAATGATTAATCTGTATGCCTTGATAACCCCTTTGGATAATCTGTTTTGGGATTTAGGAAAAGAAATCGGTTTTGTGCTCGGTACCGGAGTAATGTCTTCTCTCATATAGCCAAAATCGTTGGCTAAAGCTTCCAGACCGATACCCAAAGTTTCCGCGGTTTTCTTTAAAAAGAAATCTTTGACGGTTTGCGAACGGGACATCCTGATAAATCCGAACACCGCATTCTTAAATTTTTCGACGCTGTTTAAATCATCTGGCACCAAATCGCGTTTGGCGTCCTGGAAAAGAAATTCATAAATATTGACACTGTTGGTATTTAAATATTCGTTTAAAGCAAGATCGCCGTATTTTTTGCGATAATCGTCGGGGTCAAGCCCGTCCGGCAATACAACCACCTGAGGCAAGACTTTGGTCGGAACAAACAGTTCCGCCGCCCGTTTGGTTGCGGTAATACCCGCCTGGTCGCCGTCAAAACAAAGAACAATGTTTTTGGTAATGCTAAGCAATGTAGCAATATGTTCTTTGGTAAGTGCGGTCCCCATCGTGGCTACGCCGTTTTTGATTCCTGCCGAATCCGCCGCAAGCACGTCCATGAAACCTTCAAACAAAAAGATTTTATCAATCCGTTTGGCGTGCAGGGTCGCCTGGTGCAAATTATACAGCAGATTGGATTTATGGAAAAAACTTGATTCCGGGGAATTCATGTATTTCGTATTGTTGTCCCCCGGAAGATAAACCCGGCCGCTGAATCCTACCACCCGACCGTAAGCATCGGAAAGCGGAAATATGATACGCGACCGAAACAAGTCATAGGGACCCGTTTCTTTGTTTTCCCGGACCAATCCGAGTTCGACCTGGTCGAGAAAATCAACCTGTTTTTCTTTTAAGGCCAGGTGCAGATAGTTCATTTCGCTCGGGGCTAGTCCGATTCTGAAACGCTTAATCATTTCTTCGGTTATGCCCCGGTTAGTCAAATACTCCAAAGCAACTTGTCCTTCTTTGCTGTTGTGCAGATAGAACTCGTAAAAACGGGTTGCTTCTTCCATGATTTGATAACGTTTTTCGTTTTGGAGTTCTTCCGCCGTTTGGCGATAATCGATTTTGATTCCCAGCCGTTTGGCAAGTTTGATGGCGGCTTTTTCAAAATTGAGGTTTTCGTACTTCGCCACAAAATCGATGACATTGCCTTTGGTATTGCAACTGAAACAGTTGAACATTTTGATTTCGCGCGAAACCGACATCGACGGGTTTTGATCGTCATGAAAAGGGCAAAGCCCGAACATGCTTTTACCCTTCGGTTGCAACGGGACATACTCGGAAATTACTTCGACTATATCGGTCTCATTGATGACCTTGTTGATTATGGTTTTCGATAACATATGCCCTCCTTTGCAAAATCATTCTAAATAAATATACGCACAACGGCGCGATTTTACTTCTTTTTTACCATTTTTGGTAAAAATATTGTGGTAAATCGTCGATTGCTACGCGATCCTGAGCCATGGAGTCGCGATGACGGACCGTAACGGTATTATCTTCGAGCGTTTGGAAATCGACTGTGATGCAATAAGGGGTTCCGATAGCGTCCTGCCGGCGATACCGGCGTCCGATGGCACCGCTCGTATCATAAGTAGCCATGCCGAGGGGCATCAGCTTCTGGTACAAAGCAAACGCCGGTTCGTTTAATTTATTGACTAACGGCAAAACCGCAAACTTATAAGGAGCTAAATACGGAACGAGATGCAATACTTCTCTGGTTTCGCCGTTTTCGAGCACTTCTTCGTCGTAAGCGCTGGTCAGGATGGCGAGCAGCAAACGTTCGACGCCGACGCTCGGTTCGATTACATAGGGCAAGTATTTTTCGTTTGTTTCCGGATCAAGGTATTCGAGTTTTTCTTTCGAATGTTCTTGGTGCACGCGCAAATCGTAATCGGTACGGTTGGCAATACCCCAAAGTTCGCCCCAACCGAAAAGAAAAGCAAATTCGATATCCGTTGTGGCTTTGGAATAATGCGACAATTCTTCCGGACGGTGTTTTCTGGTTCTGACCAGTTCGGAACGAAGACCCAATTCTTTCAAAAAGTCCAAGCAAAATTGATTCCAATAATCGAACCATTCCTGGTCGGTTCCTGGCTTGCAGAAAAATTCGAGTTCCATCTGTTCAAATTCACGGGTCCGGAAAATGAAATTTCCCGGCGTGATTTCGTTCCGGAAACTCTTGCCGATTTGACCGATGCCGAAAGGAACTTTTTTGCGGCTGGTTCTTTGGACATTCTTGAAATTGACAAAAATACCCTGGGCGGTTTCGGGACGCAAATAAATGGTATTTTTGGCATCTTCGATAACGCCCTGATTGGTTTTAAACATCATATTGAACTGACGGACCGGGGTAAATTCGGTTCCCCCGCAGGCGGGACAAGTGATTTTGTGGGACTTGATATAATCGTAAAGTTGCTCGTTGGTCCAGCCGTCCGCATTCACTTCTCCGTTGGTAGCCTCGTCGATTAACTTATCCGCCCGATGACGTACGCCGCAGGATTTACAATCGGTTAAAGGATCGGTGAAATTGGCAATATGGCCGCTTGCGACCCAAACTTCCGGATTCATTAAAATACCGGAATCGATTCCGACATTATAAACCGATTCTTGGATAAATCGTTTCCACCAATAACGTTTGAGGTTGTTTTTCAATTCCACCCCGAGCGGACCGTAATCCCAGGCATTGGCCAAGCCGCCGTAAATTTCACTGCCCTGATAAACATATCCTGTTGATTTTAAAAATGCGACTAGTTTTTCCATTGTCATTGTCATAAAATAATTCTCCTTCTTTTTTGCTAACAAAAAAAGTCTCGATAAATGGTCAAAAGTTTAAATTCCTTTTCTAACCGTTTATTTTTTGCCAATAACCCTTTTTAACTACACCATTTTTTCCTAAGATAGTTACTGGCTTTTTCTTTTTATACTAAAATATTATACACTATTTGATGGAATTTTGCAAAAAAATGCGTCAAATAAAAAAAGCGAAATTACCCACAAGCCCCTCTAAAAGCCGGTAATTTCTCTTTTTTTTGTTTGTTATTTGGCGTTTGCCAACAGTTGATTGAGAACTTTTAAATAATTGTTATCGCCGATGGTCACGCCGGAAACCAGGGCATTGTCGATTTTTCCGTCGGATTTAATCACAAAATTGTAAGAACCGTTTTTGGCAAACTCATGGCAGATAAGGTCAGCCTGCTCAAACCATTCTTTTTTGGTGTTTGCCCTCAGCCACTCTTTATAACCTTCGACATCCAAGACGCCTTCGACTTTTTTGCCGGATTGCGGAAACATGTAATATTCGTATCCCAACTCTTGTTTGGATTTTTCGTTATATACAAAGGTTCCGTTTTGATATTTTCCCTGTAAGGTGTCCAGCTTGTAATTGGAAATGGTTTTGAAACGGTTGATATCGGCTGTTGCCCATACAATGTCACCGGATCCGTAACCGCTTACCGCAAGAAGTTTGCCCGCTTTGGCCATTTCAACCGCTTTTTTTGCCAGGTCGACATAAGTTTTAACCGCAATTGTGACCCCGCTGACATTGGTCGCTTTATTGTTTTCATCAATCGTTACTTTATCTATTCCTTCTCGCAACATAAACTGTTCCAAAAGATTAGCCTGTTCAAACCATTCTTTTTTGTTGTTTTCACTCAGCCACTGCTTGTACCCTTCCACATCGAGCTCGCCGTTCACCATTTTACCCGATTGAGGAAACATGTAGTATTCGTAACCCAACTGCTTTTTGGTTTTCCAGTTAAATTTGAAACTGACCGTTTCGCCTTCCACGATTTTGGTCGATTGCAGAGTATCGATAAAGAATTCGACGATGGCATCGTTTTTTATCCGGACGCTTACCGTAATGATTTCCGGGGCGCCGCTGGAAACCGAGGGTTGGAAAGCAGTAAAATAACCGTCTGCCGGAAAGGTACGGTTTAATCCTTTCAAAGCTTCCAATTCTGCAATTATTTCGTCGTATTCTTCTTTGGTAATTTTATCCCCGCATCCGTTTAATAATACTAAACCAATCAGCAAAACTATCAAAATAATTATTTTTTTGCACATAAAAATCTCCCCGTTCTTAACTAGTATTATTATGCTAAAAATGAGGAAATGTTATGCAAAGCAAAAAAAGTAGATTTCCGACCATGAAGATCGGAAATCTACCAAAAAAATTTTTAAAAAATGATAAAAATTTATTTAACGTTAGCTTTTACTTGGCTAAGAACTTGGATATACTTGTTATCGACAATGGTGACACCAGAAACAGTAATATATTTACCGCTGGCATCCAAAGCCATATTGTAAATTCCGTTAGCTTCGAATTCGGCGCATAGAATGGCAACTTGTTCGAACCATTCTTTCTTACCGTTTTCAGCAAGCCATTCTTTGTATCCTTCAACATCAAGAACGCCGTCAACTTTTTTGCCAGAAGCTGGGAACATATAATAATCATAACCTAATTGTTGTTTGGATTTTTCGTTGAATACGTAAGCACCGTCTACAACTTTGCCTTGTAATTGGTCAATCACGTAATCGGTTACTTTTCCGTAACGGTCAACTTTTGCGGTTGCCCAAACGATATCGCTACCGTGACCAGTAACTGCAACCAATTTACCGTCTTTGGCATTTTGAACAGCTTCTTTGGCAAGATCAACATAGTCTTTAACAGTAACTGTTACACCTGTAACGTTTGTCGTTTTTTCGCCATCTAATTCAACGGCTTCAACGCCATTTTCTAACATGTATTGTTCAAGAACATTGGCTTGTTCAAACCATTCTTTCTTGCCGTTTTCAGCGAGCCATGCTTTGTATGCTTCAACATCAAGAACGCCGTCAACTTTGGCGCCAGAAGCCGGGAACATGTAATATTCATAGCCTAATTGTTTCTTGGTTTTGGCATTGAATTCGAACTTTGTAGCATTGCCATCGTCGTCTTTTTGAACAGCGGTTGATTGTAATGTATCAATGAAGAAACCGGCTATTTGGTCGTTTTCAATGATTACGCTGACAGAAACGATTTGAGGTGCGCCGTGATTTAATGAATAGCTGAATGCAGTATAAACACCGTCATGGGCATATGTGCGTTCGCCTTTCAGAGTGCTAATTTCTGCCATTAAAGCAGTAATTTGAGCTTCAAGGTCAGCAATGTCGGCTTCAAGTTCATCAACTTCTTCTGCTAAATCAGCTGCTTCTTCGGTTTTTTGGTTTAATTCGGCAACTTTAGCATCTAGTTCAGCTTTTTTGGCATTTAGTTCGCTGACTTTGGAAGCAAGTTCTGTTTCTTTTGCTTCAAGTTGAGCAACAACTGCATCATACTCATCTTTTTTCACTTTCTTGCCACAAGCAACTAAAGAAAGAGATAATGCAACGATAAATAATGAAAACAAGATTTTTTTCAACATTTTTTCCTCCTTAAAATGTTTTTTTTGACATATAGATTATACCATATTCAATTATGCAATACAAGCGATTATTTAATGAAAACGATTTAATAATTTTCATTTTTTCGGCTTGAAAAACGGAATTTTTTCCAGGTAATAAGGGAAAAAAGCGCCAAGGCTCTTGACGCTTTAATTCATTACAATTTGATTTTGATGACATTTCCGTCAGGTCCGGGCGTCTCTTCCAGGTAAACTTTGATAGCTTCAAAGTTTGCCATCGTGCCTGGTTTGCACATTTTCGGGGATGCTCCGTCATTGACAATGGCAGTGGCCAAACCCGAACAGCCAGGAAAACCGCAGGCCCCGCAATTAATCCCCGGCAAACGTTTTGTAACTTCTTCGATCCGGTTGTCCACCACAACCTGGAAAAGTTTTGCAAAAACACCAAGTATTAAACCAAGGATTACCCCCAAACCAACCATAACAACGATTGAATAGACCAATAATTTCACTTCGGGACTCATTTTAGATGATTCCTCCTAACCGAGCAAAGATTAATGCTAAAGCTGCCGTTGCTATTAAAGCTATCGGTGTTCCTTTAAACGGTTTCGGAATCGGTGCTTGTTCCATAGCTTCCCGTAAACCGGAGAAAATGTATAATACCAAAAAGAAACCTACAGACGAGAAGAAAGAAAAGATTAGCATCGATAAAAAATCATATTCGTAAGCGATTACCAATGATGCCACACCCAAAACGGCGCAGTTTGTGGTAATCAGCGGTAAATAAATACCCAAGGAACGATACAAAGGAGGTACGACCTTCTTCAGGAACATTTCCACCATCTGAACCAAAGCGGCGATAACCAAAATAAAGGTTAAAGTCTGCAAATAAACAATGTCCAATGGTTTTAAAACATAGTGGTAAAGGGCCCAAGTAACGATGGTGGCCAAAACGATAACAACAATTACCGCAAGCCCCATTCCGACAGCCGACGAACGTTTTTTGGACACGCCCAAAAACGGACAGAAGCCGAGGAATCGGTACAATAGGACGTTTTCGATTAGTAAAGCACCAAAGGCTAGAGTAATTAAATTAGCCATTTGCTTTTACCTCCTTTTTAATTTTTTCTTTTTTATCTTTGACAGCGAATACAATGGCATTGACGATACCGATAACAATACCCAAAACGATGAAAGCACCGACGTTGCTGGTAAAGAAGGCAGATGGTTTCACATGGAAAAAGTCAAAAATCGGCATCAAATTGATTTTGGCGTTTCCCCAAATTGTGATTAAACCGGTTCCCAAAACTTCTCGGACGATTGAAACAAGGCAAATTGCGATTGTATAACCAAGTCCCATGCCCAAAGCATCGATTGCCGATGATAGAACATTGTTTTTGGAAGCAAAGGCTTCGGCTCTGCCCAAAATAATGCAATTAACCGCAATCAACGCAACGAAGACGCCTAATTGATCATACAAATCCGGTAAATAGGCTTGCATGATTAATTCGACAACCGAAACGAAAGTCGTAATGACGATAATAAAGACCGGAATACGAATATCATTCGGAATAATGTTCTTAATCAGAGAGATAACAACATTGGAGAAAAAGAGTACAAAGATTACTGCCAAACTCATTCCGATACCACTTTCAAGCGATGTGGTAACGGCCAATGTCGAACATATACCCAAAACAAAGACAAAGACAGGGTTTTCTTTAATAAGGCCTTTTAAAAAGTTTTGTTTTTGATTTACCTTCATTGTCTTATGCCTCCTTTATTACTTTGTATTGATCGAAAGCCAGTTTGACACAAGCTTTGACCGAGTTCGACGAAATTGTTGCCCCAGTCACTTTAACAAATTTGCTGTCATAATCTTCTTGGGTAGCATCGATTAGGCCAAATTTGACCCCTTCAAAAGAACCGCCGATTCCAGGAGGATTGGTTGCAGGAAGGCCGACAGAAATATTCAGGATTTTTCCGTCTTCTTTGGTTATTACAACCAAAGTTTGAATCGTTAAGTATTGGTTTTTGTTTTGAACATTGAAAACGTAAACCTCTTTGCCGCTGTAAAGGCCTTCGTAAGCGTTCTGCACATTTTCAAGCAATTCGACTTCCAAGATTTTTGGGGATTCAACTTCGATAACTTTCAATTGTTCCGCAAGTTTTTTCTCTTCATTGGCTTTAATGGCAGGAGCCGTCAAAATATTGATGCCTGCCAAAAGCCCTGCGGAAATGATTCCCAAAATGCCGAGGAAAAGCGCTAAATATGCTGGATAAGGTAACTTTTTCATTATTTATCCGCCCTCCATGATTGCATTGCAACGTTGGCAGCCCGAATTAAGGCATTCGAAGTAACAGTTGCACCGGTAATAGTTTCGATACCTTCTGTATCGCCGCTTTCGCGAATAAGTTTCGGAATGTTGATTATCGGGTCAGGTTCGCTATATTGTGGACTATAAATATAAGATTCATCATGATCATGTTCTCCGACGGTATAACCGGTAACTTTTCCGTTTTCGTCAAGAGTAATATTACAAATAATCGGACCGTTATAACCGGTTGAACTAACCGTAAAGACTCTGGTATTCGGATTGTAGGCAGTAATCCGAGCCGCTGGTTTGTTTTGGTTTGCGGTTGCAACCAAAGCTTCGATTTCCTCTTCCGATAAAACGGTGTCGGCATCGACAAACGACAATTCCCGTTTCGAAGTATCATATTTAAGCTTTGCATCGACACTTCTAGTTCCGTCAGACATAGTATAGGTAAAAATACTGATGTCCGATAACCATTGAACTGCCGAAACAAAGGTGAAATCAACACTAGGTATAGGCAATTCTTCGTCGATATCCTGGTAGAATTGTTCACGGGCCATCTTCATGACTCTAATAATGGCTTTCGAAGAAAGCGTGATCGTGGCAACAGGAGTAAAATCGAAAACCGGTTTTTTCATATCGACATTGACGAATTGATTAAAGAATGTTTCGTCAAGTTTTTCGAAATAATCAGTTGATTCGTTATTGACAACAATTTTATATCCTAAAATATTGCGTGAGGTTGGTTCGATAACCACCGCAACTCTCAAACCTTCGTTTTTTCCGACAACTTCGATATAATAAAGTATACCCACTTCGGCATTTTCTTTGATGATTTGATATCTGGCAAGAACTTTATTTTTATCGCTGTCTTCATACGAAGTAATCAAAGGTTTTTCTTCATCTAGTTCGAGTTTGTCAAAATCTTCAAAATAGGTTTCGGCTGCGCTGTTTAAAGCCCGCATTTCGGCTGCTTTGACTTCTTCGACAAGAATATCATTAACAACCTTTTCACGGTTCTTGGTGACGCTTTCCGCAACCACTACCCCAAGCACAAAGATAACGATTAAAGATAATGCAAGTCCAAGCGGTAATAAAACTTTTTTCATTATTCTAATACCTCCGTAATCGCGATTCTATCTTGTTCGGAAGCGGGTTTGTTTTGCGCCGGAGAAGTCTTAAAGACAGTATATCCGGCAATCGCGATAAAGAGTATTGCGATTGCTGCATACTTAACCGCTATTTTCCATGGGTCTTTGGTGATTCTCAATTTGGCCGCGAACCTATCAATCAACGGTGTAAAGAGACACATAAACAGAATCGATGTCGCAACACCTTCAGGGAACGAACCGACCAAACGGAACAGGCAGGTTAGAACGCCAAGACCTAAAGCAAAAATAATCTTACCGTTCGGCGACCGAGGTGTCGTTACCGGTTCGGTGGCCATAAAGACCGCACCGAATAATAGTCCGCCGCTTAAAACGTTGAACACAGGATACCATAGACCTTGGCCGTTGACCAAACCGACAATTAACGTGATGACAAAAACCGTTCCGACATAAATAACCGGTACTTGCCAAGAAATGGTTTTGCGAATTACCAAGTAAATAAAAGCCAATATGCACAAAATGGCACTTGTTTCACCCATGGCTCCCGGAATGGTTCCGATGGCGAAATTCGCCAAACTGCCGTAAGGCTTAACCAAAGTATCGTAATCAGCTCCGATATTGACAAGCTTGTCGTCTTGTTTCATCGTGTAATTGGTGAGCGGCGTAACGCCGGTTTCCAAATAGTAATCTTCGTACGGGTTAAAAGTGGTTCCCGAAGTCGCATTGGTTGGAATGGCAAACGAGAAAGCCGTAATGACGATGACATAAGCAAGCAAAGCCGGATTGAAAATGTTATAACCGAATCCGCCAAAAAGCATCTTGAAAATAATATTGGCAAACAAGCAACCAATCATCAATACCCAAATCGGCGTATATAGCGGCAATACCAAGGCAAGAAGCAAGCCCGGAATTACGGCATATGATAAATAAACTTCGTTCAATAAGGCTTTAAAAGTCCGTATGTTTTTAAAGCAATAGAAATAAACCGCTTCGAGTAACATGCTGGTTAAACCGCCGACAAGAACAAAGAGAAGCGGCCACACCATGGCTAAAAAGCTGACATTATCCAATTTGATATAAGGCAAAATACCATTTTTAAACCAAGCAAAAAGGATGATAGGCACCAAACAAATGACAACATCGTTCATCATCCGTTTGGTAGTGATTATTTTTTCATCGGAAGCCCGTAAAAATGGCCCAGTTCCTAAAGAAAATTTATTTGCCATTTCTTTCACCTATCCTTTCTTGACAGCTGTTGCTTTTTTCTTTTGTACAGCTGCTTTAGCTTTGACGACTGCATCGGTAATTTCCACTCTGGATGGACAAACATAGGAACACAATCCGCATTGAATACATTTTAAAGCGCCCAGTTCTTCGGCCAAATCGATTTCACCGGCATTGAAAGCCCGTTTGATTTCGGTCGGAGTTAAAAATGCAGGGCAATAATCCGCGCAACGTCCGCATCCCATGCAGGCCTGAGCGATGGATGTGGTGCGTTTCGGTAAAACGATGATACTGCCGAGGCTGGAACTGATTGCCATATCGTCGGTATAAATAGCCGATCCGGTCATCGGACCGCCAGCGATAAAATAAGCATCGCCCAATTCGTCGATATACCCACCGGCCCGCTCGATTAATTCGAGGGCTTTGGTGCCGATTTTAATCATAAAGTTTTGTGGCTTTTTGATGCCTTCACCGGTAACGGTTACGACTTTTTCAATCAACGGTTTGTTTTCTTCAACGGCATCGCAAACTGCAATCGTCGTGGCCACATTGTTGACAACGGCGCCGACCTCGCTCGGAAGACCGTTGTAAGTTTTATTCAGGGCACGTTCGACAATATATTTTTCCCAACCGGCCGGATAAACGTCAGGAAGCAATAACAAACTGATTTCCTTGCTTTCGGCCAATTTGGAATTCAAATGCGCAATTAAGGCTTGTTTGGTGCGTTTAATGGCTATTTGGGCTTTAGGCGCACCGGTGGCAATCATGATGTAACGGATACCTCTGATGAGCTTATCCGCAAAGTTTTGAATCAAAACCGCATCCGCCGTAATATAAGGTTCACATTCCGCCGCATTAATCAAAACCACGTCGGCCGGTTTGTTCGGAAGATACTTCACGTAAGTCGGAAAACCTGCTCCGCCTAAACCGACGATGCCGCAATTCTTAACCCGGTCGATAATGTTTTCTTTGGTTAATTCCGTTAACGGTTTACCGTAATCTTCGACCGCAGTTTCCTGGAAATCATTTTTGATTTCCAACATTTCGACCATTCGCGCAATCGGATGCCATACTTTTTTAACACCAACTACGGTGCCGCTGACCGGCGAATGGACCGGATGGGCAAAGCGATCTTCACGGAGAGCAACTACTTGTCCTTTTAATACTTTGTCCCCGGCACCAACTATGGCCTTTAATTGCGTAGGTCCGGCGATTAATGGTACGTAAACATACTCGGGATCGAGGTATGTTTGAATGGGGGCATCAGTTGACATCTTTTTCCGACCGTCAATATGAAGTCCCCGGATTTTTCTTAGCATAAATACTCCTCCTTGAGAATAATTAATTGATATTGGCTGTCATTAATGTTTGACATAACACTACATATTATACCATATTTAGTAGGTCGTGTAAAACGATATTAGAAACTTTCGCTATTGGTTAATCCTGGAAAACCAAGATAAAAAAGCCCGTGAAGGGCTCCTGAAAAGGGTCTTATAACATTTTGCTTTTTGGTTCGGCGGACATTTTTTGACCGATCAGTTTGGCTTGGCTGGTAAAATCCAAATAACGCTGATAATAGCGGTCGATTACTTCGGCGATTTCCGGAATGAACTGACTGACCAAACCCAAAAAATTTTCGTCGACTTTGTCCAATTTGATTGTGTATAAATACTTCATCATTTTGGTATGGTTAAACGATAAATCCGTCAAAATATTCCAGCAATCGTCCCTGCAAACCACGCCTGCCGCTTCCACGCTGAAACAACCGGCTTTAACCGGTTTATTGCAAATCGGGCATTGGTTGAACCGCGGATTGACCCCCAACAAATATAAAAGTTTCAATTCGAAAATCGCAAGAAGCGAGTCAGGGTATTGGGTGTTTTTCAGCAGATTCAATGTGTCAACGACAAACTGATAAAACAACTCGTCGTCTTGGTCGGCCATGGGAATGAGATTGATTTTTTCCAAAATGGCATAAGCGACAAACATCAGCTTAGGGTTTTCCTTGATGGACGAATAATAATCAAGCACTTCGCATTTGGTTAAAGTATTGAGTTCGCGGTTGTTTGTGTGCTCAAACTGAAGCAATGTCAAAGGAATCGCAAAAGCCCGCGTTTTACTGTTGATTTTTTTGGCGCCCCGCACAATCAGGTTTAACTTGCCCGAAGGGGTAAGCAGATTAATCAACGCGGCATTCTCCTGATAATCACTCGTCTTTAGCACGAGGCCTAAGGACTCTCTTTCGTTCATCATTATCTTCACCATTTAATTCCTCGAATTTGGCAAACTCCGCTTCTTCCACGCGTCTTTTTTCGCGTTTATAGCGGAGATAATCTTCGATTCGACCGGTTTCTAGAAATTTGCCCCAATAAGTTTCGGGATTGTTCTGGGATAAATGGTCATGTTTATTCATTGTTCAAACCTCCTTAAATATTATAGGTAGGTTTGACTCAATTTATTCTATTCATAACCGTATTCTTTTAAATAACGTTTTTTGTTGCGCCAATCTTCTTCAACTTTGACAAACAATTCTAAAAAAACTTTGTTGCCCAAAAATTTCACAATATCAAGCCGGGCTTGGGTTCCGATTTCCTTAATCTTGGCTCCCTTGGCGCCGATGATGATTTTCTTTTGGGATTGACGTTCTACCACAATCGTGGCACTGATATCCGTTACATTCGGATTCTTTTCGTTTTGTTTAAACCTTTCCACCACCACCGCAACACTGTGCGGAACTTCTTCTTCGGTCAAAAGCAACACTTTCTCGCGGATGATTTCGGCGACTACAAAACGTTCCGGCTGGTCGAGAATCTGGTCGGCCGGATAATACAAAGGACCTTCTTCCAACCGGTCGGTAATCATTTTCAACAAGTTATCGATATTGAAACCTTCGGTGGCGCTGATGGTTATGCCACCGCTGAACGGATATGCCGCCTGATATGAGGCAATGTTTTCTTTCAGCGCTTCTTGGTCTTTAACCAAGTCAACTTTATTGATAACCAATATTACCGGTGTTTTAACCGCTTTTAAATATTCAATAATCATTTGGTCGGCCGGTCCGAGGGGGTAATTTCCTTCGATAACAAACAAAATGACATCCATGCCTTCCAAACTGCCTAAGGCGGCTTTATTCATGGTTATGCCTAGTTCATGGCGGGGTTTATGGATTCCCGGAGTATCGACAAAAATGATTTGCTCGTTTTCGGTAGTATAGATGCCTTGGATACGGTTCCTTGTGGTTTGGGCTTTCGGCGTAACGATGGCAATTTTTTGGTTAAGGAATTTGTTTAACAGCGTACTTTTGCCAACATTGGGACGGCCAATGATGGCAACAAAACCCGATTTAAACTTACTCATGGTTCATGTCTTCATCCTTAAAAGAATAAGGCAGCAAATCCGCCACCGTCATTTCCAAGGTATCGCCCTTCAGGTTGGTCAGCGTTACTTTGGCCGAAGGATTCATCAATTCCATCATCACCTGGCGGCATGCTCCGCACGGGGAAATCGGACGGTCGGTGTCGCCGGTTACCACGATTTCCAAAATATCGTCCTGACGGTAGCCCAAAGAATAAGCCTGAAACAGAGCGCTCCGTTCGGCGCAGTTGCTTAAACCGTAAGAGGCATTTTCGATATTGGATCCCATAATATATTCGCCGTTTTTCAAAACCAAAACCGCTCCTACTTTAAAATGGGAATATTTGGCATAGGCATTGGCAAAAGCTTTTTTAACCAGTTCAAATTTTTTATCCATGCTTTCGTTTTTTTACTTCCTTTCAGTACCTTTTCGTTCTATCGCTAGGCGGTTCAATATTTCGTCTTGCAAAGCAAACATCCGTTTTTCGTCCGTTTCGGTTTGGTGGTCGTACCCAAGCAAATGCAGCATGCCATGCAAAATCAAAAAGGCGAATTCGCGCTTTTCGGAGTGGCCGTAACTATCGGCTTGGGATTTGACCCGATCGGTATTGACAAAAATATCACCCAGTTCATAAGGCAAGTGGTCGTAACCGCTGTCCACTTCAGCAAACGATATTACATCCGTGGACCGGTCGATGTTTCGGTATTGTTTGTTGATTTGATGCATTTCTTCTTCGTTCACAAATATCACGCTCAAGACGTGGCGCCCCTTTACCTTTTCCACTTTTTTGACCATCCGCGCCAAACTCCGGATGACTTTTCTTCCGTTAAAAGGATAGTCGGGCAGATTAACGATATTAGTCCTGATCATTATCCAATTCCTCGTATTTCGCAATGATTCTGGTCACAATCGGATGACGCATCACATCCGACTTGTCGAAATGGATTAGTCCGATTTGCTTGATTCCGGATAAGAGTTTCACGGCTTCGACCAAACCCGACATCGACGTTTTCGGCAAATCGATTTGGGTAATGTCGCCGGTTACAATCATCTTGGAATTAAATCCCAGCCGGGTTAAAGCCATGAGCATTTGGTTCCGGGTTGTGTTTTGGCCTTCGTCCAAAATGATAATCGCATTGTCGAGCGTCCGTCCCCGCATATAAGCAAGGGGAGCAATCTCGATGATGCCTTTTTCAATCATCTTTTCCGCATGCTCGCGGCCCAAAAATTCGTAAATGGCATCGTAAATCGGTATCAGATATGGATCGACTTTTTCTTTCAGATCTCCCGGCAAAAAGCCGAGTTTTTCGCCCGCTTCTACGGCCGGCCGGGTGATGACCAGACGTTTAATCCGATTTTTCTTAAGTTCGTTGATGGCAAAACCGACTGCCACCCAGGTTTTTCCGGTCCCGGCACTGCCGGTCGCAAAAATGACGTCTTTTTGGTTCAGGAGGTCGAGATAAAGTTTTTGATTCATCGTTTTGGCGTATATCGTCCGACCTTCATAGGTCGTTACTATCGGGTACTTCTTATCCACAAACTCGCACACTTGTTCGTAATCGTGATTGCGCAACATTCCGATAACCGTAATGATTTCGCGTTCTTTGACCGGCATATTGTTTTGGGCCAGCCTTGCCATAACGTCCAAGACTTTTTGCAAAAAGGTCACATCGGCGTTTTCCTCGGCATACACTTTTCCGGCCACCACGCTGATTTTAAAACCCAATTCGTCTTCCAACAAGGCGAGATTGCGATTCAACGGTCCGCAAACCGTTTGTTCGATATTTAAGTCGCTAAACTCATAGATTGGTTGATAGTTCATTATAAAAAGCCAACTCCTACATTTATTATCCTAGTTAGGTATCAACATTATACCATTTTTTTACCAATTAAGCAAGGCACAACAACAAAAAAACTCCCCGGAAAGGAGAGAATGCTTTAATTAACTTTGGCGAAGCTTGCGATATTTTCTTCGGCTTGTACCAAAATCTTTACGCTGAACGATTCGGGATTTTCGGTAATTGTCAATACTTGGATTTTTTGCAACTGTTCGCTCGGGTGGGTTCTTCGGTTTTCAAACCTCGCGATTACTTGGCTTTGCGCAAAAGAAAGGGCGCTTGTTTCGTCATAGACGTTTTTAATCCAGGCTTTTTCGAAATAACTGATTCTGGCAAAGGAAAAAACCGAACCCAAACGAAAAAGGGGTTGTTCTTTAACGAAACTTAAGGCAAAGGGATTTTTCTGCATCCACACCGGCTTGGTTCCGAGAAAAAAAACGAAAGTACTGCGGACTTTTCCGGTATATTCTTCGGAAGCAATTTCTTTCGGAACCTCAATCGTTTCCACGGTCAGAGTTTGCGCAATCACGATGCCGCTTGCCCGAACGTAATTGTCCATGGCTCTTTCGTTGTTGTGAAACTTAAGATTTCCGGAAACAAGGACTTGACCGGGCTTAACCGCTTGGTCTTTAAACACCAACACCACGCCCCGTTTGACGTAAAACCGTTTGACGATTCCTTCTTTGGAAGCCACCAAATCCCCTTTTTGCGTCAAATCTTCAATCGGCGGCTTTGGAGCTTCTTCTTTTTCGATATCGATAATCAGCTTTCCACCGTTACGGGTTACGCCGATCCAGGCATAACAGGAATAGGTTTCTCTTAAGTTTTGCGACAGCTCGCTTACCGAAGATTTTAAGACATAGACCGGACCGAAA
>ERZ795049.1817-NODE-1817-length-26719-cov-5.092934_pt1 | contig 26719 bp, 23 predicted proteins | sample MGYA00375133_ERZ795049 | MGnify/ENA primary metagenome ERZ795049 (study PRJEB30178, sample SAMN05720147) | activated sludge metagenome | isolation source: anaerobic digester from wastewater treatment plant | place: Japan | collected 2015-04-20 ... | reverse complement strand
TATGCAAAGCAAGTATTGATTATTGCCTTACACATGAAGATGTAGAAGAGTATACGTTTACAGGTGATTTTGAAGAAGATAAACACAAGATTCGCTATTACCAACCTTACACATGGGCAGAACTACGTTTTTTGCGTCATAGCAAAAAATTGCAGTGGGAAACAGGCGAACGCAGACCAGAACCTTGTGGATTAACTTATCCGAAACAAATTAAGGTGTTGCATTATCAGTTCCGTAGTCCGCAACAGATGCAGCAACGCTATGCTGTGCGTCAGCAAGCCAAAGCAAATGGCTGCGGTTCTTTTCGCCACGAAAAAGGGAACGATTGGAAAGATTATTTGAGAAATAGAAATGAACTAGTGTACGATAAGCAAGATGGAACGTACCAAACCTTGGGCAATCGTAATAAGTTTAATAAATGGCATACCCGTATTACCAAAGGTTTTTTAACGCTGTTTGGTTATTATTGAGCGATTCACTTTTGGGGACTGTTAGCAATAGCGTTATAAAAAAACCAAATATAATGGCAAATTGCCCTGTTATGAATGTGTCGAACAACGATTGCCAAGAAAATAGGAACAATCCTAATAGCAATAAAGTCATTCTGCTACGATTAACCAGCCTAATAGGGTAGTAATAAATGGCTAAGAGCAAGACAAGTCCAATCAAGCCAAATTCGATGGTGGTTTGCAAAAACTGATTGTGTACATCTACGCGTTTATTTGTTTTCCATAATTCATATAAAATTTTAGATTGTTTTCCTTGTCGAACACTGTCAATTTGTGTCTGTCCATCGCTTAATCCATGCCCCAATATCGGTTTTTCTTGTATGATGGGTAGGGCAACTTCTGTCCATAAAAATAAGCGTGGCTCTTGCTCAATCATTTTTTCTGACATACGTTCGTGTTGCAACATGGCAAACACCATGCCAATAACAATAAAAACGGAAGCTCCAATTGCCACTATTTTTTTTGTTAACCAAATTTTTCGAATAACAATGATAGCGGATAAACCAATAGCAGCGATAAATCCAGAACGACCCTCCGACATTAATAAGGTGCTTATAATAAGCAAAATACTAAAGCCATATATAGTTTTCACACTCCAATGGAGTTCTTTAAAGCGTGTTACAGCCAAATACCAGACACTAGCCAATGCAATATTTAAGTATAAGTTAAAAGCCATATGCGAGTTAACGTATGCAATGCGAGCTTGCGTAAATAAATCATACCTATTTTCGTTTGTCAAAAATTCGGGCAAGCCAATGTGGTAAATAATAAGATAAAGGATAAGCAAGGTAGATGAAATAATGATAGTATGTAAAAAATAGGATAATTTATACAACGAATTATATCCAAAAATACCTATTATAGCAAATCCAAATAAGGCTAATCGACGTTCTGTTAGGTTTTGAAAATAGGTATGCGAATCTTCGAATGGATAATACAAAAAACCCATTGTAAAAAACAACAATATACCAATAAAATACCAGGTGGTAGCCGAAATTTGTATCTGTCTCCACTTCATATCAACCAAAAATTCTACGATATAGGATATAAAAAACAACGTAAGGGCTAACTGTTGTTTTGGAAAATAAAACGGCAACGAAGCCATTAAAAAAAGTCCACAAAGCAGATTGATACTATGTACGTAATGCCTAAATTTTTCTAACATAAGTTGCGTTATTTGAATAAACGGGAAGGATTGTTGAATAATCGTGCGTAAAATAATTTAAAACCAAACCATGTAAGTACTTTCTGATTATCGGTAATAGTGGCAAAATAATCAAGTTCTTGTTTTATTTCCGAGTAAGTAAAATTACGAATACCTAATTTGCGAATCAATTTCTTTAATTTCTTTTTTTCTATCAACTTGGTTTCTGCTTCTGATAGGTGTGTGCAAGAAAATGGAAGTTGGTTTATCCATTTTTTATAAACAAGGAGCAAATTTTTGTAATAATCCGTATTGTGAGAGCCTGCAGAAAAATGCTCTAGTAAAATATCGTAAACAACATAATTTCTTAAATTATTGGCTTTAGCTTGCATACAAATATCGTAATCATATCCATGAAAGCCCGAAATTTTTTCATCAAATTGCAAAAATTGAAAGTTTTCTTTTGTCGTAGCTAAAAAGACACCATCTAACAGAACAACTTCTTCACGGGTTGATGCGGGTTGGTTGGGAGTGCGAATATAACTAGATTTTCCTTTGCCTGATTGAATTAGGTTCATCTTTAAACCATGTGTTGACCATGACGCTGGTATGCGCGAAGCTAAACAACCACCTGCTAAGCCTATTAAGCCAACTTGTGGCGTTTGTAAATGTTCTATGATGTTAAGTCCCCAATCAGAGCTTCTAAAAAAAACATCTTCGTGTACAAAACATAAGTAAGGGAATTTGCTTTTTGTTACTCCCAGATTGTATGCAGAAAAAATAGAATGTGTTGATTGTGAATTGTCTATATGGATAATCTCATAGTCAACACCTACGGTTTCGTGAATATTGGCTGTTAAAATAGAAGATAATTCGGCAAATTTTGAACAAATAATAATGGATAGCATGCGTTCTGTATAGTTAGATTTTTTGTATTCCGTTTTTGCAAATATAGGTATTTTGTTCCATTTTTTGCCTCATTTTTTCTTTGTTTTCTTCTTGACTTACCCAACTTTCTTTGTGATGTAGGTGGTACATAACAGCCATATTGCGTACTGATTTCAGTTGGTAGCCTGCTTGTTGTAAACGCCATAAAATATCCACATCTTCGCCAATTGCAGGTAGGGTATAGTCTTCATCAAATCCATTAATTGCATATAGTGCTTTTTTTGAAAAAGACATGTTGCATCCTTTTAAATGTTTCATCGTGCGTATACGTGTTATCCAACCCAACAGACCCTGTGGATGAATAAATAAAGCTTCTTCCAAATATCGACCAGATTTCCAAAAGTGGATATATAAATAACGCGATAAGGTTGGCAATAAGGTTGGGTTTGAAAGCAGTTTGTTACTGGTTTCTGCCGATAATTTAACACGTTTGCCAGCTAAAATTAGGTGCTCGTCAGCCATTTTTGCATGAAATTCAACAAATCGTTTGTGAAGCACACAGTCACCATCAATAAAAATGAGCCAATCACCCTGAGATTTTCTTATTGCATTGTTCAGTGCCTTATTTTTTTGCCATCCATCATCTTTTTGTGTAAGATGTTGATAACTTTGTTTAAATGGGTATGAGGCTACAAATTGACGCACATTTTCGTCTTCTCCATCTTCTGATATAATAATTTCAAAATCCTGATATGATTGAACTTGCAAGGATTCAAGCACCAGTTTCAAAAAAGGTACATTCTTGTATATAGATATGATGAGGCTTATTTTCATGGTGCAAAAGTACTATAAAAATAGATGTAAGTCTAAAAATGTTGAAAAAATAAACATTCAACCTCAAAATTTTTGCTACATTTGCGTTTGGAAAAAACGTAAAAATTTTAAATACAATATGGGTAAAATTATTGCCTTAGCAAATCAAAAAGGTGGAGTAGGAAAGACAACAACCACAGTAAATTTAGGAGCTTCGTTGGCGGTACTCGAAAAGAAAGTGTTGATTGTAGATGCAGATCCACAAGCAAATGCCTCTTCGGGCTTAGGTATTGATATTGAAAAATTAGAATACAGTATTTATGAATGTTTGATAAATAATGTGCCCGTAAGCAAAGCCATCCAAAAAACACCCATCGAAGGCTTGCATATTTTGCCCTCGCATATTGATTTGGTCGGTGCTGAGATTGAGATGTTGAAACTCGATAATCGTGAAAAGTTTTTACGTACCATGTTAGAAACGATAAAAAATGAGTATGATTTTATCTTAATTGATTGTTCTCCTTCGCTAGGCTTGATTACAGTCAATTCGCTTACAGCAGCAGATTCCCTAATTATACCTGTACAAGCTGAATATTATGCGCTTGAAGGAATAAGCAAGCTGTTAAATACCGTAAAAATTATCAAAAGTCGGCTAAATCCATCGCTTGATATTGAAGGCTTTTTAGTAACCATGTACGATTCTCGTTTGCGATTAGCCAATCAAGTATATGCTGAGGTTAAAAAACATTTTCAAGATATGGTGTTTGAAACAGTTATCCAACGTAACATACGCTTGAGTGAATCGCCTAGTCATGGCTTGCCTGTAGTTTTGTATGATGCAGATTCTAAAGGAGCTCAAAACCATATGCAATTGGCGGCTGAGATTATTAAAAATAATTCATAATATATTAAGTTATAATCCCGTACAATGAATAAAAAATCAGGTTTAGGCAGAGGCTTGGGTGCTCTCATCGAAATGGAAACGGTAGCTACTAGTGGTTCATCCTCGATAAGCGAGGTGGATATAACTAAGATACAAGCCAATCCAGACCAACCACGTACTTATTTTGATGAAGAAGCTTTGCAAGAATTAGCAACATCAATTAAAGAAGTTGGTATCATTCAGCCAATTACTTTGCGTCAAGTGTCTAGCGATACGTATCAAATTATTGCTGGAGAAAGACGTTATCGTGCTTCAAAAATAGCTGGTTTAACAAAAATTCCTGCTTACGTTAAAACCGTAGATGACGAGGCTGTAATGGAAATGGCTCTGGTTGAAAATATTCAGCGTGAAGATTTAAATGCCATAGAAATTGCATTGAGTTATCAAAAATTGATAGAGATTTCTGGTTATACCCAAGAAACCATGAGCGAGCGTGTAGGCAAAAAACGTTCTACAATAGCTAATTATCTTCGTTTGCTTAAATTACCTGCTGAGATTCAACTGGGTATTACAAATAAAAAAATTGATATGGGGCATGCACGTGCATTGGTTACGATTTCTGATGCAAGTGTGATGTTGCAAGTATATGAAAAAATTGTGAAAGAGGGTCTTTCTGTTCGAAAAGTAGAAGAATTAGTAAAGAACCTTCAAAGTCTTGAAGTAGAAGGGGAACAAAAAGTTACAAAATCAACTCCTCGATTACCTGCTGAGTATACTGCATTGAGTAAGCGATTGTCTGATTTTTTACATGTTTCTGTTAAAATAGAACGTAATGAAAGCGGTAAAGGGAAAATTATTTTACCTTTTCGGTCGGATGAAGAATTAGAAGGTTTGATGGATGTTTTTGATAAAATGATGTAATTAGTTAAACTTTTGAAACTGAAATATTACATATTTGCTATATTCGTATTTAGTTGTCTATCTTTGTGGGCAAGTGATGATTCTTTGGTTGTAGTATCAGAATCAGACTCAGTACAAGAAAAAGAGGTAGTGTTATATGTTGATTCAACACTTTTACACGCTGAGTTTAAACCCCAACCTTCAAAAGCTATTTGGTATGCAGCTATAGTTCCTGGGCTAGGACAGATATACAACAGAAAATATTGGAAACTGCCTATATTGTATGGAGGTGCAATGGGTTTAACGTATGCTATTTCGTGGAATGGAGGAATGTATAGGGATTATCAAAAAGCATATAGAGATATTGTTGATAATGATGCTAGTACCCAAAGTTATGTAAACATACTACCTCAGGGAGTAGTGATAGATAGTGATAACAAAGCATACTATACCAGTTTGTTGAAAAATAAACAGGATAATTATTTAAGATACAGGGATTTGAGTATTATTGGAACGGTCGGTCTATATCTTTTAAGTATAGTAGATGCGTATGTTGATGCTCATTTATATGATTTTGATGTTAGTCCAGATTTATCTTTAAAAATAGTACCTAAAGCCATTCCATTGAAACATATCAATCATTTTAGTGATGTTTCTTTTGGGCTTAGTTGTCAATTTTCTTTTTGATAATTAAGAGGTAGTAGAAAGAATGTTTATAAATAAAATTATATCCAGTTTGTTCGTTATATGGTTGGTGTTTGTTACACCAAGCTATGCCTCTTCTATTTATCCATCGCAGAGCTCTCCGTTACTTGTTTCTGAGTATGAATCATCTATGCAAACGTTCGATACAGCAATAGAAGAGATGTGTGTTGCATGGCGTATGCGAATTAAAACAAAAGAAACATGTGATAGTGCATTCCGTTACGCTCCATTACCTTATTCGCCTGATTCAATTCGTATTAAACGGATTGCAATGATGCCCACAATTTTGGAAATGACGTATAATGATGTAGTAGGTCGTTATATCAATTTATATTGCGACAGAAACAGAGAAATATCTTATATGCTTGCACTTAGTCAGCATTATTTCCCAATTTTTGAAACTATTTTTGAGCAGTACAATCTTCCCAATGAACTAAAGTATTTGTCTATAGTAGAATCAGCACTGAATCCTAGAGCTACTTCGCGTATGGGAGCCGCAGGGTTATGGCAATTTATGCCAACTACAGGTAAGTTATATAACTTAGAAATGAATAGTATATATGATGAGCGAAGAGACCCCATCAAATCAACTCATGCAGCTGCCCAGCATTTTAGAGATTTATATGAAATATTTCAGGATTGGAATTTAGTGATAGCCGCTTATAATTGTGGAACTGGAAATGTTAATAAAGCTATCAGAAGATCGGGTGGAAAAAAAGATTATTGGGAGATTTATCCATATTTACCTATTGAAACACGTAATTATGTGCCTGCATTTATTGCAGTGAATTATATGATGTATTATGCAGATAGCTATCATATTTGTCCAGCTAGCATTGATATTCCATTGGTAACAGATACTCTTCATGTTACAAAAAGGATAGATTTGTTACATGTTTCTCAGGTGTTGGATATACCGATTGAGCAAATACGGTTACTTAATCCCTGTTATAAAAATGATATAATTCCTGATTCAGAAAAACCTTTCATTTTACGACTTCCTTCTCATTTAGCGTATTTATTTATAGAAAAGCAAGACTCTCTATATATGTCGCAACGTGATGTGACTAAACAACCAATTTCTCTATCAACATCAGCTACTCCTCACGCATGTTCATCTGTACACATTGTACGTTCTGGAGAAAATTTGTCAATTATTGCCAAACGTTATGGTATAACCGTCCGTCAATTAATGAACTGGAATAATTTAACTTCACCATTAGTTCGTGTAGGGCAACGTTTACATCTCAATTCGTCTAAAGATATATCTGTCTATGTGGTAAAAAAAGGAGATAGCCTATGGACTATTGCCAAAAATACAAGTGTCTCGGTAGAGAAGATAAAACAAGCTAATAGAAATAAAAATTTGCGTATTTTGCAACCAGGTCAGCAACTGACTATTCCAAAAAATTAAAGGAACCAATTGTATAGTTTGATTCCTTTGTATTGTTTTAGTTATGGAGGGCTATTTTGACGATATGATATTATGTCCCATTCTTTCTTGTTTCGTTTTCATATAGGTTTCATTGTATTTATTAATACCCACCACAATTTGAATATTTTCCACAATCTCTAATCCGTAAGATTCTAACCCAATTCTTTTTACAGGATTATTCGTAAGAAGCTTCATTTTTCTCACACCTATTTCTCTTAGGATACTAGCACCTACACCATAATCTCTTTCGTCAGCTTTAAAGCCAAGATGTAAATTAGCATCTACAGTATCCATCCCCTTGTCTTGTAGGGCATACGCTTTAATCTTGTTCATTAAACCAATACCTCTTCCTTCTTGATAAAGATATACGATTGCACCTTTTCCTTCTTTTTCAATCATTTTCATACTATGATGTAGCTGTTCACCACATTCGCAACGCAATGAGCCAAAAATATCTCCCGTAGCACACGATGAGTGAACACGTACTAAAACAGGCTCATCGTCTTTCCATTCTCCTTTGGTTAATGCAATGTGCTCTAATCCATTTGATTTTTGGCGAAACGGAGTTAGTTTAAACATTCCATATTGAGTAGGCATATGTACAGTTACACCCTTTTCAACAATTGATTCTTGTTTAATTTTATAGGCGATTAAATCTTTAATTGTAATTATTTTTATACTAAATTTCTCTGCTACTTTTTGCAAATCTGGCATACGTGCCATTGTGCCATCTTCGTTCATTATTTCGATTAGAGCTGCAGCAGGATACAAGCCTGCCAAACGAGCTAAATCAATAGATGCTTCGGTGTGTCCAGCACGTCTGAGTACGCCTTTGGTTTTTGCGTATAGCGGACTAATATGTCCAGGTTTGCCAAATGTATTTGGAGTAGAAGTAGGATCGGCAAGAGCCTTGATTGTAGCGGCTCTGTCAGCAGCAGACACTCCCGTCGAACAACCTTCAATTTTATCTATGGTAACGGTAAAAGGAGTTCCAAGTATTGAGGTATTGTTTGAAACTTGCTTTTCTAATTCAAGCTCGGCACAACGTTCTTCTGTGATAGGAGCACACAACACACCACGACCATTAATTAACATAAAATTTACAGCTTCTGGTGTAATTTTTTCGGCAGCTATAATGAAGTCTCCTTCATTTTCTCTTTCTTCATCGTCTACTACAATTAGGAATTTACCTTCTTTGAAATCTTCTATTGCTTCTTCAATAGAATTTAATTTAAACGTAGTCATATTTTTTTAGTTAAATATTTTTCTTTTTTTTCTTGACTAATGCACTTAGAGCGTTTATCCATTTTTTTGGATTAAATAATTTGCCTTCGGTGGTAAGAATAACAGCGTCAGTAACTGCTTTATAGGTTAAGAACATACCCAAGGGGAGCAATACCAATGCACTAAACCACATTCCCATACCTACTTCCCATATACCTTCACGAGCCATTTTGTATCCAGTATTATCAATTATGTAATATACAATGAATAGCACAATTGAAATAACGATAGGCAAACCCATTCCCCCTTTGCGGATGATGGCTCCTAATGGTGCTCCTATAAAAAAGAATATGATACATGCAAAAGAAAGTGTAAACTTTTTATACCATTCAATGGAGTGTTTACGAGCGTCAAATATAAGAGCATTTATAATGGATTGATTGTATATTAAATCATTTTTTATAGTGTATGCTCGATTAATAGAAGATAGCATAACTTGTTCTTGCAAACCATTTTCTGTATTAAGGAGAATGTCTTGAAAATTATATCCTTTAGCATCTATGGTTGAGTCTAAAATTGCAAAAGCCGAGGAAGATCCTGTGTATGAGTTATAGTACTTATTTCGCAAAAAATCTTCCCGATATTTGTTTTTTTCTTCGTCTATTTTTGTGGAAATGGAGTCGATAGAGTGTTGTAGTTGCGATGCATTTTTGCTTACATATTGACCTTCAAGTAATTCTGTTCCAAGCAAATTGAAGTTTGCATCAAAATCAATGATAATTTCTTTTTGTTCAAATAATTCTCTGCGATATGGGACAACAGCATTTCTAGTTTTTGCGTTATTTGGTAATGTTTCAAAGGTTTCCCCTTTGTACAAAGAAATAAGAAGATTTGTTTTGTCAACACTAAAACTCATTTTTCCAGAGTCAGCAACCACAATACTTGTATTGGTAAATCCTCTAGAGAAATCGTATATAATGATGTCTTTAAGTGTATTGTTTTTATGGCTCTTTTCACTTATGAAAATATTTCTACCAGGTATCTCTGTATAAAAAACTCCCTCAGGTATATCTAATTCAGGAGATTTCTCTCGTATGGAGAATACTAAGGTCCACATTTTTACTTGGGTCTTGGGTAGAATATTATTAGAAAAATAAAATCCAGAGATTGATATGCAACCAACCAGTATAATAAGAGGTTGCATAATTTTCCAAAGAGAAATTCCTGCAGCTTTCATTGCCAGTAGCTCTAATCGTTCTCCTAAATTCCCAAAGGTCATCAATGAGCCAATTAAAATTGCTAAAGGTAAAGCAAGAGGGATGAGTGTTAGCCCTGCGTAAAAAAATAATTCAATAAACACTCCTAGTCCAATGCCTTTCCCAACCAAACTGTTAATGTGTTGTAAAAAGAACTGGAGTACAAGGATAAATAAACTCCCTAAAAAAGTAATAATAAATACTCCTAGAAAATTCTTTATAATATAATAATTTATTTTTTTTACAATTGGCATTCTTAATTGCTGTATGTTTTTACCCATTTCACGAAATAGAGCACAAAATTACAGAAAAATATGCAATTTTAGTATTTAAAGTGTTAACAAAACGTATTCTGTTGTTATTTTTGAATCAAATGTTTTTATAAACCAACCGTTCTACGAAGTTTTTCCAGTTGGGTATTCCATAGTTGTATTGTATCTTCTCGTTCATCTGGATATGAAAAATCAGTGATAGTAAGTGTTACAACATTTGTTATATCATCACGTTCTAATTTAAATTGAAAATAAGTAGTTTCCTCTTCATCATCTATCCAATGGAATCGAACAGAAAATTGTTGTGTTTTATGCAGTATTTTTGCTTTTTGGGAAGTGTTTTCCCAAAAAAATTCGTATATGCCATTTTTACTAATTACTTTGTCTGCAAACCAAGTGCCCAAACCATCTTCAGTATGAAAATATTGCCACATATGTGTTAGCGAAATGGTTGTACGAAGGTTATATTCGTGAGAGATTTTTTCTTTTGTCATAAGCTTTTGGTATTATGAAGATAACAAACTAGAAGGAGCAAAATTGAGAGGCAATAAGTCTGTTATGCTGTTAATGAAAAAAATTTCAGGTTCTCCATATAGCAGCATAGTTATAGGTTTATTAAAACGAATTTCAGATTCTATTAGTACTTGTCTGCATGATCCACATGGAGATATAGCTGTTTGTTTAAATTTTCCGTCAGTAAAAGCTACAATAGCAATACAAATGGGAGCAACCGTTGGATAAGTAGAATTTGCATAAAACATAGCTGTTCGTTCAGCACATATGCCTGAGGGATACGCTGCATTTTCTTGATTAGAGCCACAAACTATTTCCCCATTTTCTAGTAAAATAGCAGCACCAACACTAAATTTTGAATATGGGCTATAGGCAGATAAAGAGGTTTCTTTGGCTTTTTGTATGAGTGTTTTTTGTTGGTCGGTAAGCTCTTCGTATGTATATACCTCAATTGCCGTATGTAAACTTATTTTTTTCATTATGTTACAATTAATGTTTTAGTACAGATTTATTTAGTATTTGCTTCGTTAGATAAATTTTCTATCAATTAGAAACTTTTATATCATACTATCCATATTTTACAAACATAACTAAAATTCACTAAAAAAACAATTTTTTTAGCATTTTTCGTAACTAAAATACTATTTTTGTATCTATTATTTTATCAACGATTATTAATGGGTTTATAATTTTAAATAGTGAGAGTTCCTAAGCATGAAATTAATACGATTTACCTTTCTTTTTTTTGTATGTATCGTTCCAACGATAGCTCTTTTTTCTCAGCAATATAGAAATCCCAAATACCAAACTTATATCGAAAAATTTAGCCCTATTGCTATAGAAAATATGCAGAAACACGGAATTCCGGCAAGTATTACATTGGCTCAAGGGATTTTGGAGTCAGGTATCGGGGATAGTCGTTTGGCTCGTGAAGCCAACAATCATTTTGGTATCAAATGTCATGATTGGAAAGGGGAATATATTTTACATACTGATGATAAAGTAAATGAATGTTTTAGAAAATATAAAAATCCTGAAGAATCGTTCGAAGATCATTCGGTATTTTTAACCACAAGAGGTCGCTATGCTCATTTATTTGAGTTGAAAATTACTGATTATAAGGCTTGGGCCTTTGGTTTACAACGTGCAGGTTATGCAACAGATCCAACTTATGCCACCAGATTAATCAACTTAATTGAAGAAAATGGATTGCATACATTTGATAAACAGCTTCTACAGCCTTCTAAGCAAAAATCAGTTGCTAAGGAAGAAACGAAACACGACACTGAAAAGCCATCACGAGAACACAAGCATGATAGATATCCATCACGACCAACACAACGGAATATGTACGGATTACGTTATGTGATTGCCTCTTCTAATGATACGTATACATCTATAGCTAAGGAATTTAAGGTATCTTTACGTTCTATACTCAAATGGAATGATTTGCCCTATGAGGTAAGTTTGAAAGAAGGAGAAATTGTTTATTTGCAAAGCAAGAAAAAACGCGTGTCGAGTTATAGCACAGTACATTATGTTGCCTCAGGAGAAACGATGCATATAATTTCTCAACGTTATGGAATACGATTAAAATCGTTATATGATTTGAATAATATGAATTATTCTCAGGTACCAACTATTGGTCAAAAATTATACTTAAGATAGATGCCTATTTTTAAAGAAAATATGGATATTCATAAACGTTTACTTTATCATGCGTTTGTTTTTCCTTTTTTATTTCTTTTTATTTTTTGGCTTGTATTTTTGGTAGAGAGGGTACTCTATACTGATTTTACTGTATTTGGCATATTTCCTCTAGCAACTAAAGGGTTATTGGGAATTATAACAATGCCATTTATTCATGCAGATAGCACACATCTCCTAGCTAATTCCGTCACTTTTTTGGTTTTATCTGTTTTGTTGTTTTCTAATTATAGGCATATTGCACTAAAAGTATTTATTCTTATCTGGCTTTTTTCAGGCGTAATATTATGGGTTATTGGTAGGCCAAGTTGGCATATAGGGGCAAGTGGAGTAATTTATGGAATGGCTTTTTTTCTTTTTTGTAGTGGATTGCTTCGAAAAAAAATACCCTTAGTTGCTACTTCTTTGGTTGTAGTTTTTCTATATGGAGGTATGGTGTGGTATATGTTTCCTTTAGGTATTGATAATCATATTTCGTGGGAAGGGCATTTGTCAGGAGCGTTGATAGGTATGTTTTTTTCTGTTTATTATAAAATCAAAGAGCCATCTGAACAAAAACAAGAGGATATAGATGAAAATGATAGTGTTGATTATGATTGGCAAGAGAACGAGATAGAAAATACAACAGAAGATACTATTTAAATCAATATTTTATGTATTTTTGTGCATCAAAAGAGTTACAAATATAAACAACAGAAACAGTATGGAACCAGAAAAGGAATTAGATTTAATTGATTTATTAAAATTGTTAGGCAATTCGATAGGTAAAGGAATATCTGCTATTAGTAGATTTATTATGTGGTTTATCAAGTTTTGTGTAAAAAATTGGTATATACTACTTGTTTCCGTAGCTTTTGGAATAGCTTGTGCTTTTTATTTTTCACAATCTAAATTTTCAAAATATGAAGGAATAATTGTAGTAGAGAATAATGTAGAAAGTACCCCTGAGTTTTATACAGAAGTACAGTCTTTGGCATCTTATATGAACAATGATAATACATCTTTCTCGTCTAAATTTGGTGTTTCAACTGAAATTGGGAAAAAGATATTTAGGTTGAAACCTCTTTATATTATACCAGCGAAGATGAAGGATTGTATAATTTTATTGACGAAAAAAAGAAGTATTCAGATTTGGAGCCTCACCAACAAAAATTTGCTATTTTAATAAAGACAAATGATCGTTCGTTATTCCCGTTCTTAAAGACCGCATTGTACAAATATTTTGAGAATCATCCCTATTTTAAAGAGCGGAATGTGGCTCGGTTAAATTATTTAGATGTGCAACAACGCACATTGCAAAATGAAATAGCGACGTTGGATAGTTTGAAAAAATTGGAATATTTCGAAGCTAATTCTAAAACAAAAAATTTAAAAATGGATAATGCTTTATTAATAGGAGAGTCCAATACGCAGTTGTATCATACTAATATTTTAGAAATGATGGAAAAATTGCAGCGTACGAAAATTGATATTGAAACAAGAAATAGCGTAGTAACGATTAGTTCTGATTTTCAGATAAAATCTCCCCAAAATGCTAGAGTAAAGTCTTTAGTTTTATTTGGTTCTGCTTTCTTTGTTATTGGTTTTTGTCTCGCTCTATTTATTCGTCATAGGAACAAAATAAAGGAGTTTTTAAAATAACACGTTCATTAGTTATAAAACAATAGCGAGTTCAACTTTTTGAACTCGCTATTGTTTTATAAAGACTATACACTTGTAATTTTGTTAGAAAATATACCTAACTCCTAATCCAACAGTATTTGAGTAGAATCCAAAAGGCGTATTATTACTATTAAATAAAGCAATTGTTGGGCGATAATCTATTGATAATTGAAGAGGAAACCAAAAGTTATATTCGATACCAATCATACCTGCTGCTCCAATAAATAATCCATTATTGTTATTACTGTTCGAGCGAATACCTGCATATGCACCTGGACCTACATACCAATTCCAACTGCCTTCATGACCCCAACCAATTGGAAATAACCAATTGTATGTAGCGGTTGCTTGTAAACCTGTATTAAAGAACCCTCCGTCAATTTCTAGCATATTGCTACTACCAAATCCATGTTGATAACTTACTTCTTGGAAAGATCGTAATCCTATTGAACGTGATTGTGCTACACCACTTGCTACAAAGCCTACTAATAAGGCTACAATTAAAATCGTTTTTTTCATAATTTTTTCGTTTTAGTTAAAAAATAAACCTTTACTTTTTCGCGTGCAAAGTAAAGGTTTATTTTCTGAAAAAGCAATTAAAATTAGTTGTTATTCCTTATTTTTTAACAATCATTACAGAAAAAATTCGGTTGTTACAGTTTATTTTGGCAATATATGTTCCAGTATGTATACCTCCTAAATATAAGTTGGTAGAATTGATCCCAATAGCATTAATAGGGATTTCTTTTGTCAGAATTGTTTTTCCAGTTACATCAGTTAATGTGAAATAAGCTACACCGATACTATTGGAAATAAAACGCAATTCGCAGATAGATTCTACTGGATTGGGTATGACTGATATCTGTTCAATACTAAAAGAAGGTTCTTCAATACGTGTTGCACAATTTGATACAGAACCATTTTGAATAGATACCTCTGTTGTACCATTGCCACAAATATATGCTGTACCAGATAAAATAGTCAATTCGTTTACTGTTAAAGAACCATTAACTATCAAATCAGGACTTCCAATATTGCCTTTACCTTGCTCAATAACCAATTTTTTTAATGTAAGATTTCCAGACATAATGGGCACAATTGGGGTGTGATTAGGAATGATAACCGTAGCATTATTAGCTGGAACTTTGCCTTGTTCCCAATTATTACAATCGTTCCATGTGCTAGTATTACCGTTTGCTGTCCAAATACTTACTCGTGTATCAGGGGTATCTGTATACACATCCGTAATAGTGGGCGGAGCATAGTATTTAACTCTTACCCAACATTTTTGTGAGATATTTTCAGAATTATTATTCCACACTTTCAGTGTTACCCACCCTGTATAAGTTGCATTCCATTCTCCAGTAAATCCTTTGTTATCACTTTGTTTCTTTAAGAGATTTCCTTCTAAGTCATACAATGCCAATGTTATATCATATCCATCTTGTTGTGGGAAAAAGTTGTAGGTTACAAGCTTGTTTTCTTCTACATATATTTTGCCAACTACACGTTGATGCGTTGATGCAGGAATGGCTCCTCCTTGTCCTAACGATTGGCAATTACTATCGCCTAAGTCATCAGCCATTTCCCATTCTTGTGTTGTTGATTTGGATCGGTATGGTTCGTATCCGCCAGTTATCCCATCTGGAGCCCATACGGCATAACCTAATCCTGTTCCTGTATTCGTTACTTTTACATTAAAACGTCCGTCTTCCCATGCTCTTCGTGTACCGCTAATGCTACCAGAGTAATCTTTCATATCTACATTACGAAAGTCTGTATCTATCCATACTTCTTGGTCGGTAGAGCCATTATCAGTAATAGCAATTATTGCTTTTCCTGCACGTTCAATTACTAGTAAATCGCCTGATTGATAACGTATTTTGTAGTCGCCATATTTAAATCCAAGATTTTGATGACACCAAATAAGGTTCCTAACAGAACTTCGCACAGGCAGGTCTGTTTCACTTTTTGGGTCATGACTAAATCTCTTCCCGTTGCTTAGATTAAAAAGATCTTCCATAAATATGCCTGGGTTGCCATCAACTCCCATTATTATGGCGTATGCCATTCCCAAACGTTTGTCAAAAGGATCTACATTTCCTCCTATTTGATTGCTGTAATCCCAGCCTTTATATTTCCCATCATCATCTAATATTGGTCTGAAGGTGTCATGGTTATTAACGAAAGGTACTACTCTATGTACTTTTTGAGAAGCGTAGTTGGCATAGCGTTTTGTTTGTTGTTTTCCGGGAATTGATCCAATATCACCAAAACCTCCTCCTTGAATAACTTCTTGAATACCTTGTCTGAGAGAAAAATCAAATGTTCCCATAGTAAATTCATTAGCTCCATTTGCGTATTGAACGGCACTACAATAATTATCCATTTCGGTTTGACTACCAACATATTCGCCTACACTAAACATATCTTCGCCTCCTTGACTCCAACTAGGCAAGGAGTATTTCACATTCCAAAGCATGTCTTGTTGAAACCAATCAGGTATGTGTTTTACTGCATCCCACCGATAACCATCAACTGCTGTTTGTTTTTTAAACCACATCATCCAATTACGTGCTTCGTTTCGCATGTAGTTTGCTGTTTGGTCTGGATTGTAACCCACTACGTTAGAACTTTTTCCGTATGCTCCTTCCCAGTAACAAATATCTGGTCCCCACCAATCAGAACAGATATCTCCACTATTACAATTGTGGGCATTGTTTGGATGGAAGTTTTTCCAATTTTTTGCCCATCTTCCACTTCTACTCCAATAATCTGCCTCATTGCCACTTTTGGCTGGAGTAGCATACGATACATACCTAAAATTTTTCCATTTATTATCCCAGCCAGAGGGGTCTTCTCCTCCTGCACCGTCAGTACCTCCTGCACCATCAACGTGGTTTAAAACAATGTCTTGGATTACTTCAATTCCATTGGCATGCATTACCGCAACCATACGTAAAAACTCGTCTTTAGTTCCAAAACGTGTGGTAGTAGAACCTTTTTGATACTTATCTCCCAAATCATAATGATCAAAAGGGGAATATCCAACAGAATTTGTTCCAGTATTTTTATAAGAAGGAGGTATCCATACAGCATTAATTCCATATTCTTTTAGCCTAGGAGCTAACTCAGTAAGGTAGTTTGCATAACTATTTGGGTAGTTTTCATTCCAATAGTTCCACCAAAATGCTTGCAATACGACTCTTTTATGAACATCAGCTTGTAGTTGCATTGGAACGAGAAATCCACTAATTACTAGCATCAAGGCAAATAATTTACTGTACAATTTTCTCATAAGTAGAAGGTATTAAGTAACTTACAAATATAGAATGAAAATTGTATTATTCCAAAAAAAATTATATTTTTTCTTGAACAATAGTCATTTCACATGTTGAGCAGTTAAATGATAACAGAAACTCTTGCTCTTTATATTTTAAAAATAAAGGTTCTTTATAAGGGAAGGGAGTTGCGTTTTTTTTGGGACAGAATCCTATTGAGTCTTTGATACATGCTTTACAAAACATAAGTACGGGGTTGGGTAGCCTTTTTTCAAGTTCAAAGGCTTTGTCTATTTTTATAACCCCATGTTTGGTATAAAATTTATGTGCTAGGTTATTGCTTACGTTGCCTGTATAACTTAATTCTTTTTCAGGGAATAAGGATGCCGAGTTTGTTTTTACTGCCCTTGTTGGCTTATATCTTACTTGTCTATGTAAAAGTAATTCTTGTGAAAGAGTTTGTTTTATCTGTGTTAATACAGAAGAAGGAATAAATTTATTATCCGTAAATATAATGGAGATATGTTTGCAATAAAATGGTGTATTTCCTAATTTTGAAAGTTGTTGTTCAATATTTGGTTGCTGATCTTTTTGTGCTTTGTTGTTATCAATATGTATTTCCCTACATGCTTTATTCATATTTTCATCACAAAACTCAATTAAATACCCCACATTTGTTTCTTGTATTGAGATAGAAATAGCTATTCTTCTATTTGCTGATTTTGCATGGAGTAATTTTGAAAAAGCAAAATCAGCATTTCTATATATTTTGGTTCCAATAGGCATCTGTAGCATTTCGGATGGATAAATGCGGTTTCCAATAGCTTTGTTTACTCTGAATCCTTCCAGTAGTTGTTTTGTAGATATATAGCAAAATCCATCACCATTTGCTATGGATATAGTGGTATCAACTACAAAAAAATCTTTCTGTATATCAATTATGGTACCAATATATTCCCCAGTTGATTTTGGAGTTAAAACTGAAAATACTGATTCAGTAGGTTTGTGAAAAAAATAGGATGTAGTACTTCGTTGGAAGGTTTTCTCTGGTTTAGGTTCAAATGTGTAGGTTGTTATGCCAGTTGATGAGCGTTTTAGATTATTATTTTTTGCAATAATTGCATCTATTTTTTGTCTGTAGTAAGCCGTAATATTTTTAACATATGCAGTATCTTTTAATCGTCCCTCTATTTTAAACGAATAAACTCCAGCGTCAATTAGTTCTTCAAGGTGATCAGATAAATTTAAATCTTTAAGCGATAAAAGATGCTTATCTTTTGCAATTATTTTTTTATTAGCATCTAATAAGTCGTATGGAAGCCTACATAATTGAGCACACTCACCTCGATTGGCACTTCGCCCATGCAAAGCTTCGCTTATATAGCATTGTCCGCTGTAGCTTACACATAATGAGCCATGCACAAATACTTCTATTTTACTAGAGCTATTTTGAGCAATATGTTTGATTTGTTGTAACGATAATTCTCGTGCCAATACTATTTGGTCGAATCCTACAGACTCTAAAAATGCAACTTTAGCTAATGTCCTATTATCTGTTTGTGTACTAGCATGCAACGCAATAGGCGGTATGTCAAGTTCCAAAATGCCCATATCTTGTATAATAAGTGCATCTGCATTAATTGCATATAAAGAGTGAATTAGATCTGTAATTTCTTGCAGCTCATCATCCTTAATTAATGTATTTAGTGCAATATATACTTTTGCATCATATATATGAGCAAATTCGATAAGTTGAGCAATATCTTCTAGCGAATTTCCAGCAGCAGCCCTTGCTCCAAATTTTGGAGCTCCAATATAAACCGCATCTGCACCATGTAATATGGCTTCAACCCCACTTTCCTTGTTCTTAGCAGGGGCAAGAAGTTCGATGGTTTGCATGATTACTTAATTTTGTCTATATCGTAAGGTGTTTCTTGGTACACAAAATAATTTAACCAATTAGTAAACAGTAAATTACCATGGCTTCTCCAACGAACATTAACAGGATTGTTTGGATTATTGTCAATATAATAATTTTGCGGTAAATCAATAGGTAATCCTTTCTCTATATCTCGTTTATATTCATCATCTAATGTATTAGGAGAATACTCAGAATGTCCTGTTACAAAAAATTCTCTGCCGTTACGAGCCATTACCATATATACTCCGGCTTCTTTCGACACGGATAATAAGGTTAAGGCGGGATGTTTGAGAATATCTTCTGCTTTTACTTCGGTGTGTCGGCTATGAGGCACAAAGAAGCTGTCGTCAAATCCGCGAAATATAGGATTAAGTTTGTCTAATGCTGTATGTTCAAACACACCAAATACTTTGCTTGGTTTTTCATATTTAGGTATGCCATAATAATGATACAAACCAGCTTGTGCTGCCCAACAAATAAAGAGGGTAGAAGTAACGTGCGTTTTAGCCCAATCGAGTATTTCAGTTATTTCATTCCAATAATTTACTTCTTCAAAAGGCATTAATTCTACCGGAGCCCCAGTGATAATCATTCCATCGTATTTGTTCTTTTTTATTGCATCAAACGTCTTATAAAAAGCCATTAAATGTTCTATAGGCGTATTTTTGTGTGTATGACTTTTTATTTGCAAAAAATCAATTTCTATTTGCAATGGCGAGTTTGACAATAACCGAATTAAATCCGTTTCGGTTGTTATCTTAATAGGCATTAAGTTAAGAATCACTATTTTAAGTGGTCTAATTTCTTGGGTTGATGCACGTTCATCGTCCATTACAAAAATGTTTTCTCCTTTTAATGTTTCTATTGCGGGGAGTTTTTTAGGAATATTTAATGGCATGATGTGTTTATTTTTTTAGTGATACATTAATTTACTTTTTGCAGTGCTTGTTCAATATCAGCAATGATATCTTCTACATCTTCTATCCCTACTGAAAGACGAATTAAGTCAGGTGCTACACCTGCTTGTTTAAGTTGTTCATCAGACAATTGACGGTGTGTATGGCTTGCTGGATGTAGCACGCACGAACGAGCATCTGCCACGTGTGTAACAATAGCTACTAATTGCAAGTTATCCATAAATGCGATAGATGCCTCTCTTCCAGCCTTTAATCCAAAAGATAATACACCACACGAACCTTTTGGTAAATATTTTTTAGCTAACTGGTAGTATTTATTCGAGGGTAATCCACTATAATTTACCCAAGCGACTTTGCTATGATTTTCTAAAAATTCTGCTACTTTTTGTGCATTTTCGCAATGTCGAGCCATGCGTAGATGCAAGGTTTCTAATCCAATGTTCACTAAAAAAGCATTTTGGGGCGATTGACATGAACCTAAATCACGCATTAATTGTACCACAGCTTTTGTAATATAAGCTCCTTTGCCAAAAGCTTTGGTATATGTTAATCCATGATATGAATCATCAGGTTGTGTTAATCCCGGAAATTTATCAGCATATGCATCCCAATCAAAATTGCCACTATCTACGATGACACCACCTACTGCGGTGGCGTGTCCATCCATATATTTGGTAGTGGAATGGATAATAATATCTGCTCCCCATTCGAATGGGCGACAATTGATAGGTGTTGCAAATGTATTGTCAATAATTAATGGCACACCATGTGTATGTGCAATTCTAGCAAACTTTTCTATATCTAAAATTGCATGAGCTGGATTAGCGATTGTTTCAGCAAATAAAGCTTTTGTATTTGGTTTAAATGCTTTTGCTATTTCTTGTTCATCTGCATCTAAATCAACAAATGTTACTTCAATACCCATACGCTTGAGTGTAACAGCAAACAAATTGTATGTGCCTCCATAAATGCTAGAAGTACATACAAAATGATCTCCAGCCGAACATATATTTGATATTGCGTAAAATGATGCAGCTTGACCCGAAGAGGTTAGCATAGCAGCTACGCCACCTTCTAAGGCAGCTATTTTTGCAGCTACTGCATCGTTGGTTGGGTTTTGTAAACGAGTATAAAAATAGCCACTTTCTTCCAAATCAAAGAGCTTGCCCATTTGTTCGCTCGTTTCGTATTTAAAGGTAGTACTTTGTATGATAGGTAGTACACGCGATTCTCCTTTTTTAGGACTCCATCCGCCCTGTACACATATAGTCCCAATTTTTGTATCTTGTTTCATTGTTATTCTTTTGTTAATAATTACGAATTAGTTGTTCCTAGTATTTCCAATGCTTTTTCTTTATCTTCTTCAAAAACATGCAGTTTAACTCCACCAAAAGGAGAAGAAAACATTGGATACAGATTTACCACACTTTCGTCGCTCAAGAAACACTCAACTCCTGCATCTTGCAGTATGCCATGTTCTAAATTTGCAATAGCTGGGTTATCGTACGATTTAAGAACGATTGTTTTTTTATTTTTATTGTTTTGTATTCCATCGACCATCAAAAAAGCTTTGAAAGCAGAAAATTCTTTGCTCATTGGTTCAACCTCTTTTTTTCCTTTCATAAACTCTTGGAGTTTTTCAGGAATTACAACTTCTTGTTTAATTATATTCTGAACGGTTTCAAGAAATTTAGCTGGATGAGCTGTTTCCAAGAAAACTCCAATTTCATTTTCTTTTATCTGTTCTGTAAGAGCACGGTATGCACAAGCTCCATGAGGATCAAGCAAATAATCGTTTTGCTGATAGCATTTTTTTAACGTATCGGCTATTTCTTCATCTGTATAACTTGATCCACTAATGTCAGCACAAATAGCTTCGTGTGAGTTCTTATACAAGTCAAGGATACGTGCAAAGTTACTTGGGTCGCCTACATCCATTGCATTGGCTATGGTGGCTACCGATGGTTTTGGGGTGTACACACCCGTTTGTAAATACTGTAAGAATATATCGTTACGATTGTTCGCTGCAATAAAACGCTTGATAGGCAATCCCATTTTTTTTGCAAACAAACCTGCTGTAATATTACCAAAATTACCGCTTGGTACACATACAACCATGTTTTGTTCTTTCCCAATCTTTTTCAACTGAGCATATGCATAAAAGTAATAAAATGCCTGTGGCAAAAAGCGTGCTACGTTTATCGAGTTTGCTGATGTAAGTTTTAATGCTTCATTGAGTTCTTTGTCCATAAAAGCATTCTTAACCAATGCTTGGCAGTCGTCAAATGTTCCGTCTACTTCTATGGCTGTAATATTTTGTCCTAATGTAGTAAACTGACATTCTTGAATAGGGCTAACCAATCCTTTAGGATACAGTACATATACATGAATACCTTTAACACCGAGAAATCCATTAGCTACAGCACTGCCTGTGTCGCCAGAAGTGGCAACCAATACTTTTACATTTTTTTCTCCTTCTTTTTCAATAAAATAGCCAAGCAAACGCGACATAAAACGTGCACCTACATCTTTAAAAGCCAAGGTGGGTCCGTGGTATAATTCTAAACTGTAAATAGTTTCGGTAACAGGAACCAGAGGTACGTCAAAGTTTAATGTGTCGTACACAATTTGCTTTAAAGCTCCCTCCTCAATGTCTTCTCCAAAAAAAGCATGAGCCACTTCGTAAGCAATTTCTTGAAAAGACATACTATCTATGTTGTCATAAAATTGCGGAGGTAATAACTTAATAGTTTCTGGCATATACAAGCCTTTGTCTTCAGCTAAGCCTTTTACAACTGCTTTTTGTAAGGTAGCTATAGATGCATTTTTATTGGTGCTGTAATAATTCATATTGACTATATAGGTTTATTGTTGTAATAATAATTGCATAAATTCTTGTTCTCGAATTTCTCCGTAGCCCCCTTTGCGTGCAGCAAATTCATCGTACACTGTTACATCATCTTTTTTTCCATCAGGTTTATAAATAACAAAAGGGATGGGGTCTGTTGTATGTGTTTTTAAAGCACATGGGGTAGGGTGATCGGGTAAAATAGCAATGCATACAGGTTCGCTCCAAGTGCTTACTTCTTCTAATATTGTTTTTACAATTCGTTGGTCGAGGTATTCAATGGTTCTTACTTTTAAGTCAACATCCCCTTCGTGACCAGCTTCATCGCTTGCTTCGATGTGTAGGTACACAAAATCATCAGTGCGTAATGCTTCAATTGCTGCTTGTGCTTTTCCTTCGTAATTTGTGTTGTATAAGCCAGTAGCCCCTTCTACTAAAATAACTTTTAAGCCAGCGTACACGCCAATTCCACGGATTAAATCTACCGCTGATATTACTGAACCACTTTTTAAATTATACAGTTCAAGCAGGGTTTTCATTTTTGGTTTGTATCCTGGCGACCACATCCAAATACTATTTGCTTTGTCTTTCCCTTCAGCTGCTCGTTTTAGGTTAATTGGGTGGTTATCCAAAATTGCTTGCGATTTTAAAATTAGATCGTTTAATAAGTCGGCTGTTGGTTGTGCCTCGGGCACATTTGCCTCAATCATAACAGTAGAAAAAGCTGTGCCCGGTACATCATGCGGAGGAGTACAAGTGATATTTTTATTTCCTCCTTTAATTTTTAGTAAATGACGATACGATACACCTGCATAAAAACTCACCACATCATTGCCCAATTCTTTTTCTAAATCAGCAATCAAAATCGCCGCTTCTTCGTTGCTTATATGTCCAGCAGAGTGGTTCTTGATAATGCCTTTTTCTATACAAATAAGGTTGCAACGCATTGCCATTTCATTATTTTCAATGTCAACGCCCATACTAGCCGCTTCTAACGAACCTCTTCCTTCAAACACATCAGCCACCTTGTATCCGAGTACGCTTAAATTGGCAATTTCGCTACCTGGATGAAAGCCATCAGGTATGGTATGTAGCATGCCGCTACAACCAAGTTCAGCTACTTTGTCGATATACGGAGTATTTGCAAATTGCAAGGGTGTTTTGTTTCCTAATTTAGCTATTGGTTCATCAGCCATTCCGTCTCCAAGTATGATAATATATTTCATGTAAGTATAAGTTTATATTTCTTTGTTATTGTTATTATCAACCCATTCCTGATAAAATGCAGGTAATATGGATTCAATATACGTAACTGTTTCTTCGATTGTACCTAAACCTTCACCCCCAGAGGCATTTAAATGACCACCACCATTAAAATAACGGTTGGCAAACGTATTGCTTGGAAAATTACCTTGCGAGCGGAACGACATTTTTATAGTGTCTGTTTCTTCTTTCAGAAAAATAGAAAATGTGATGCCATGTATGGATAATGGCAAATTAACAAAACCCTCGCTATCTCCTTTTTTGTGGTGATAGGTTTCTTGTTCTGCCAAAGACAAAACCATGATTGCAGTTCCGTATTCAGCATAGATTTTCATTTTTTGCGACAATAAATATCCCATTAATTGCATCCGTTGTGCTGAATAATTATTATATAATTTTCTGTGTAATGCATCTTTATCAACACCCTTTTTTATCAATTCTGAAATAATGGTATAGATTTCGGGACTATTGGAATTGTACGAAAAAGCTCCTGTATCGGTCATAATACCCGTACAAATGCATTCTGCTGAATGAATGTTCATTTCAGTGAAGTATCCCATCCTACAAATCATACGAAAAATTAACTCACTTGTGGAGGCAATTTCGGGATGTGATATAGTAATGTTAGCAAAGGTATCTGGAAATGGGTGATGATCTACTAATATTTTTGTTGCTTTGCAATTTTTTATTACATCTTCCATTGCACCTACACGTTTTAGTTGATTAAAATCCAGACAAAAAACTAAATCGGCAGATTCAATTAAGTCGATAGCTTCATCTTGATAATCGTCATATATCAAGATATCACTACTGTCGGGTAAAAAGTTAAGGAAATTAGGGAAAGAATTTGGCATAATAATACGAGTTTCTTTTCCCTGAGAAAACAAAAAATGATACAGCCCTAAAGAACTACCAATGGCATCTCCATCAGGGTTGACATGAGATACAATCACAATACTAGTGGATTTATCAATTGCTTTTTTTGTTTGTGAAATTAAATCTTCGAGAATAATTTTTGATATCATATTATCACTATTAGTAAATCTACTGCAAAAATAGTAATACTTTGTTATAGTGGAAGTATAAATGCTCCTTTTTCGTACAACGAATGATAGTTAATGCTCTTTTTTTCACATTCTTCTTTCAATATTTGTAGCTGTTTTCCATTTATATTTTCTCCAAATACAATGTAGGTGGGAGATACATGGGACGTAATTTCTGTTACATGACACATTCTTTTTTCATATACAAAAACAATATCTACTGGTATAGATATGTCAATGGGTTTCCATTTTGTGGGGTTGGTATACACAAAGTAAGTGAGTGTATCAATACAACCAAAAGAATTCTTCATATCGATGTGTTCGAAACGTGCTGGATTCAAGTGTTTCTTATGGGTTACTGTATTCACATACTGTTCGAGGTTTGCCTTATATATAGTATCTGCTAACAGTGTATTTGATTCTCCAGAAATAATATGTATATTAAAATTCGTTTCTGAAGGGTTGTTTGCATAGACAATTAGTTCTTTATTTTGCAATGTTTGAAATCTATTCCAGATTGCAATCGAAATGGACAAAATAGATAAATAGAAGATTAAAAAGAAATATCTTGATCGCTGAGTGCGAATAAAAAGTATGGTACTAACAAGTGATAAAAAAACGATAGGCATAAACCAAATCGGAATCCAAATGTCAGGTATGCTTGCTCCTGGTAAATGCTCAATAAAATGTATCCCAATTGAAATAATTTGCACACAACTTTTTAGTAACCATGCAACTATTAATCCAATCTTTACCCAAGAAGAAAGCAATAAAAGTACTATAGAAAGATAAATAATAATTGTAGCAGCTGGAATGACTATAATGTTTGTAAGTAAAAAATATGTTGGAAAGTTATGAAAATAATATAAACTAATAGGAGCTGTTCCAATTTGTGCTGCAATAGAAACTGCCGTCAGACTCCATAACCATTTGATTACTATATGATTGGGGGAAAATATGTTATTGATACGAGGCTGAAAATACAAGATGCTTAATACAGCCATATAGCTTAATTGAAAACCTACGTCAAATAAGTATAACGGGTTGTAAATCAGCATACAAAACCCACTAACAAATACAGCATTGTATGTAGCCGATTTTCTGTTCAATATTTCGCTGATACAAATTAAGGATATCATGATTGATGCTCTTACAACTGATGGAGGAAGACCGCAAATAAAAGCATACGCCCAAATACTTGCTATGAGTATAATTTGTTTGCCTACTATCCCTTGTTTGCTTTTTGCCATAAATCCAAGCATAAACCCAAGTGCAAGATAAATAATACCAACATGTAAGCCGCTTACAGCTAATACATGAGAGCCTCCAGTAATCGAAAAACTTTGTTTTGTCTCTTTAGATAATCCTTCCTTATATCCCACCGTCAGTGCTGCAACAATACCAAATTCATTGTCTGTTATACCATATTTTTTATAGATATTGAGCAATTTATTGCGGGTATTGATAGCATGCTTCGTAACTGAAAAAGAGGATGTTTTTTTTATTTGTTTCCAACTTCTTTTATTGATGTATGA
>ERZ795049.1806-NODE-1806-length-26839-cov-13.279421_pt1 | contig 26839 bp, 15 predicted proteins | sample MGYA00375133_ERZ795049 | MGnify/ENA primary metagenome ERZ795049 (study PRJEB30178, sample SAMN05720147) | activated sludge metagenome | isolation source: anaerobic digester from wastewater treatment plant | place: Japan | collected 2015-04-20 ... | reverse complement strand
CGCAGCGCGCCCGGTACGTCCATCACAAAACGCGGCAACGCAAGACCGCCGATCCGTTCTGCCAACTCACGTTCGAGCGAACGGGCGCGCTGCAACGACACGCGGAAGTGCGCGATCCCCGCAACCGGATCGCACAGAAACACATAATACGGCCGCACGCGGATACGCTGCAGACCCGCGCAGAGCGCGAAGAGCGCCTCAACCGAATCATTGACGCCTTTGAGCAGCACGGTTTGATTGGAGACGGGGATCCCCGCGTCCACCAAGCGCGCGCACGCCGTGACTGCCTCCGGAGTGATTTCGCGCGCGTGGTTGAATTGGGTGTTGACCCAGACCTTCTTGGAGACCCCCAGCGCACGCGCCAGTTCCGGCGTCACACGCATGGGCAGCGTCACCGGCACACGGGTACCGATGCGCACGGCGTCGATCTGAGGCAAGCGAGCAAAAGCGCGTACCAGTCCTGTCAGTCTGCGGTCGGAGAGCAGTAACGGATCGCCCCCCGAAAGCAGCACCTCGCGCACCTGGGGGTGCGCCTGCACCCAAACCACGGCTTGCGCCATCTGCGACGGCGTACGCACGACGTCGGCCGTACCGAGCAGCCCTTTGCGGGTACAATGTCGGCAGGCCATGGCACATTGGTCATGCGCCATCACCAGCACACGATCGGGAAAACGCTGCTTGAGACCGTGGCAACAGGCCGCCTGCGCGGTTTCGTGAAACGGGTCTGCCGTCATGCCGGGCTCATCAATTAGCTCAGCCGCCGCAGGCAAGGCTTGCAGCGCGAGCGGATCGGCGGGGGCTCCCGGACGTAACAGCGATAAAGCATACGGTGTCAGCCGGATCGGATAACGGCGGTGTACCCGCTCCGCCATGTCGAGGTCAACGCCGTACGCCGCGAGTTCGGGCACGGGACCGACAACTGCATGGCGCATCTGCCAACGCCAATCCTGCCACTCTGCGGGTGAACATTGAAGGCGATGCGTTGGGGACTGGACGCTCACGGTGTCAGAAGGCGACATGAACCTTTGGCAGTGCGGCGCGTATGCGCGCCTTCTCCGTGTCGTCGATCGGGCAGCGCACCAGAGAGAGCACCTGCAAAGAGGCCCAGCCCGACAAATCATCCGGCAACTTGCTCACCGGGCAGCCGTTTAGATCCACCTGACGCAGTTTCGGCAACTGGGTCATCCACGGCGGTATCTGCGTCACCCTATTACCGCTGAGACTGATGTCCTCCAACAGGGGCAGGTCCTTGAGGCATTCAGGAACCGTCGTCAAAAGGTTGTCGCGCAGATAGATGCGCTGCAGGCGCTTCAACCCGGCGAGTTCCTGCGGCAAAGCGGTCAATTTGTTGCTGTTCAACCTCAACCAGCGCAAGCCGCTGATCTGACCCAATTCGGGAGGCAACGCACCGAGTTGGTTAACATCCAAATTGAGGTAAGAGAGTGCAGTCAGATTGCCGGTGGCCGCTGGCAGTTCCTTGATCTTGTTGTCTGACAGATAGAGCCTTTCGAGTCCGGCCAACGCAAACACCGCATCCGGTACCGTTTCCATCTGCGTAGCGGACAGGTCTAACTGTTTCAACGCCTTCAGGTCAGCGAGTCCCTCCAACGTGCCTAACCCTTGTGTTCCGCGCAGTTCCAACACAGTAAGCTTCGGCATACTGGCCAGCTCTCGCGGAAAGCCGGAAAGGTTCTGTTTGGCAAGAATGACACGCTCGACCGCAGCCTGATTCGTGATGGCCTCATCCAATGAACGCGCCGTAACGGGCCGGTACGGGACTTCACGGTTCTCAAAACAGCCTGCACACAGCAGCAACGCCAGCGCGGCGATTGTCGACATACTCGTTTTCATTTGTTCAGTCTATCCCTCGTCATTGATTTCCACCCTGCACACGGGCTCGTCCAAAAACCGACCGTCATCAATTATTCCTGTGCGTGCCTCACGCGCGCCAGGGCCGCTTGCGTTCGATAGGCTGGTCCAGAATGCCCGTAAGCAGATTCACGTCCTCGACAATCTGAAAATCATACATGCCGACGCAAATGAAGTCCGCCCCGCTCTTGAACGCATTCGGGAACGCCTCTTTGGGGCGGAGCGCGCCGGCCGCCAACACTTTGAAGGCGATCCACGGCTGCTCCAGCTTTTCCATAAACGTCACGGTCTCTTCCGGGTTCGTGCACCAGATATTGTCGTGTTGCGGATCATTCGGACGGGCTGACCAATAGTTCAATTGGTGCAGCGTCTTCATCCAGAAATCGGGCACCAAGTCATGCTCGACACAAAACTTGACCGTCTCGAGTTTGTGCGCACCAATGCCGACTGGCACTCCGAGTTTGCGCATGCCCTCCAGAACTTGCGCGAACTGCTTGTAGTCGCCTTTTTCGGCCATCCTGTCAGAGACCCCACCGTGCGTGTATACTGCCGAGGCTCCCCGCTCAACCGACAGTTGCGCGCCGCGGATCAAGCCATCCTTGTGACCGCAATCCGAGAGGAACATGATCTTACCGCCCTCTTTTTGCCAGTAATCATTGATCACCCGCATCAACGCCGGGTTCGTCAAAATCGAATTGATCCCGCACGCCTCGGCCATCTTGAATGTACGGAACACGCGCCAGTCTTCATGGTACGCCTTGACCAACTTGTCCGTATAGAGCAGGTCGCGTGCGTGCGCCCAGCCGCCGATCAGGTTGCCGCCCAGAATCATGCGGCTTAACTTGAGTGAACCGATTGTCCCGTATTGATCGATAGGCTTTTTGAGGTCTTTGATATCAATGAAACTAAAGGTCTTGACAGTCGCACTCGTCACGGCATCCGGCTGCGCCAACAGGTTTTCGCGTTCCCACACACGCCCGTGCCTGCGGAAGAGCGCATAACCGAAGGCGCCCAGTACCGGCAACGAGCTGAGGCTCAGCAGCAGATCGCGGCGAGCGGTGGAGGCGACCGGTTCACCCTGCACGTCCTCCTTCGCTTTTCGCAGACTGCGCTTGAAACAGATGCGTGGCAAGGCGGCCAGATAGGAGCCCAACCCGTAGGACGGCACCAGCATGACGGCCAGCAATGCCACCGCCTCGACAACGTTGCGGTCGATAAAGAGGAAGTGGCCCTCGGAATAAGCATAAGCCGACAGGAAAGGCGGCTGCGCCACGTAGTAAAACGCCAACAGCAAGATGCCAGCCGCCGCGGCTGGCCGCACCAAAATGCCGACAATCAGCGCCAGACCGATCAACGTCAATCCCCACATGTTGGCTAGGTCGACGATCCGCAGGAGCCAGGGCGTATCGGCGATCATCCTGAACACCGGCGCAGCAAACCAAGAACTCATGCGCAGATATCCAACCGATGACCAGCCGCCGGGCTGGATCAACTTCCAAATCCCTTCATACAGGAAATGCCACCCGATCAACATTCGCAACAAGGTGACTGCCAAACTTTTTTTCATTCTTTCCCCGCTGATCGTCGAACACGCACGCAACGAAATCAAACCGCGCCATTGACTGATTGATCGTAGCAAACGCCGTTCAACGGGCACAAGGTCTTTTTGGGACAGAGCGTTGGGCGTTGAGAGTTGAATGCTTTTCAAAACGCACCGAACCTGCTTAAATACCCCGCCATCTACGGTGCCCGTGCCTGCAAGTGGTGTCGGCGCGACAGATTTAATGACCGTATGACGATGGAGGTTTTGTCTGTGAAGCGTGTTTTTCTTTTCTCTTTGACGGTACTGGTGCTTGCAAACAGCGCGGTCGCCCAGCGCCCCAAGGGCTGTATTTCACGGACGCCCTACATTGGCGCGATCATCGTGGATGCCGACACCGGAGCGACGTTGTTCGATGACAGGGCGGACGTGCCGGGCTATCCTGCCAGCACGTTGAAGCTGATGACCCTGCTGGTGGTGCAAGAGCAGATCAATGCTGGCAAAGTGCGACTTGATGATACCGTCAAAGTCTCGGTCGAAGCCTACAAAACCGGTGGCTCGCAAGTGTATCTTGATCCGCGGGAAACCTTCCCGCTGGAGGAGATGCTGTACGCCATGATGATCCAGTCCGCGAACGATGCGGCTGTCGCGCTGGCCGAGCACGTGGCTGGAACCAAAGAGAGTTTTGTCGAGCTGATGAACACGCGCGCCCAACAGATCGGCATGAAAGACACGCGCTTCACCTCGGTCCACGGCCTGCCGCCTTCAACAGGACAGCGCCCTGATGTCTCGACCGCCCGTGACATGGCTCTGCTCGGACGCGAGTTATGCAAGCATCCCGAGGTCTTCGCCTATACCTCCGCTGTCTACCGTCAACTCCGCGCCAATACGCCGCGCCCCTTTGACATGCGCACGCACAACCCTTTTCTCAAAGAGCGCGTGGCGGGCTGCGACGGATTCAAGACAGGCTATACAGAGAGCGCAGGCTGGTCGATCGTCGTGACGTCGAAACGCAATGGACGGCGCGTGATCGTCGTGGTGCTGGGCAGTGAGAACCGTAAGCTTCGCGACGCTCAGGCGCGCGAGTTGTTGGAAAAGGCCTTCACGCTGCTGCCGGGTGCACTGCAACAGCCGGTATCGGCCGCCGCGCCGCGCACATCGACTGCGGGGGCCGTGCCCCCGCCGCCGCCCCCGCCGCCGGTTGCACGGTAAGGACCGCCAGTCATCCCGACAAAGGTGATTGATTCAGTCTGCGGTAAAGCGCGCCGTGCGGCGTCAAACGACTTTCATACAGCGCCACGCCTTTGACCTTCCAGTTGCCGAACTCGATCTCTTCGTCGTTCTCCATCGCTCGGACCATACTTCGGTTGTTGGTTTTGCTGCGGCAGCGTCCGAGCGTAATGTGCGGCCGGAAATCCAATTTCGTGTTTTTCAAACCGTATTTTTCCAACTCCAACCACAGTTGTTCGTGCAGAAGGTCAAGCTCAGGCGCAGGATCGATGCCCGTCCACAAGGTCGTCGGCATGCGCTTGGTTCCGAATATCCCCAATCCATGCGCGCGGCACACGAACGGCGGCAGCGTCGCACACACGCGGTCGGCTGCTGCGGTTACATGCGGCAAGATCAGCGGTGCCACCTCACCCAGAAAGGCGAGGGTGATATGGAGCTGATCACGTTTGCACCACGTGACACCCGAAGCAACCGGCGCCAACCGATCAATCGCATTGCACAGTGAGATTTTGACATCATCAGGGACCGGAATCGCGAAAAAAAGTCTCATGCCAAGAAGATACACAAATCAGTCGTTCAAGCGGAAGCAAGAAGTTCACCGCTATCGATCGGTATCGGGATCGCTATCGCTATCGGTATCGCTATCGAAACCGACTGTTGCGCCCACGAAGTGGCTCGCAACGGCGAGTGTAAAGGTGGCGGCGATTCCGATCCCGATCCCGATGGCGATAGCGATGGCGCCGCAATGGTGCCCTGAAACGCATTCGACTCGCATAACCCCTGTCACTAACCGATTACAAGTTCACCGCGTGCGCAAGCTATTCCCCCTACCATTTCCTGTTGACCGACACACTAAGTTCCCGTACGCTAGGGCCACTTTTCAGGACCAGTGTTTTTGATATGCCGAGTATTCAATGATGAAAGTTGCATGGACACATGAGTGAGAATCGTTTAACCCTTTTAGCTGTTTCTGATCTGCACTATACAGGACTGGCTCGTCAGACAGCGCAAGCGCAGTATATGCGCGGTGAACTGACGCGGACTTTGTTGAAAAAAGTCTTCCTGCGCCTTCACCACATGGGGATCAAGCCGGACGCGACCCTTGTTCTTGGTGATCTGGTGGAGGACGGTACGGACCGCAACGCCCCGCTGGACATGGTGTCGCTGCACGGTGAACTCCTGCGCAGCGGTATTCCTTTTCTGGTTGTCCCGGGTAACCATGACGGCGATCCCGCCACTTTCAACACGCTCTTCGGAAGCGAGCCGGGCCTTCATAAAATCGGCGGTTACGGCTTTATGCTGTTCAACGACTGCTACAATGAAAACCGCGAATGCGTACGCGCGACAGCGGACCTCGCGGCACTCAAAAAATGCGCCGCAGACCATCCCGATCTGCCGCTGGTCGCCGTGCAGCATCCGCCGATCTATCCGCCGATCGACTCGCATTACCCGTATCGACCGACCAACGCGGCAGAGATCATCGATGCGTATCAAAAGTCCGGCGTGATTCTTTCGCTTAGCGGTCACTATCACAAGGGCCAGAAGGCGCGCGTGCATGAACGGATCCTCTACCATACAGTTCCTGCACTGTGCGAACCGCCGTTCCGATTCAGTCTCATTCACTTGGTTGATTCGCGCGTAGAGATCGAGGAACTGTGCCTCGGCTTGCAGGTGCCGAACATCATCGATGTGCACTGCCACACCGAGCACGCCTATTGCGGCACGACTGCCGACACCGCGCCATGCGTGGCGTTGTCGCAGGCGCTGGGTGTCTCAACCCTCTGTATCACTGAGCATGCCTTCCAGCTTTATTTTGACAAGCCAAATGCCATGAGTTTTCGCTGGCAGTCCGACCCCTCCATGGTGAAGGCGGTCTGGGCGACGTCCGAACGCGGTCGCATGGCCGCCTACCGTCGGTTCGCGGAGAAGCTGCGCTCGCCTTTTGTCAAGATCGGCCTAGAACTGGATCTCCTTGATGACGGGAGTCTGCTGCTTGCACCGGAGGACCTTGATTGTGACTGGGATATCGCCATCGGCGCCATTCATGTGATACAGGGCTTTGTTCCCGGGCGCACATCGCAGCAAGAAGCCGAGCGACTCTTCCTGCGCGACGTCGAGCGATTGCTTGAGCACGACATCGATGTGCTGGCCCACCCGTTCCGTTTCTTCACGTTCAACCGCCTCAAGGTACCTTCCCGCCTATTTGCCACACTTGCCGGTCTGCTTGCCGATAGCGGAGTGGCAACGGAGGTTAATTTCCACGCCTATCAGCCCGAGACGGCATTCATCCGCATGTGTGCTGAAAAGGGCGTGAAAATCGCGCTAGCCTCTGACGCCCACGATCTGGCAGAAGCCGGCGAGTTCTGGCCGCATGTCAATGCGTTACGACAAGCCGGCATCACGCCAAAGATGTTCCCCGACACCCTTTTCACATTTAAAAGCACCACCGCAACACCGTGAACACCACGCGCCGAGAGCATACGGGAGGATGACATGGTCATCGATGTTCACGTCCACACCTTCCCTGACGACCTCGCGGCACGCGCATTGCAAAAGCTTGTCGATAAGGCGGACAATAAAATCGCCGCCGTCGGAGACGGCACAGTCGGCGGGCTCTTGAAGCAGATGCGCGCGGCGGCGGTTGACTATGCGGTGGTGTGCCCGATCGCCACGCGACCGGCGCAATTTGCGGGGATCTTGGCTGAGGCTGACGCCTTGCGGTCGGGAGAGCGCGGAGCAGAAGCGGCGGCGCACCTGATCCCCTTTGCATCCGTTCATCCTGAAGATGAAGAGCGCTTCACCCACCTGCGGCAGGTGGCAGAGAGTGGAATCCGCGGCATCAAACTGCACCCGTACTATCAGCCGTGTGTGGTAGACTCACCTGAAATGCTGGAATATTTCCGGTGCTGTCGCGATCTCGACCTGGTGGTTCAATGCCATTGCGGCTTCGACATCGGCTTTCCGTTTGACCCCGTATGCAATCCGGCGCGGATAGGTCGCGTCACGCGCAGTGTACCCGGATTGCGCCTGATTGCCGCGCATCTAGGCGGCTGGCTCCGATGGGATGAGGCATTGATCCATCTCGTGGGACAGGACATCTACCTTGACACGTCGATTCTGGCGATGAATGCAACGGAAGAAGCCCCGCAGCGGGTACTGCGCGAGCACCCCGTTGATCGGCTGCTGTTTGCCACGGACTGGCCCTGGCTGAGCTTCGACGAGGGCCTCGACTTCGTGCGCTCTGGAATAGGATCCCCCGCGCACGAACAGCTCGCGCTTGGGGGCAACGCCGCCTGCCTGCTTGGCATCCAGAAACCGGCACCATGGTACTAGCCCTGCTGGGACTGCCTCAACTTGTAGATACGCTCCATGCGCGCAGAGATGTCCTCAAAGCCGATATCCGCGCCATAGACATCTTTGTAATACCCGAACGCCTTTTCGATATCGCCCGCATCCTCGGCCAACTTGCCCAAGGCGAACACCACCTTTTTCTTGAGGTCGTCCATGATCGGCAGTTGGTCATTGGCGGTTTCAAGTTGCATAACCGCCATGTCACGCTGCCCCTTGTGGGCGAAGCACATCGCCAGATAGTAGAGCGACTCAATGCGTTCTTTCGGACTGCGCTGAGAGAGCTGAAACTGCCCGATCGCATCGTCGTAATGCTCGTACATGAAATACTGCATGCCCAGTTCGTAACGCAATCTGAGATCGTTCGGATAGCGCTGCACACGGGCGCTCAAGTCATCAAAGATGAACTGATTCATCTCTACTTCCATCTCTGCCGCGCCCTCTGCGTTGCCAGCCTCCTTCAGTGCGTCAATCTTGGCTTCGAACGCGGAGATCCGGGTGGATGTGACCGCGCGGTCAAGTTCAGGATCTGCGGCATTGATCTTGCGCGCCGCCTCCAACACCTCGACAGCCTCATCAAACCGCTTGTTCTGCGACAGCAACCGTGCCAGTGCGCGGTAGTAGTTCAGGTTGTTCGGCTCCTGCTCGATACGCGCACGGGCCTCTTCGATCAGCGCCTCCGCATCGGCACCGGCGACGACCGCCTTGGCCTGCATGTCCAGTTTTTTCGCCTGATCCTTGTCGGCAATCAGATCGCGATAAGCATCCTTCTTGCCGGCGGCCTCTTCCCACCCCGCCGCCATCGTCACACGCGCCTCGGCGTCTTTGAGCTGCTTGAAGATCGTCTGGTCGTTAGGCAGGTAGGCATTCAATTTGACGTAGGCATCGCGCGCCTTGGTGTAATCACCGACCGTCATGTAGTAATTCGCCACCCGCCGCAGCAACTCCATATCGTCCGGATTGTTCTCGTATGCTGCCTCTACCGTAAAGAGCGCGGCCTCCGGATGGCCGGCCGCTTCCGCCGCTTCAACCGCCATCTCAACATTCTGGGAGTGGAGCGGATTGAGCGTCAGCAGTTTTTCACACTCGATCAGCGCGAGATCGGTCTTGCCGGTCTTCAGCAATCCCGCTATTTTCACGCGCATCATCGCCGCTTTAACATCTTCAAGCTTCGTTGCGAGCCCGCTTTTCTTTTCCTTACGGAATTTTGCGATTTGCGTGGCGCGGAGCAACTTACGCGCCCTGGAAAATCCGGGCGACAGCGACACGCACTGCATGAGCAAGTCTATCGCGATGTCGAAATTGCCACGTTCAAACGCGGCGCTGCCTTTGTTGAAAAAGTTTTGCGCCTGCTGATTCCTCTGATCTGCTCTCTCGCCCGTCATAAAAGATCCTAGATTCGAATTGTCCAAAAAACTACATTGAAGAGGGGGCGATTATAGAGCCGCACCCGATCCTCCGTCAAGACCGATCCTCGCGATTTAGCGATTTCGCAACTTCCAGAGTTGCATCCGGCTCCCATCCGCGCTAACGTGAAGCACATGACTGCTACCAGCAAGAAGAAACGCATTTCGCGCACCTCCGCCGGATCGCCCTTCCCCCGTCGCGAGCGCCGCACACGACTCACGCCCATTGAGCGCCGCTCGCTTCTGCTTGTTGTTTTCCTATTCTTCGTGGGCATGCTGGTACAGGCCATCCGCCAGAGTCAAGGCCGATCCCGTCAACGGCCTACCGCGCAGCATTCAACTCAGCGACCGTGACGACGCACGTCACGGTGAATTCGTAATGACCAGTATCGGCTTGCTGAACTGCGGATCCTCATACTCAATCACCCACCTGAAGAAGAGTTGCCCGCCTTTGCCCGCCGACAATTCATCATACAAGAAAGGATTCTTGATGAATACGCGGGTCGTATGGTTGCTATCGAAAGATGACGGATCCAACTTGTATTGCGCCAACATTGTCCAGTCCGGCGCAGTCAGGCTGTTCTTTGCCGTGATCTTGAACACGGCTTCCTCTTTGGGAGGGACACCGAGCAGATAGGGCACGTTGGTACCGTTCAACGCCAGCCACGCGGTCATGAAGTAGTTGGTTGTCGCCTCTTCCCGCTCCACCTTCAGGATGCCGCCCTCCAGATAGTTGGTCGTCGTGGGATTGGCATTCAGCCAATACCGCTCGTAAATCTCAAGCTCGCGACCGTAGTAGTAAGTCGGCGCAAGCGGCGCGTCGCCAAAACTCGTCAACCACGTCAGGATATCGCTGCCCAGATCTTGACCGCCGATATCCTCGCGGAGACCTAAAGTAACGACAACGTTCAAGTTGGTGCGCTCCAGCGGAAGCAATTCCAGATCAAACGCTTCAACCTCGCCTTCCGTCAGCTGCTCGTTGCCATTCAACGTGACCGACTTGATGCGATACCACTTATCCGCCTCATACAGGATATTTGTCGCAGTACCAAGGCGAAGCTTGAACGCCAGCGACGGGGTACGTATACCGTTCTGGACACCGCGCAACGGCGTCAACGATGAGGTCACCACCACATTCGAAACGCCGGGCGCCATCACGTTGAAGTCTTCCACGGTCTGGCCGACATTGATCCCACCCGGCGTCCACGCCAACCGATTGGTCCAGTCTGAGGCCAGAGGCAGTGCATACCGCACCGAATTCGTGATCACATTCAACGAACCGCCTTCACTCTCCATCCCGACCTCCGTCCCGACATACATGAACCCACGTTCAGGGTTTCCTTCGACCCAGGCGGCACCTGAAAATAAAGTCCCCCACCCCGGCGAAAGGTCGTAAACAACGGCATGCTCATACATGCCCCAAGGCCGACGCAGACGGACTCCCGTCGGGAAGTATTCATTTAGTAATCTGTCTGTGATATACGGGTCGCTATAGTCCTGTTTAGGCAACGGCAGGGCTCCGGACGGCGGCACAGACGGTCCAACCACAAAGAAGGCGTAGCCATTCGTGACCGGCTCCTGAGCCGGCAGGTCTCCCAAAAAGGAGATCGTGTAAACCGAATCGGGATTATTACACGGCACAAGGTCAAGATGCCACCCCGAGAGGCTGACCTCAGCGGGGACCGCGATCTCCACGTACGTGTTGTATCCGATATGAGGCGGCCCACCAAAATAGGTCTCGATCGCGTTAATCTCGTTCACCCAGATGGCACCGACCGGCACATCGTACACGATATAGTACGCAGCCCAGCCGCCAGTCGCGGCATAGCGCTGATTCAGGTTGACTGGATGATACCACTCCGGTTCTTCGAAGACGCTCTGGTAGGCATCCAGTACTGTGTGATTCGCATCCTCATACGTCGCACGCACCCGGTATTGAACGACCTGATTTTTCTCTTGCGGCGGAACCACATTGTCGACACGGTACGGCGTTCTGTAGAGCAACAGATCCGGATCACCGTGGGGTTCCATCTCCAAGGTCTCAACCTCGTCGGCCGGCCAGTTTTCGGCACCCCAGACGTTGGTGCCCACGTAATAATCCACGTGCAGGCGGATGTTCTGCGGCGAGAGCCGGATGTTACTTAGCTTCGCCTCAAACCCCACCTCGTCCGAGTGCAACGGCTGGAAGCGCTCAGTACTGAAATCGACACCCTCCACACAAAGTGCACGGACACCGACAATCTCAAAACCGGGGAGCACCGGCTCCGTCACCGCCAATTCCTCAATACACACCCGTTGTCCACCGCCACCTGTCGTCGGCACGACCAGTTTTACGGCACGGTACGCGCGGCCGTCGGCCGGAGTGAAGGAGTACGCCTGATAGAGCTGGTTGGTGATCTGGAAGGTGTGAACGCACGTCCAGGTATTGGATGCTTTCAACTCCGGATCTGTCGTCGCCCAGAGGAACAGCGACGCCGGCGTACTTGTAAACATGCGCGCCATGAATGTTAACGAACCCAGGCCGGTCGGCAGGAACGGACTCATGACATACGCCTCCGGATACAATGACTGCGCGGGCTCTGTTTCGGCGGTCTGACTGTTATTCAGAAAACAGGCCTTCTTCCCGTCCAGCATCACCCTTTGCGGATCCGTGTCTGTGACCTTGATATTATACGCGCGCCAGTCCTCATCCGTGACAACCGGTTCATCCCACGCCACAGCGTTATTAATCTCAACGAGCGCATTGGTGTAGATACCGCTGCGGTCGTTCACCACCCGCAGGAACCCATTATTAGTCGTCCCGAGGTATGCCATCGCATGGTTGAAGTTCGACACGACCGAATCCACCACAACTGTGTGTATCCCGCTCCACGAAGAGAGATCGACCGGAGCGAATTGCACAACGAGGCGGGCCGGCGCCCGCAAGACGCGGTAGTCGAATTCCAACATCCCCACGCCGCTAAGCAAGCGGGGCGTTCTGATCGCCTGATCCAGCCACTCCCCTTCACTTCCGTTCTGGTAGATATGCCGCCCGCCACGCTGATGGTCCAGCACCACCGTCTTTGTTGTCGTTCTCAGAAACGCCGCCGACCCCGTGTCTTTAAGGGGAACCCATGTGCTTCCATTGTTCCGGCTATACGCCACGCCCAGCCCGTTCAAAAGACCGCCCCCGGCGGGGCCGACCCTGCCGTCCGAACCGCAACCCAACCGCAGTTCAAAGGGATACCAACCCGAGCCACAAGAGATCGTGTTGGTAGACGGCGCATCTGGGTCCTCGTCGTACAGGGCTTCCGCACCGTCGATCTTGAGTTGCACTTTGCCGATGAAATTTTCAGCGAAGCTATTCTCGTCGCCTGCGCCATCCAGATAAATCCAGCCGTTGTACACATACGTCGTATTCGTCATCCACCCCTCGTCCGTGTTCGCATACCGGGTCGAGAGTTGCACCGACGTCATTGGGCTCACCTGTCCGACATTGAAGGCCCCGGGGACCCGACCCTCATTCAGGCCCGCAACGCTATTGGTGATGACCCACGCCTCCGACGCCACCCACTCGTAGTTTTCGCCCTTATTGGAATCTTCATCCTCGCCGGGGCTCAGGTCCGACGACTCCTGGCCGCGCCAGCTCGACAGCTTGATTTCATCGACGACCACGTCGATGCGTTGGTCGTCAGTACGCCCAAGGACCTGCAACATCAAGAAGTGCGAACGCCACGCATAGACAGGCACGTCGTAGGCATGATACCCGAATCCCGTGAGCTCCACTTCTTTGAAAGGCTCCCAGTACGAAGTGCCCGCCCCCTGCGGCGGATCACTTGTACCGAACTTCGTCTGCTGCAAATACACGCCCAGCTTTTGCACGGGGATCACGGCGTAAATCCCTCTGGGGGCACCCCCGGTCTCCCAGCGGCTCGACGGTGCGACCGACCACTTCCGGATGGCGTCGTCAAATCCGGGATCCGAGTCAGGCAACAGCAACGTCAGATCTGCCCCCGGCACGGCCGCCGCGCCGGACGCCGTCGGCTGCGAATATACCTTCGAAAAGCCGGCCCTGCACTCCGCCGACAAGAAACCGCAGGTGCCGGACGTCAACGCCGCACCGCCGGTCGTGCCGCTGTCGTCGACCTGCAAAACATTATCCGTAAGGCCGAACTTGCAGCGAAGCGCAGTCGTATTGCCGGACGTGAACATCCGCAGTTCCACCGTCGTACGCCCCCCCGCGAGGTTAAAATCCTGGCCGGTGGTATTAGATGCCAGCCGATGGGGCACACCGTCCCGCCACTTGTAAAGCTCATGGCGGACCCGCTTGTCTTGCGTCAAGTCGCCGATGTTGGGAACCTGCGTCATCCGGTACTCGTAGAAGCTGTCGCGACTCGTGTAATATCCGACCACAGAGAGCGAAGGCTCCTGCGGGGACATGTCGGGGGCCGCCTCGACGTTGGCGCGGACCAGATAGTTTTGTTCAAGGAACCCCTGCGTGTAGTAGACCACCTCGTTCCGCGAAACCACCTGACCCAACCTGCACTTGAAAGAAATTCTGTCAATGCCGTCTGGCAGGGTACTGCCTTCTTGATTGTGGATATATCCGAGACCGAGGCCTGCCTCGCCACCTTGCAAACGAATCGCCACGTTACGGAAGAATCTCTGATCGACGCCGTCCGGCCTGTTGGATGCGTCGGCCCTCAACCGGTCAACCACATAAGCGGAGGAGCCGCTCTTCCAGCCGTTAATCGTATCGAACGGAGTTGTGCTGTAGACATTGGTTTGGGCGGGATAGCCGCGGAAAAACTCGTCGACGGTCTGGGTTCCGTTTGCCGGCCAAGAATCAAACGTGTTACTGAACCGCTGCTTGGCAACCTGCCCGTTGCTATCGGTGAAAACATCCGGAGGCGCCACCCAATCATTGAAATCCTGATATTCGGCACGGCGGGTCATATACTCCCGCGAGTTTGCGTCAAATGTGACTTGAACAAAACTGCCGCCCAGCGCGGTCACGTTCATCGGGCGGACCTCCAGCCGGTCCGCGTACGTCGCGCACACACCGCCAAACGGCACCGTCCCGACCAACGCCTGGTCATGCTCAGCCCAATAGACCGGATCGTCCTGCACGGTGACAGTGGCCGGATCATACTTCCGGTCACCGCGGAAATAAAACTGCAAATTCGTCTGGCCACCGTTCGCAAGCGGGATCATGCCGCGCCAAACATCATTGCTGACCAGCGTCATCGGAATCGGATTTTCGTCGTAATACGGCCCCGTCACCACCCAGACCGCCTCGTAGGGCGACGGGTAAGGCCGCAGCCGCGTGTAAAACTCACGCCCTCCCGCCGCAACCGCATCACCGCGAAGAGCGCGGGGGGACAGCCATTCGGTCGCATACTCGTAAGGCGGATCCGCGTAATTACTCAAATGACGATAGCGATATCCTTGAAAAGCGCACACAAAATAGTATTCGAGATCGCCCACGCGCGACTCAACCGGTAATTCCGCCTCGTACAGTTCACCATTTCCCACGCCCGAAGTATCGACGTAGCCCATCTCCGCGCTTTGCCAATCATTGGACATTTGATCAAGATAACGCCAGCGATACCAGACCGTCATCCAGCGATTCGAATAACCAGTCAATTCGTTATTGTTCGTTCCGATATTACTGACCTCACAACGAATCTTACAAGTCTGGTCAACCGCCGGATACGCAGGTTCAAAAACCACAGCGGGCCTCTCCATAACAACATCCGCAGGAGGGTACGAGGCGCAGATGTTGTCGATCGCAGTGAGCGCATTGTCCAGCCGCGACCCATAGCCGGAATACACGGAGCCCGTTCTGCGAATGCGAAATCTGGCCGGTGTTCGACACTGCAACAACCGTTGATACCGCGTAAAATCGCTAGATGAAGCCGCATTAAGGGTCAACACGTCGAGGACTTGCCAATTGTTTGAGAACTGCTCTGACTCATATTCATACATGACATTTGTGACGTCGCCGCCCAAATAAATATACTCCAGCATGTTGGTGGCGATCTCAACCGTGATCTCGGTCGGTTCTAACGGCTTCACATTGATCGCATCAAAATAGAGGGTGCCGATGCCCTCCGGGTAGAACGGGCTCTCAATTTTTGCATCTAACGTGTTCTGCAAATTCGCCTGCCAGTTCGTCTGAATCCCCTGTGCCGGGTAGGAGAGCGGCGGAATGAAGTTAACACCCGACCCTGTTTCTCCCGCCGATGTACCGGTGCGGCACGCTGTCAACCGCCATCCAGACGAGTGGTAATGATTCGTCCCGGGCAACATCCATCTGTCCATGAGGAAAGGCGGAGGCCCGACATGCGTCCAACTTCGGTGATAATACGAACCCGGCAGGAAAGCAGGCCAAGCGTTAAACAGCATGCGCCGCTCAACGGGAAGGCCTACCGAATCTTGCGCGACCACACTACACATGCAGCAAGATACAACCATCAGGAAAACACATATTTTCACGCCGCTCTTCATCCAGATCCACCGCTCCTCTCTCGATCCGTCACATCGCGCATCCGCACCGCAACCTCAGGCCATCTTACTTCATGCAGTCATTTCGGCTGCACGTGGTCATTTCGGGCGCCCTTCCACTCTTTCGAGTCGGCCGGCAGGTCCACGCCGTTACATAACAGGCACGTCAAATCCTTCAGTTTCGGAAGCGTCAAGTCTTTATCGGGAGCCACGACGGCCTCCACATGCCCGTCCGCAAAGGCGACATGAGCCACGCGGCGCTTGGCGACCCTATGGTTGAAGCCGATGATCTCTTCATTGGACGAAAGCTTGGCCCACCCGTTGATCTGAGCATCCAAAACCCCGTCGGAAGCATCCTTATCCGTGGCCACCGACTCGACAAACCCACCGCCTTGGACCGTGTAAGCGGGCAACTCCGCAAAGAGCAACAACGCACCGGCATTCCCCCTGGTCGAAAGATCGCCAACATACCGGTCGGCATCGAAATATTTGTTCATCACATACGAACGGCGGACCGGCGCTCTCTGACTGCCCACCCTTTTGCTCCTGCACGCCTTTCTGTGAGCCTCACACACATACGTGTCCAAGTCAGCACCCACATATTTCCACAGCACACCGTTCGAGAGCGAGTGATACGTCACGGAGGAATCGCCATGAAAAGAAGCGGCCTTCATCGAGCCGGCCTGAGAGTCTTCGCTGGGCCACGGGTTTCCTCCACTGGACCACGTCCACGAGACCCATCCTGGATAATGCCGATACTTGATCTTCATCCACCCCCTGTCAAAATGAAACACCTCGATCGACTTCGCCCGCGGCATGCATCGATCCCCATACATTGTCGAGTCCGTGTCAGGGTGATCCTCAGTCGCGTACGCCAAAGCAGCCTGCGCCAGATTCTTGAGATTCGTCTTGCACTTCACGGCCCGCGCCGCCTCACGCGTACTTGTCACCTGCGTCGTCAAAGCCGCCGCCAGAATCCCTAAAATCGAGATCACAACCAACAGTTCTACCAGCGTAAAACCCTTAGCTTTTGACCGAAAAATCATAACACTCCTATGTCCGCTTTTATGAGGTACATTGTCGCCTATCTCATCACAGGAGGCAAGGGTTTTTCTTCGCCTTTTTTCGCTTGCGCATTGGCCGAGAATCCTGTCAAATATCGTGCAACTGTTTGTTCGATAGAAGGTTGGGAAGGATTCTCTGATATGCGCTGGTCGCGTCTGCTCCTCGCCACCCTGCGGGATGACCCGCAAGAGGCGGAAATCGTCAGTCACAAGCTCATGGTCCGCGCCGGACTCATCCGTAAGCTTTCAGGCGGGCTCTACACTTTTATGCCCCTCGGGTTGCGCGCCCTGCACAAAGTCTCCAACATCGTCCGCGAGGAGATGGACCGCGCCGGCGCCCTGGAGATCCTGATGCCGGCCCTCCAGCCCGCCGAACTCTGGGAGCGTTCCGGGCGCCTCGCCACCATGGGACCCGGCATGTTCCGGCTAAAGGACCGCGCCGAACGGCTGATGACCCTCGGACCCACCCACGAGGAGGTCGTCACCAATCTCCTCGCCGGCGAAGTCTCCTCCTACCGCCAACTCCCCTGCACCGTCTACCAGATACAGACCAAGTTCCGCGATGAAATCCGCCCGCGATTCGGCCTGATGCGCGCCAAGGAATTCATCATGAAGGACGCCTACAGCTTCGACACCTCGCTCGAAGCCGCCGACGCCTCCTATCAAGCCATGTTCGACGCCTATGTCAGAATCTTCCGGCGCTGCGGCCTGGACGCCCGTCCAGTCGAGGCCGACACCGGCGACATCGGCGGCAAGTGGTCTCACGAGTTCATGGTACTCGCCGACTCGGGTGAAGACGGCATCATCGATTGCCCGGCCTGCGGATACGCGGCCAACCAAGAGCGTGCCGAACGTGCCGACACCTCCGCCGCCGACCCGGAGTGCCCGCCCCCGGCCGCGGTCGACACCCCCGGCGCACGCACGATTGATGACCTGACCGCCCTGTTCGGTTGCCCGGCCGACCGCTTTATCAAAACGTTGATCTACTTGGCCGACGGCAAACCGGTCGCCGCGCTGGTTCCCGGTGATCGCGACCTCAACGAAAATAAGTTCAAGCGCCTCCTCAATGCCAAACAGCTCGTCATGGCAGATGATGCGACCATCGAGAAGGTCACCGGCGCCCCCACAGGCTTCTCTGGCCCTGTCGGCCTCACCATTCCGGTTTACGCTGACCAGGCTCTGCGCGGTGCAACTGATCGCACCACCGGCGCGAACAAGGCCGACACCTACTTGACCCACGTCTCGCTCGAACGTGATGCGTCGGTGACCATGTTCGAAGATCTCGTGATCGTCGGCCCGGGCGACGCCTGCCCCCGTTGCGGCAAACCGATGCAAATCAAACGCGGTGTCGAGGTCGGCCATGTCTTCAAGCTCGGCACCAAGTATACCGAATCGTTTGAAGCCACCTATCTGAACGATAAAGGCCAAAGCGAATTGATGGTCATGGGCTGCTACGGCATCGGCGTCACCCGCACGCTTCAGGCCGTCGTCGAGCAGAGTCACGACGCCGACGGTATCATCTGGCCGATCTCAGTTGCCCCGTACGCCGTTTCCCTGCTGTTGCTCGACCCCAAGGACCCAGCCGTGTGCGCGGTCGTAGACGACCTCGAACAAGCGCTAGCCGCCCGCGGACTCGATGTCTTGGTCGATGACCGCGAGGAACGCCCCGGCGTGAAATTCAAGGATGCCGACCTGATCGGCTGCCCGATCCGCGTAGTTGTCGGTGCCAAAGGCTTGGCCAAAGGTGGTATCGAAATCAAGCTGCGTACCTCCAAAGAGATCACGCTGGTACCGGTCGAACAGGCCGCCGACGCCATTGTCGCGCAGGCTGACGCATTGACCGAAGCCTTGTGTCCGTAAACCCTCTCATCGCGAGGAGTCCTTCTATGAAGACTGATGCTCTGAAAGGCACCGCTTTGACCAAGCGCGAGCTGGTTGCGCAGATCGCTGCCGAGACCGGACTCACACAGAACGACGTCTTTAACGTTGTCCAGCAAACACTCGATGGCATCATCGATGCACTCGGTGCCGGCAGGCATGTGGAGTTTCGCGAATTCGGGGTCTTTGAAGTGACCACCCGCAAGGCCCGCATCGGCCGCAATCCCAATAAACCCGAGGACGTGGTGGTGATTCCTACCCGCCGCGTCGTTAAATTCAAACCCGGCAAACGCATGCGCGACATGCTGGCCGACGACAAGTAAATCCATGAGTTCAACCCCCCTCTCCTTCGATCCCCCGCGCGGCATGCGCGACTTTTATCCGGAAGATATGCGCTGGCGCAATCGCGTCTTTGATGCGTGGCGCGAAGCAGCGGTCGCCCATGGCTTCCAGCCCTACGACGCCTGTGTCGTCGAAAGCCTCGAATTGCTACAACGCAAAAGCGGCGAGGAGGTTTCTGAGCAGATCTACCACTTCGAAGACAAGAGCGGCCGCAAGCTTGCCCTGCGTCCCGAAATGACGCCCACGCTCGCCCGCATGATCGCGGCTCGCCAAGGCCAACTCAGCTTCCCGGTCAAATGGTTCACGGTCGCCCAGTGCTTCCGCTATGAGCGGATGACCCGCGGCCGTAAACGCGAACACTATCAGTGGAATATGGACATCATCGGCGAGGAGAGCGTCTCGGCCGAGATCGAAATTCTCGCCGCCGCCGCCGCCGCACTACGCGCAATGGGCATGCCCGACGACGCCTACCGCATCTGCGTCAACAACCGGGAACTGCTGGCCGAACTGCTGGCCGCCTCCGGCATTGCCCAGGACAACCACGCCGCCGTTTTCTTGGCGCTCGACAAACGCGGAAAAATCAGCGACGACGATATCGCCGTCCTGCTACGCGCCGAAGGACTCGGCGACGACGCGATCAACAAAACCTTCGAATTGCTGAGCATCGAGACGCTCGATCAGGCAGCTGCGCTCGCCGGGCCCGACTCGCCGGCGCTCGCCGCACTACATGAACTCTTTGCCCTCGCCGAAGTCTACGGCATCGCCGACCGCTTGGTTTTCGATATCTCGGTGATCCGCGGTCTGGCCTATTATACGGGCATCGTCTTTGAGGCCTTCGACACGCAGCGCAAATTCCGCGCGATCTTCGGCGGCGGCCGCTACGACAGCCTGCTCACCACCATCGGCGGCGCGCCCACGCCCGCCGTCGGACTCGGCTTCGGCGATGTTGTCGTGGTAGAGGTGCTGAAAGAGCTACTGGGCGAAACCGCCGCCGCTGAGAAACACGGCGTCGTCATCGGATACATGTTCCCCGAGCAGCGCGAAGCTGCCACACGCCTCGCCCGCAGTCTGCGCGAACAGGGTGAGCGCGTCGACCTCATGCTGGCGCGTCTCAAACCCAAACAGTTTTTCGCGCGTGCCGGTGCCAGCGACGCGGCCGACGCGATTTTCATCGGCCCGGACGATGTCGCCGCCGGTAGCGCCAAACGCAAAAATCTCACCACCCGCGAAGAAACGCCAATCACTCTGATATAACCGCGTATCGCAACTTTCCTAATTATTTAACGCAGAGGCGCAGAGACGCAGAGGTTTTTTTGATTTTCTCGCAGAGGCTTGGTGGAGGGCGAGTGTCCTCACGAGCCGCCTTCCGCGCTGTGCGCGGAGTTGGATAGAAGCTTTTTTGTCCGGCGGCAGTCATCCTAAGTTCCAAATCCTTGCCTATAACCTCAGGTCTTGGCGAAGGCCTTCTGTAGTTCCTGCACCCTCACCGCCGGCCCAAAGGGCCGGATGCACCATAGCCCTGAGTACCGTCACCCCGCGCTAACGTGCCCTGAAGGGGCTCTTCAAATCGCATGGCTTGTCCCCAACTTCCAAGAAGATGCCCTCACCCGGTGCCAGTGTCAGCATCGTAAGGCCGTTGTTGTCGGGCTTCCATTCCACACGCTGGCCACGCGGCCAGGCAATGACGCGCGAGCCGCGCAACCGAAGTTTGACATGCGCCGTCTGAAGCGTCTCCAACTCGCTCATATTCACCACCGTCAACGCGCTGCCCGTCCCCTCTTTGGCTTCGAAGCATCCGATCAACAGCGGCTGTTCGCACTCGATCCGCTCGATGGCGGAAAAACGTTCGAGCGGCTGGCTGAACTTCAGGTACGGGGTGGCGTCCGAACAGCCGTGGCTCATCGCGCCCAGATTCTTGTAACTTACAAAGGCGTCTGAGATGAGCGCGATCTCTTTGAAGACTGTCGCAGCGTCGTACCAAGCGTTTTGGCGCTTGCCCTGCATCGACACCAGCGAGGGGGTTTCCGGCTTGTTGCCAGCGTAAGTCCAGCACAACAAACCTTTGCAGCCGAAGGAAAGCATGCAGTAGGACTGCCAGCGGAACTCGGATTCTGTCGGCGTTCGTTTGCTCGGCACCCAGGCAAACGTCTGAATGCAGCACCAGAAGTCCTTGTCGTGCTCGCGCGCTGAACGCGCGATGACGTTGATCGATTCGCAATACTCTTTGTAGGTGGTCCGCCGCCCCTGCGACCAGTTGAGCGGGTAAATGTCGGTGCAGATGTAGGGCTCATCGAACATCTGGCAGAACGAGTCGCAGTACTTCTTGTAGAGGCCGGGATCAGGATCGTAATACTCAATGGCTGCGGCATGCGCCCCGAACTTCAGTTGGGCGGCGTTGGCGTACATCGGCAGCAGGTTGATGTAGGGCAGCTTGCCTTGGGTGTCGCGACGGTAGGCTTTGCAGATTTTGGCTAGCTCGGCATATTGGTCTGTTCCGGGTTCATCCTTAACGTAGGTGCCGGCAAAGCTCGGATGGTCGTAATAGTCCGCTGTCGCCACCGCCGCATTACGGTAAGCGCCGTCACCTAGAATCAGCTCCACGCCGTGCCGGTCACACTCACGCAACAGCCATTCGCGACGCCCCCCCCCCGCAAGTGTGCCGTTAGCGATGATCCAATCGAAACCCGCAGAACGATAGGTGGCGATAAAGTCGTCCGTGATCGCCTCGGCTCTCAGATTGACCCAGGCGCCGATGCGGATACGGTCGCGGGTCAGATACGCATGGGTGTAGGGCGAATCAATGGCCGTGCCCAATACCTGTTTGACAGACGACTGAAGCACAGTGGCCGCTTCGGCGCGGCTGGACGGCCGGGCGGGTGCGACCACCTCGATGCCGCCATCGCGCAACCGCGTAAGCGCCCGCGTCCAATCGGCCTCGGAGATCGCCGCCTCGGGACGGAACACGCGCGCGTCAGCCGCGCTGAGTAGCTCCCGGGCGACCACGAACCTGATGGCTTGGCGCGCCGGCTCTTCAAGGCCCGCGATATCGTCCAGGGCCACCGCGCCCTCCGCGAGCCGGTAGGTGCCGGGCAGGCGCGCGACAAACCGCGTATAGCCGCGACGGTTGGTATCGCAAAACGGGATCACCCGTTCGCCGCTGCCGTCCTTCGGCTGAAAGCGAACGACTGTTATTTCAGACGGCTGCGCCACCTCGGTTGAACGCAGCAGGTAGTCATTCCGATCATAGCCGTCAGACAGGCAGCCGCCGGGAATCTGCACCTGTTGCATCGGCTCGAGGAACCGCGTAGGCTGCGAGTAGTCGGCCGCGTCCACAGCCGCATCGAGGAAGCGTTGCGCCGCCTCACGCGAGGGAAAGAAACCAAAGCGCGAGATTTCGCAGACGGAATCCGTGGTGCTGGGATTGATCGGGTCGAAGCGGAAACTGGTGACCGTGCCGCTCCACGCCTTGTGGGCGAAGGTGCGCATATCAACGATCACCGTTCGCCAAGTGTTGTCACCGACCACCGGGAACGGCGAGTAGCTCTTGTCGGACAGATAGGTCAGCGTGTCGGTCGTGAAAAACAGTCCGGCGCGCTGTACTGCGGTGCGGTATTTGTAACGCAGGGCAAAGAAGGGGCGTTCTGCGGCCGGAAACGCATCCGCCGCGCGCATCGGCATCGTCACGGTCAGGTCGGTGCCGGTCGGCACCAGTTTGGTGAGACCGACTTCAGGGCAGAGTTGCCCCTGACCGACCGACATCAGTCGAACGTCGGGGCCGTTATTGAAAACCCATACCGGTTCGCGCGCCAACAGCCCCGCACAGCACAACCACCCCGCCAATATCACACACGTTTTACGTTTCACGATACACACCTTTCTCGCCAGCTTACGAAGCGGGCGTTAAAACCCTAGCAATGACTGAAACTCGAAACCAGAAAACCGGCGCACCTCCGCGCTGTGCGCGGAGGTGGCGCGGAGGTCAGCGCACGTAAATCATCGTGCCCCGATAGTCGCTCAGCAGCAGAGAGGTGCCGTCGCTGGACACACTCACTCTCCACGCGCTCGCACTCACCGTGTTGCCGTCCGCATCTACCAGCTCAAGCGCGGGCGTGGCGGTCAGCGGCACGGTGAACGTGGCCAGTATCTTCTCCCCCGTGAACGTGTCGGGGAGGTTGGCGGCGTCGGTGAGGCGCACGGTGTTGCCCGCCCAGGACTTTGCCACAAGGTGTGGCGTCGTCTTATCCTCGCTCGCCACCGCGCCTGCCGAGAACTCCAGCGCCCCGGGCGGCAGGCCGTCCACGTGCGTGAAGACGAGCTGGCCGCTCTCCACGCGCGTCGCGCCGTTGTAGCTGTTCGTACTCGCCATTATGAGTGTGCCAGCGCCCCGCTTCACGAGGCCGCCATCCGCCGCCGCACCCGAACGGAGCGGGGCTTTCACGGTGACGGTGTAGGCTTCCGTATCGATAATCGCGCCGCCTGCGCCGGCCCGCACTAGAATTTTCGACTGCCAGGTGGTCTCCAGAGCCGACGTTCCGGATTCGCCCAGGAAATTCTCCTCGTTGCGTTGCGACACGACCACGCCGCCATCCAGATTGAGGATACCGCAACTGTGAGGTGCATTAGCGGAATCGACCCGGAACTTATCGAGCTTCAGCACACCGCCCGTTGTCACGCTTACCTCAGCGCGGGGCTCGCCGTTCGCACCGCGCCTGTCGCACTGGGAGATGCGCAACAGCCTACACGTCATCGTGCCGTTCCCGCCCACGATCAGGCGTGCGGGGCTGGGATGTGCATTCAGATACTCGGCCGTGTTCCACGCATCGAGCAGACCGTTCGTCACGATCACCTGTCCGTATTGCTTTACATCCATGAAGCAGGACTGCGTAACCTTGACGGTTCCGCCCGCCACCTCGAAGACCCCCATGTTTGACTGGTACGATGAACCGTTGCCCGCGACGTAAAACGGGGCGTTGGCGCTTATTTTTCCCGGGGCGTTCGATGTGATCAGCGTGGTGCCCGCCACATGGCGCAGATGGCCTTCCACACGCAGTCTGCCGATCGTATTCGTGCGCTCATCCGCCGGGCCAATCTCCAGGCATCCAGGCCAGCGGCTGATCGCGTGCAGCGTACACAGATGGCCGCCATCGCCGTGGCCGGTGATGACGCCGGCTATGCGGGTGCGGCACTGGTCTTGCACACCGATTTGCGCGGTGATGTTGGTGTTGATGATGAAGTCGCGGTTTTTGTTCACCGACCAGTCGCCGCTGTCGAAGTGCAGTCTGGCCGCCGAACTGTTGAAGAACACGCTCGGCGCGGGCGTGGCAGGTACCACGCCCATTGCCGAATCTTGCCCGATGGCCAAGATTCCGGAGCCGTCCAGATGTAGCCCGCCGTTGAACGTGTTGGTGGCCCTGATGTAGCAGTCATCTCCACCGTAAAAGTGGAATCCGCCGTCATGTTCCGCCGCGCTGATGAACGGGACGTAGAGGAACGAAGCTTGAGCCAAACCGCTCAGCGCCAGATGGACGCCGCCCTCATGCACACGCAGCAGCACATTCGTCCAGTGGCCCTTGTACGCATTGCTGAAGGGATACGTTTCTTTACCCGCCGTCATGTCGTTCGTGATGACTAGCCTGCCGCCCTCGAAGTCAAGGGCACCGCAGAAGCCGGAACCGCTAATGTCCATCGTGAAACCACGCACGCACAACGTGCCACCCTCGCGCAGATGGATCGTGCCGTACTCGGGTCCATAGTAGGAGGCACTACGTACGACCTTCCCCAGACGGATCACCTTGGCGCGCATCTCTCCCGCGTCCTGCAGGGTGATGCGCGAGATCGTCGCGGCGGGCACAGCCGTGTTCTGGTCGGCGAAGCCGTTCAGGAACTCACCCACGTTCCAGGCATCAACGAAGCCGTTCGTCACCACCAGGTCGCCGCCGGGGTTTGAGATATAGCCGCTGGTGCCCGTAAACACCAGTTGCGCGCCGCCCTCTACCAGCAAACGGCCCTCCCGCTCCATGAAGAGCGGCACGATGTTGGCTCCGGGAGACGTGGAGGCGCAGGCGATTTCGTGGACGCCGCCGTCAAGGGCGAGCGTACCGCCGTGGGTGGCCATGCGGTAGAAGACGTTTGGGCTCGCATTCCCTTTCACTACGAGCGTCCCATCACCGCGTTTCGCGAAACGCGTGGTGCCGTCCTCAGCTTGGCTCGTGGAGGCAAGGGGCGCCGTGACTGTGGCTGTAACGTCGGCCGAGACGTTGAAAGGCCCGTTGAGCGTGAGTGTGCCGTTGCCGCCCAGTGTGTAGTCCGCCGCCGTCACCGTTACGCCCGAGGCCGTCGCGTTGCCGTTGAGGTTGATATTTTTCGTACTCGAGGTGCCGAAGACGGCGACATGACCATCTGCCCAAGCAGCTCCCGAATTCCAGTTTGCGTCCAGCAACCAGTTTGCACTGAGCGGAGACGCCATCCAAGTGTAGTCAGCAGCGACTAGCCTTCCAGTTACGGCCATTGCTACCAGAAGAAACCACATTGTGTTTCGCGTTTGCATAGTTACTCCTTTTTTTCACTACCATCCCATAGGGTAGACCGGCAAACCACCGACCCCACAGTTGGTACGCATTATGCGGGGGGGGGGGGAAGTCAACCCTAAAAATTTTACTAATAAGGGACAGGTATTTAGTGGGCTCGGGCATCTTACCGCGAGCCGCCCTCCGCGCTGTGCGCGGAGGGAAAGCGGTACCGCGACCCGCGCACAGCGCGGCTCTTGTCACCGCACTCCAGATTTTGCGCACTTGCTTGAGCGTCGAAAATTTTCTGGAACCACTAAGAATGCCGAGGGATGTCTCCAATTTTCATGGAGTTTCATGTGTTTCATGGTTCACCAAACAGTGCCTCTCCCGAATAGCCGCACCGCATTCTCATACGTGACTGCGGCGATGTGTTCAACGGTTGAACCGCGTACCTCCGCCAGACATTCGGCGACGTGTACCACGAAAGCCGGTTCATTGCGCAGCGAACGTTTAGGCACCGGTGCCAGAAACGGTGAATCCGTCTCGATCAGTAGCCGCTCGTCCGGCACAAACGCCGCGCTTTCGCGCAGCATGTCGGCGTTGCGGAAAGTCACGATGCCGCTGAAGCTGATGGCCAGCGAACGCTCGATCAGTTGCTCCGCGAAGGTCTTGTCACCCGTGAAACAATGCACGACGCCGCGCAACCCCTCGCCGCGCCACGGCGTTTCGTCCAGCACCTCTAGCGTGGCTTCTTCCGCCTCGCGCGTGTGAATGATCACCGGCAATTGCCATTCATCGGCCAACAGCAACTGGGCGCGGAAAAGTGCGCGTTGCGCCTCAGCCGTCCCGGGGTGATAGTGGAAATCCAATCCGGTCTCGCCCACCGCAGCCAGTGTATTCACCGCCGCCAGACTGCGCAACGTCTCGATATACACCTCCGGCGATGCGTCCGTCGTCTGATCGCGGTCGAAGCCGAGCGCCAGCCGCACGCGCTCCGGAAAAGCATCCGCCACCGCGATCGCCCCCACATTTAACGACGTACTGCCTCCCACCGCCACCAAGCGCCCCACGCCAGCGGCAAGCGCCCGTTCCATGATCGTCAGCGTCTCCAACGGAGAACCGTCAAAGTGTGCGTGCGTGTCGTATAGTTTTATTTTGGGGATCGAC
>ERZ795049.1798-NODE-1798-length-26949-cov-6.604410_pt1 | contig 26949 bp, 23 predicted proteins | sample MGYA00375133_ERZ795049 | MGnify/ENA primary metagenome ERZ795049 (study PRJEB30178, sample SAMN05720147) | activated sludge metagenome | isolation source: anaerobic digester from wastewater treatment plant | place: Japan | collected 2015-04-20 ... | reverse complement strand
ATCTGCAGCACCGGCAGGTGGTACTTGGCGCCCACGGCCATGTCGTCGCCGCCGAACGCGGGGGCGATGTGCACGATGCCGGTGCCTTCCTCGGTGGTCACAAACTCGCCGGGGATGACGTAGGCATAGTCCTGTTCGACCGGCAGGAAGCGGAAAAGTGGCTCATAGTGCAGCCCGAGCAGGTCGCGGCCGTACTTGACCTCGAGCACCGTGTACTCGCCGGCCAGCGCCTTGTCGAGCAACGGCTCGGCCACGATCAACTTTTCGCCGTTCTGCTCGACCACGGCATAGCGCACGTCGGGGCTGACCGCCAGGGCCGCGTTGGCCGGCAGCGTCCAGGGGGTGGTCGTCCACACCAGGAAGGCGGTATCGGGCTGGTCAGCGAGGCGGAAGCGCACATAGACCGACGGGTCCTCGGCCTGCTCGTAGCCCTGGGCCACCTCGTGGTCCGACAGCGCCGTGCCGCAGCGCGGGCAGTAGGGCACCACGCGGTAGCCCTGATAGAGCAGCCCGCGGTCCCACAGTTGGCGCAGGATCCACCAGACCGACTCGATGTACTCGTTGGTCATGGTGATGTAGGGGTGTTCGAGGTCGATCCAAAAGCCGATGCGCGCCGAGAGCCGGTTCCACTCGTCGACGTAGCGGAACACCGAGGCGCGGCAGCGCTCGTTGAACTGGGCTACGCCGTAGGCCTCGATGGCCTGCTTGCCCTCAAAGCCCAGCTCTTTCTCGACCTCGAGCTCTACGGGCAGGCCGTGGCAATCCCACCCGGCCTTGCGAAGCACGTACTCGCCCTTCATCGTGTGGTAGCGCGGGATGAGGTCCTTCATCACCCGCGTCTCCACGTGGCCCACATGGGGCCGCCCGTTGGCCGTGGGCGGGCCCTCGTAGAACACGAAGCGTGGCGCGCCCTCGCGCTGCTCCACGCTCTTCTTGAAGACGCCCTGCTCCTCCCAGAAGCGCAGGACGCGCTCCTCCATCTTGAGCCAGTCGACCTTGCTCGATACTGGCTTGAACACTCGCTCACCTCCCCCAGCTATGCGTGCCTGGCTCCGGTCCGGGCATCTCGCTCCGCCACGTGCCCGGAACTGCCCCAGGTGGGGTTTTTGTTGGGTGTGTGGCCGTCGTCGGCGTCCCGCGGGACGCCGACGACGGCCACACACCCAACAAAAACCCCCTTTAGGGGCCTGAACCGGGCTGGCGCGAAGCGTGTAAGCCGGTAGCGGAGCGGGCCTATTCCACTCCGGCGGGCCACTAATGTCCGAGTACTTGCACGCTCTTGGAGCGCGGCACTTGCACCAACGTGTACTTCTCAAAGCGGCCGAGCAGCTCGAGCGCCTGATCGCGCAACACGCCCATGCGCGGCTCGTGTACCTTCCAGTTGCCGCGCACCTGCGAGAGCACAAGCTGGCTATCGCCGCGCACCTCGAGCGTCTCGTTGGCGGGGTCGAGCCCCTGGCCTGCGAGGTACTTGAGTGCGTCCTCCAGCCCGGCGATCAGCGCCAGGTACTCAGCCTCGTTGTTGGTGCGCCGTCCGAACTCGTGCCGCTTGCGGCGCACCTCACGACCGTCGTGCAGCAGCACGTACGAGCCGTAGCCCGGCCCGGGGTTGCCCCGCGAGCCACCATCAAAGTGCAGGATCCAGCGAGATGCCACGACGATGCACTCCTCCAAGAACGATACTCACCACAGAGGACACAGAGGGCACAGAGGGGGACGGATGGCACCTATCCTCCAGCGACCACGCCGTGCCATCGCCCTCTCCTGTATCGTGCGCCCCAGAAATCTCCGCGTCCTCCGCGCCTCTGCGGTGAATCCCCGGTGGCTAGAACGAAAAAGCCCTCGCCCCAAGAAGACAGGGACGAGAGCCGACGTCACGCTCCCGCGGTACCACCCTGATTGGCGCGCCACGCGCGCCCGCTCACATGGGGTACGTGTGCATACCCCCGCCGGTGTAACGGCCGGCGAGCCCGGCCAGGCCTACTGGGGACGGGAACGCGTACTACGTAAAACGTGATGCGTGATGGAGCTCACTCCTCACGCATTACGCATTACGTATCACGTCCCGCCTCGTTCGGTTGGCGGCTCCGGAAGGATTTTCCGCAGGGCACCCGCACCCGGGTCACACCCCCTGGTCATCCTCGGCAACCGGTGATGACCACTTGTCCGGGCTCTCTGGGCGGGCCGCTCCAGCGTACTCGTTTCCATCAACGCCTGTAGTGCTCAATTATCGCATATCGGGGGCGGGTTGTCAAACGTGCCAGGGCCGGGGGCATATCCCATCATCGTTGGTGACCGGCTCTTGGGCTTCGCACGAACCCGGTGCTCGCCTTCAAGTCAGGGCCGGGTGGCAGCGGAGCGGAGACCCCGGCCAGCACACGGGTGCCCCACAACTGTGGGATATGCCCAGGGCCGGCGGCAAAGAGTCATTGCGAACTCTTGAATGGATGCGAGATTGACAATCAGCGCAGAGTGTGCTACCATGGCAGCGTAGGCTGCAAACGTGTTCCGTCCGCTCTCACCTTCTGCACCTGTGCCTCGGCCCGTTTCGCCGGCGGCTCTATAGAGGCTGTGAGCGCTATGCCCTCCACGCTTTCAAGGCCCTTTTCCAATCGTCCTCTTGCCATGGCGTCGACGCCTCGTGTCGCGCAGCAGCGACCCCTACGGCAAGGCTCAGGAGGATAGGCCTTTCGTCGATGCCCATCTTGACGAAGGGCCCTCGCCCGTGAAGGCACCGGCCAAATGTGGCACTATCGAGTTGCTCCAGACCACACGCGGCAGCGCCAGAGCCAGCCGGTCTGCGCGCGCCGTGCGAGACCCGAGAAGGGAGGTGGTGGCCAGATCCATCCCGTCTTGCCATTGACAGCCGGAGTTCGGACTCGTCTCATCAAGGAGGGGAAAGATGCGAAAGCCGCTGTTTCTCATCGTCGTCTCGTTGCTGCTGGTCGCTGCAATGCTGCTGAGCTGCGGACCCGCCCCGGCCCCGCAGCCGGTCATCCAGAAAGAGACCGTCGTCCAGAAAGAAACCGTCGTCCAGGTGAAGGAGGTCACGCCCGCGCCGCCACCTCCGGCACCGACCGAGATCACGGTGGTCGATACCAACTCGGGCGCGAATTTCCAGTTGTACTGGCAGAGCCGGATCATCCCCGCCGTCCAGGAACAACTGGGGGTCAAGATCAACTATGTGGTCTCCAAGGCCGCCGAAGCCAGCGAGCGCATGAAGGCCTGGGAAGCCGGCAAGGGCGATGTCCACATGCTCTTCCTCAAGCCCGATGACCTGGCGAGCCTGATGAAGAGCGAAATCCCCCTGGTCAAGCTGTGGCCCGACCAGCAGGCGGCGATCCCCAACCTGGCCAAATGCCCCGAGGACTATTTGAAGACGGCGCAGGGCGTCGACACCAAGGGCACGGGTGCGCTCTACTGGCGCAGCCAGTACACGCTGATCTACGACACCACCAAGGTGACCAATCCACCCAAGTCGTGGGCCGAGTTCTACGAGCGGCGCGCCGAGTGGAAGGGGCACATCGGTTGGGTCCGCCCCGACTCCAAGTCGGGCGCAGGCCGCGGCCTGCCCTACGCCTTTGTGAACGCCTTCTGCCCGCTGACGGTCAACGACAAGCCTATCCCCCTGGCCGATCTGCAGGCCAAGGCCGAGTACCAGGGTGCCATCGCCAAGTTGAAGGACTTTATCGCCTACACGAGGCTGGCCAACGAGCCGACCAACATGTTCGAGGACTTTAACGCCGGCGACACCTGGATCTCGGTCTATGCCATGGACTATTCGCTGTGGTCCGTCAGCCAGGGGACGATGCCTCCGACCATCGCCGCCGCTTCTCTCAGCGACGGTCTGCCCGCCGGCTCTGACGGCTACCTGGCGATCCCGGCCAACATCCCCGAAGAGTACAAGCCGGTCGTCATGAAGGTCATCAACTACCTGCTGTCGGACGACCAGCAGATCCGCCTCGTCACCGAAATGTGGCAGTACACCGGCACCGACATCGAGACCGTGGTTCCCGACGTCGTCTGGCGCAAGATCCCCAAGTGGGCCGAAGTGGAAAAGGTCCGCGTACGCCAGAGCAACAAGGAATTCACCGACTGGGTGAAGACCAGCGGCGCCGAGGCACTGCTTCCCTAACAGCCCTCTGCCGAGATGCTGTCCGGGTGTCGCTCGCGGCGCCCGGACAGCGCGCGTGTGGAGCTGAGTGATCTCTCACCCCTGCAAAGAGAGGCGCGCAGATCATGGCTTCGTTCCTCAAAAGGTGGCGCTACGGGCTGGTCAGCCTGCTGCTGCTCCTGCCGGGCCTTGCAAGCTTCCTGGGCCTCTTCTTCTACCCCATGCTCGTTACGGTCATGCGCAGCTTCCGGCCCGAGGGCGAGTCGCTGGGATGGACGCTCCGCAACTATGCCGACTTTTTGGGGCAGGCGGGCGCCCGCGAGGTCATCGTCCTGACGTTCGTGCTCGCCATCGCCAGTACGCTGCTCTCGATCGCACTGTCGGTGCCGCTGGCGCTGTTCTTGCGCCGCAAGATGGCCGGGCACCGGCTGTTCCGCGCGACGATCCTCATCCCCATGACCGTGCCCGGCCTCGTCGGCGCCTTGGGCCTGCTGCTCTTTTACGGCAGCCGTGGCTGGCCCAACCTGTTCCTGACGCAAACCCTGGGCCTGGTGAAAGAGCCGCTCAAGATCAACTATACGCTCATCGGGCTCATCATGTTCTATGTGTGGCACTATTTCTCCTACACGGCCATCACCACCCTCTCGACTCTCGAAGGGCTGGATCCCGGCTTTGAGGAGGCCGCGCGGGTGTCGGGCGCGTCTCCCTGGCAGGTGCTGCGTTATGTCGTGATGCCGCTCATCATGCCCGGCGTGCTGGCCGGGTCGGTGCTCACCTTCATGGCCGCCTTTGGCGCCTTCAGCATCCCGCTGATCACCGGCGGCTCCTACCGGCCGTTGGCCGTCCAGATCTTTAAGCAGATCGAGGTCTTTACGCCCGCCCACTGGTCGGCCGCGAGTGCCATGGCCGTGGTGATGGCTCTGCTGCAACTGGTGTTCTTGACGCTCTACATGAGGCTGCTGAGGAGGCGGGTCGCATGAAGACGCCGCAACGGCAGGGCCAGGCCGATCCAGGTCCGGTTGAGGTCGCTGTTCAGGGAGCGGGCCGCACGGGCCTTCTATGGCAGTATGTGCGCGCCCTGCTCGACGCCAAGAAGCTCCTGGCCTACACCTTCCTGCTCTGCTTCTTCCTGTGGGTCTTTACGCCGTTCCTGATGATCGCGCTCAAGTCGGTCGGGCGCAACTGGTTCGGCAAGCTCTGGCTGCCGCCCGAGCTGACGCTCGATTGGTACCAGTGGGCTGTGGCCGTGGCCAACATCCCCGACGTACTCAAGAACAGCCTGCTCATCGCGGCGATTGCCGTGACGATGTCGACGGCCATTGCCATCCCCACCGGTTGGGCGCTGGGCCGGCGGCGCATCCCCGGCAAGGAGGTGATCACCTCGATCATCCTGCTGCCCAGAATGATCCCGCCGATAGCCTATGCCCTGGGCGTGGCGCAGATCTTTTACCGGCTGCATCTGATTGACACGCACTTTGGCGTCGCCATCGCTCACGTGGCCATCTGCGCGCCCTATGCCATCCTTGTGCTGTCATCCACCTTTGAGGGGCTCGACGAACGCGTGCTCGAGGCCGCCGCCGTCTGCGGGGCCAACAACATGCGCACGTTTTTCCACGTCACGCTGCCGCTGGTGATGCCGGGGATTCTCTCGTCGCTCATCTTTACGTTCACCACCTCATACAACGAGTTCACCCTGACCCTGATGACCTACGGGCCCAAGACGATGACGCTGCCCGTTCGCACCTACCTGGCCGTGGGCGAGGGCTACTGGGAGGTCACCAGTGCACTGTCCATCCTCTTGATCGTGCCCTCGCTGATCGTGCTGTTCCTGATCCAGCGCCAGGTGCAGCCGGAAAAGCTCGTCGGCGGGTTCAAGGGGGTCTAGGCCACGCCTGCGCTGTCATTGCGCGCGCAGCGAAGCAATCCCCAGTTGCGCCCGCAACGACTATGTTGGAGACTGCTTCGCTGCGCTCGCAATGACAATCCGAACGCTCACCCGGAGGCGATGATGTCCGATTGGATGATCGAGCTCGACGACATTACCAAACGCTACGGCGAGCTGGTGGCCAACGACCACGTCACACTGCGCATCCGGCGCGGCGAGCTGATGACGCTCTTGGGCCCCAGCGGCTGCGGCAAGACGACGGCCCTGCGCTGTATCACCGGCCAGAACATCCCCGATGCCGGGCGCGTGCTGATCGACGGCAAGGACGTCACCGACGTGCCGACGCACCGCCGCGAGCTGGGCATGGTCTTCCAGAACTTTGCGCTGTTCCCACACATGACCGTGTTCGGCAACGTCGAGTTCCCGCTGATGATCCGCGGCACCGGCAAGGCGCAGCGCGCCGAGATGGTCATGGAAGTGCTCAAGCTCATCCGGCTGGAGGTGTACGCCAGGCACTATCCGCGGCAGTTGTCGGGCGGTCAGCAGCAGCGCGTGGGGCTGGCGCGCGCCCTGGTCTATCGCCCCAAGGTGCTGCTGCTCGACGAGCCGCTCTCCAACCTCGACGCCAAGCTGCGCGAGGAGATGCGCTTCGAAATCCGCGACCTGCAGCGACGCCTGGGCATCACCGCGGTGTATGTGACACACGACCAGGAGGAAGCGCTGGCCCTCTCGGACCGCGTCGCGGTCATGAACAAGGGGCGCGTGCAGCAGGTGGGCACACCGGCCGAGATCTATGCCCAGCCCGCCACCAAGTTCGTGGCCGACTTTATCGGCCTGTCTGATTTCATCCCCGCCAGGGTGGCGGCGCTCGAGGGGCGCCACGTCGTGCTGGCGATCAACGCGGAGCGCATCAGCGTGCCTGCGGTGCAGGGGCTGCAGGCGGGGCAGGATGTGCTCCTGTTCATCCGCCCCAACGATGTGCAGATTCGCCCTGCGGCCGAGCGCAGAGAGAACTGTCTGCTGGGGACCATCGCCAAGAGCACCTACCTGGGCGACAAGTTCGACTACCGCGTGGCCATCGACGGCATGGAGGTTCGCGTACAGACGCACGGCACAGACCGCTTCGAAATCGGCCAGCAGGTCGCTATCCACCTGCCCTGCGAACGCTGCAGCATCATCTTGGAGAGCGGGGTCTGCCCGGCGACATGACGCTTCCGTGCGGAGAGACACCTGACACACCAGTCCCCCTGGCGGGTAGCCGATTGGCAAGAACTTCGGCAGAGGCCTGCCCATGCCGCAGGGTGGCCCCCCCTACCGTTCGCCCGTTGCGGGGGAAGTGGGCTGTCTTCGCCCGCACAGCATCGCTCGCTTGCCGTTTCTTGGCCGCACAGGATGCGGTCGGGCGGCCCAATTCCCCCGCGACGGGGGAACGGTAGGGGGCCCTAGCCTGCAGTAGGCGGGATCATCCGTCGGCTGCGGCGCGAGTTGGACCGAGTTTCTGCCAGGAAGCCGGCGCTGAGCACCCGCCAGGGAAATCGGTGTGACAGGCGTCTCTTGCTTGACCAAGCGGGCGGCCTGTGGTACACTATCGCCCGTCCGGCCCCTGTAGCTCAGTGGATAGAGCGGCGGCCTCCGGAGCCGTGTGCGGCAGTTCGAGTCTGCCCAGGGGTACACCAGAGCCTCCCCGGCCGTTTGGGCCGCGGGAGGCTCCTTCGTCTTCGCGTTCGAGAGGCTTGAGCGGGACTGCGAGCCTGCGCAAGAGTGAAACAGAACGCCGCCCGAAGGAGTCTAACTTTCTAGTCCGACAGCGTCCCTGTTCTTGTTCCACACAGAACCGAGGAAGGATACATGCCACCGCACCGCGTTGCGCTGATTACCGACAGTACCTGCGACATCCCCCACGAGTTGCTCGAGCAGTACGAGATTCAGGTCGTTCCGGCGTACGTCATCTGGGGCAGCGAGGTGCTGCGCGACCACGTCGATCTGGCCCCCGAGGCCTTCTACCACCGCCTGGCACACGAGCCGGTGTACCCCAAGACCTCACAGCCCACCCCGCAGGACCTGGTCAACGCCTACAAGGCCGCCCAGGCCAGGGGTGCCGAGGAGATTGTCATCATCACTGTCTCCAGCGCCATGAGCGGCACGTTCCGTGCAGCCCAGCAGACGGACGAGCTGGTGAGCATCCCCGTACACGTCGTCGATGCCAAAGGCCCCACGATGAGCGTCGGCTGGCAGGTGCTGGCCGCGGCTCGCGCCCGCCAGGCCGGCGGCGACGCGCAGGCCATGGTCCAGGCTGCCGATGGGGTCAGGAAGCGGCTGCAGCAGTTCGTCTACCTCGACACCCTGGAGTACCTGTACAAGGGCGGCCGCATCGGCAGCGCCGCCAGAGCGGTCAGCGCCCTGCTGAACATCAAGCTGATCGTGCACATCAACCATGAGACGGGGCTGGTCGAGGAGGAGGAGCGCACGCGGACACGGTCGCGATCGGTGGAGTCGCTCTACCGGGGCTTCTTCCGGCACCTGGACCAGCACAGGCCAATGCGCATTGCGGTGCTGCATGGCAACTGCCCGCAGGATGCCGCGGCGCTCGCCGAGCGCGTGCGCCACGAGTTCGCGCCGGCCGAGCTCCTGGTCTCGATCACCGGGCCGGTGCTGGGCGTGCACACGGGGCCCGGCGCGTTGGCCCTGTGCGGCTACAACGAGGGCTGACCGATCACCAGTAGTACTCACGCGGTCGCGTGAGTACTATCACCAGGGGCTATGGTCGCACTTGTCCCACTCACCGATGCGGGCGTAGACGATGCCCTTGCTAAAGCCCTGGCCGCGATACCATATCCCCTGCCACTGAACGTCGAACTCGGGCGTCTCAGGGTTGCCCAGGTCGTGCTCGCGGGCGTAGCGCGGGAACGCTGCATCGGGGTTGTAGGGGATGCCGCCGGCGTTCCAGGCCGCGTTGCGGTTGGTGTGGGCGAGCGTCGCGTCGACCTGGAAGACACGGTCGAGGAACGAGCCCCAGGCCAGGCCGCGCAGGTCGCCCGTGGCGCGGGGGTCGACATCGTCGTGGCGCACGATGGCCTCGCGCGCGATCGAAAAGGCCGCAGCCAACTGGCGGATGTGGGCGACGGCGGCGTCGAGCTGTGCCTGCGGCCATGCGGGCGGCGCGGGCGCCGCGGGGCATTCGAGGGCGACGCCGATCGTCACCAGGTTGGCGTCGGGCTGAGTGCCGTCGGCGTCGTGGCCGGCAAGGCGCGGCAGGTGCGCGCCCGCTGCGTGGTAGGCTGCCAGCTCGTAGGGCACGCAGTTGGTGATCGCGCCGTCGCGGCCGATCAGGTCGTGGGCGCTTGACGGGCTGGGTGCGGCGGCGCGCCACCTGGCCAGCGTCATGTCGCGCGCCGCCCCCGTGCCATGGACCACGATGCAGCGCGGCGTGTAGTGCCTGCCGCCGGCGCCAGCGCGCGCGGTATGGTGGTAGGGGATGCTGGGCTCGGGCTGTGGCTCAGGCTCGGGCTGTGGCTGGGGTTCGGGCTGTGGTTCGGGGCGTGGCACCGGGTTGCTGGGGTCCACCCAGGCTCCCTCGGTGTAGCGGCCGACGACGTGCGGCCAGATGCGGGCGACGTCGTACGCCTCCCAGCCGTGCCCCCCCACCGTGAACACCGTGCCGCCCAGCACGTTGGCGTTCGCCTCCATGATGGCGTTATACCTGGCGAGCTCGTCGAGGTACAGCTCCACATTGCTCGAGGCCTGCCACCCCCCTGCGCCCCGCCCGACCTCAGTGACGATGATCGGCACGCTGGCCAGCTCAGCGCACCTGTTCCAGCGGCCACAGAGCCAGGTGTCGCCGAGCTCGCTTCCTTCCTCCCAGTATTCGTGCAGACCCAAAAAGTCGCCGCGGCCCAGCGCCTGCAGCAGCGGCCGGTAGGTGCTGGACCACAATCGCTCGTGGGGCTGGCCGACGGAAAAGTTGCCCGCCACGCTGCGATAGCCCGCCCCATGCATCAGTCGCAGGCGCTCGACCTCAAAGGCGCAGTAGGCAGCGGCCATGGTGTCGTCGATCTCGTTATAGCTCTCAAAGGCGATTGCGCCATCGACGGCCGCCATCTCGCGCAGCGCCGGCTCGCGGCGCTTGAACCAGGCGCCGGCCGCGGCCACCGGGTCGGCCAGGGGCTGATCCATCTCGACCCAGCGCACCACGATCAGGCATGCCGGCCCTACCTGGCTGCGCACCTGGCGCATATACTTGGGCGATGCGTCGACCAGCTTGACGACGCGCGGCCGGCCGAGGGGCCCAGAGTAGCCGCCGACGATGTGCAGGCCGATCTTGTTCATGGCAGAGTATCCTCCTGGCCGGCCTCGCCGAACCGTTGACACCTCCACTGCTATACAGTATTCGGTTCTCGCGCTGCCTTTCCTTCTCCGAGCAGACAACATCCCCCTTGGGGCACCACAAGCGATGAAAACGGAGTTTTCCACCACAGAGGGCACAGAGGACACGGAGATCACTCATTCCTCTGCGTCCTCTGCGGTGAATCGGAGCCCCGTTTTCAGATCAGGGCGGCCCGTGCTGCAGCGGCGAGCTCGCCCACGATCTCCTCGCCATAGCGCGTCAGCAACGACACGTGACCCTCATGAGGGTAGCAGCGGACGCGGGCAGCGGGCAACGCTTCGGCCAGGCGCCGCACCATCGCCGGCGCGACAAAGTGATCTTCCTCGCCGTGCCACAAGCGCACCGGCATCGCGATCCCGCGAGGGTCAAAGCCCCAAGGGCTGGCCATGAGGGCGGTATCGAGGCGCACCCCGCGCGGCCCAGGGCGCAGCGCCTCAAGGAAGGCAGCCACCACGGCCTGCTGCACTTCGGGGGCGGCCAGAGCGTCGCGGTCGGGCCCGGGCAGCGCTGCCATGGCCTGCGCGATGAGCGAGCGCGGGGCACGCCGTGCCAGCGACCCCAGGAGGGCAAAGACGCGCTGCGCCACGCGCGGCCTGTCGCGCGCCAGGATCAACAGGAAGAGGATGGCGGGGTCCACATCCTGCATCGCACCAGGCGCATCGTAGGGTCCGGTGCCGCCGACGATGCCGGCCGCGCTCAGGCGCTCGGGGATCTGCAGGGCGCACGCCACGGCGTAGGGCCCGCCACCCGAGTAACCCAGGACGGCGAAGCGGTCAATCCCGAGGCCGTCGGCCAGGGCCATCACATCGGCGGGCCAATCGGCGATGCGCCGCCCCTGCTGGTAGGTCGAAAGCCCCAGGCCAGGCCGGTCGGGGGCGATGATGCGCAGGCTCAGGGTCTCGGCCAGACGCTCGCCGGCAAAGATGTACCAGCCGCAGCGTGAGCTCGGCGTGCCGTGGAAGAGCAGGATGGGCGTGCCGTCATGCGGGCCATAGTCGTCGTAGCCAAGCCGGCGTCCTCCTGGCAGCCTGAGGGGCCGGCCCAGTCTGCGCATATCCACCTCCCCTGTCTGCGCGGGTGGCGCAGGCCACGATGCCTGCGCCACCCGCGCCACCGCCAAAGACCGAGGAGCAAGAACTATACCTCCCAGGCGCAGAGCACCCCTGCCTGACGCTACTCCCCTCTTGTGGCGTGCGGAGTCGCGGCGGTAGAGCCTATCGGAGAAGTCGCATAGCCTAGCAGCCTGTCGGAGAAGACCAGTCCCGGCCGGTGACCGGGCCATACGCTCCGCACGAGCCCGGTACGGGCCCTTGTTTGGGGGTTTGTGCGGGTTGGTTGGCCCAGCCGGCTGCCCCTGGCGCCCCTGTGGGGGCGCCAGGGGCAGCCGGCTGGGCCAACCAACCCGCACAAACCCCTCCTGGATGAGGGCCGGGCGGTGGCGGAGCCACGGCGCCGAGTTCGCCTGCGGCGACGCCTCCAAGCCGCCGGGGCGGCCACGGGGGCTATGCTACGACTTTTCGGATAGGCTCTTGGTACTACAACCGTACTTGCGGGCCATTGCAGGCGATCCGGGTGGCTGCCGGCGGATGCGCTGCGCTTCTCTCGGGCCATGGCCTTAAAGGGAATTCTCGGCGGGTTGGCCAGCCAACCCGCCGAGAATTCCCCCGAAAGGGTTCCGTTCCGGCCGTATGCGAAGCGTGAAGCCCAGACAGCAGGCCACTACGGACAAGTGGGGTTGTAGTATTGGCCGGTTCCTTGGCAACTGCAGGGGCTGCTCTGCCGTAAAGACTCCAGATGCCCGCGAGTGCTGTAGAGTCAGGCGAGCCGGGCCAGGAAGCGGTCGAGGCAGCGCTGCGCCGCCCAGGCCGCGGGCGAGACCTGCGGCAGCAGGAGGTCAAAGATGTGGTCGGTCTGCGGGAGGATGAGCTGGGCCACAGGCACGCCGGCCGCAGCCAGCCCATAGTACAGGGCGCGCGCCGCCGATACGGGCACGACGGTGTCGTGCGCGCCGTGGATGAGCAGGGTGGGCGGGCACTGCGGCCCAGCGTGGCCGATGGGCGAAGCCACGTCGTACATGGCGGGCACGCGGTCGGGGGGGCCACCCAGCACGCTCGCCATCATGCCGTCGTTGTTGATGCCGGCAAGCTTCCAGGCCTGCCCGGCAATCGGCCGGCCCGGCACGAGGCGCCCTGCCCACTCCACCAACCCGAGGAGCGGCCCCGCGGCCAGCGTGCGTACGAGCTTGGCACTGGGCAGCAGCGCGGCAATGCGGGCATACATAGTCCGCATATCGACAACGCCATAATACGAGATGGCGGCGCACACCGACGTGTCGGCGCCCTGCAGGTCGGGGGGTGTGAGCGCAGGGTGGCCGGGGGCGAAGGCCGCGAGCAGCGCCAGTTGCCCGCCCGCCGAGGCGCCCATGGCGACCACGCGCCCAGGGTCGGCGCCGTAGCGTTCGGCGTTGGCCTTCATCCACACGATCGCGCGCTCGGCGTCGCCCACCATGCCAAGGAGGTCCACCTCAGGGCAGAGGCGGTAGGCCACATCCATCACGACATGCCCCTGCCGCGCCAGATGGCGAAAGGAGTGGCGCGTCCACACATCCTTGTCGGCCAGGTGCCACGAGCTCGAGTGCAAGTAGACGATAGCGAGGCCGCTCGGCGCCACGCCCTGGGGCGGCTGCCAGATGTCACAGAGCAGCGGCCGGCCCGCACTGGGCGGCGTGCAGAACGGCACATCGCGCAGCCAGCGTAGTCGCCCGCGCGCGGCGCAGCGCCTCGCCGGCCTGGTCGCGGCCTGCTCGTGCCGTGCCTGGAGAGCCGGCTGCCAGCCGGCCTCGCGCGTTGCGAGCAGGCCGACGTCGCCGCGGGACCATGCAGCCGCACCTGACGGCCGCGGACCAAGCCGGACGACCGACGGCGCCCCAGGCTCGGGATCGATGCGCACGTGGCCCGACCAGCCCATGCTCCACTCGCCGCGGCAGCGCAGCACGCGCCAGGCATAGGTCGCCCCAAGCACGGCGCCCACGGCGCCGGCGATGCAGGCGAGTGGCGTGCCGAGCCTCAGCCCCGCAAACGCCGCCAACGCGCCGGCCACAGTGATGACGCCGGCGAGCGGCCCGGCCACGAGCTTGAAGGGCCACAGCACCAAGCCCAGCGTCGAGCAGATGCGGCAGAACAGCAGCGCGCCCAGCCCGAGAGAGGCCAGCCCCAGCACATCGGCGACATGAGGGTACAAAACGTACTTCCCAACCTTCGGCCTGAGGCAAGATCCATGTCCAGAACGGCGCCCGACGACGCCTCCTTCGCTCAGGCTCTTCAAGTATAGCACCCCTCTTTGCTCTGAACGAATCGGCGGAGCACAGGGGTCGTATCGCCAGGCTATCGGCGACGGCGCTTGGGCACGCGAGCCCGAGGAACGCTTCTTGCCGCTGGGCGACATGAACCAAAGAAGCCGGCTGGCCATGCGCTGGCGCATGGCCAGCCGGCAGGAGGAGTGGCGTGGAGTCACACACCGGAAGGCCCTGGTTCGCCGCCGTCTGTGCCGGGGCGACTGTGGTTGGCGCGCTCTTGCTCAGCTCGGCGCCGGCGCGATCCCGCTCTGCGGCCGAGGCGACGCAGCCCCAGGCTACCCCTGCCATCGGCCCGCGCGAGCCGTTGCCCCCGCCGCGCACACGCGGCAGTCTGTCGCTGGAGGAGGCGCTGGAGCGGCGGCGCTCGATACGCACGCTCGGCGGTGAGGCGCTCTCGCGCCAAGACATCGGCCAGCTCCTCTGGGCCACCCAGGGCGTGACCAGCCCCGAGGGCCTGCGCACGGCGCCTTCGGCGGGCGCGCTCTACCCGCTGGAGGTCTATGTGGCCACAGCCGCCGGCGCCTACCACTACCTGCCCGGCGGCCACGCGCTCGAGCAGGTTGTGCCAGGCGACCTGCGGCCTGACCTCTGGCGGGCCGCGCTGCACCAGGAGCCGGTGCGCCAGGCAGCGGCCGTCTTTGTGGTCGCGGGGGTCTATGAGCGCACCGCCGCCAAGTACGGCGTCGAGCGCGCCCCTCGGTACGTCCATCTCGAGGCCGGCCACGCCGCGCAGAACCTGCTGCTCGAGGCGACGACGCTGGGCCTGGGGACCGTGCCCATCGGCGCCTTTGACGACCTGGCCGTACAGCTCGCGCTCGGCCTGCCGGGCGAGCAGCGGCCGCTGTACCTGGTCCCGGTAGGGCACCCGGTGGCGTGAACGTGCGTGGCACGTCCCGTGCTGAGCGAACTGCAGTGCGACGACGAGTGCAAATGAGGAGGCTCACAGACATGGGAAGAGTGACACGCATAGCCTGCTTGGCCGCAATGCTCGGCGTGCTGGTCGCCGGCCTCGCCGGATCAGCCCTTGCACAAACGCCGATCCCAGGCACGCCCGGCACACCCGCGATCGTCTGCAGCATCGGCCAGCCCTGCACAGTCGGCGGGCTCGTCGTGCTGGTGCACAGCTCCACCACGACCGATACCATCGCCGGCCTGCCGGCCCCGCCCCCTGGCTACACCTACCTGCTGCTCGACGTGTCGATCGATCTGCCAACTCAGAGCCAGGTGCCCTATAGCCCCAACTTTTTCGTCGTGCGCACCGCCAGCGGCTACCAGGCCAGCTTTATCCCGCTGCAGCAGATTGCCGGCCTCGGCAACGGCATGTTCTGGGTAGGCTCGGCGCTGCGTACCAATGTCGCATTCCCCATCCCGGCCGACTCGCACGGCATTGTCGCCGTCTACCGCCCGCTCCTGCCAGGCTTGGGCTTTGCCGAGCTGGGGATCGACCTGGGCCGCTGATCTAGTAGTACTTTGTCAGTAATCGCCATGTGCCATGGGTTCGTAGTCGGCGCTTGAGCGGCTTGACCCTCCAACATGGCGCCAAGTGCGGATGTCGCGCCAGTCCGCAGGAGTCAAGCCGCTCAAGCGCCGACTACGAACCTGGCCAGCCGCTTCGTACGGCATGGTGACAAAGTAGTACTAGTCCGTCGCACTGATTTTGATGGGCTACGACGCCCACAAGGGGCTAGGCTACGCCCATCAAAATCAGTGCGACGGACTACTAGCCTGCGCCACGCCGTGGCGCGAATGGAGCGCCGGCTGCGAGCCGGCGCTCCATGTTTCCGGGCAGGCGCGGCCCACCGGAGAGCGCGCTACCTCGCCCGCCGCATCCAGACCACCTCACCGGCCGGCGCCAACGCCACCGGCGTCGCCTTGGGCGCGCTCGCCCCGCCTGTGGGCGACTTGGGCGCCGCCGTGGTCGGCATCGCCGTCGGCGAGGCTGTCTTGGCCTTTGTCGCGGTGACGGCCTGCGTCGCAGTCATCGTGCCGGTCGCCTTCGGCGTGACGGTGGACGTCAGCACCCCGGTCGCGGTGGCCGCCGGAGTCGACGTTCTGACCACCGCCGAGGACGTAGGTGTGGCCGATGGCGCCGCCGTCTTGGCCCTGGTGACGGTGGGCGTCACCACCTTGACCACGGGCGTGGCGCTCGGCGCGGCCGATGGCGCCGCCGTCGGGACCGCAGTGCTGACCGGCGTCACGATCTTGACGACCGGCGTGGCGCTCGGCGCAGCCGATGGCGCCGCCGTCGGGACCGCAGTGCTGACCGGCGTCACGATCTTGACGACCGGCGTGGCGCTCGGCGCGGGGGGCGGTGTGGCCGTCGCCACTGCCGTGCTCACCGGCGTCACGACAATGGGCGTGGCGCTCGCTGCGGACGTCGCTGTCGCCGGCGGGCAACTGGGGCACACGGTCGCCGGCGTCACGCGGACGATCGGCTGCGGCGTGATCAGGGGCGCCGGGCAGGATGGACAGACACTGACCGGCGTCGGCGTCGCAGCGGCCGACGTGACCGGCGTCGCCGCGGGCGGCGCGCAGCCCGTCACGGCATCGACAGCCGAGACAACCTCGAGCGGCGGATCGCCGTCGAGCAGGCCCACGGCAAAGAGGGTGTACACCGTGCAGTTGTCAAAGGTCACGTCGGGCACGGTCAGGAGCACCCGGCCGCTGCCCACTTCGCGGACCTCCAGCGTGTACGTGCCGACGCTGACCGAGGCATAGCCGGCCGCCCCCTTGAACGGCACGCTGCTGAAGAGCACCGGCCCACCCGCCACCGCGACGTCCACAGCGGGGGCGTTGGGCGAGGCGTTCACCAAGCGCACGCGCGCTTGGCCCGGCGCTGGCGGGCTGTTGTCGTCGAGCAGCAGCAGCGGCTCGATGCTCTCCGGCGGCCCCAGGGCCAAGAGCGTATAGTCGGTACAGGCTGCAAGGTTGGCGTCCAGGTTGAGCAGCGCGGGCTGGCCGCCGTCGGCCGGCGCCAGTTGCACGTTCGATGCGCCCGGGGTGAGCAGTGCATAGGGAGTAATGCCCTTGAACTGCAGGCTGCCAAAGATGGTGTTGCCGTTGACGGCGGCGTCGAGCGGGGGCGCACTGGGCGAGGCCTGCACCAGGCGTAACCGTGCCAGGTTGCCCTGGGCCAGGCTGGAGCCGGCCGGCAGCAACAGGGCCAGGGCCGTGAGGATCAAGAACCACCGTTTCACGTGAGCCCTCCATGGGCGGACAGGTGTAGCGAGCCCAGGCAACCCAACCAGCCAGCGGTTGTGCTGCCGCTCTGTGCGCAGCAACTGCCATGCCAGACCCACACCCGCTGCTTGCCTCATCTGGGGACTCTGCGTATAGTGAAGCCAAGCGACAAGTTCATCCACCCAGGAGGAACAGCCTATATGGCCTCAATCGCCGCTCCCCAGACCTGGATCGCCCTCATCACCCTCGCCGCCCTCGAGATCGTCCTGGGCATCGACAACATCGTCTTCATCTCTATCCTCTCGGGCAAGCTGCCGCACGGCCAGCAGGGCAAGGCGCGCAGCCTGGGCCTCGGCGCCGCCATGGCCACACGCATCCTCCTGCTGTGCTCGCTGGCGTGGATCAGCCGGCTGACGGCGCCGCTCTTTGCCGTGCTCGGCCACAGCATTTCGGGCCGCGATCTGATCCTCATTCTCGGTGGCCTCTTCCTGCTCTTCAAGGCCACGCGCGAGATCCACGACAAGCTCGAGGGTGAGGAGGGCCACCCAGCCGCGACGGCCGTGCCTTCGCTGGCAGCCATCGTGCTGCAGATTGGCCTGCTCGACGTCATCTTTTCGCTCGACTCGGTCATCACCGCGGTCGGCATGGCTCGCGACCTCTGGGTGATGATTACGGCCATCGTCCTTGCCGTGGGCATCATGATGGTCGCTTCGGGGCCGGTGTGCGACTTTGTCTCGCGCCACCCCACGGTCAAGATGCTGGCCCTGAGCTTCCTGCTGCTCATCGGCGTCTCGCTGCTCGCCGAGGCGTTCAGCATCCACATCCCCAAGGGCTACATCTATTTCGCCATGGGGTTCTCGGTCTTTGTGGAGATGCTCAACCTGCGCCTGCGCCCTGCACCTGTCGAGCCGGTGCAACTGCGCGGGCCACGTGCCAGGTAAGGACCGTTGCATGAGGAAACCCTTCGTCATCGGCATTGCCGGCGGCTCGGCCTCGGGCAAGAGCACCGTCGTGCACGAGATCGTCAAGGCGCTGGGCGACGACGACGTCCTCGTCCTGATGCACGACTCGTACTATCGCGACCGCTCCGATGTGCCCCTGGAGGTGCGCCGCCAGGCCAATTATGACCACCCCGAGGCCCTCGAAACCTCGCTGATGGTGGCGCACCTCGAGCAATTGCTGCGCTGCCGGTCGGCTGACCTGCCGGTCTACGACTTTGCCACCTACACCCGGCGGCCCGAGCCGCTACGCGTACAGCCGCGGCAGGTCATCATCGTCGAGGGCATCCTCGTGCTGGCCGACGAGCGGCTGCGCTCGTTCATGGACATCAAGGTCTTTGTCGAGGCCGACGCCGACGTGCGCTTCATCCGCCGCTTGCAGCGCGACGTGCAGCAGCGCGGCCGCTCGGTCGATTCGGTGATCGAGCAGTACCTGCGCACCGTGCGCCCCATGCACCTCGAGTTCGTCGAGCCGAGCAAGCGCTACGCCGACATCATCATCCCCGTCGGCGGCTACAACGCCGTGGGAGTCGACATGCTGGTGACCAAGATCAAGGCCTCCCTTGAGGAGAGAAGGCGGGAAGCATGAGCGAGCCCTCCATCTACGAGCGCGCACTGCACGAGCGACTGCTGGCACTGCCCAAGGAGCAACTCGTCGCCATGCTCGTGGATGCAGCCAAGAACTGGCTGGCCCACGATGGGCTGTGGTTCCAGGCCGCAGAGCGGCAGTGCGGCATGGAGACGGCCATCGCCCTCGACGTCGAGGCCTGGGCCGAGTTCACCGTCATCGAGGCGCGGCGCATCATGCAGCGCCACGGCATCGCCTCCGGCGGCGGCCTCAGCGCGCTCGAGCGCGCGCTAAGCTACCGCCTCTACGCCTACCTCAACGTGCAGGCCACGCTCCACGCCGACTCGCGCTCGCTCACCTTCGTAATGAAAGCGTGCCGCGTCCAGGCGGCACGCAAGCGCAAGGGCCTGCCCGACTTTCCATGCCGGCCGGTGGGCCTGGTGGAGTACAGCAATTTCGCGCGCACCATCGACCCGCGCATCCAAACGCGCTGCATCGCCTGCCCGCCCGATGCCCACCCCGACGAGTACTGGTGCGCCTGGCAGTTCACGCTTCCGGAGCCATGAAGGGGTCAATACTCTGCCGGGGTCAGGCTTGCGCGGCACCGTGCTGCGGGCTATAGTCGGGCCATCGCGGCGGCGAGACGTTGCCGCCTGTGAGGTGGATGGCATGAGACAGCGCAGGCAGTGGAGCGACCTGAGCACAGGCCAGAAGGTGGGTACAGCGCTCCTGGGCGCGCTGCAGGTGGCCCTCTTTGGCGCGGCACAGATCGACCTGTGGCGGCGGCCCGCCGGCCAGGTGCGCGGCAGCAAGTGGATGTGGGCCGCGCTCGATTTCGTCAATTTCCTCGGGCCGCTGGCCTACTTTGCCTTCGGCCGGCGCCCTTCGTAGGAGTGATTATGGCGAATTGAGGGGCGTGCCAGGAGGGGGAGAGGTTAGCGGGAAACCTGACAGGTCTTCGAAGACCCGCCAGGTTTCCCGCCAACTCTGCTGCACAGAAGAGGGCCGGATCATCCGTAGCCGCCGGGCAGGCGCTCGAGGATCGGCCGTACGCGGAGGTAGAGCTGGCTGGCGTCGCGCGGCACATCCTCGCCCTGGCGCTGCATCTCACGCAGCGCATAGACGACGGTGCGCGTCTGGTCAGTGCTGAGCTGCCCATCCTCCAGCAGCTCGATCGTGCGCACCTCTAGGTCCAGCCACGATTCGGGGGTCCAGTTGTCGACGTACAGGCGGTCCATATCCACGTGGCTGATCGGTGCGATCGTTTGCTCGACCATGCCTCAGCACCTCCAACAAGAGCTGGTTGGCCTGCGGCAGTTCCAGCACGAACTGTACCAGCGCGGCAGCCGCATGCAGGCGTTGCAGGCGCGGCGGAGAGTACATCCACCACAAAGACCACGAAGAGCAACGGGGCCGGCCACGAATGACACCAATGGGCACGGATGGAGAGCCGGCGATGCCCATTGGTGAGCATTCGTGCCGTTGGTGGCCTGGTACCCCTGCAGGGTGTAGCGTCAAGCGGAGGGACGGATGGCCGGTGAGATGATTACGGTATCGGTCGAGCTCAGGGGCACGCTGCGGCGGCTGGCGCCGGCCGAGGCGTGCCCGCGCTTTGGCCACGGCCTGCCCGCGGGCGCCACGGTTGGCGAGTTGCTGGCCGCGCTCGAACTGCCGGCCGGCCGCGTGGGCCTGGTGGCAGTGAACGGCCGCAAGGCGCCGCGCGAACAGGTGCTCGCCGACGGCGACCGCGTGGAACGGCTGGTGCCGGTCCCCTCCGGCGGCTAGCGTAGCTGCTCTACTGCGCCTGCACCTGCACGTAATAGTGGTCGAACCCCTGGTTCTGGTCAGCCGCGACATCGAACGCCGCCGTGCCGCCGGCGGGGATGGCGCCGAGATCGACAACACCCGAGCCGTCGAGCACCTTGCCCGCCGCGTCGTACAGCGTGACCACGACCTTGACCGCTGAGGCGGCGCCTGTCCCCACATTCTGCACCTCCCCGCTGACATGCAGCCGGCCATTGGCACTCGACAGGCCATGGCTCAGCAGCACCACGTCGGCCTGCGGCAACTGGCCGGGCCGGCCCTCGATGGTGATCGAGTAGCGCTGGGAGGCGGCAGACTGGTCGGTGGCGATGTCGAAGGGCGCCTTGCCGTGCGGCGGGATGACGTCGAGCGCGGTGTAGGTGGAGACGGCGCCCACAACCTGGCCGTTGCCGTCGTAGAACGTCGCCGTGACCTTGACGTCGGTGGTCGGGATGTCGGTATTGTTGCGCACCTCGCCCACGATGTGATACCGGCCGCCGTCCGTGTAGCTCTGGATGCCGATGGCGTCGAACTCGTAGGGCGACGGCGTCGGCTCCACAGCGGCCGCACCGGGTGTGGCGGTGGGCAGCGGCGCGCGCGTCGCCGTGAGCACGCCCGGCGTCGCAGTCGCTGCGGCCGTGGCCGCGGCCGGCGGTGCGGGCAGGGTGCTGACGCGCGAGGCGGCGGCCGGCGTGGGCTCAGGCGGCGCTGCCGGCCGGCGGTTGACGATCGCGAACAGGGCGGCACAGCCCACACAGACCACCAGCAGGCCGCCGGCCACACCGGCAGCCACCACGGCAACGCGCGAGCGCTTGAATTGGTCGAAGGGCACTGCAAGCCTCCTTTGGGGCCTCACCGGGGCCGGGCCTCGGCGGGGTCGAACAGGCTGCCGCAATGCAGCCCGGCGGCGCGGCCGGGTGGTGGTTATGGGATGAAATGAAGCCGTGAGTATACAATAACACGGCTGTGGCATGGTGTCAAAAGTGGCTCGCGCTCGTTGGCGGCGCCGGCGCGCCCAGCCGGTGTGGCGCCAGCTCTACTACCAAGGGCACGAAGAGCGATGTGGAGACGCAGAGGAGGAGGTGAGCCTCCACCTCTGGGCTCGGCTCAGGGCAGGCTATGGCCCCCACAGGCCGGCCACGGGCTCGGCAGCGGCCGTTAGCCGGGTGCGGCGTGGCGGTGGCGATGGGTTCGTTTTTTGGATTTCGGTTGGCGTTGGCGGGCCTGGGCGATAGGCCGGCCGTGGGCGTCACAGCGGCGAGGTTTGCGACGACGGGAAGGCCCCCTTGCCGTTCCCCCCACGGGGGGAATGGGGGAGGGCGCGGCGGGCTGGGCGCTATGGGTTCGTTTTGCAGATTCATGTGGAGGGGCAGCTTGGTGAGGCGGTGCTGCCCCTACGGCGGGCGGCAGGACGGGGCGGGGAGACCCCGCCCCTACGGGGGTGGCGAGGCGGCGCGAATCCTGGTGCTCTTGGAGGGCGATGAGGGCGTTGTGGTATTCGCGCATGAGGTGGGCTTCGTAGGCGGCGAAACGGACGGCTTGTTTCATGTCGGGCATGGAGGCCAGATCGACAGCGGTCTGGGGATCCTAGACGCGGTCAGCGATGAGTTCGACGTAGCTGCGCTGGAGTTGGTCGATGGCCATACCGATGGCGCCGGCGTCGGTGTCGCAGGAGGGGTAGAGACCCTGGGGGTCGAGGACGCGGCGCAGTTGGGCCATATCGCCGGCGTCGAGGGCGGCCTGGATGGCGGCGCAGTCGTCGGTGACGATGTTGATGAGGTGGGCGCGGCGCTCGTTGGCGGCGCCGGCGCGCTCCTGGGCCTGGGCGATGGCGGCGCCCTCAGCGCGGCGGACCCGCCTGCGGGCGGGCAAGGGACGGGCGAGGCGCCAGTGGCAGGCGGCGAGGGTGCCGACAAGGGCTTCTTCGACGAGGCCGACGGGCTGGAGCTCGGCGCGGTGGGCGGCGTGGAGCTCGGCGTAGGCGGCGGGGTCCTCGTAGCGCTGGAGCGAGGGGGGGATGATGTCGGTGCGGGCAAAGATGCCGTGGGTGACGGCGTTGAGCGAAGAGCGGGCCTTGCCCTGTGGCGTACGAGGGCCGGTGGAGCGCTGGGCGTTGCGCCGGTTGGTGGCGAGGGCTTTCGGCGTCATGTGTTTGGGCATGGCGGGCTCCGGTGTGATGCGTGATGCGTGAAACGTCAAACGTCACGCGTGTTGCGTGTTGCGTGTTCCGTTGGCGGCTGGGGGTCCCTCTCCGTCGCCAAGCGCTTCTCTGGCGCAATAGAAGAGTCGCGCGGCACGATGCGGCGGCCACAGTGCGACGGCATGCGCCTGGCAGCGGGGTTCGCGAACCCTGAGTGACGCGCGAGCCTGTGATCAGCATAGCACATTTGGGCGTCCAAAACAATAGTTTTGGGGTAGAAAAGTAGAGATTGCTACAGGTTGACGCACGGCTGCAAAGCCACGCAACGGCCGGACCGGTGACCAGCAGTGTCCGCTCAGCCTGCTCTGCGCGCCGCCTGGCCCGTCACTGCTTCGCTGCGGCTCGCAATGACGGGCTGAGCAGTTGCGACCAGCATAGCATGGTTCAAGGCGGAAGGCAATGGGTCTACGTCACTTTGCGTCACAGTACTGCACGGTGTGCAGGTGGGGCTGGCGAAGAGGAGTGAAAGCATGTATAATCCGCATATCGTGAGGGCCGGTTTCTGAACGTCGGCAAGAGGCACGGCTACCAGCCCGACAAGCAGGGGCAGGCGACGCTGACGGTGCTGAGCCAGGCGGGACTGTTGTGTGGGGAGTGGGCGGCGTTTACAAGGGAGGCACACCCATGCTCGGCGCCATCGCAGGCGACATCATCGGCTCGATCTACGAACACCATGCCATCAAGCGCAAAGAGTTTTCGCTCTTCGACCCGCGCTGCCGCTTTACCGACGACTCGGTGCTCACCATTGCCGTGGCGCAGGCCATCCTCGAGGACGGCAACTACCGGCGGTGGGTGCGCGAGCTGGGCCGCCGCTACCCCCGCGCGGGCTATGGCGGCTCGTTCAGTAACTGGCTCTTCGCCGATGACCCCGCGCCCTACAATAGCTGGGGCAACGGCGCGGCGATGCGGGTGAGCGCGGTGGGCTGGGCGTTCGGCGATGTGGAGAACGTGCTGCGCGAGGCGGGGCGCACGGCCGAGATGACGCACAACCACCCGGAGGGCATCAAGGGGGCGCAGGCGACGGCGCTGGCGGTGTTCCTGGCACGCACGGGGCACAGCAAGGCGGCCATGCGCGCTGAGGTGGCGGAGCGCTTCGGCTACGATCTGGCGCGCACGGTTGACGGCATCCGGCCCAGGTACCGCTTTGACATCTCGTGCCAGGGCACGGTGCCCGAGGCGCTGATCTGCTTCTTTGACGCTACGTCGTACGAGGACACGGTGCGCAATGCCGTCTCGCTGGGCGGTGACAGCGACACCCTGGCCTGCATCGCCGGCGGAGTGGCCGAGGCCTTCTACGGCCCGCTGCCCGAGGAGATGCGCGCCAGGGTGCAGGCCTGCCTGACTGAGGAGCTGTGGCAGATCACGGAGCGCTTCTGCCGCAGGTTCGCAGCGGGCACGTGATGCTCCGGCACGGAGGCGTCTGCACTGGCGCCTGTGGGGCGGGCTTTCCAGCCCGCCAACCTTCGCAGCGGCCAGCACCTGACGGGCTGGAAAGCCCGTCCCACAGGCCGGTGGAACGAAGGCCCGCCCCCTCTGCGTCCTCTGCGGTGAGCCCCGGTGCCGGGCCTACAGCATGACCGGCTGCGACCAGGCCGTGCGGCCGCGGCTGTCACTGCACTCTACGCGCAGGTACACCCGCTCGTGGCGCAGGGGAAAGCGCGCCTCGGTGAGCAGCGGGCCGCGCGCCGGGGCGAGCGCATAGCTGCCCCAGCCGGCCAGGCTGACGCAGGTGATGCTCTGCACCGGCGAGCAGCGCACGTACAACTCCTGCGAGGCGACGGTGACCTCATAGATCTCTGGCCCTTGCGTGGCGTAGAAGCGGCCGGCGGCCAGCGCTTCGACGATGGCCTCGGGCGTGAGCTCTGTCGCCTTGACCATCACCCAGCCACGCCCCCAGTCGCGCCCCTCCCAGTGCGTATCGTCGACGGCCAGGCCCCACAGCAGCCGGCCGCGGGCGAGCAGGTCATCCCACTGCGCGGCGCCCAGGCCCTTGGCAAAGCGGGCGCAGGTGGTGTTGTAGACCTCGAGCCCGGCATAGCCCCGCAGCCGGGCCAGCTCCAGCAGCGTCAGGCCCAGCCAGTGCGGGTGCGCCAGCCAGACAAAGGCGCCGGCGTCGCGCAGGGCGTCGATGGCCTGCTGCACGTCGCTCTCGCGCGCCACCGCCGCCTCGCGGCGCAGGCCCACGGCCACCACGTGGTAGGGCTCGCCCAGCTCGGTGCGGCCGGGGTGCACCTCCATGCCGGGCAGCACCAGGAAGCCGGGCTGCGCCAGGCCGGCGACGGGGATGAGCGCGTCGTGGTCGGTGACGGCGACGAAATCGTAGCCGTGGGCGCGATACCAGGCCGCGGCGGCCCGAGGCGTGCGCCGCCCGTCGGAGGCCGTGGTGTGCAGGTGCAGGTTGCCGCGGTACCAGTTGCCCGGCGCGGCGAAGGGATGGCAAAAGCCAGACATCGTCTGTGACATCGACGCATCTCCAACAAAACACGTCATCGGCCGGGTTCCACGCTCCGCTGCCGCCCGGCTCAAACCATAGGCGGGTTTGTGGTCGAGAGGTCTGGGCCGGTGGCTGCCCCTGCGGGGGCAGCCACCGGCCCAGACCTCTCGACCACAAACCCGCATGGGGGCCGCACCGGGCACGGCGAAGCTCGGCAGCCGGTCACAAGCCCCATGTGGGACACGACCCGTCAAGGAACGGATTGTACGCCGGGCGGGGCGGCGGGGCGAATTGCAGGCTCTTTGACAGGTCAGCAAATCTCGCCTATAACGGAAGCGCCGGCACCTCGCCGGTCTTCAGGGCAGCGCAAGGAGGCAGGCGTGAACCCCAACCCCACCCTCAAGAAGCTCGGCTTCACCGAGCGCGACCGCGTCGCCATCGTCCACGTCGACGACCTGGGCATGTGCCAGGCGAGCCTGACCGCCTTTGCCGAGCTGGTCGATTTCGGCATTGTCTCGTCGGGCGCGGTGATGATGCCCTGCCCCTGGGCGCCGGCGGCGGCGGCCTATTGCCGGGCACACCCCCGGGCCGACGTAGGCGTGCACCTGACGCTGACCAGCGAGTGGGAGACCTATCGCTGGGGGCCGCTCTCCACGCGCGACGCGGGCTCGGGCCTGCTCGACAGCGAGGGCTGCTTCCACCGCACGTCGGAGGAGGCACAGGCATGCGCCGACCCCGAGGCCGTGGCGCTGGAGCTGCGCACCCAGCTCGACCGCGGCCTGGCGGCGGGCATTGACGCCACGCACATCGACACCCACATGGGCACGGTGGCGCACCCCAAGTTCATCATGGGCTACGTTCAGCTCGCACTCGAACGCGGCCTGCCGCCGATGATCCCCCGGCTCGACGAGGCCGGCTGGCGCGCGCTGAACATCGACGCCGAGACGGCCGCGTTTGCCGCGCAAGTGATCGCCCAGCTCGAAGCGCAGGGCCTGCCGCTGCTCGACCATATCGACTCGCTGCCGCTCGACCGGCCCGACGGCCGCATCGAGCAGGCCAAGCGCGCCTTCGACCGCCTGCCGGCGGGGCTGACGCATTTCCTGATCCACGCGTCGGCTGATACCCCCGAGCTGCGGGCCATCACGCCCGATGCCCCCAGCCGCATCGCCGACTATCAGGCCTTCATGAGCCCCGAGCTGCGCCGCTACGTGCGCGACTCGGGCGTGCAGATCATCGGTTACCGTGCCCTGCGTGACCTGATGCGCTAGTAGGCCGCATTGCCTCCCAGCGCGGCGGCCATGGCCGGCGGGTCGTCGGTGGTGATGCGGTCGACGCCGGCTGCGGCGAGGCGCTGCGCCAGGGCGACGTCGCCGGGGCGGTGCGGGTCGAGCGTCCACGCGGCGACCTGTACTCCGCGCGCGTGCAGGAAGGCGATCCAGTCAAAGCCATCGTCGAGCGCCCGCGCCAGGACGCTGCCGCGGATGTACCACACCCCGGCCGGCGGCGCCTGCTGCCAGAGCGTGGCGGCGCGCTCGGCCAGGTACTCGCCCGGCGCGCCCCAGCGCACCGCGGCGAGGGGGTGATCGTCGCGGTAGCCGTACGCGCCGCAGCGGTAGGGCGGTGCCTGGCCGATGTCGTCGTCGCGCAGGTCGAGGTAGAGCAGGGGGTCGAAGCCGAGCGCCAGCCCGGGCGCCAGCGCGAGCAGGCGGTGCAGCGCCCAGTCGGCCACGCTCGACACGCGCACACGCCCGCCCAGCGGCTGCACGAGGCGAGCCAGCGTGCGCAGCCGCTCCTCAGTGAGCAGCGCCGTGGGGTGTGCCTTGAGGTCAAGCTGCAGCTCGGCCGGCGCCTGCTGACCCTGCAGCGGGGCGACGGCGCGGCTGAGCAGACCCACCGGCTCGGCGCTCGGCTGCCCGCCCACGAGCAGGCGCAGCCCGGCGACCTCGGCGGGCGTGTGCCGGCCCACCGGCCCACAGCCCGTCGTGGCGCGTTCGAGCAGTGGGTCGTGCAGCATGGCCAAATCGTCGC